>Ga0335076_10005363_pt1 | contig 12968 bp, 12 predicted proteins | sample Lox_Sample_25_FD_206717 | JGI IMG/M metagenome (GOLD analysis project Ga0335076, IMG submission 206717) | Soil microbial communities from Loxahatchee National Wildlife Refuge, Florida, United States - Lox_Sample_2.5 | ecosystem: Environmental > Terrestrial > Soil > Wetlands | place: USA...
TCGATAACCGCTTGCACAAGCGGCAGCTTGAGCCCCTCGTGAGTCTCGCCGGCGTAAGTCTTGATCGCAGCAAGCGCCGCGGCGAAGGCCGGCAGCATATGGCTCCTCAGGCCCGCCTTGTGAGCGAGCGCCGCAAAACCTTCCCCACGCGGGGCGAGGACAAAAGCCGCGACGCGCGATGTCGGCAGCCGGGACAATTCCGCCAGCGCCGCGACGAACAGATCCCGCTCGCCGCCGAGCAGCGAGCGCAGCAGCAATGCCGGCGTCAGCGCGCCGCATGCGCGCAGGGCGCACACGAGCTCCGCCCGCTCATCGCGAGAGCATGACGAAGCGATCAACGCGATCGCGTGATCGCGCGCCTCGCGGGCGACGCGCTCGGCCCGGTCGCGGGGCAGCCATTGCGTCGCCCCGACGCTCATGTCTTTCGCCGTCTCGACGATGATCCGCGCCCTCAAGGACGGAGGCAGCGACGGGCGTTCGAGCAGCGCCTCGCGCGCCTCGGGGTCGGTGGCGAAACGCGAGAGAATGCGGGCGAGCGCGCCCGAGCTCAGAGCGGCCTCGCGATTGCCAATCAGCGCCACGACCGCGTCGCGTTGGCCAATCTCGGCCAGCGCCCCGATTGCGCCCGGCTTGAGATCGGCCCGTCGCGCGATCGTCGTCTGAGCGAAAGCGTCGCCCAACGCCGCGAGGTCGACGAGGTCGGCGTCGGTCAGCGCGCGCGAGCGGCCGAGCAAGGGAGCCGCCACCTCCGGCTGGTCGGCGGCGAGAGACAGGATCAGGGGCCGCGGCGCCTCGCGTGCGCCAGCCAGGGCGTCGGCGAGCGCCCGGCGGACCAGGGGCGAGGGGTCGTCGAGCAGCGCCATCATCGCGAGCTCCGCCTCTGCGCGCAGGGGCGCAGCGAGATCCGAATGCAGATACGCGCGGGCGAGCGCACTTGCCCCTTCCGCCCGCTTCTCAGGCTCAGCGCATTGCACGAAGGCGAGAAATCGGCGCACAATGTCCGGCTTGGCGAACGAGGGCTCTGGCAGAAGCATGGCCGTCGGTCGGTCGGCGCTCACGTCGCCCTCCTTCGCCGATAATGGCGGGCTGATAATATCGCCCAGATTGCATAGATATGGTTAAGAGCAACTTAAGGTTGTAACCGGAGCCGCGCATGGAGACCGCAGCTGTTCGCCATCCGCGCGGTGGCCTCTATTTCGAGGACTTCACGGTTGGCCAGGTCTTTCGCCACCGCCTGACCCGCACGGTCACCCAGATGGACAACATGCTGTTCTCCAACATGACGCTGAACCCGCAGCCGCTGCACATCGACGCACATTTTTGCGCTACCGAGACCGAGTGGGGCCGCCCGTTGATGAATTCGCTGTTCACGCTCGGGCTCATGATTGGCATTTCCGTCAATGACACCACGGTCGGCACGACCATCGCCAATCTCGGCATGAGCGACGTCGCCTTTCCGGCGCCGCTTTTCGAAGGCGACACCATTCGCGCGGAATCGGAGGTCCTCGCCGTGCGCGGCTCGAAGTCGCGGCCCGACGCAGGGCTCGTCGAGTTCCGGCATCGGGCGTTCAAGCAGGACGGCACGCTCGTCGCCGAATGCCGGCGCACCGCGTTCATGCGCCGCCGCGGGCCCGAGATCCTCTCTGCCTGACGTGCCGAATGCGCTCGCTCATCATCGCGCCTGCAGAAGAGAAACGGCTCGCCGAGGCGCTTGCGAGCGGCGCCGACGCGGTCGTTGTCGATCTCGCCTTGGCCCCGCCGGGCGAGAAGGCGACAGCGCGGACCAGAACCGCCCGGTTTCTGAAAGAGGCGCGCGGCGGAGGCTGTGGGGCAAGGCTCGTCGTCGGCGTCCATGCGCTCGACTCGGGCGAGACGGACGCCGACCTCGACGTGGTCATGGCTTCCGCGCCCGACGCCATCCTGCTGTGGCGGAGCTTCGGGGCGGCCAGCGTCCAGCAGCTCTCCGCCAAGCTAGCGGTGCATGAAGCGGATTTCGCGCTTGCTGACGGCGCAACACGGATCATCGCCGTCGTCGATGCGGCGTGGGGCGTATTGAATATGGCCGGCTACCGTGGCTCGAGCGCACGGCTTTTGGGCGTCGCCTGGAGCGCCGGGTCGCTTAGCGCCGATGTCGGCGCCGAGAGCGAACGCGATTCGTCCGGCGCCTACGCCGGCGCTTTGCGCTTGGCCCGCGACCTCACGCTTCTCGCCGCGGCGGCCGCAGGCGTGGCCGCGATCGACGCCGCGTTCAGCGACCTCGCCGACCCGGAAGGCCTGCGCGCCGAAGCGGTTGCCGCCCGGCGCGACGGCTTCTCAGCGAAACTCGCCATCAACCCGGGCCAGGCGCGCATCATCAGCGACGTGTTCGGGTCGCCCTCAATTCCGCTCAGGCAACGTAACCCTTCGGCAAGCGACCGCCGCAACACAGCCCGATAATCCGCTTCGGTCGAACCGGGGTTATCGCAGCGCGTTCTTACGCGTCTCGACGTCAAGCATCCACAGGTCGGCGTCCTTGGACGGCGTGCAGACCACCTTCATGTATTGCTGGCTGTCTGGCTGAACGAAACCCGTGCTCGCAATCATGGTCTGCGCGTTCAATCCGCAGATGATCGCATTGTCGACGCCCGGTCCGCGCACAATGTCAGTCGCGGTGTTAGGCTGACAGTCCGAGCGCGAGAGCGCGGCGGCGCAAATCAGGATCAAGACCGAATAGCCGGACATGATTGGCCCCTCCATCCACTTATCCCTCGCCAGCCGCACATTGGTCCTGCCCGAGACTCTTGAATGATGGCGGCCGGCCTTCCTCTTCAACTATCGCATAAAACCAAAGGAGTGCTGTGATCTCCATCACACTCTGCTCAAGCGCCATAGAAATCCGGTTGCGGACGCCTCGCGAATCGGCCCGAACCGAAATTCCGGTCGACGCATCGCCGGGCGCTACTTCTCGATCTGCTCCGGTTAACGCACGGGAATCGCCGTAAAGCGGGGGCGGTCGGGTGGGGAACGGCTATTTGCGGAAATCGAAACCATCAATCGTTAAGCGCTGGGCCTTAGCCTGCTCGCGGACGGTTCGCACCGCGCCGGCCTAGACGAAGGGTCGAGAAGACATCACGCCAATAACACGCCGATGACTGTTTTGGAAACCCTCATCTCCCCCCTGAGGCCGGCGGCTGCGACCCTGCTCACGCCATCATCGATCTGTTCGGTCTATTCGCTCGTTGCGGCGGTCACGATCGCCTTCGCCTGGTTTACGATGAGACGCCGTCGCCGCGGCCGGCGCATCGTCCCGAAGGCGCTCCTCCGCGCAATCCTTTCCCGGCGGGTCCTCTTCCACCGCTCGACCTTCGCCGACCTCGCCTATTGCGTCGTCGGCCTTGCGACGCTGGGCGCGATCATCGGCTGGGCCGTCGTCTCGACCTCATGGATCAGCGACGGCGTCGCCGCGCTTCTTGCGCGCCTGCTCGGCCCGGGCCCTGACCCGCGCGCGCCCGGTTTCGTCCTCGACGGCGAACGTACGCTGGCCCTCTTTCTGGCGTACGACTTCGGCTTCTTCATCGATCACTCGCTCAAGCACCGCATCCCGGCCTTATGGGAATTGCACAAGGCGCACCACTCGGCCGAAGTGCTGACGCCGCTGGTCAACTTCCGCGTCCACCCGCTCGATTCGCTGATCCTCGCCAACAATCTCGCGTTTATCATCGGCCTCGCCAGCGGAGTCGCGCAATACGCGCTCGGGCGCCGCGCCGTCTCGTTCACGCTCTTTGACCAGAACGTGCTGATGCTGCTCTATATCTATTTGACCGCGCAGCTCCAGCACAGCGAGATCTGGATTCCGTTCACTGGAGTTTGGGGGCGCGTGTTCATGAGCCCGGCCCATCATCAGCTTCACCATTCCAACGATCCGGCGCATTTCAACTGCAACCTCGGCGCAAGCCTGGCGATCTGGGACTGGCTTGTGGGCAGCTTGCGCATGCCTCCCGTCGAGCCGCCGCGCCTAGCTTTCGGCGTCACGGGGCATCGGCACGATCCGCATGGGGCGATGAGTCTGGTGGTTGATCCGCCGGTGAACGCGGCGAAGGCGCTCTGGTCAGGAGTTGGATCCCTCCGCCGGGCCTACTTACATGGGTTTACAAGGCGAAGGCCGGGGAACCTTACGAAATCGCTATCTGTCGAATAGAGCACATATCCGCGCTCCATCGCCAGCACGGCGAGATGGGCGTCCGTGGTCAGGTTGCCAGCTGTCCCGAGACGCTCGAGCTGCGCGCGAAGGCGCGTAAAATGGGATCCCGAGGGCGCCGCTACGTGAACGTGCGGCAGCGCCAACCAGTCCTCGAGGCGCTGCATAACCGCTTCAACGGGAAGCGGTCGGGCGACAATCTTGCGATTCGTCGAAATGCGCACAAATCCAAGCATTGCAGCCCAAGCGAGTCCGACGCCTTCAGTGCCTGAAAGACACCCTTCCCACCATTTCCGCGCTCTTTCGTGAACCGTGGAATCGGCGTTATGCGCGTGAACGAGAACGTTTACGTCGGGAAGAATCATGCGCTTTGTCCGCGTAGGCCTCCGCCTCCAATTCGTCCGCGAGCTGTCCGAGTTTGTCCAGATCGACGCCCGGTCGGAACCCAAAGGAATGCGGAATGACCCTCGGCGCGGAACGAGGTCGAGCCTGCGCGGCATCACCCAAGCCGGCGCGGATTGCGCCGTTGACGGCTTCCTTGAACGGGACGCCTAGCTCCCTAGAGCGCTCCTTGAGGAGACCCGCCAGGTCATCGTCGAGCGTAAGAGTGGTCCGCATGTTTGGCATCATCAACGAGTCTGGATTTGATGTCAAGACATCAAAATCACTGACATCATTGCAGTAACTGCCGATTCCTCGCCGGCCGCGCTGAAGGCCGATATGCGGCCTCTACTCCGCCGCCACCGGGACGTCGGGCGCCGGGCGCGGCCTTGCCGCATGCGGCGGCGCGGGACGGATATGTTCGGCCGGATGCGGTTCGTCCTGTTCGCCCACGAAGCGGCTGAAGAGGCGCCACGCAAGCCGGCCGATATCGTCCATCACTGTGAACACTGCGGGCACGAACACGAGCGACAGCATCGTCGACATGATGAGGCCGCCGATCACCGCGATCGCCATCGGCGAGCGGAAGCCGCCGCCGTCGCCGAGGCCGAGCGCCGAAGGGAACATCCCCGCGGCCATGGCGATGGTCGTCATCACGATCGGCCGCGCCCGCTTGCGGCCGGCCTCGACCAGCGCTTGCGTGCGCGGAGTTCCGCGGCCGATCTCCTCGACCGCGAAATCGACCAGCATGATCGCATTCTTGGTGACGATGCCCATGAGCATCAGAACGCCGATCACGACCGGCATCGACATCGCCTTGTGCGTGATGAGCAGGGCGATGATCGCGCCGCCGATCGAGAGCGGTAGCGAGATCAGAATGGTGATCGGCTGCAGGAAGCTGCCGAACAGCAGCACCAGAAGCCCATAGACCATCATCAGACCGGCGCCCATCGCCGCGGCGAACGAGGCGAACACCTCGCTCATGATCTCGACATCGCCGGTCTCGCGAATCTCGACCCCGGGCGGCAGATTCTTCGCCGTCGGCAGCGCCTTGATCGCCGCGACCGCAGCGCCGAGCGCCGCGTCGCCGCGCAGATCGCCCTCGATCGTCACCCGCCGCGTGCGGTCGTAGCGGTTGATGGCGGTCGGTCCGTGGCTGACCGAGAAGTCCGCCACCACCGAGAGCGGCGTCGTTGCGCCGCCATTGGTCGCGACCCGCAAGTTCAGCAGCAGCCCGACATGCGAGCGCGCCGCCTCGTCAAGCTCGACCCGGATCGGAACCAGCCGATCACCAGCGTTGAACTTGGCGAGGTTGGCGTCGATGTCACCTAGGGTCGCGACGCGGATGGTTTCGGACAGGGCCTCGGTCGAAACCCCGAGATCGGCGGCGACCTGCGGCTTCGGCGTGATACGCAATTCCGGCCGGTCAAGCTCCGCCGTCGAGATCGGATTTTCGATCATCGGGATCGACCGCATCTCGCTCGCGATCTGGTTCGCGGTGTCGTTGATGGCCTTGATGTCCGGACCGGCGATGATGAGCTGGAGGTCGCGCTGCCCGTTGTCCTTGAGGAACCAGAAGCGGATGTCGGGCTGATCGGCGAGGATCGCGCCGATCCTCAGCTGTAGGTCCTTCTGCGTCGCCTCGCGCTTTGATTTGTGGACGAAGTTGATGACCAGCGTCGCCTTGCGCGGCTCGTCGTCGGCGCCGCCCATGAGCTTGCCGCCGAAAATCAACGCCGAGCGCACCTCGGGCATCGCCCGCAGTTTGTCGGAGATCGCGCGGGTGACGCGGTCCGTGTCCTCGAGCCGCGAGCCGGGCGGAAGCTCGATCGCCAACAGAGCCCGCCCGTAGTCGTCAGCGGGGATAAATCCGGACGGAAGGAGCTGCGTCGACCAGAGCGACGCGGCGAAAATCAATGCGCCAGCGAACAAGGTCAGCCACCGGTGGCGCAACGAGCCGCGCACCAGCCTGGTGTAGAAACGCATCACCGCGCCGTCACGATGGACGTGATCGTGCGGCGCACGCAGGAAATACGCGGCGATCACCGGTGTGACAAAGCGCGCGACCATGAGCGAGAACATGACCGCGATCGCCACCGTCAGGCCGAACTGGCGGAAATATTGGCCGGCGATGCCGCCCATGAAGCTCACCGGCGAGAAGATCGCCGCGATCGAGAGCGAGATAGCAATCACCGCGAGCCCGATCTCATCGGCCGCCTCGAGCGAGGCGCGATAGGCCGACTTGCCCATCCGCATATGGCGGACAATGTTCTCGATCTCGACGATCGCATCGTCGACGAGAATGCCGGTGACCAGCGTGATCGCGAGCAGGCTCACGAGATTGAGCGAGAAGCCAATCGCGTCCATCGCCCAGAAAGTCGGGAAGACAGAGAGCGGCAGCGCGACCGCGGTGACGAGGGTCGCGCGCAGGTCGCGCAGGAAGATGAACACGACGACGACGGCTAGAGCAGCACCCTCGACCAGGGTCTCCATCGTCGAGTGATAGTTGCCGAGCTCGCTGTCGACCTGGGTGTCGACCTTGGTGAACTTCACTTCGGGATGGGCCGCCTCGATCGCTGCAAGACGCTTCGTGATCAGTTGATCGACGGTCACGTCGCTTGCGCCCTTGGCGCGGGTCACGCCGAAGGCGACGATCGGCTCATCGAACAGGCGGGTGAAGGTGCGCGGCTCGGCCGCGGCATCGGTGACGGTCGCCAGCTCGTCGAGCCTGACCTTGCGCCCGCCCGGCAGCGCGATCGGCAGCGCGGCCAGATCGGCGACGCTTCGCGCTCCCGCGAGAGTGCGGATCGCCTGTTCCTGGCCGGCGACTTCGCCCCGGCCGCCGCCGAGATCGACATTGTCGGCGCGCACCTGCTCGTTCACCGTCGCGGCGGTGACGCCGAGCGCGAGCAGCTTCTCCGGATCGAGCGATACCCGGATCTCGCGGTCGACGCCCCCGAACCGCTTGACCTCGCCGACGCCGTGGATGCTCTGCAAATCGCGGGCGACCGAATCGTCGATGAACCAGGACAATTGCTCGACCGAAAGGCCAGGCGCCGAGGCGGCGTAGGTGACGATCGGCAGGCCTTCTATGTCGACCCGGCTGATGATCGGCTCGTCGATGGTCCGCGGCAGATCACTGCGGATCTTGGCGATCTGATCCTTCACGTCGTTGAGCGCGCGGTCGATATCGACCGAGCCAACGGTGAACTGGATCACGGTCGAGGACGATCCGTCGGTCGCTGTCGAGATGATGTGCCAGACGCCGTTGATGCTGGAGACGGCGTCCTCAACCTTTTTCGTGACCTGCGTTTCGAGTTCCGACGGCGCGGCGCCCGACTGGGTGATGAGCACCTGAACGATCGGGATATCGATGTTCGGAAAGCGAGTGACCGACATCGTCCGGAAGCTGATGAGCCCGAGGATCATCAAGACCGAAAAGGCCACCGCCGCCGGTATGGGCCTGCGGATTGACCAGGCTGAGACGTTGAGCCGCATGGGCAACAGCCTCCTAGCCGCCTGCCGACGCTGCGGCTTCGGGAACCGGCCGCACGCGATCGCCTGGCCGCAGGAAAGAGGCGGCGCGCGCGACCACGCTCTCGCCCGCGTAGACGCCGCTCCTGACCTCGACCAAATCGCCGTCAACGATGCCCGGCTTCACCTCGCGCTCTTCGATCTTTCCGTCGCGCACGACGTACACCCGCGCCGAATCGCCCTCGCGCTCGAGCGCGGTCGATGGGGCGCCGACGCCGTCACGGCGGGTGAGCTCGATCTGGCCCGAGGCGAAGGCGCCGATATGAGCGTGGCTGACGTCCTCGAGCGCGATCCTGACCTTGCCCGTTCGGCTCGCCTTGTCGACCTCCTGGTTGACGAGGCGGACCCGGCCTGCGACCGCGCCGTCGACCCCCGGCAGCTTGAGTTCGGCCGGGAAGCCGCTCAGGAGTCCGGCCAGCGATTGCTCCGGCACGTCGGCTTCGAGATCGATAGCGCCGTCCTGGATGATGCGGAACAGCGGCTCACCGGTGATCGACGCGTCGGCGCCGACCTTAGCCGATCGCCGGCTGACTATTCCGGCGACGGGCGCCTTGACCTCCGTGCGGTCGATACGCACCAGAAGCTCCTGCCGCTCGGCGTCGCGGCTCTTGCGGTCGGCCTGAGCGACGCTCAGCGCGTGGTTGGCCGCGGCCAATTGGGCCTGCGCCGTCTTCATCGCTGTTTCGCGCTGCTCGATGGTCGAGACGGACATCACGCCGCCGGTGAGCTTTTTCGCGCGGTCGAAGTCGTCGCTGGCAAATTGCAATTGCGCTTGCGACTGCGCGATCATGCTCTGCGCCTGGTCGATCGCCGCGTCCGCGCGCTTGGTCGCGGCGTCGTTCTGGGCGAGAAGCGCGTCGAGCTGGGTGCGGTCGAGCCGGGCGAGAACCTGCCCTTGGCTGACGCGATCGCCGTCCTCGGCGTCGACCTCGATAATCGTGAGCCCATCAATGCGGGCTGCGACTTGCGCCTCCTCCCGCGCGACAAGGGTGCCGGAGACGAACAGGCGGTCGACGAATTCGCGCCTGACCGCGGGGACGACGGTGACCGCCGGCGGCTCGACCGCGCGCGCCTGCTCTGCCGCGGCCGGAGCCGCACAGGACGCAATTCTGCTTGGGCCGATTTTCGCCATCAGCACGGGCGGCATCGCGCAGGGCGCGACAATACTCGCGGTCCAGATGCCGCCTCCGCCTAGAGCCGCGACCAGGACGACAGCAATCAGCGCGCGACGCATGACTTGTCCTCCTCGCTTGAATCGGCGGGAGCCGGGGTGAGCGCGCCTTCGAACAGAGCCTTGAGCGCGCCAACCGTCATCTCCGTCTCCGCTTCGGGATCGAAACCGGGTTCGACCGCAATCCGCTTGAAGAGACCGGCGACGAGGGTGACGAAAAAACGCGCGGCGAAGCGCGAATCGAGCCTGGGCGAAGCGGCGCCGGCGGCCTTCGCCACGTCCACCAGACGTTCAAGACCGCTGAGCACATCGGCGTCGAGCGTCCGCGTGATCTCGGCGACGCGGGGATTGCGTCCGGCCTCGGCCCAGATCTCGACGATCATCCGCGCCTTCTCGGGCGGCTTGGAGAGGACATGCTCCCGCATGCCCCAGCGGATCGCCTCGGTCAGGTCGCCGTTGCGCGCCATGAGCTCGGCGAAGGCCTCGAAGGATCCGGCGCGCCGGCCCCTGTCAACCTCGCACAGATCCTCGACGATGGCCTCTTTCGACGGAAAGTAGCGATAAAGATTGCCTGGGCTCATGCCCGCTTCGTCGGCGACATGCTGCATCGTCGCAGCATGAAAGCCGTGGCGGACAAAGGCGCGCTCGGCGGCCTCCACAATCCGCTCCCGACGGTCGGCGTCCGGGGGCCGGCGCGGCGCCGGGGACGAGGCCAATGACATAATCGGGCCTTTGAGAATGAATGTTCATTCTCAGCAAGCGCCGCGATTGTGGCGCAAGAGTGGCGGAGGCGCGCTTTCAGCCCCGGGCTTTTCCAGTCCCTGTTCGCGATTAGCGCGCTAGGGGGAAATCGGCGGGGCCTTCCCCCAATCTAAATTTCGGAAAACTTTGGCCAGTGCCCGGGAAAATGACGCCCTCAAGGATGGCGAGGCGCCTGGCGCCGGGCTGAACAGGGCCGCAGACCCAGCCGAGCCTGCACCAGTCCAGGCGCTCCATCTTGATGGAGCGCGCAAAGACGAAGGTTCCGCCCATTTTCGAGCTCCTCAGGCGCCGCCGCGCCCGGCTCCGGTCAGCCCCTCAGGCTCCTCCACGGCGACTCGCCGGCCATGTCGACCATCTCGAATCCCTGGCCGACGCACGGACTGAAGATCGCCATGACCCTCGCGTCGGTGTCTCCCGCGTTGAACGAAGCGTGGACGACGCCAGGCGGAATGAAGGCCGAGTCGCCCGCGCCAAGGATGCGTTTCTCCTTGTCGATCCATTGTTCGACCTTGCCGCTGACGACGCACATCACCTCTTCCTGGTCGGGGTGCTTGTGAAAGCTGTGTCCATCGCCTGGATTCAAATCCCCTACGATGATCGCCAGCTGCGCCGCGCCGTTGTGAACGGGACTGCTGACCCAGCCGAGCCGGCCCCAATCCATCGCTTGCAGCTTGATTTCGCGGTCGAGGATGAACTTTCCATCCATCTGCTCCTCCCGTTCGTTATTTCGCCCGGACCTTCGGGTTGTCCGCCCTCAAGAGCTAGCCGGGAAGCCGCGCTTGAACTCGATGCGGGTGCCGTGAAACCCGATCCGGTCCTCGTTGCGCACGTAGTGCACCGGCTGCGGCGGCATCTTGACGGTGAGCGGCAGCTCGAACTTGTCCGGGATTGGCAGCGGGATTTCTTCTCCCTTGCCGTTGAAGTCGCGCATCTTCGAGGGCATCGAGTCGATCACGAAAAACGAGGGCCAGCGATGATGATGCGGATTTTCCGTAGCGCCTGGCGCGATGCTGACCGACAGCACGCGAACCGACTCGTCCTCATATAGCAGACGGTGGTTGGCGGGCGCGGCGGTCAGGCTGTCCAATTTCGCGTCCCATCCCGCTGGGTCCGTTCCGTCCATGCTGAGCGGCGTGACTTGGCTCATGTTTCGCTCCCGAAAAATTGAATTGCAATTTCTGAAGCGCTTCAGAAAAAGACTTGAAGCGCTTCACACAGGCGATATGCTCACATCTTGAATGAGGAGTCAACGGAAAAATGAAGCGCTTCAAATCGAGGCCGCAATGAAGAAGCCTATTCGGCTCGCCGACGTCGCGCGGGCTGCGGGAATTTCGCTCGGGACCGCGTCGAATGCGTTCAATCGCCCCGATCTCGTTCGCCCCGAGCTGCGCGAACGGATCGAGACGACCGCCCGGCAGCTCGGCTATTCCGGCCCCGATCCAATTGGACGCCTGCTTATGGGCGCGAAAGCGCACGCGATTGGCGTCGTGCCGCCTGGCGATATGCCCGTTTCACACGCGGTTGGGAGCCCATACTTCAGAGAGTTCATGCGCGGCATAGCGGAGGTTTGCGACCAACATGATGCGAGCCTGCTTGTCATCTCGGGAGCCCAAGAGAGGAAGACCTGGGCGATCAGAAACGCTTTGGTCGACGGTTTCATTCTGGGCCACGTCGAAGAAGCGGAGCTGGTCTTCGCCAGACAGAGGAAAGCGCCATTCGTGGTGATCGATATGGACGGCGGACCTCAATCCCATTCGGTCCGAGTCGAGGGCCGGGAAGGCGCCCGCCAGGCCGCCGAACATCTTATCAGCCTCGGCCATCGCCGCTTCGCGATCGCATCGGTGCTCCGCCGCCCTGCGGAGGCGATCTGGCATTCGCCGGCAAGGTCTCAGCGGCGGCTCGTCGGGGGTTTCCCGCTCGATGACGAGAAGCTTCTCGGCTACGCCGACGCCCTGGCGGCGGCGGGAATGTCGATCGCCGACGCGCCAATCATCGAGTTCCCTGTTTCGCCAGGCGTCGAAGAGGGGGCTCGAACGTTGCTCGACAGATGCCCCGACGCGACAGCCATCCTCGCCATGTCGGACCGGCAGGCCATTGCGATCCTGGCGGAGGCGAAGCGCCGTAATATCGATGTCCCCAAGGATCTGTCGGTCATCGGATTCGACAACGCGGAGAATGCGATTGTCGCAGATCCGCCGCTTACGACGATCGCTCAGCCGACGCTTGAAAAGGGGAGGATCGCCGCCCGCATCCTGTTCGAGGGCGCCCCGCCGGGCGAAGTCGTTTTGCCGGCTCGATTGGTCGTCCGCGCTTCAACCGCCCCGCCCCCGGCGCCCTGATTCTCGCGCCGGGACCGTGCTTGGCGACGCGGCGGCGACCGCTTTCCCCGGCTCGGAGGGGAGAAATCCGCCGAGCAGGCCGACCGCGGGCAGGAAGGCGCAGACGTGATAGACGAAGTTGAGGCTCGTCCAGTCGGCCAGCATTCCGAGCAGCGCGGCGCCGACGCCGCCGAGGCCGAACGACAGTCCGAAGAACAATCCCGCCACCGCGCCCACATTGCCGGGCGTCAGTTCCTGCGCATAGACGATCATCGCCGAGAAGGCCGACGAGATGATGAGACCGATCGCAACGGAATTGACCACCGTGCCGGCGAGCCCGAGATGCGGCAGGAGCAGGGTGAACGGCAGGACGCCGAGGATCGATCCCCAGATCACGAACTTCGCGCCGAAGCGGTCGACCAGCGGGCCGCCCAGAAAGGTGCCTGCGGCGACCGCGGCGAGGAACACGAACAGCAGCACCTGGGAGTTCTGGATCGACACGCCGAAGGTCTGGATCAGGTAGAAGGTGTAGTAACTGTTGAGGCTCGAGAGGTAGAGCACCTTCGAGAACAGCATCACCACCAGCACGAACAGCGTGCGCACCACGACCTTGCGCGGGTGGGCC
>Ga0335076_10005364_pt1 | contig 12964 bp, 11 predicted proteins | sample Lox_Sample_25_FD_206717 | JGI IMG/M metagenome (GOLD analysis project Ga0335076, IMG submission 206717) | Soil microbial communities from Loxahatchee National Wildlife Refuge, Florida, United States - Lox_Sample_2.5 | ecosystem: Environmental > Terrestrial > Soil > Wetlands | place: USA...
ACCCATCTCCTCGCCGACGATCACGTCGCCGTCCGGAATCGTCGTGAACTCGATCCGATCGCCCGCCAGCGTGGGAGCCGTAACCGTCACGGCCGCGTCCCACTCCTTCGGGCGGGGTTGGGAGCCATCCGGAACTCCGACCGTCGCCAGCACCGACTTCGGCGGCTCCAGCGGTACGGGGGGAGGCGCATCGCCGAGTACCTGGGCCGGGTCGAGCCCGGCCTCGCGCAGGAGCTGCTCGTTCAGCGTCTCCTTGCGACGCCGGAACAGCCCCATCAGCTCTCGGTGTCCGCCTCGACCGGATGCTCGACGGTCTCGGGCTGGTCGAAATGCTTGCGGCGGTCGACCCGCTTGTCATGGAGATCCTTGACCTGGCGCACGAGCTTGTCGGCGAGCTCGTCGATCGCAGCCTTCATGTCGCGCGCCGCCTCCCGCGCGCGGAGCGTGTGACCCTTGAGGTGAACGGTCGCCTCGGCCACCTGCGACTCGGCGATCGACGGGTTCTTCTCGACTGCGAGCTCGATCTCGACCTGCGTCAGCTCGTGGACTCGGCGGTCGAGCTTCTGCAGCCTTCGCTCGACGTAATCCCGGATGGAGTCGTTCACCTCGAGGTTCTTCCCCTTGACGTGAAGCTGCATCGGCGCCTCCCCTGTCGCTGCGGTCCGCTACGGCTAAGCCTACTCGCGCCGCCACCGCGCTTAGAAGCACATCTCTAGCCGCGGCGGAGCGCCCTGGCGAACGCGATCGCCTCGACATGGCGTGCGCCCCCGGCACGGAGGGCGCTGGCGGTTGCCGCGGCGGTGGCGCCGGTCGTGTAGACGTCGTCGATCACGGCAACGGTGCGCGGCGCCGGTCGATGCGCGCGGAACGCGCCGCGCACCGTCCGCCGCTCGACGGCCGAGCTGCCACGCTGGCGACCGCCGCGCGTCCGCTCGAGCAGCGGCAGGCACGGCAGCTGCCAGGTGACGGAGAGCTCTACGGCGAGCCGCTCCGCCGGGTTGTGTCCTCGTTCGAGGCGGCGGCTCCGGTCTGAGGGGACGAAGGTAAGGGCGTCGACCTCGGGGGGAGGAAGCCGCTCGGCGACGACCTCCGCAGCTTCCGCGGCGAGCCGGCGGAGCCCGCGCTCCTTCCAGGCGTGGACGAACCTGCGCGCCGCCGAGTCGTAGCCGACAGCAGCTCGGGCGCTCGCAAACGCGAGCCGGCGGCCAGCGCACTCGCGGCATCGCTCGACAGGCCACACGGTCGGTGCTCCGCACCGTGCGCAAAGCGGTGGCTCGATCCCTGGCAGCGCCTCGCGACAATCGCTGCAGAGCTGCTTCCCGCCGCAGCCGCAGACGACGCAGCGCTGCGGCAGGAGCAGGTCGAGCATCTTCCGACGCTACGCCGAGGCCCGTGACGGCTTTGTCTCAGAAGAGTGGCGTCGCGAGCAATTCGCGCAGGAGCGGGCGCGTCCGCTCGAGATCCTCCGGCGTCTTCACGGGCACGAACCGGCTGCGCGGCCCGTGACGGGGCACTAGGAGGTAGGTCGTCGGCAGGAACGCCGAGAGCTCGTTGACGAGCCGCTCGAGCTGGACCGCCTTCCGGCCCTCGACGTCCTTCTCGACGTAGAACCAGGTGAGCGGGTGCCTCTCCTCGAGCGCGTCGACCTCGACCACGAGGCTGTTCGTGTTGAAGACGGGAAGCGCGTGCGGGTCGAAGCTCGGCGGGAAGCGGAAGCCCTCGACGATCTGCGGCCGGCCGTCCACGCGTGCCGGCGCCCCGCCGGGGTCGCCCTCGGCCGCTGCGACCTCGATCGTGAGCGGGTTTCCCGCGGCGCGGTGAGCGGCGAGCACGCGAGGGTCGACGCGCGCGCCGAGGTTGTCGACGTTCGAGAGCATGAGCGTGCGGATTCCCCTGGCCCTGAGCTCCTCGACGGGCGCGAAGACGGCGAAATCGCCGTGACCGGGGCTGTACGGCGACGGTCCGGGGAAGACGCCGCCGTCCGCCTCGAGGCGAAGCGAGACGGACTGGCTGAAAACGATCAGGTCGTCGCGGTCGCCGAGGTGCGCGCGCGTCTCCTCGTCCGTCGCGAAGCTGTTCATCAGCACGAGCGGAACGCTCGCCCCGTCCGAGTCCCGCAGCTTCCAGTCGAGGAACGAGACGCCGTCGACCGCCTCGACGAGCCCCTTGACGGCGCCGCCGAAGCGGGTGGCCATCCCGCCGTTCAGCACGGCGACGGCGACACCGGCGAAGTCGGGCTCTGCCTGCTCGGGAAGCCGCGCGATCTCGTCGTCGAAGAGCGGCTCCAACCGTCCCCGAACGAGGTTCGACTCCCGCGACAGCTCGCCGCTCGCAACGCGCGCCCGCAACTCCTCGAACAGCCGCTCGTCGAAGCCGTACTGCGCGAGGATCTCGTCCAGGCTCAAAGCTCGTACGGCGGGCGATGGACGCCGTCCTCGGTGACGATCGCCGCAATCAGCGCCGCCGGCGTCACGTCGAACGCAGGATTGCGAGCCGGGAAGCGAGTGGTCAGCTCGGCCGGATCGCGTTCTTCGATCGGGATCCCGGAGCCGTCGGGCGTCTCGCGGTCGAGCGTCGAGCTCGGTGCGACCACGTAGAACGGGATTCCGTGATGGGCGGCGAGCACCGCGAGCGAGTATGTCCCGATCTTGTTGGCCGTGTCTCCGTTCGCGGCAATCCGATCGGCTCCGGTGACGACGAGGTCGACCTCGCCGCGGGCCATGAGCGAGCCGGCCGCGGAATCGGCGATGACGGCGTGTGGGATGCCGGCCTTCTCCAACTCCCACGCCGTGAGGCGGGCGCCCTGCAGCAACGGTCGGGTTTCGTCGACGAGCACGCGCTCGAGCAGGCCGCGCTCGGCCGCGGCCCGGAGGGCGCCGACCGCGGAGCCGTAGCCGCCGGTCGCAAGGCCTCCGGCGTTGCAATGGGTGAGGGCGCGCGTCCCCGGCTCGAAGAGGCCGGCGGCGTGAGCGGCCATCCGGCGGCAGCGGTCGACCTCCTCGTGGTGGAGCGCGCGGGCGCGGTCGGGTGTGGGCTCGGCGTGCAGCTCGGCGAGCGCCCACGGCAGGTTGACCGCCGTCGGCCGGGAGGCCGCGAGGGCTCGCTCCGCCTCGTCGAGGTCTTCGCCGCGCAACGCGGCGAGCGCGAGCCCGTACCCGGCCGCTATACCGATGGCGGGCGCACCGCGCACCACCATGCCCCGGATCGCATCTGCGACCTCCGCTGCACTCGAGCAGCGCACCTCGACGACCTCGTCCGGCAGCCGGCGCTGGTCGAGGAGGACGACTGCGGGGCCGTCCTCCTCCAGACGCAAGATCTGCTCTGGCTCGAGCTCTCGGCTCAGGTGCCCTCGTCCCAGGAGGCGAGGTAGCGCGCCTGCTCCGCCGTCAGCCGGTCGATCTCGACACCCATCGTCTCGAGCTTGAGGCGCGCGATCTCGCGATCGATCTCCGGCGGCACCGGATAGACCTTCCGGTCGAGCTCGCTCGCGTGCTGCGCCGCATACTCGAGCGCGAGCGCCTGGTTCGCGAAGGACATGTCCATCACGAGCGCAGGATGTCCCTCGGCTGCGGAGAGGTTGACGAGCCGGCCGTCCGCAATGAGATACAGGCGGCGCCCGTCGGCGAGCGTGAACTCCTCGACGAACTCCCGCGCACGACGGGTCTCGGCGGCCATCTCTCGCAACGCCGGGATGTCGATCTCCACGTTGAAGTGGCCCGTGTTGGCAAGGATGGCGCCGTCCTTCATCCGCTCCATGTGCTCGCGCGTGATCACGTGCTTGTCCCCGGTCGCCGTGCAGAACATGTCGCCGACCTCCGCCGCCCGCTCGAGCGGCAGGACCTCGAAGCCGTCCATCGTTGCCTCGAGCGCCTTCAGCGGCTCGACCTCGGTGATGATCACGTGCGCACCCATGCCGCGGGCGCGCTGCGCGACGCCGCGCCCCACCCAGCCGTAGCCGGAGACGACGAACCGCTTGCCGGCGAGGAGGACGTTCGTCGCGCGGATGATCCCGTCGATCGTCGACTGCCCCGTGCCGTAGCGGTTGTCGAACATGTGCTTGGTCTGCGCCTCGTTGACGGCGATGATCGGGAAGCCGAGCTTCCCCTCCGCCTCGAGGGCCTTGAGCCGGATCACGCCGGTCGTCGTCTCCTCGGTGCCGGCGATGATCTCGCCGAGCTGCTCGCGCCGCGCCGAATGGAGGACACCGATCACGTCGGCGCCGTCGTCCATCGTGAAGTGCGGCTTGTGGTCGACGGCCGCCTCGATATGGGCGTAGTACGTGTCGTTGTCCTCGCCCTTGATCGCGAAGACGGACACGTCGTATTCCGCCACGAGCGCCGCCGCGACGTCATCTTGCGTCGAAAGCGGGTTCGAGGCGCAGAGGACGACGTCTGCGCCGCCGGCCTCGAGCGTCCGCATGAGGTTCGCGGTCTCGGTCGTGACGTGGAGGCACGCAGAGATGCGATGGCCGGCGAGGGGCTGCTCGCGCTCGAACCGCTCCCGGATCGCCGCGAGAACCGGCATCTGCCGGTCGGCCCACTCGATCCGCCGCTTGCCGTCGTCCGCGAGGGCGAGATCCTTTACGTCGTAGCGTTGCGTCGCTGCCATGGAGTCCTTTCTCGGTTACGCGGCCAACAGCCGCTCGTGCTTGCGTTGCTCCCACGCGACCCAACCCACCTGATCCTCGACGTCGGCGAGCCAGCCGTCGAGCGCGGTTCGGAGCTCGGGCTCGCGGCGCAACCGGGCGGCGAAGGCGATGTCGCCGATCCCGAGGCCGAAGCGGCTCCGCAGCTCGGCCAGCGAGCGCAGCTGGTTCAGCTCGCGCAGGCCGTAGAGCCGGTAACCGGCCGGCGTGCGCGGCGGGACGACGAGCCCCGTCTGCTCCAGGTAGCGGAGCATGCGGGCAGACCAGCCGGTGCGCGCCGCAGCGTGGGAAACGTGAACTGGATCCATCGCCACAACCTTAACATGCTTGTGTTAACCACCGCCCTTCAGCCGCGTGACGAGCCGATCGAGCGAGGCTTCGTCGGCGCCCGCGCCGAGGAGGAGGTTCCGGATGCCCTCACGCTGCTCGATCTCCTCGAGCACGTCGACGAGCGTGCGGCCCGCAGGTTGCGAGATACGCCGCCGCCGCTCGCGCTCCGCCTCGTCCGGCGCCTCCGCCAGCCACTCTTCGTTGAACGGCGCCCAGCTCTCGTCGCTCAGCGCATGGTCGACGGCGATGGCGTCGGGCTCGACGCCGGCCAGCCACTGCGCCATGCCGCAGGCGATCCCCGTCCGGTCGCGTCCCCCCGCGCAGTGGACGGCGACGGGCGGGTCGGCCGAGCCGAGCGTCGTCAGCGCCCCCGCGAGAGCGCCCCGGTAGCGGTCGGCAAGAGCGAGATACGCCTCGTGCATCGACGGCCAGTCCCACGCCGCGGGGACGGAACGCGGGTCCATCGGTTCTCGCTGGACCGGCAGCGGCAGCCGCCGCTCGTCGCTGTCGCGCTCCGACCGGAGGTCGACGACAAGCGAGACTCCGTAATCGACCAGCGCCTGCCGCCCCGCCTCGCTCAGTCCCGGGAGCCAGTCGGCGCGCACGACGACGCGATACGCGGTCTCCCCGCCGCCGGCGAGCGGCAGGCCGCCGAGATCACGGACGTTGACGCAGCCGTCCCAGCGCAGGATGCGTTCAGGCGTCGCTGTTGCCTTCGCGTCCGTAGCGGTCCTCGAGCCGGACGACGTCGTCCAGATGCGGTGTGGAGACCTCGAGGAGGGTGGTGTCCTCGAGCGCGGTGATCCGGTGCACCGTCCCCGGCGGGAAACGGAAGCAAGCCCCGGCGGTGACGATCTCCTCGTCGAGCGCCTCCTGGCCGGCGTCGCCGAGCTCGAGCCGCGCCCGGCCGCTCTCCAGGTACCAGCTCTCGTCCTTCTCCCGGTGGAACTGGAGCGAGAGCGACTCGCCTGCCAGGACGAACAGGATCTTTCCGACGTACGCCTCGGCATGTGCCCAGATCAGCTCCCAGCCCCAGGGCTTGTCGACCCGGCGCGCGTCGAAGGCGAACCGGTCGAGGGAGCCGTAGTTCGGCGAGTCGAGCATCACGCCAGCTGCCTCTGCGGCCGCCAGTCGGGATGCGCCTCGACGAATTCGGCGGCGCGCCGGAGATCCTTCGGCGTGTTCACGGTGAGCCAGACGCCCTGGTGGCGGTGCGCGTGCAATCTCCGTTCGCGCGCCAGCTGCGGGAACGTCGAGACCTCGTGGTCGCCCTTCTCCGGCAAGAGCGCCAGCGCGTCTTCGCCGAGGACGTAGACGCCGGAGTTGACCCAGTGCTCGAGGAGCGGAGCCTCGCGAAAGCCGCTGATCGTGCCGTCCTCCTCGACCTGCACGACGCCGAACGGCGAGCGCACCTGGGCGACGACGATCGTCCCCGCGGCACCGCTTCGGTCGTGCTCGGCGAGCAGCGCGCGGAAGTCGACGTCGAGGAGCTCGTCGCCGTTGAGCGCGAGGACGGGACCGTCCTCCTGCCGGCGCGTCGCTGCGAGCCTGAGGCCGCCGCCGCGCCCGAGGGGCTCGTCCTCCCCCACCGCCTCGACGTCGGCACCCAACCCGGAGAGCGCGTGGAGGAACGGCTCCTCGTCACCGGCCCGGCACGCGACGATGACCCGCGTCACGCCGCAGTCGACGAGCCGGCCGACCGCGTAGGCGGCGAGCGGGATCCCTCCGACGGGCACGAGCGGCTTCGGCAGCCCCTGCGCCGCCTCGCCCAGCCGCTCCGCCTTGCCGCCAGCAAGGAGGAGTGCCTCCATCAGTCCTGCAGCTCCCGATCCGGCGCCGGCTGCGGGCTGCCGTTCACGCCGCCGGGGGTGGCTTTGGTCGGGCGGCCGATCGCTTCGTACTCGAAGCCGGCGGCTGCCACAGCTGCGGGATCGAGGAGGTTCCGGCCGTCGACGATGAGCGGCCGCGCCATCGCCTCGCGCACCTCGGCCGTCGGCAGCTCACGCAGCTCCGGCCACTCGGTCACGATCACGGCTGCATCGGCATCCCGAACGGCCTCGAGAACGGAGTCGCAGATCTCGGCACCCTGGAGGTCGGCGGGCCTTGCGATCGGATCCCACGCTCGCACCGCGGCGCCCTCGGCGAGCAGCCGGGCCGCGATGATCCGGCTCGGAGCCTCCCGCATGTCGTCGGTGTTCGGCTTGAACGCAAGCCCGAGCAGCGCGACGGTCCGCCCGCGCAAGCTGCCGAGCCGCTGCTGGAGCTTCTGCACGACTCGCCGTTTCTGGAGCTCGTTCACCTCCCACACCGCCTGCAGGAGCAGAAACGGATACCCCGAGTTGCCGGCGAGCTGCTTCAGCGCGGTGACGTCCTTCGGGAAGCAGCTACCGCCGAATCCGATGCCCGCCCGGAAGAAGTGCGGCCCGAGCCGGTGGTCGAGGCCGACGCCGCGGGCCACCTCGACGACGTCCGCGCCGACGAGCTCGCAGACGTTCGCGATCTCGTTGATGAAGCTGATGCGCGTCGACAGGAACGCGTTGGACGCGAGCTTGACGAGCTCGGCCGAGGCAACGTCCATGCGGAGGAATTCGGTCTCGATCTTCTCGTGGAGCTCGACGACGCGCTCGGCGTCGGCCGAGTCGAAGGCACCGACGACGACGCGGTCCGGGTGCATGAAGTCCGCGACCGCCGTTCCCTCGGCGGTGAACTCGGGATTCGAGACGTAGCCGACGTTCTCGAGCCCGCGCGAATCGAGCCGCGCGCGCACGCGCTCGCCCGTCCCGACGGGAACGGTGCTCTTCATGACGAAGAGCGGGCGGCCCGGCACGTCTGCGGGGATCTCGTCGACGACTGTCCAGACGGCGGTGAGGTCCGCGTCTCCCGAGTACGTCGGCGGGGTCCCGACCGCGACGTAGAGGAAGTCGGCGCCGGCGACAGCCTCCCCCACATCGAGCGTGAAGGAGATCCGGTCGCGAGAGCCCTCGAGCACCTCGTCGAGACCCGGTTCGTAGATGGGCACCTCGCCGGCCGCCAGCCGCTCGATGCGCTCCGGCAGGACGTCGCGCACGACTACGTCGTGGCCGAGATCGGCGAAGCACGCGCCGGTGACGAGGCCGACGTAGCCGGCCCCGAAGATCGCGATCCGTGCCACGGCTCTAGCGTACTTCGGCCGTCAGCGGCGCAGGGGCCGGAAGCTCTTGGCGATCGCGATCATGGTCGAGTTCGAGAGCTGGTTGAGGATCGAGTTCACGACCCAGTACGTCCCGCGCTTCGTCGGGAGGGCCACCATCTGGATCGCGCCGCCGGTCGAGTAGATCTGGAGCTTGCGGCCGTGGTAGTAGATGTGACCGGTCGGGTTCTCGAGGATCGGCGCGTTGTTCCATGTGCTCTCCTCGATCTGCCAGTACTCGATCCCGTCGGGCATCACGAACGTGAGCACCACCTCATGCTGGTGCTTGATCGGCTTGAAGCCGCGGACGCCCTCGTCGGACGAGAGCTGCGCGTACTGCGCGATCTTGTGCGGGACCATCAGGGGGAAGTGCACTCGGTCGTAGACGCTGCGCAGCGCGGGAGCGGTCATCGCGGCGCCGTTGCTGACCTGGGGCGGCGGCGGCTTGCGCACCTTCACACGGTGGGGCAGGACGAGCTTGCCGTCGAAGCTCGTTCCGACCGCGACGACGGTGAGCGGGTTGCCGGCTCGTTGCGCGAAGTCGGAAATGGCCGTGTTCATCGGCACGACGCGCGTGTGCGATCCGAACAAGGGTTGAAGCTGCTGCGCCGCCTGTTGCGCGTGCGGCTGGACCGGGTCGTAGTAGAGGATCGTGTCGCGCTGTACCTTCGGGGCGTTGGCCGCGTCGCTCGCCGGCATCGTCTTCGTCGTGTAGCCGTGCGTGCCCAGCAGGTACGTCGTGTTCGTGGCCTCACCGGGAATCGTGCCCCCGTTGAGGACGAGCACCGAGATCTGCGACTTCGGCAGCTTGGGCGTCTTCTTCTTGGGGGCGGTCTTCTTGTGCGCCCCGAACTGGTCGTTGATCGTCGTCGACTGGCGGACGTTCGGGTGGAGGAAGCTGTGCACTGCCGTCGCGACGGCTCCCGGAGACGCCTGCACGACAGAGGCCCCGTTGATCACCGGGTACTGGAAGTCGTTGATCGGGATCTGGTTGCGGAAGAGGTTGCCGGCTTTGAGGTGGTACACGAGACCGAGGTACGACTCGAGCGCTGCCGGCGTCACAGAACCGCCTCCGCCCTGCGCGATCTCGACGTTGTCCTTGAGGTCTCCGATCAGCTTCGGCGCATCGAAGATCGAGAGGCCCGTCCGGAGCCGGCTCTTCAGCGCTTCGAGGAAGAGCTGCTGCCTACCGGTGCGGTAGATGTCGTTGTCCGTGTGCCGGTAGCGCACGTATGCCAACGCCTGACCACCGACGAGCTTCTGGTAGCCCGGCCGGAGATTGATGGCCGACGTGCCCGAGTGCGGTGGGATGTAGTAGCGGCGGTCGACGTTCATGTACACGCCGTGCAGGTGGTTGACGACCTGCTTGAAGGCGTGGAAGTCGAGCGTGATCAGGTAGTTGATCTTCAGGCCGGTGAGGTGCTCCATCGTGTCGAGCGTTGCGCCAGGGCCGTTGTTACCGCAGGTCGACCAGGCCGAGTTGATGCGGCTCTGGCTATAGACCGTGTCTCCGTGGCAATAGATGTTCACCCACAGATCGCGCGGGAACGAGAGCAGCGAAAGCGTGTTGTTCGTCGGGTCGGCCCGCATGAGCAGCAAGGTGTCGGAGTTGGAGCCGGCGTAGGGATTCGGGCCGTTCGGCGCGCCACGAACGTCGTAGCCTGCGACGAGAGCGATCGCCGGTTTGGACGGGGGCGGGACCTTCTGCAGGTCTCCATTGCTCTCCGTCTTCTTGAGCGGGTCGCTGTGCGCCGACACGGACGCGAGGCTCTCGTGCCCGTAGAGGTAGAGACCGCCGGCCGCACCGGAGGCGACGACGACGACCGCGAGCACGAGCCAGCCGAAACCGCGGAGGATCACGCCGATCACGGATCGCCGCGGCGGATCGGGCTGGCGGTAACGCACGATCGGGCCGAAGAGCGGAGGTGCCGCTGAGTGGCCGTTGCCGTTGTGGCCGCCGGCCAGTCCGATTCGCTTGAGCGTCGTCCGCATGCGAGATCGGCGCCACCGCGGCGCCGGTCACCGAGGATAGCTCAGCTTTCGGAAGAGGCCGTAACGACTCTCACGTCCGTCTCACCTTCCACCGGCTCGTAGGCGAGGTTGGGCCGCAGCCGGCGTTCCGCCTCGGCCACGGCGACGCCCTCACGCGCCGCGTAGTCCTCAACCTGATCGCGGGCGATCCGCCCCACGGAGAAGTACCGCGCTTCGGGATGCGCGAGATAGATCCCGCTCACGCTCGCGGCCGGCGTCATCGCATGCGTCTCCGTGAGCGCGAGCCCGGCTTCCTCGGCACCGAGAAGCGCGAACAGCTTCGACTTCTCGCTGTGATCCGGGCAGGCGGGGTACCCGAACGCGGGTCGGATGCCGCGAAAACGCTCGGCGAACAGTTGTTCGGTGGGGAGCTTCGGGCCCGTCTCGTACCAGGCACGGCGCGCGACCTCGTGCAGGTACTCCGCGAAGGCCTCGGCGAGGCGGTCGGCGAGCGCCTTGACCATGATCGCGTGGTAGTCGTCGTGCTCCGCGGCGAAGCGGGCAGCGAGCTCGTCCGCGCTGAGACCGGCGGTGACCGCGAACGCACCCAGATGGTCTCCGTGCGGCGCCACGTAGTCGGCCAGGGAGCGGTTCGGGCGGGAGTCCCCGTAGTCCGACTGCTGGCGAAGAAAGCAGAATCGAGTAGCGGCCGTGTTGTCACTGTCGACAACGATATCGTCACCGTCGGACGACGCCGGCCAGAAGCCGAGGACGCCGCGGGCGACGAGCAGCCGCTCCTCCACGATCCGGTCGAGCAGCCGCTCGGCGTCGTCGAAGAGCTCGCGGGCCGCCGGTTGCTCGAGGATCGCGGGGAACTTGCCCTTGAGCTCCCAGGCATGGAAGAAGAACTGCCAGTCGACGTACTCGCGCAGCGTCGCGAGCTCCGGCTCGACGACGCGTCGGCCGGTGAACTCCGGCACGGGCAAGTCCTCGAAGGCGACCCGCTGCCGGTTCTCCCGCGCCCGGGCGAGCGGCAGCAGCGGCTTGCGCTCCTTCTCGGCGTGGAGGTCGCGCAGTCGGTCCTGGTCCGCGCGGTTCTCTGCGTCGAGCCGCGCGCGCCGGTCGGGATCGAGCAGATCGGAGACCACGCCGACGACGCGCGAGGCGTCGAGCACGTGCACGACCGGCTGTGAGTACGCCGGCGCGATGCGCACCGCGGTGTGCTGGCGCGACGTCGTGGCGCCTCCGATCAGGAGCGGCAGCTCCATCCCTCGCCGCTCCATCTCGCGGGCGACGTCGACCATCTGGTCGAGCGAGGGCGTGATCAGCCCGGACAGCCCGACGACGTCCGCTTCCTCCTCGAGCGCGGTGTCGAGGATCCGCTCGGCCGGCACCATGACGCCGAGGTCGACGATGTCGTAGTCGTTGCAGCCCAGCACGACGCCGACGATGTTCTTGCCGATGTCGTGGACGTCGCCCTTCACGGTCGCCAGGACCGCCTTCCCGCGGGCACGTGACGGCCCTCCGGCGGCCTGCTCGGCCTCCATGTACGGCTGGAGGTAGGCAACGGCGCGCTTCATCGCCCTGGCGCTCTTCACGACCTGCGGCAGAAACATCTTCCCGGCGCCGAAGAGATCGCCCACCACCTGCATGCCCGCCATCAGCGGCCCCTCGATCACGTCGAGCGGGCGGTCGGCGCGCTGTCGCGCCTCTTCGGTGTCCTCCTCGATGAAGTCGACCACGCCGTGCACGAGCGCGTGCTCGAGCCGCTTCTCGACGGGCGCCTCGCGCCAGGAGAGATCCACCTCCCGCTGCGTGGCCTCGCCTCGAACCCGACCGGCGTATTCGACGAGCCGCTCGGTCGCGTCGGGACGCCGGTCGAAGATGACGTCCTCGACATGCTCCAGCAGCTCCGGCTCGATGTCCTCGTAGACGATGAGCTGGCCCGCGTTGACGATTCCCATGTCGAGTCCTGCGCGGATCGCGTGATAGAGGAAGGCGGAGTGCATCGCCTCGCGCACGACGTCGTTGCCGCGGAAGGCGAAGCTGAGGTTCGAGATTCCGCCGCTCGTCTTCGCGCCCGGACACCGCTCCTTGATCAAAGGCAGCGCCTCGAGGAACGCCTTGGCGAAACCGCGGTGCTCCTCGATGCCCGTGGCGACGGCCAGCACGTTCGGGTCGAAGATCAGATCCTCCGGCTGGAACCCGACTCGCTCGACGAGCAGCCGGTAGGCGCGCTCCGAGATCGCGACCTTGCGCTCGACGCTCTCGGCCTGGCCCTCCTCGTCGAAGGCCATCACGACGGCGCCGGCGCCGTGGCGGCGAACGGCCTTCGCCTGCTCGAGGAACGGCTCCTCCCCCTCCTTCAGCGACAGCGAGTTGACGACCCCTTTCCCCTGGACGCACTTGAGCCCGGCCTCCAGCACGGACCAGCGCGAGCTGTCGATCACGATCGGGATCCGCGCCACCTCGGGCTCGGTGGCGACGAGGTTGAGAAAGGTCGTCATCGCCTGCTCGCCGTCGAGGAGGTCGGCGTCCATGTTCACGTCGAGGAGGTTGGCCCCGCCACGCACCTGCTCGAGCGCGACATCGAGCGCGGCCTGGAAGTCACCCGCCTCGACGAGCCGACGGAAGCGGGCCGAGCCGGTGATGTTCGTCCGCTCGCCGATCATCGTGAAGTTGGAATCCGGTCTGAGCTCCAACGGCTCGAGCCCGCTGAATTGGGTCGCGGGACGCCGCTCGGGAACGCGGCGCGGCGCAACGCCGTCGACGGCGGCCGCGATCTGCCGAACGTGCTCCGGCGTCGTGCCGCAGCAACCGCCGACGATGTTGACGAGCCCGTCCCGCGC
>Ga0335076_10005365_pt1 | contig 12960 bp, 13 predicted proteins | sample Lox_Sample_25_FD_206717 | JGI IMG/M metagenome (GOLD analysis project Ga0335076, IMG submission 206717) | Soil microbial communities from Loxahatchee National Wildlife Refuge, Florida, United States - Lox_Sample_2.5 | ecosystem: Environmental > Terrestrial > Soil > Wetlands | place: USA...
TTGCGCACGCCGCCGGCCACGCCCATCTCGTCGCGCAGCGGGCGCAGCACGTAGTAGCCGGCGAGCAGGCAGAAGAAATAGGCGAAAGACCAGGCGAGCGCCCTGCCCTCGCCGGGGCGCAGCGCGCCCGACGGGAAATTCACCATGCGCCACTCTTCATTGCCGGACTTTACTAGAATGCGGCATGGACCAAGCGCGGCGCGGCGCGTTGCGCCTGATCGGCGGCCTGGGCGCGGCGGCGGCGTTGGGCCGCGCGGCCGGCCAGACAGGAAAAATCATGAGCAGAAAAATTCCCTCCACCGGCGAGGAGCTTCCGGCCATCGGCCTCGGCACCTGGCAGGTCTTCGACGCCGGCGAGGATGCATCCGCGCGCGCGCCGCTACGCGAGGTGATCGCCAATTTTTCGAAGGCAGGCGGCAAGCTGATCGACTCCTCGCCGATGTACGGCAGCGCGGAATCGGTGGCGGGCGATCTCGTCGCGGAGCTCGGCCTGCGCGCCCGTCTGTTCATTGCCACCAAAGTCTGGACGCGCGGCTGCGACGACGGCATCCGGGAGATGGAGCGCTCGTTCCAGCGTCTGCGCGTAAAACAGATGGACCTGATGCAGGTCCATAACCTGCTCGACGTGGACGTGCACACCAGGACGCTGCTGGATTGGAAGTCGAAAAGCAGGATCAGGTACCTTGGAATCACCCACTACACGGCGTCGGCGCACGCGGAAGTGGAAAGGCAGCTGAAGAAGCAGAAATACGACTTCCTGCAGATCAACTACTCCCTGGCCGAGCAGGCTGCGGAGAATCGCCTGCTGCCGTACTGCCTGGAAAACAAAATCGCCGTGATCGCGAACCGCCCGTTTGCGGAGGGCGCGATGTTCGAGCGCGTGCGCGGCAAGCCGCTGCCGTCCTGGGCGGCGGAGATCGGCGCCGCGAGCTGGGCGCAGTACTTCCTGAAATGGATCGTCGGCCACCCGGCGATCACCTGCGCGATCCCGGGCACCGGCAAGCCCGAGCACATCGCCGACAACGTCGCGGCCGGCTTCGGCGCGCTGCCGGACGGGAAAATGCGCTTGCGCATGGCGCGGTATTTCGATTCCCTATGACGGAAAATCCGGACAGCGCAGGCTTCTATGCCGGCCTGCCGGTGCTGCCCAGCTTCGATGCGGTCGCCGACACGCGCAATTTCGCGCAAATGCCCGCCGACTGGCACGTGGCGATGTGCGACGTGCGCAATTCGACGAAAGCGGTCGAAGCGGGCAATTACAAGCACGTCAACACCGTCGGGGCCTCCGCCGTGACGGCGATGCTGAACGCCGCTGGCGAGCTCGATATCCCGTTCATCTTCGAAGGCGACGGCAGCGCTTTCTGCGTGCCGCCGCAGCTGCTGGAGGACGCCAGGGCGGCACTCGCCAAGACCCAGGAAATGGCGCGGGATTCCTTCGGGCTCGAGCTGCGCATCGCGACGCTGCCGGTCGCGGCGATCCGCGCCGCCGGCCACGACATCTGGGTCGCGCGCGTGCGCGTCTCGGCCAACTACATCCAGGCCGCCTTTGCCGGCGGTGGCATGGCCTACGCGGATCGCTACATGAAAGATGCGAAGACCGCGCCGCTGTGCGAGATCAAGCCAGGCAGCGTAGCGGCGCGCGGCAGCCTCGAGGGCCTGGAGTGCCGCTGGCAGGACATCCCCAGCCTGCACGGCGAGACCGTCAGCCTGATCGTGCGCGCGCTGGGCGCCGACGCCGGCAAGGCCGGCGCCGTCTACCGCGAGGTCATCGCCAAGGTGCGCGAGATCTACGGCAGCGACGACGCCTGCCACCCGCTCACGCCGCCCGCGCTGCAACTCGTGCCGGCACTGAGCGCGCGCCAGCTCGGCAACGAAGCCGGCGTGCGCGCCGCCGGCCGCGGGCGGTTCGGCAAGTGGCTCTGGCTGATGCGCGCGCGGTGGTTCGTGATTCTCGGCTGGTTCCTGATGAAATTCGGCCTGAAGACCGAGCAGACCGACTGGAGCACCTACAAGGAGACGCTGTTCCGCAACACCGACGTGCGCAAGTTCAACGACGTCTACCGGCAGATCCTCGCCGGCACGGCCGCGCAGCGCGAGGCGCTCGACGCCTGGCTGGCGGAGCGCTACGCCAGGCGCGAGCTGGTCTACGGCCTGCACGTGACCGACCGCGCGCACATGACCTGCCTGGTGTTCAACTACTCGGGCAAGCACCTGCACTTCATCGACGGCGCCGACGGCGGCCTGTTTCTCGCAGCGAAAGCCTTCAAGGAACGCACCGCCAAGCTGATTTAAGATGCGTGCAAAGGAGACCTTTATGAAGCAAGCCGACTATGCAAGCTTCGTCGAGCCGGATCGGGTGCGCAAGGAGGTCTACACCGACGCGCAGATTTTCGAGCGCGAGATGGAGCGCATCCACGAGACCGTGTGGATCTACTGCGGCCACGAATCGCAGATACCGAAGGCGGGCGACTACTACGCCGTGCAGATCGGCCGCCAGCCGATGATCCTGGTGCGGGGGAAGGACAAGAAGGTCCACGTCCTCTACAACCGCTGCCCGCACCGCGGCAACATGATCGTCGGCGACCGCAAGGGCAACACGGGCGAGCAGTTCCGCTGCTCCTACCACGCCTGGACTTTCCACCACGACGGGAAACTCAAGAACATCCCGATGATGGAATCGGGCTACGCCGGCACGCGACTGAACAAGGACAGCCCCGAGCTGTGCCTGAAGCGGGCGGCGCGCGTGGAGAGCTACCGCGGCTTTGTCTTCGCGAGCCTCGCCGAAAAAGGACCGTCGCTGAAGGAATACCTCGGCAAGGCGATCGTCGCCTTCGACGACATGTGCGACCGCGCCCCGGAAGGCGAGGTCGAGGTGGTGCCCAACTGCTTCCGCGTGATCCAGCATTCGAACTGGAAGTTGTTCATGGAGAACCAGATCGACGCGCTGCATCCCTCGGTTACGCACCAGTCCACCGGCCGCGCCGCGCACGAGGTGGAGAAGATCCTCGCCAGGAAGGCGAAGGCCGGCGAGGCGCTCTCGTACCACATGCTGTCGGCGTTCGCGACCGTGACCATCGACAAGTGGGACAACTTCCAGACCATCAACTACCCGCACGGCCACTGCATCCTCACCGGCTACATGGGCCTGCGGCCGCAGGATCCGGACACGCTCGCCTACGACAAGGTGATGATCAAGGCCTACGGCAAGAAGCGCTTCGAGGAGATCGTCGGCGTCAACATCCACCACGTGCTGGTTTATCCGGGCCTCTCGGTGCAGTCGCCGCTGCAGCAGCTGCGCGCGGTGCGGCCGCTCGGCGTCGACCGCACGCTCACCGAGATCTGGCACTTCCGCCTGAAGGGCGCGCCTGAACCGATCTACCGGCGCTCGCTCGCCTACTACAACCTGGTCAATTCGCCGGCCACCCTGATCAACGCCGACGACCTGGAGAACTTCTGGAAGTGCCACCAGGGCCTGTCGTCGGAAGGCGGCGACTGGGTCAGCTTCGCACGGCACCACGGCCACGACATCGAGAAGGACGGCACGGTCGAGAGCGCGCCGAACATGGGCACCTCGGAAGCGCCGATGCGCAACCAGATGAAGGCCTGGGCGGAGTTCATGCGGTGAAGGCGCAGCAAGAAGTAGAACAATTCCTGTACCGCCAGGCCGAGCTGCTCGACACCAAGCAGTGGCAGAAGTGGATCGACCTCTTTGCCGCCGACGGCATCTACTGGATGCCGCCGGACGCCTCCTACAAGACCTGGGACGGCCAGCCGGCGATCTTCGCGGAAGACAAGAACCTGATGACCGTGCGCATGCTGCGCGTGCTGCACCCGGACGCCTGGTCGCAGCGGCCGCTGTGGGGCACCAACCACGTCGTCTCGAACGTCGTCATCCGGAAAATCGCCGGCAACGGCGACGTGGAAGTCGGTTCACGCTTCCACATGATGGAGCTGCGCCGCGACGACGTGCGGCACTTCGCGGGATCCTATTTTCATGTTTTGAAAAAATCAAAAAGCGGCTACAGAATCAAGCTGCAGCGCGTCGACATGACCAATGCGCAGGCGGCCTACGACTACGTATTGCAGGTCTGGGTCTGACGGCCTGACACGGGAGGGACCGCGGCTATTTCGCGCGGCCGGCGAGGCGGTTGGTGATCCGCACCGCGCGGCGGAGCAGGCGCGGTAGCAGCGGCGCGGCCGGCGGCAGCAGGCCGTGCATGCGCATGTACTCGTAGGCGAAAGCGTGGACCGGCGGCGCGTCGAGTGTGCGCAGGCGAAACCCCAGGCGCTCGATCAGGTTGGTGAAAAGCACCTCGCCCAGCACTGCGTGGTCGTCGTCCTCCTGCGATTCGTGCGCGCGGCGGTGCGGCAGGTGGCCCCAAAGCGCTACCACGCCGTCGAGGATGTCGCGGTGCGTCGTGCCGACGCCGCCATGCGCATGCAGCAGCGGCGCGCGCGACAGTCCCTGGATGGCGACGAACCCGGTGCCCGCCTCCCGCTCGAAAGCCTCGACGCAACGCGCGAAGTAGCCCTCGCCGGTCAGCAGGATGTCGTCCTCGGTGAACGTCCAGTACTCGTAGCGGTCCCGGAAGTGCCGGAACGCATGGTCGTAGCCGCCGAGCGACGAGCCGTAGTTTTTGCGCGTCAGCACGCGCAGCACGCCCGTGCGGGTACGCGTGCCGTCAATTTCGCGCAGGAAGCGGTTGCCCTTCTCCCAGCCCGCGTCGTTGTTGACGACAAGCGTATCGCAGGGCACGCCGGGATCGACCTGGCGCTCCAGCTCGTGCAGCAAGCGAACGAGCCGAAGCACCGCCTCGGCATCGGGAAACACCTGCGCATGCAGGAACGGCCCGGGAGGATCCCCGCACAACGTAGTCACCTGCCGAACGGAGCGCCCGGCGAAGCAGGTCGTGATGACCTTGCAGTGCTTCGCCTGCATCAGAGGCTCGGTGCCGACCTGGCTTCGCGGGGTGCGGCGAGGCACGCCCGAGCATCGACAACTTGTTGTTTATTGGATATTTTATACCTCGCCTGGAAAATTCCTGACGAATTTGAAAGCATCGCGCTGCGATAGTTCCCCGAAAGTCGCGCCCTTTTCGCGCAGCATGGGCAGCAGGTCCAGGGACTGCGGCTCCGGATTGCCCAGCACCGTAAGAATCGTATGTGCCTGGCCGCGATGATGAGTCTGGTGATTGAAGAGGTGGGCGAGAAGCGCGTCCAGGCGATTGCGCTGGGGCACCCCTTTCGTGGTCGAGTAATCCAGATGCTCGCCGAATTTTTCCGCGCTCAGGCCCTCGCCGTAGCGGATGATCCGGGCATCTTCCGCCTTGCGGGCGTCCTCCAGAGACGGAAAATCCTCGAACAGGATCGCGTTTAGCGTCGCGGGATGGTCTCCTTCGCCGGTGAAGCGCCGCATCCAGATGCGATCCGTGACCAGCAGGTGATTCAGCGTGCCGTGCAGGCTGCCGAAGAAGGCGCCCACGTTCCTGCGGTATTGCTCATCCGACAGCGCGCGCGCCATCGCATAGAGCCGCGCGTTCGCCCAGGCGTTGTACCGCGCCATGCGCTCGAAGTGCGCCTTCATCGCTGCCTCCTCAGCCAATATCGCGAATGTTATCCTCATCCCGTGACGACGAGATTGATCCTGCTGCTGTGCGCCGCGCTGCTTGCTCCGCCGGCCGCTGCGCAGGCGTTTCCCTCCAAACCCATCCGCATTATCGTCGTCTACCCGCCCGGCGGCACCAGCGACGCGGTCGCGCGGCTGCTGGCGGAAAAGCTGTCCGCCTCGCTCGGCCAGCAGGTGCTGGTCGAGAACCGCGGCGGCGCCGGTGGCGCGATCGGCATGGATGCGATGGCGAAGTCCGCGCCGGACGGCTACACCATCGCCTTCTCGGCGATCAGCCCGCTCACGCTGCTGCCGCATGTCGGCAAGGTCCCCTACGATCCGCTGAAGGACATCGCGCCGCTCGCGAGCGTGATGTATTCGCCGGTCTACCTCCTCGCGACGCCCGCCTTCGCCGGCGCCAGCTTTGCCGACGTGGTGCGGGATGCAAAAGCGAAGCCCGGCACGCTGCGCGTCGGCACGTCCGGCATCGCCACGCTCGGACACCTGATGGTCGAGCAGCTTAGGATCGCGGGCGTCGATCTCGTGCACGTTCCGTATCGCGGCGGCGGGCAGGTGATCACCGACGCGGCCGGCGGGCAGTTCGAGCTCTTCACCGCCAATCCCAGTCCCGGCGTCAACTCGATGCTGCAACAGGGCAAGTTCCGCGTGCTTGCGGTCGCCGCGCCGAAGCGCCTGCCCGCGCTGCCGGCGGCACAGACGATGACCGAACTGGGCTATCCGGATTCGAACTACACGTCGCATTTCGGCTTCTTCGCGCCCGCGAAGACGCAAGAGGCGGTCCTGAAACGCCTGCACGAGGACATCAATGCCGCGCTCGCGCTGCCGGAGGTGGCGGAACGCTTGACGAAACTGGACAACGTGGTCGCGCCCGCGACGCAGGAGCAGTTCGCGCTGGTGGTGCGGCGCGAGTACGAGGCGAACGCGAAAGTGGTGGCGAAGGCCGGGATCCGGAGCGAGTAGTGAGGAAACTGTGCTTCCTTTGGCTTTTTGCGGTCCTGCAAGCCGCGACGGCGCAGACCTACCCCAATCATCCCGTGAAGCTCGTCGTCGGCTTCACGCCCGGCGGCGGCGTGGACATCAATGCGCGCCTGCTCGCCTCCAAGCTGACCGAAATCCTCGGCCAGGCGGTGCTGGTCGAGAACAAGCCCGGCGCGGGCACCAACATCGCCAACGAATACGTCGCCAAGTCGGCTCCGGACGGCTACACGCTGCTGTTCAACAGCCCCGCGGTGGCGATCAACATGTCGCTGTACAAGAACCCGGGCTACGACGTGCTGAAGGACTTCGCGCCCGTGTCGGTGTTCTCCGACAGCACCAACATCCTGGTGGTGCCGTCCTCGCTGCCGGCGACCTCGGTGAAGGAACTGGTCGCCCTCGCGCGCGAAAAACCCGGCGCGCTGAACTTCTCCTCGGCCGGCGCGGGCAGCACGCAGCACCTGGCCGGGGAGCTCTTCAAGCTGCGCACCGGCACGCAGATGGTCCATGTGCCGTACCGCGGCAGCGCGCCGTCCATTGCCGCCCTGCTTTCCGGAGAGGTTCAGTTGAGCTTCGTCAACCCGCTTGCCATCGGCTCGCACGTGAAGTCCGGCCGGCTGCGCGCGCTCGCGGTGGCGGGACCGAAGCGCGCGTCGCTGCTGCCGGAGGTGCCGACCATGAAGGAAGCCGGCGTCGAGGGCGTGGAGGTGCCGTTGTGGTTCGGCCTGCTCGCGCCAGCCGCCACGCCGCGCGAGATGATTGCCGCGCTGGCCGCCGGCGTGGCGCGCGCGGCGCACGACCCGGACATGCGCAAGCGCCTGGAGGAGCAGGGCGGCGAGCCCGTCGGCGGCACGCCCGAGGAATTCTCCGCGCTGCTGCGCGAGGAAGTGGCGAAGTGGGCCGAAGTCGTGAAGGTTTCCGGCGCGAAGCCGAACTAGGCTATTTCTTGAACGTCCGGTCGAGGAAGCCGGTGATGATCCTGATCAACTCCTCCTCGCGCCCTTCGAAGAAGTGCTTGGCGCCCGGCACCATGACCTGGCCCGAACCAGGGTGGGTCTCGAGCTGCTTCTCGCGCTCCGGCGCGCCCCACATGGTTACCGTCCAGTCGTTGCCGCCATAGATGTCCAGCGTCGGGATCTTGATGCGGTACATCTCCTCCAGCCCCTGCAGGATGCCGATGAATACCCAGGCGCGCACGCTCGTGTCGTCGGTGCGGATCAGGTACTGGTTGGCCATGGTCGCGCCCAGGCTGTGCGAGACGATGGCGATGTTCCGGTAGCCCCTGGCCTTCAGGAAGTCGACCGCGAGCTGGAAGCGCTCGCGCGCGTCCGGGTAAAGCGGCACGTACAGGCCGAGGATCGCGGTCGAGGGCAGCACCGGGAGCTGGATCGACAGCGTGGTCCAGCCCGCGTCCGCGAGCCTGGTGCGCAGCGTGCCGTAGAGTTCGAAGTCCGGGCTCCAGCCGCGGCCGTGCGCGATGATCACGGCGCCCTTGGATTTCTCCTTCAGGTCGATGAAGAGGCCGAGGAACTTGTGGCCGTTCTTCTGCTGCATCCAGACCGCGTCGCCGACCATGAGCGTCGGCAGGATGTCGTCGGCCCAGCGCTTCTCCTTCTCGTAGTCCTGGGAGAAGGCCTCGAGGGACAGCGACAGCAGGACGACCAAAACAAAAAGCCCGCCGAAGCGGGCTTTTTGTCGTTGCTGGAACGCGCTACGCAAGGCTGAACGGCATCGTGCGCTGGCGCTTGCCGGTGAGCGCGAACAGCGCGTTCGCCAGCGCGGGCGAGAACAGCGCCATGCCGGGCTCGCCGATGCCGCCGGGCGTCTCGCTGCTTTTGACGATGTGCATCTCGATCTTCGGCGTCTCGGGCATGCGCGGCAGCTTGTAGGTGTTGAAGTTCTGCTGCTCCACGCGGCCGTCCTTCAGCGTGATGTTGCCGTACAGCGCCGCCTGCATGCCGAAGACGATGTTGCTCTCCAGCTGCTGCTGCACGATGTTCGGGTTCACCATGCGCCCGAGGTCTACCGCGATCACCACGCGGTGCACCTTGATCTGCCCGCCTTCGCCGGAGGCCTCGACGACCTGCGCCATGTAGGTCTGGTAGCCCTCCATGAGCGCGATGCCGCGCGCGCGGCCCTTGGGCAACGGCTTGCCCCAGCCCGCCTTCTGCGCCGCGAGCTTGAGCACGTTGGCGAAGCGCGGCTGCTTGTCGAGCAGCGACAGCCGGAACTCGTAGGGATCCTTGCCCGCCGCGGCCGCCATCTCGTCCATGAACGACTCGTTGGCGAACACGTTGAGCGCGTGCGACACCGAGCGCAGGTAGCCCACGCGCAGACCGGTGTCGTGGATCACCGTCGCGACCGACTGGTTCGGGATATCGTAGGGCACGAGGATCGCCTCGGTCATGAGCGGGTCGACGCCGTCCTTGACGAGCGGCGGGAACAGCCTCGAGGTCACCGACGGCGAGCTCATCTTCAGGCTGAACGCGGTCGGCTTGCCGCTCGCATCCAGCGCGCCCGACATCTGCGTGAGGCTCGCCGGGCGGTAGAAGTCGTGCGTCATGTCGTCTTCGCGCGTCCACACGAGCTTCACCGGGGCGCCGATCTGCTTCGAGATTTCCACCGCCTGCGCGAAATAGTCGCAGTCGATGCGCCGTCCGAAGCCGCCGCCGAGGAACGTCGTCCGGATCGTGATCTGCTCCGGCTTCAGCCCCGTGATGGCCGTGGCCATGCCCATCGCCAGCTGCTGGAACTGGATCGAGCCGATCAGCAGCGCCGAGTCCTTGCGCACGTCGGCGGTGAAGTTCATCGGCTCCAGCGGCGAGTGCGACAGGAACGGCATCTGGTAGGTCGCCTCGACCTTCTTGGCCGCCGCGCCCATCGCCGCGCCGACGTCGCCCTGCTTGCGGATCGTCGCGCCGGGCTGCGCCATCGCTTCGCCGAGGCCCTTGTACACGGCCTCGGTGCTGAGCGCCTTGTTCGGGCCTTCGTCCCAGGTGATGTTGAGCGCGTCGCGCGCCTGCCGGGCCTGCCACCAGCTGTCGGCGACCACGGCCACGCCGTCAGTGACCTTGACGACGTGCTTGACGCCGGGCATCGACTTCGCCTTCGCGTCGTCCACGCTGGTCGCCTTGCCGCCGATCACGGGGCACTGCGCGAGCGCGGCGTAGAGCATCCCCGGCAGCCTCACGTCGATGCCGTACTCGGCCTTCCCGGTGATCTTGGCGGCGGTGTCCATCCGCTTCAGCGGCTTGCCGACGTAGCGCCACTTGGACGAGTCCTTGAGCGCCACTTCCTTGGGCGGCGTCAGCTTGGAGGCGGCCTCGGCGAGCGAGCCGTAGGTCGCCTTCTTGCCGCCCGGGCCCATGACCATGCCGTTGTGCGCGTGGCACTTGTCGGCATCGACGCCCCACTTGTCGGCGGCGGCCGCGACGAGCATGGTGCGCGCCTTCGCGCCCGCCTCGCGCAGCTTGGTGAAGCCGTCGCGCACCGAGGTCGAGCCGCCGGTGATCTGGCCGCCCAGCATCGAGTTGATGTAGTCCTCGCCCGGGGGCGCGAACTCCACCTTGACCTTGTGCAGGTCCACCTCGAGCTCCTCGGCGATCAGGGTGGGCAGGGACATGACCACGCCCTGGCCCATCTCCGAGCGCGCGCACAGCAGCGTGACGCTGTTGTCGCCGCCGATGCGGATCCAGGCGTTGATCTTCGAGTCGGTCGCGGCGAGCGCCTCCTTGAAGCGCAGCGGCAGAGCCACGCCGATGACGAGCGCGCCGCCCGCGGCGGCGCCGGACTTCAGGAAATCGCGGCGAGCCGGATTCTTGAGTGCTTTCATGATCAGGCTCCTTTCGCGGCTTTGTGGATGGCCGCGCGGATGCGCGGATAGGTGCCGCAGCGGCAGGCGTTGCCCGCCATCGCGGCGTCGATGTCCGCGTCCGTCGGGTTGGGCTTCTCGGCGAGCAGCGCCGAGGCCGACATGATCTGGCCCGACTGGCAGTAGCCGCACTGCGGCACGTCGAGCGCCGCCCAGGCGGCCTGCACCTTCTTGCCGGAGGCCGTCGCGCCGACGCCCTCGATGGTCGTGACCTTCTTGCCGAGCGCGGCCGACAGCGGCGTGCCGCAGGAGCGCACGGGCTTGCCGTCCAGATGCACGGTGCAGGCGCCGCACAGTTGCGCGCCGCAGCCGAATTTCGTTCCGGTCATGCCGAGCGTGTCGCGCAGCACCCAGAGCAGCGGCGTGCTCGGATCGGCGTCGACCTCGCGGGTCTTGCCATTGACGTTCAGACTGGCCATGCGTCCCTCCCTCAAGTGGATTCACATTCCGGACTGCGGTGACCTATTATGCAACGCCCAAAGAGGAGGATCGATGAAAAAAGTTTTTGCGCGCGCCTGTTTCCTGACGCTCGGCTTGCCCGCCGCCGTGGGAGCGATCCCCCATGCTGCGGCGCAGGATTTTCCAAATCATCCGGTTAAGATCGTCGTGCCCTGGCCGCCCGGCGGCAACGTCGACTTCACGGCACGCACGGTGCAGCCGGCGCTGGCCGAGGCGCTCGGCCAGCAGGTGATCGTGGAAAACCGCGCCGGGGCCGGGGGCACGATCGGCTCGGCGCAGGTGGCGAAATCGTCGCCGGACGGCTACACCCTGCTGCTCGGCTCCTCGGGGACGATCTCGAGCGCGCCGGCGGTATTCCGGAACATCGCCTACGACCCGGCGAAGGATTTCGTCGCGGTGGGCGCGATCCAGTACGTCCCGATGGTGCTCACGGCCGCGCCCAACACGCCCGCGGCGACCTATGCGGAACTGCTCAACTACATCAAGAACAAGAAAAACCCGGTCAGCATCGCCTCCGCCGGCAACGGCTCGTCGAACCACCTCGCGATCGAGCTGTTGATGCGCCAGGCCAAGCTGCCGCTGCTGCACGTGCCGTACAAGGGCAGCGGCCCGGCGATCACCGACCTGCTCGGCAGCCAGGTCGAGACCATGATGGACCAGCTCACCGCGTCGATCGAGCACATCCGCAGCGGCAAGCTGAAGGCGCTCGCGGTGACCTCGCTCGCGCGCTCGCCGCTGCTGCCCAACGTGCCCACGCTGGACGAGCTCGGCGTCAGGGGCTACGAGGCGGGCACCTACACGGGCCTGTTCGCGCCCGCGGGCACGCCGCCCGCGGTGGTCGCGCGTCTTCACGGCGCGCTGCGCAAAGCCCTCGCAGACCCGGGCGTGCGCGAGCGCTACCGCAACGCCGGCGCCGACGTCTGGGAGATGAGCCAGCCGGCGTTCGACGCCTACGTGCGCGGCGACGTGGAGAAGTGGCGCAAGGTCGCGCGCGAAGCGTACATCGTCGTCGACTGAGCGCCTACTTGGGCTGCTGCACGACCCGAAGGTAGGGCTTCAGGGTCTTGAAGCCCTGCGGGTACTTCTTCTTCGCGTCCTCGTCCGACACCGAGGTCGGGATGATCACGTCCTGGCCCGGCTTCCAGTTCACCGGCGTCGCCACGCTGTGCTTGGCGTTGATCTGCAGGGCGTCGAGCAGGCGCAGCACCTCGTCGAAATTGCGGCCCGCGCTCATCGGGTAGGTCAGCATCGCCTTCACCTTCTTGTCGGGGCCGATGATGAACACCGAGCGGATGGTCGCGTTGTCGTTGGCGGTGCGCGGCCCGGGGCTCGCGTTCGGGTGGATCATGTCGTAGAGCTTGGCCACCGCCAGGTCTTCGCCGCCGATCAGCGGGTAGTTGATCGCGTGGCCCTGCGTCTCCTTGATGTCGCCCAGCCACTTCTTGTGGTCGCTCACCGAGTCGTTCGACAGGCCGATGATCTTGGTGTTGCGCTTGTCGAACTCCGGCTTCAGGCCCGCCATGTAGCCGAGCTCGGTGGTGCAGACCGGCGTGAAGTCCTTCGGGTGCGAGAACAGGATCGCCCACTTGTCGCCGATCCATTGGTGGAACTGGATGCGGCCTTCGGTGGTGTCCGCCGTGAAGTCCGGCGCGGTATCGCCGATGCGAATGCTCATGGTCTGTCTCCTTCTCCTTGAAAGGCCCCGGCCCTTCAGGGCCGGGTCGCGTCTCAGTCTACATCGCCGACCGCTAAAAAGGAGTCATGCCCATGGTTCGCGCAGTGGTTTTCGGCCCCGGATCGCCGACTAGTCGATGCGCTCGCCGAGCAGGGTCTTCACGGGCATCGCCGAATGCGGATCGACGAGCACCGCGAGCCAGGCGAAGCGCGTGCGCAGCATCAGCGCGCGAACGTCGCTTTCCTTCGTGCCGGAGGAGGCGAGCCAGGCATCCACGGCCTTCGCGGTGACGGGCTCGGTCTCGCGCAGCCGCGCGACTGTCGCCGCGCGCGCCAGCACCTGCCGCGTTCGCTC
>Ga0335076_10005366_pt1 | contig 12956 bp, 12 predicted proteins | sample Lox_Sample_25_FD_206717 | JGI IMG/M metagenome (GOLD analysis project Ga0335076, IMG submission 206717) | Soil microbial communities from Loxahatchee National Wildlife Refuge, Florida, United States - Lox_Sample_2.5 | ecosystem: Environmental > Terrestrial > Soil > Wetlands | place: USA...
GACGAGGTCGACCACCAGCCGATTCCCGTATTGCTGGTTCGGGGCTAGCAGGAACGTCTTTGCTTTCGCGGCCTGGGTAAGCTCGAGCACGACGCGCAGGTCGCCGCCGCCGCGGCCGCCCGCGCGAACCGCGGCGACGACGCCCTTCGGCTCGGGCAAGGACAGCGGGCCGGCCGCCTTCGTGTCGGGGAGGTCGATGACGACTCGAGCGGGATCGGCCAGTGTGAAAACGCGGTGCTCGACGGGGGCCGTGAGCTCGAAAACGACGCGCGTGGAGTCGGGCCCGGACCAGACGCGGACGCTATTGACCGTGGCGGCGAAGCTGCACGTCGTAAGCCCGAGCAGCAGCGCGCCGCACAAGGCCTGGACCGTCCTCACCGACTTCACCCCCCGAGCCTCCAAATGATTGGCGGTGGCTTATGTTTACAATTCGCGACCGCGTTTTCAATCGCTTTTGCATACGAAAGAGGAGATTACGGAGCTTAGTTGAGGCGCTCATCGCGACTATCCCGCAAGGCCTCGATCCCTGTCGGGGTTCCGGCCCGCATCGCCAGCCGCCGCGCGCCCGGCTCGCTCTCTTCGAGCGTCAGGAGGAGGTCGCAGCGGCGCGCCAACGCCGGCGCGCGATCCGGCCATTCGATCAGCACCCAGGTCGCGGGCGTCTCGAGCCAATCGCGCAGGCCAAGGTTCTCGAGCTCCGCTTCGCCCGCGAGCCGATAGAGATCGAGGTGCACGACGACGAGCTCGCCGACGGCGTAGTGCTCGAGCAGCGTGTACGTCGGCGAGGGGACGCGGGCCCCGTAGCCGAGGCCGCGCAGCAGCGCGCGCACGAACGTGGTCTTGCCGGCGCCGAGCTCCCCCCGCAGGCCGATCAGTAGCGGCCAGCGCTTCGCGGCCGCGAGGCGACGGCCGGCTTTACCCGCGAAATCAATGAGCTCCGCCTCCGAGCGGAAGTGAACTACGAGCTCGGATTCGCCCATCGACGCAGGTATGGCATGAGGTCGGCGGCGAGCGTGCCGCGCTGCCCGGCGGCCGCGGCGTCGTCGCCGGCGAGCGCGTGCAGCAGCACGCCCGCGCGCGCGCTCCTCGACACGTCGCGCGTCTGTACGAGCAATCCGCCGAGCACACCCGACAGCACGTCGCCCATGCCCCCGGTCGCCATCCCGGGGTTGCCGCGATCACAGACGGCGGGCGCACCGTTGCCGGCGGCCACCAGCGTGTTGGCACCCTTCAGGACCGCGACCGCGTCGTAACGAGCCGCGAGCGCGCGCACCGACGCGAGCCGGTCCCGCTCGACTTCCTCCACCGAGCTGCCGAGCAGGCGCGCGGCCTCGCCCGGATGCGGCGTGATCACCCAGTTGCCGCGCGCGACGGGCGCCGCCGCGACCAAGTTCAGCGCGTCCGCGTCGGCGACGAGCGCGAGACCGCTGTCGAGCACGCGGGCGAGGCACGCGCGCGCCCAGTCGGAGCGGCCCAAGCCCGGCCCGACGACCGCGGCGTCCGCGAGCCCCAGTAGCTCGTCGAGGTCGGAGGCGGCGTCGATCGAATGCACCATCGCCTCCGGCCGCCCGGCGCGCACCGCGGCGGCGCTATCGCGATGCGCCGCGACGTAGACGAGCCCGGCGCCGACGCGCAGTGCCGCCTCCGACGCGAGCCGGATCGCGCCCGACATGCCGGGACCGCCGCCGAGCAACAGCAGCCGGCCGCTCGTGCCTTTGTGCGCCGAGCGCGGCCGCGGCGGCAGTAAGCGCGCGAGCTCCGGCACCTCGAGCCGGGTCAGCGCGGGCTCGAGACCGCGGGCGAGATCGGCGGACAGGCCGAGGTCGGCGAGCTCGATGTCGCCCGTGTAATCGCACGCGCGCCCGAGATAGAGGCCTCGCTTGAGAGCGACGAACGTGACGGTCGCGGTGGCGCGGATCGCGTCGCCGAGCGGCCAGCCGGTGTCGGCGTGCAGGCCGCTCGGGATGTCGAGCGCGAGAATCGGCGCGCCGCTCGAGTTCGCCGCGGCCACGGCCGCCGCGAAGTCGCCCGTGAGCGGACGGTCTGCGCCGGTGCCGAGCAGCGCATCGACGATGATCGGCGGACCGGCCGCAGGCGATTTTTCGAGGCCCGCGAACCGCTCGATCTCGACGCCGGCCGCGGCGCACTCGTCGAGCGCGCGCTTCGCGTCGCCCTTCAGGCGGTCCGGCGGCGACACGGCGCGCACGCGCACGTCGAGCCCTTCGGCCTTCGCGAGCCGTGCGAGCACGAGCCCGTCCCCCGCGTTATTGCCGGCCCCGCCGAGCACGACGATCCGTCGCGCGTCGGGCCAACGCCGGCGCAGCGCTCGCAACGCCTCGGCCCCGGCGCGCGACATCAGCTCGAAGCTCGGCACGCCGAGCTCCGCGCTCGCGCGCCGATCGAGCTCGCGCACGTCTTTCGCGCTATAGATCGCGGTCGCCGGCCGCTCGTCGGGTCTACGCATCGCACGATTATACTGGCCCGAGCACCGGGCTCCGCTCGAGGACGTGACGGCTCACGACCAACAGACTCTTTCCCGACTCGCGGCCGAAGTGAAGGAGCTGGACCGTTCGCTCGGCTTCGCGAAGATCGGCGTCAGCGGCGTCGACCTCGCCGCCGACGAGCGGCGCCTCGACGAGTGGCTCGCCGCGGGACGCCACGGCGCAATGGAATACATGCGCCGGCATGGGCGCAAGCGTACGCGCCCGGCCGAGCTCCTCGACGGCACCGTACGCGTGATCTCCGCGCGCATGGATTATTGGCCTCGAGGCTCGCGCGACGCGCGCAGCGTGCTCGCGGATTCGAGGCGCGGCTACGTCGCTCGCTACGCGCTCGGCCGCGACTATCACAAGGTGTTGCGCACCCGGCTCGCCCGCCTCGCCCGTGCGATCGAGGAGCGCGCGGGCGCGCACGGGTTTCGCGCGTTCGTCGACAGCGCTCCGGTGCTCGAGAAGGCGCTCGCGCGCAACGCGGGACTCGGCTGGATCGGCAAGCATACGAACCTGATCGACCGTGATGCAGGGTCGTGGTTCGTGCTCGGTGAGCTCTACACGAGCTTGCCGCTGCCGGTCGACGCGCCGGTCGGCGATCACTGCGGATCGTGCACCGCGTGTCTCGACGTCTGCCCGACGCGTGCCATCGTCGCGCCCTATCAGCTCGACGCGCGGCGTTGCATCTCGTACCTCACGATCGAGCAGCGCGGCGCGATCCCGCTCGAGCTCCGCGCCGCGATCGGCAATCGGATTTTCGGCTGCGACGACTGCCAGCTCTTCTGCCCGTGGAACAAGTTCGCGCGGCCGACGGCGGTCCCCGACTTCTCCGTACGCCACGAGCTCGACGGCGCCGACCTCGTTCGGCTGTTCGCGTGGAGCGAACCCGTGTGGCGCGAGCGAACCGAGGGTAGCGCGCTGCGACGCGCAGGCTACGAAGGCTGGCTGCGCAACGTCGCTGTGGCGCTCGGCAACGCGGCGACCGACGCCGCGGTCGTCGACGCGTTAAGCAGCCGCAGCGAGCATCCGTCGGCGCTCGTGCGCGAGCACGTGCAGTGGGCGCTCGGCCGTCACGCCGAGCTCCGCCGAGACACCGTTTGATTCCGGGCCGTTTGTTTTCCAAGGAGCCGTCGAATGTTCAAAGCGCGCGCTCATCGCTTCCTCGTGCCGTTCAAAGGCAAGTTCCGGATCGAGGACTGCCCGACGGAGCCCGACAAGGGCGACAAGGGCGACAAGGATTGGGAGTCGAAGCTCGCGAAGGAGGCCCTTCAAGTCGGCGAGTGGCAGCAGAAGCTCTACTCGCGCGGCAACCGTGCGATGCTGATCGTCCTGCAGGCGCTCGACGCGGCCGGCAAGGACGGCACGATTCGTCGCGTCTTTTCGCACATCAATCCGTGCGGACTGCACGTCGCGTCGTTCAAGCAGCCCTCCACGGTCGAGGTCACGCACGACTTCCTCTGGCGCACCGTGCCGCACTTGCCGGCACGCGGGAACGTCGCCGTGTTCAATCGTAGCTATTACGAGGAAGTGCTCGTCGTGCGCGTTCACCCGAGGTTCCTCGATCCGCAACGGCTCCCTGACAAGCCGTCGAAGCACTTCTGGAAGGAGCGCTTTGACGCGATCGTCGAGCACGAGCGGCATCTCGCGGAAGAAGGCACGATCGTCCTGAAGTTCTGGCTCAACATCTCGAAGGACGAGCAGCGCAAGCGCTTGCTCGAGCGCATCGACGATCCGAGCAAGCATTGGAAATTCAACGCTGGAGATCTCGACGAGCGCGCGCTATGGGACGACTACATCGACGCGTACCAGGATTGCCTGGAGGCCACCTCGAAACCGTGGGCGCCGTGGTATGCGATTCCGGGCGACCACAAGCCGTTCGCGCATTGGCAAGTCGCCAAGCTGATCAACGAGACGTTCGAGCGGCTCGACCTCGAGTTCCCGAAAGCGACCGCTGCCAAGCTCACGGAAATCGAGCACGCGCGCGAGCGCTTGCTCAAGGAGTAGACTGTCCGGTATTGCCAACTGCGTCACAACGGGCATTTCCAGCCCATGGCTATGATCCGACCCGTCTGTACTGAGTGCGAATCGCGGCCATGAGCATCCCGAGCCTCGCGTCCCTAGGCCAAGGCGACGACTCCGATTTCACCCGCTCGCTGCTCGAAAGCATCGGGCTGTTCCGCGGCGTCGACCCGGACACGATCGCCGACCTCCTGCCACGCTGCGGACGCATCGATGTCGCGGAAGGCGACGTTCTGCTGTCGCCCGATCGCACCAACCGCTGTGTCTACATCGTGCTGAGCGGCAGGCTCACCGTCCACCTCGGCTCGCTGCAGGCGCCGAAGATCGCGGATCTCGCGGCGGGTTCGTGCGCGGGCGAGATGTCACTGATCGAGGACAAGGATCCGTCCGCGTTCGTGGTCGCGATCGAGGACTCGCACCTGATGGTGATCAGCCATCATCTCCTGTGGCAGCTCGTCGACCGCTCGCACACGTTCTCGAAGAATCTTCTCGTCGTGCTCTCCGAGCGCGTGCGCTCGGACAACGAATTCATCGCGAGCAGCCTCGGCGTGCTGCGCCAAGCGCAGTACAACGCGCTCACCGATGGTCTCACGGGGCTCGGCAATCGGCACTGGATGAAGGACATGTTCGACCGCGAGGTCACGCGCGCGCGGACGAGCGGTCACTCTCTGTGCCTCATGATGATCGACATCGACAACTTCAAGACTTTCAACGACCAGTACGGCCACATCGCCGGCGACCGCGTGCTCGTCGCGGTCAGCGAGGCGCTGCGCGGTTACCTCCGCCCGACCGACTTGATCGCGCGCTTCGGCGGCGACGAATTCGCGGTGCTCCTGCCGGGCATCGAGCTCGGCCAAGCGCACCAAACCGCGGAGCGCTTACGCCAGCACGTCGCGAGCCTGTCGCCGCCGAGCTTGTCGACGGCGATCACGATCTCGATCGGCGTAAGCGCGAACCGATCCGACGACGACGTCGCGACGCTCGTCACGCGCGCCGATAGCGCGATGTACGACGCAAAGGACCACGGCCGCAACTGCGTCGCCGTCCACGACTCTTCAGATCCTGACGTTATCGATTAGGCGAGCTCGGCCGAGCCAAGCCGCGCCGAGCGCAACGAGGTCTTGGGCCCGGTCGTCCGCGGTCGGCTTCGCGAGATCGGCCGCACGGCGCACCTCGACGTAGTCGGGCTTGAATCCCGCACGCGCAAGCTCGTCGACGGCCCGCCGCTCGAGCGCGGCAAACCCCTTCTCTCCCGAGAGCACGGCCACGCGCAGTCGCTCGAGCGCCGCGTGGAGCTCTGGAGCCCGGCGACGCTGCGCCGCGTCGAGATAGCGGTTTCGCGAGCTCATCGCCAGCCCGTCCGCCTCGCGCAGCGTCGCGCCGACTCGCACGGCGACGGGCAGGCGCAGGTCCTCGATCATCACCTTGAGCAGCGTGACTTGCTGGTAGTCCTTCTGCCCGAGCACGAGCACGTCGGGCGCCACGATGTTCAGCAGCCGGCAGACGACCGACGCGACTCCATCGAAGTGGCCCGGCCGACTTGCGCCGCAGAGCTCGCGTGACAGCGGCGGCAACGAGATTCGGACGGCGTGCTCGAGACCGAACGGGTAGATCTCGCTCACGTCGGGGGCGAACAGCAGGTCGACGGTGCCGGCCGCGTCGAAGCGCGCGGTGTCGTCGGCGAGCGTGCGCGGATACGCGGCGAAGTCTTCGCTCGGACCGAACTGCGTCGGATTCACGAAGATGCTCGCGACGACTCGGTCGCACTCGGCCGCGGCGAGAGCCGCGAGACTCAGGTGACCGTCGTGCAGATTGCCCATCGTCGGCACGAATGCGACGCTCTCGCCGGCCGAGCGCCAACGACGCACGGCCGCGCGCACATCCGCAACACGGCGCACGGTTTCGAGCACCTGCGCATTCGTGCTCATCGGTGACGTGTCGGCCATTCTCGGTGCTTCAGGAGCGCGGATCCATCAAGCCATGAAGGTGTGCTTCTCGGCCGGATAGCTGCGATCCTTCACGGCATTAACGTACGCGCGCAACGCCTCGAGCGCCGAATCGCGACCGGCCATGAAGTTCTGCACGAAACGCGGCATGCGCCCCTGCGTGATGCCGAGGATGTCGTAGAGCACGAGGATCTGACCGTCGACGTGGGGCCCCGCGCCGATGCCGATCACGGGCACGTCCAGCGCCGCTTGGACCGTCTGTCCGACGGCGTTCGGCACGCACTCGAGCAACACGATGTCCGCGCCCGCGGCCTCGAGCGCGCGCGCGTCGTCGAGGATCTTGCGTGCCGTATCCTCCTCGCGTCCCTGGACCTTGAAGCCGCCGATCTTGTGCACCGACTGCGGCTTCAGGCCCAGATGCGCGCAGACCGGGATGTCCTGCCGCGCGAGATGCTCGACGATCTCGACTTGCCCTTGCCCGCTCTCGAGCTTCACCATCATCGCGCCGCCCTCTTGCATCAGGCGCACGGCGTTGTCGAGCGCCTGCGCGAGCGTCGTATAGCTCATGAACGGCATGTCGACGATCAAGAACGACCGGCGCAGCGCGCGCGCGACGCACTGGGCGTGGTAGATCATGTGCTCGACGGTGACCGGCACGGTCGTGTCGTGCCCCTGGATCACCATCCCGAGCGTGTCGCCGACGAGCACGACGTCGGTGCCGGCAAGGTCGACGAGCCGCGCGAAGCTCGCGTCGTAGGCCGTGAGGCACGCAATCGGCTCGCGAGCTTTCTTCATCTCGCGCAACGTCGAGACGTTGACCGGCGGCGATTCCATGCCGCGCTCTTGAAGGTGCTTGTACATCCGCCGCTCCCGCCTCGACTTCGATTCGAGGCTCAGCCGAACGAGCTTCCGGCCGGGTTGAAGAAATGCCGCCCGCGCTTCACGCGCACGATCGCTTGCAGCAGCTCTTGGTAGTCTGACTCACGATTGATCGGGTCGATCGAAGCGGCGTTCACGATCAGGAGCGGCGCCTCGTCGAAGTCGTAGAAGAACCGCGCATACGCCTCGCCGAGCCGCTCGAGATACTCCTGGTCGATCAGCTGTTCGTAGGGGATCCCGCGCATCGCCACCCGCCGCATCAACACCGGCGCGGGCGCCTGCAAGTACACGACGAGATCCGGCGTCGGTGGATCGAGATCGAGCGAATCGGCCACCTGGCTGTAGAGGCCGAGCTCGTACGGATCGAGATTGAGCTCCGCGAAAAGCTTGTCCTTTTGTAACAGGAAGTCCGCGATCCGCACGGGCGAGAACATGTCGCGCTGGCGAATCTGCTCGATCTGGCGTGCGCGCTGCAGCAAGAAGAACAGCTGCGCGGGCAGCGCCGCGTTGCGACGATTCTTGTAGAAACGCTCGAGGAACGGGTTCTCCTCCGCTTGTTCGAGGATGAGCTCGCTCGCGAAGCTTTGCGCGAGCCGTTTCGCGAGACTGGTCTTGCCTACCCCGATCGGCCCCTCGACGACGATGAACCTCGGTCCATCCAAGCGAATGACTTCTTGGGCCTTGCTCGTCGATTGCGGGTCCACGATCGCTCTGGTATTAGGCGCGCGGTTCGGCCGGAGGAATTCGCTTGCACCCGGCGGGCGTCGCCCGTCAGGGCGCGGCGTCGGTCATCGAATCGTGGCCGGCCCGGCGCCCGCGACCGCGGCGCCGTCGCCGCCCTTGTCGCCGCTTCGAGCCGATCACCTTCTGCTGCTCTTCGGGCGGCAGCTGCTGAATCTCGGTCCACCACTGCGCTTCCTCGGGTGCGACCTCGCCGCAACGAGCGCGCAGCATGAGGAAATCATAGGCCGCGCGAAACCGCTTGTGCTGGAGAAGCCGCGCGGCGCGGATACCGTGCCGCTCGTTGAAGCGCCACTGCATCGCGAGCAGCTCCTTCATCGGCGAACTGAAGCGGCGCGGGAACGTGGTCTGCTGCGAGGCGACCACGCGCTGACACGCCTCGATGATCGCGTGCGTCTCGTTCCAGCCTTCCTGTTCAAGCTTGAGCGCGAGCGTGCGAATCGGGAACCACAGGAACACCGCGTACAGGAACATCGGCGTGACCGGCTTGTCGGCGCGCACGCGCTCGTCCGTGTTCGAGAGCCCCAGGCGGATGAACGCATTGATCTTGTCGCCGTCGGGCCCGCGCAGCAGCGCCGCGGTGTCTTTGAAGAGATAGCGCAGCAAGTCGTAGCGCACGAGCAAGTCGAAGCTCTTCTCCCCGTGGCCGCTGTGAAAGAGCTTCAGCAGCTCGTCGAAGAGACGCGCGGGCGGCACGTCGCGCAGCAGCTCGCCGAGCGAGGCGATCGGCGCCGCGGTTTCCGGTGCGAGCTCGAAGTCGAGCTTCGCCGCAAAACGAATCGCGCGCAGCATCCGGACCGGATCCTCGCGGTAGCGCGTCTCTGGGTTGCCGATGAGGCGCAGCGTGCGCGTGCGGATGTCTTCGAACCCGCTCGCGTAGTCCCAGACGCTGAAGTCCGCGATGTTGTAGTAGAGCGCGTTGATCGTGAAGTCGCGGCGCCAGACGTCCTCGTCGATCGTTCCGTAGACGTTGTCGCGCAGGATGCGGCCGCTGTCGGAATGCGCGCGGTCCTCGTCGGTGGGCTCGGCACCCGCCGCGCGGAACGTGGCAACCTCGACGACGTCGCGGCCGAAGCGCACGTGCGCGAGCCGAAAGCGCCGGCCGATCAGGCGAGCGTTGCGGAACACTTCCTGGATCTGATCCGGGCTCGCATCGGTGACTACGTCAAAGTCCTTCGGATGTCGATCGAGAAGGAGATCGCGGACACCCCCGCCCACCAAGAACGCAGCGAAGCCGGCACTGCGCAGCCGGTACAGCACCTTCAAGGCATTTGGCGAGATGTTGGCCCGACTGATGTTGTGGTCGGAGCGAGAGACGATGACGGGGACCGGCCGGGGTTTGAGTTCCGTGTCGTTCAACAAACTACGTGATGCACCCTGCTCGAAAGGCCGGTATCATACCAGCCCTCGCCGAGGCGCGGCACCCGCGCTCCCTTCGTCTAGCGGTCCAGGACGTGGCCCTCTCAAGGCTAAAACATGGGTTCGATTCCCATAGGGAGCGCCAATCCTTTCAAGGGGTTGCCCCTGTCCAAGCCGGCGAGTCGGCCGATCCGGGTGTTTTCGGGTAATTCTCCAGACCGAACTCGCCGCATTGCAATGCGCCCGGATCCGGCGCACGGCTTTAGGGCGGCGGCAAGTACCTATTGGCGCGCTTGCCTTAAGCCTGTAGTTAGTCGCGCACGAGTCTGCAACTGGAAGAGTTGAGGGCAGATGAACGACGCGCTAGAAGGTTGGAGCATCTTCGGGGACTTCGTTACGGAGCCTTCGAAGGTCTCCCCGCTACCCGAAATACATCGCATCTCCGGCGCGTCGGTCGATCGCGGCCAGGACGGCAAGCCTCACCGGGTTCGCGTCCAGTATCGGAGCCGCGGCACCGTGCACGAGCTTGTCATGCCAGTCGTAGACGCGCTGTTCCTTCACGCTATTCTCGAGGCGATTCAGTTCAACTAGCAACGCAGCCGAATGTGCGACTGATCCGGAGCCGCCGCCATCTGCGCGGCGTGGAAATCACGTGGAAAAGCTTAGCGGCCGCTCTCAACCGCCGGCGATGCGTATGAGCCGTTAGCCGACGTCAGATCGACCAGTAACAGAGACCCCGCTCCGGCGGGGCTTCTTTTTGAGCGTGGCGATTACGTTTTCGGCGAGTCTGGCGGAGTTGGCATCCCGAGACGCGCGTGATCGAAGTTCGTCGTGGGAATGCCGGTCGCAGGAATTCCGGATTCGACGCTGCCGTTCTCACCGATCACGAGCTGCGCAAGCGTCTCCCTGAGGTTCCCTTCGAGATCGCCGACTCGATGGGACCGTTTGGTAGGCCGAAGCGCTCCGCCGATTCGTTTGAGGCTTAGGTCTGGGAACGTCGCCCGAAACCCGCTCGACCGACAACGCGCTCTTAGCCGATAGGCAACGATTCGAGATACCGCGCACCAACTTGGCACACCCGGCGACGTGCGGCGACAAGCCTTTGTCGCGCCTCTTTCTCTGCGACAGCTTCAGCCGCTGTCGGCGTCGCGTCCAACCCCGCGCGCGCGTCTTCCATGCGATGCACGATCACTGCGCTTGCGGCCTCGTAGGCGGCGCACGCATCTGCGTAATCCTCGTGCAACCGTTCCTGCTGGCTTGCTTCGGCGCCGTTCATACACGCAGCCTACGTGGCGTTTCGGCCACTGTTTGTGCGGTAGCGAACCAAGCGCCGGAACCGCCGGACACGATCTGCGCGCTACCTACCGCGGCATCTTGGCGAGCAGCGCGATCATCGTGTCGACGCCAAGTCGACGACCACGACTCCGCGTCAGCACACGGCTCGGCACGAGCGCCGCGGCGCCGCGGTGCAAGCCGACCGTCAGCGCACGACGATCGTCACCGTCCCGCTGGCGACGACCGCCGGCAGCTTCGTGGTGTCGACCTTCAGGATCTCGCCGAAGTCCGGCTGGCCGGTCGAAGGCAGGATCTTCTGATGCACCTTCCACGAGCCGTCCGGGTCGACGGCGATCGTGTCGATCGCGAAGTCGTCGTCGTTGGAGATGTACAGCGTCCGTCCACCGTCGATGGTCGCGACGCCTTCGACCTTGTCGTGGGCGAATAGCGCGCCCGCCGGATTCAGCTCGGTCACCAGGTCGCCCAACGCCAAATAGCTCCCCTTGGCGGCTACCTGCACGCCCGCCGCCGTGAGCAGCGCCTGCGCGTCGACGGTTTTCGCCGCGCCGACATAGGCTTCGGGCGACTTCCCGCCAATCTTTAAGCCGGTGATTTCGGTGGCCTGAGAGATGTCGGCCAGGTACAGCGTCTTGTGGGCGCCGGGCTCGAAGTTGCCGTCGCGCTCGTCGACCAGAAACTGGGTGTTCGAGATCGCGGTGATCTCGCTGTTCGCATCGCCGGTGGTCTGCGGGTCCTCGAGCAGATAAAGATACTGCTTGGTCGCGTAGGTGCGCAGGTCAATCGTGACGATGCGCGTGGGCGCGACGTTGCCGGCCTTGATCGTCTTGTTACTAGCGTCGACCAGATCGGGCATCTGCAAAGCCGACTGCATCAACCCAACCAGGGTCTTGCCATCCGGCGTGATCGTCAGGCCTTCCATGCCCTTGTTCTTCAAGCGGTTGGCCAGCTCGGCCGGCAAGTGGCCTACGATGTTGTGGTAGGTCACGCCGCTGACGGGGTCGACGTCGTTGGGACTGTTCGTATAGGGAGTCAGCCGGCCGATCTCGTAGCCAAACGCATCGAAGTGCGTCACGTACGGACCGTACTCGTCGGAGACCCAGAACGTCCCGTCGGGTAGCGCCACGATTCCCTCGGAGTCGTAGCCGTAGGGGTCCGTCGCCACCTGCTTGGGAGTGACCACCCCGCCGGAAAGAGTGGCGTTGGTCGCGTCGACGTCATCGATCTTCTCGGCCGTGTCGAACGGCGGGCGGCCGCTGTACGGATGGCCGCCTAGGTTCCTCGGACCCCTGAGCGGTATGGTCCGCACGAGCCGAGCCTCGCCGAACAGGAGGTCGAGCTCGCCGATTTGCGGGTTGAAGTCGAGCACCATCTCGGATTTGTTGCCGTCCGGCGCGTCGGCGTTCGGGCCGCGGTCGGTCAGGCCGTAAAAGGCCCAGGGCCGGAACGGCGCCGGCGCCAGCGACGAGCCGTAGCCCTCGCGCGAGATCACGGTCGTGCTGCCGTTCGGTCCCGGCACCGTCGTGAGCGGCGGCAGCGGCTGACCGAACACCTCGGAGTACGGGAAGACTTGCACGGCGTCCGTGGCGCTGTAGGTGAAGCTGTCGGTGCCCTTGAAACCGGGGTTCGGCGTGTAGCTGAAGGTGCCGTCGTTGTTGATCTTGAGCGTGCCGTGCGCCGGCGCGGTGTTGCTGACGACGGCGGTCGCGCCGAAGTCGTTGAACAGGACGGAGCCCGTCACCGGCCCCCGGCCGGCGAAGCCGACGAAGAAGTCATCGCGAACGTCGAAACCGGGGAAGTGCGCGGCGCCAGCCGAGCTCGCACCGCCGAGCGTGAAGGCCGCTGCAAGGGATATCGCGACCGGAGTGCGCTTGAGCAAACGGGGGCAGTAAGTCATGAGGAGACCTCTTCGTCGTCAAAGAAGGAGCGCCCGTTGTAGTGCAGCAAAATGAATGTTTCGTGACGCCAGCGTCCATGAAGCTCGGCGACTCGGCAGACAGGCACCTCCAAAACCTTGAGACTTCTTGACCCCCAAAATCAGTTGCAGACGCTATACTTTTTCTCGCTTGAGGATTTCCTCCCCGATCTGGAGATCTTGAAGCCCCCTGATGAGCCCGGCCCTTGTAGCCGGGCTCTTTTTATCAGCCTCTCGAACATCCATTTCGATCTGCTAGACTTCGTCCCGATCTCAATCTGGATGTGGCCCAGTGACCGGCGACGACAAGTCGAT
>Ga0335076_10005367_pt1 | contig 12954 bp, 11 predicted proteins | sample Lox_Sample_25_FD_206717 | JGI IMG/M metagenome (GOLD analysis project Ga0335076, IMG submission 206717) | Soil microbial communities from Loxahatchee National Wildlife Refuge, Florida, United States - Lox_Sample_2.5 | ecosystem: Environmental > Terrestrial > Soil > Wetlands | place: USA...
CGGTAAAAGCTTCAAGAGAGTTCTCTGCATCTCGTGCCTCACATCAGCAACGATACTCTATCTGCTTGGGGTGCTTCCCTCAGACATCGCGAAGCGTTGTGCGTGGCCCAACGCGAGGTCAGGAGAGGCCGGCCAGCTCTCGTGCGCGAAGAAACACCTTGAGAAACATCGGGTGTGTGAGCTTGCCCGTGTTCGTGTTCTGAAGCGAGGGGTGGTAGCTGGCGATCACAGACAGTCCGCCCGGCAGCGTGTATTCAGCGCCATGACCGAAGAGAAAGGTGGAACGTTGAGGCAACGATCCTGTGCGTTGCGCATACGCGAGCAGGCCATTGAAGGCGATCTGGCCCAGGCAAACCACCACGCGGAGATTTCTGAGGAGTCGCAGTTCTTCATCCAGAAGGGGCGAGCAATTGCGCAACTCCTCGGGCGTGGGCTTGTTGCCGGGTGGTGCACAGCGGACAACGGCGCTGATCCAGAGGCCGGTAAGCCTCATGCCGTCGTCTTTCGAGAGTGAATGAGGCTGGGAGGCAAAGCCGGCTTCATGCAGTACGGGATACAGAAAGTCGCCTGAGCCATCGCCGGTGAAGATACGGCCGGTGCGATTGGAACCGTGCGCTCCCGGGGCCAGGCCGAGTGCGAGGACGCGGGCCTTTGGATCGCCGAAGGAAGGGACTGGGCGGCCCCAGTACTCCCAGTCAATGTATGCTCGACGGCGCACGCGAGCCACCTCGGCGCAATGTGCGCGCAGGCGTGCGCACCTTTCACACGTAATGATGCGCTCGTTCAGGGCGTGAAGCGAGCCTGGGACAACAGCCATACAACGATTCTAGGTCATGAAGGAATCGGATGATTGGGCACCGACGGAGGATTACGGCTCCTTGGGCACTGGATCTTTTCGTGGCGGGAACAGAAAGCTGCGCGGGGACTTGAAGAAGCTCTTCGTCGTGTAGAGCATGAGTTCGAGTCGCTCGGATCGCGACACTCCATAGGCCTTCATGCCGACCGCCGCAGCAATCGAGAAACTCACGCCGAGATTGAGCACAAACGTCACGGCGATACCGTAGACGGTGTGCACGAACCAGCCACGGTATAGCCAGTCACGACCGAAGCTTGCGGCTGCAAGAGCCAGGGTGCCAGTGTTGAGCGTAACGTGTCGCACGTCGAGCGGAACCCCGAAGAATTCTCCAATTGCGGGAGTGAATCCCAGCAGGAAACCGAGGACGATACAGGTGACCCAACCGGAGATGTTGGCATCGACAAAACTGGCCAGCCGCTGCATGCGGTCCCGGCCGAACCGGTGGCCAAGCGGATGCTTGGCGATCGCCGCCGGAATGTGATTGTAGGTGGCGTAATTCTCAAACCACCCGCCGGCAAGCGCAGAGATCCAGAGAATGATTCCAGTCAGAATGGCATAGATCATCGTTCCTGAAGCGAGCGGGTCGAGTGCCTGGTAGACGTGCTCCGCGCTGGGAACCTCAAGGAAAGGGCGGGAAAAGAGGTAAGTCCAGAGCCGGGCAAACAGAACGCAGCCGAGACTGACGGCAATCAGATTGCCGATGGCGGATGCCAACTGGCTGCGGCTGATGCGGCTTATGAATTCGGCGAGCTTGTTAAGGCGCTCCTGACCGTGCGTCGTGCGCACGATTCCAGCAAAGGTTGCCGCTGTTACCGAGGGTTGCTTGGTGGCAAGGGCGAGGTGAAATTGCTGCAGCAGGATGAAGCTTATCGCGTAGTTCGTACCAGCGGCGATGCCTTCGATGAACGGCGGAAGATGCGCACCCACGATCTTCATCTTTACTGCTGCGGTCAGCACGGTAAGCAACCCGCCTCCCAGAGACGCCTTCCAGATTCCCCAGTACTCTCTGCGCGTGTTCGCGATGTAGTGCTCGCCCGTCTTTCCCGTACGCTCGACAACCTTGCGTGCGAGCAGTGAAGTATTCTCGCGAAACAGCGCTCTCAGGCTGAGATCTTCGCTGCGGGCAATCATCACATTGTCAAGAAGGAACTTGACTGCCTTGATGTGTTGATCGGGTTCGGCGACAAAGAGAACAGCCGCAATGCACTCCATCCGGCCGAGCGCGCGCTCGATCGTTCCGATATCAAAAACAAGAGCAGTGCTGACTCCAGTATCTTCCATGCGCAGATGAATGTAATCGAGTTCATCGCGCACACGCTGAACCTGGGCTTGCCAGGCCTCGAAAGCAAATGAGTTGCCGCTTCCATGTACAAGATTGGCGGTAGCCTGCTGCAGTTGATAGAAAGGTGATTGTTCGAGGTGACAGGTGTGGCTTCGAGCGCGTAGATCCGGAGAAAGTCCAATTCCCGCGATGTGAACGGCAAGCAATTGGAAAGCCTGCTTCAAGTCATCGATCTGGCGAGCCCATGCGGCATTGTCATCTACCGGCGAAAGTGCCCGCGCGAGACGCTCGAACGACTCATCGCTAAGCTGAAGTCGTGTTTCGACAGACCCGGATGTGGGATAGAGCCGGAGCGCAAGTGCCGAAAGATCGGAATCGTCGCGAGCGCTGGGGAGGATCCGTTGGGTCAGCCGGCGAATGGCCTCGGACCACAAACCCTCGCGCGGGTGGAGGCCGGCCTCGGCGAACGATTCGACCGAGTGAATCTGGGGCAGAATCTCCCGGACGGCCTGCTGGAAGCGTGCGTGAAGCTCTCCCTCCGACTCGATGAGCGAGAGAAATGCCTCCATTCGCGACACGTGACCGCCCACGGGCGAAGTCCCCGCCTTTGCGATCCATTCCTTTAGCGCGACGAGCGAGTCTAGTTGTTCTGTAAGGCTTGCTGCGGCGAAGAATCTGTCGAGCAGCGCTGCCAGCGACTGAACGTCACGTCCGGCACGACTTCCCGCTGGGAAGAAGTTCATCACCTGATCGCGGGTTGGGGTTACCTCGACAACACCCATGGCAACGCACGCCCTTAACGGCCGAAGAAAAATCGAGTGTATTCTACAACGCAAGAATTCACGGAGCCATCTCGAACTAGTCGTACCAATTGGTCCGGATTCAATCTGGCTCGCAGAGGGAAGGAATTGAAACCTGACGGATACGGCAACATCTGATTGGAGGAGCGCTTCATGGATCTCAAATGATCGCTCCGGGAAGCAGCAGTCCCGGGTCTAAATTGTCTGCGGAGAGAGTGCGATGAAACCAGCAAAACTATTGCTCCTTGCCGGTGATTTCGTTGAGGACTACGAGATCATGGTTCCATTTCAGGCGTTGCAAATGGTGGGGCACACCGTACATGCGGTTTGTCCCGGGAAGAAAAAGGGAGAGCAGGTGAGGACAGCTATCCACGACTTCGAGGGCGATCAAACATACACCGAAAAACGCGGTCACAATTTCACATTGAATGGCACGTTCGACGAGACAGATCCGACGGATTATGACGGCCTGGTCATACCGGGCGGGCGTGCACCGGAGTATCTGCGGCTCAACGCAAAGGTGCTTGACGTTGTTCGCCACTTCGACAAGACGGACAAACCAATCGCAGCGCTTTGCCATGGCCCCCAACTGCTTGCGGCGGCCGGCGTGGTGAAGGGACGCAAGTTGAACTGCTATCCGGCTTGCGCGCCTGAAGTCGGACTGGCGGGAGGAACATTCGTCTCCCTGGACTTTGCGGATGCAACTGTGGACGGCAAACTGGTGACCGGTCCGGCGTGGACGGCCCATCCGGCATGGCTGGCGAAGTTCCTTGAAGTCCTGGAGTCACATCTTGCGGCACAGAAGGCCTGAAACTCAACGGGGTCAATCAGTGCGGGACGACCTGCGCCTTCGCTGCACGAACCTCGTGGAGCGGAAGTGCGGTGGCTCCAGTCAGGACCCTTTGAATCTCGGCCAGGATTGACAAAGCGATGGTTGCCGGCGTCTCGGCGCCGAGGTCGAGTCCTGTGGGTGCGTGCAAGTCTGTGAGCCATTGATCCGCCTGCTCTTCGGGACGCAGGTGATGATTCAGGCGAGCGGCTTCGGCAAGCATGTCGCGGGTCCGGCGCTGAGGCCCGAGGACACCGAGGTAGCCAAGCGAAGGACTGATCGAGCCGCGGAGAAGCATGGCGAGGATACGGGAGTCCTGCTCAAAGCTGTGGGTCATCACGATGGCTGCGTCTGTCGGCCTCAGATCGAAGTGGGCAGGAAGCGACGCAGGAAGTTCGGCTTTGGTCAGAACATGGACCTGGTCGGCTTCCTGGAAGCGCTCGCGTGTGGCCAGGTCGGCGCGCCCGTCGCAAACGGCGACGAACCACCCCAGACCTCGCGCGAATCGAAGCACCGGCTTCGCATCGTCGCCCGCGCCGAAGATCCACAATCCCGGCCGTGCTGGACGATAGTCAACCCACACGCGCGTGCTGGCGCCGCTAGGCTCCGTGATTCGATCGAGAGCTTGTTTGCGCAGGAAGGCCAGCTCAGCCAGGTCATGGAGATCGGAGGTCAGTTGATGGTCAGGTTTCTCGGCGGACTCTTCTGATTGCTCCCTTGAAAGCCCGTAGAATGCTCTGCTGCCGATTCGCGGACCCTCCAGCACGGTGGCGATGGCCAGGGGAACGCGTGCGCGGAATGCTGCCTCGAGCGCGGTCAACACAGGAAGTGCCGTAGTACGGCGTTCCAGAAGGATGTAGACGACACCCCCGCAGCCGGAGCCATACGGCATATCTCCATCATCAGGAACTGTAGAGTATCGCTCGACCGTCGGACCAGCCTCGGTGAACCACCATGCCCGTCTTGCAACTTCGGCCTCGAGGCATCCGCCGCTCACAGTCCCCGCGCGGCGGCCGTCGCGAGCCAGCAGCATACGCGCGCCTGGTTTGCGATAGCTTGGACCCTCGACGGCGACGATGGTGGCGAGGACGTAATCTGCCCCGGCTGCTTCCAACTCACGCCAGAGAGGCAGGATGTTCTCCAGGTCTGTCATCAGGTCTATTGTCGCTCAGGCCTCAAGAATTCGCGACTGCAACAGATCTTCGATGCGAACCGGCAGCTCGCGCACCCGAACTCCGGTGGCATGGTGGACGGCTGCGGTAATGGCCGGGGCGACACCCGCCAGGCCGATTTCGCCGACGCCACGGGCGCCATACTCGTTGACGATGTAGTCCGGGTAGTCGAGAAAAGTGACATCAAGATCCGGCAGATCGGCGCAGGTGCACACGAGGTAATCAGCAAAGTTCCCATTGATAGGTTGGCCGGTGCGAGGCTCGTAATGCGTTTGCTCAAACAGAGCCATACCGACGCCCATGACCGCTGCTCCAAGAATCTGGTTTGTTCCGGCCTTCTGGTTGATGATGCGTCCGCAGTCGAAGACAGAGACGATGCGGCTTACGCGCAAGTGTGCGATATCGGGCTCCCACTCAACCTCGGCAAAATGAGCTCCGTAGGAGTGAAGCGAATAGGCTTTGGCCTTCGGATCCTCGAAAGAGGGATGGGTTCGACCGGTCGCGGTGATTCCACTCAGGTTGGCGAGCTTGAGCACCTCTTCAAATGGAACTCGGTTGGCGGTGAGTTGCGACCCCGAATGGAAAGCCGCTCCGACAACCTGTGGTGATTCGCTTTTCTCATGAACCATTCCGTTCGAGAAGGCGAGAGTGTCGGGCTTCATCCCGTGGAAGGGGGAGCCCGGCGTGAGCGCGGCGATGTTGAGCAGCCGTGTCACTGCGGAGTCTGTCGCGCTGGTTGTGGCCGGCAGCACGGCGCTGGTGACCATGGAGCCGCCCGAAGTCGGGCCCTCGGGAAGGGAACTGTCGCCCAGGAAGACATCGATGCGGTCGAGCGGCACACCTGTTCGGGCGTGGACCACTTGCGCGAAGATCGTGTAAGTTCCGGTACCAATGTCCTGCGTGGCTGAGCGCACACAGACGCGGCCATTCGGACAAAGCTCGACCGTCGCCGTACATGGCACGCGCGCCGCGGCCCAGGAAGCGCCGGCCAGGCCAAGACCGAAGATTTTTCCGCCGCGATGCATCGAACCGGGCTCCGGGGTCCTCTGCTTCCAACCAATCTTTTCCGCACCAGTCAGATAGCACTCTTTCAAGTGCCGCGAAGAGAATGGCAGATTTCTTCCCTCGTCACGTTCGGCGTCATTCTTCAGGCGAAGTTCGAGCGGATCGATGCTGAGTCTGATTGCCAGCTCATCCATGGCGGACTCGAGCGCGAAGAGTCCGGGCACAGCACCGGGGCCACGCATCGGCGCCGGAGCGCCTACGTTGCGGCGAACCATGCCGGTTGTGATTTCGAGGTTGGGACAACTGTAGAGGAAGGGTGTCTGCTCGCCGCAATGCTCGATGAAGTCCTCGTTGAGAGAGGTCTGGGTAAGAAAGTCATGCCGAATTGCGGTCAGCTTTCCGTCAGGCGATGATCCGAGGCGGATGCGCTGCTCCGTGCGGGGCCGGTGGCCCACATTGGAGAACATCATCCGGCGGTCGCAACTGATTTTGACTGGGCGATTGAGCTTTCGTGCTGCAACTGCCGCCAGCGTGGATTGCGGCCACGGAAAGAGCTTGCCACCAAAACCGGACCCGATGAATCGTGAGATGACCCGGACATTTTCGCGAGGAATACCAAGGACCTCCGCGATAACAATCCGGTGGTTGACGACGCCCTGGGAACTCTCGTACATGGTGACGCTGTCGCCGTCCCACACGGCAACGGTCCCATGCATCTCCATTGGGTTATGCGTCTCGACGGGCGTGACATATGTCTGGTCGAGAACGACGGGTGCCGATGCGAGAGCCTTATCAGGATCGCCTCGTTTCCAGCTGCTCTGACGCGGACCGTCAAAATCGCTCAGTTTAGGATTCACGTTCGGCTTGTCGGCTTCGTATTCGACGCGGACGGCACTCGCGGCGGCCCTGGCCTGCTCAAGCGTCTCGGCAACGACGACAGCCACGTATTGGCCCCAGTAGTAGATCTTTTCGTCCTCAAACGGCGGGCGGGCCTCACTTGTTGTCGCGTCGTCCTGGTGCGGAAACAGGCGATAGACCCTCTCCATGTTGCCGTGATGGTAGATAAGAAGGACGCCGGGCATCTTTTCGGCCGCGGAAACGTCAAGGCTGCGGATACGCCCGCTTGCAATGGTGCTCTGAACAGCAACCGCGTGCGCCAGACCGGGAAAGTCATAGTCGATTGCATAACGCGCCGTCCCCGTAGTCTTCAAGGGACCGTCGATCCGAGGAACCTGCGCGCCGATGATGCCGCTTGCCTGAGGTAATGTTTCTGCCGCCATAGGAATCTCCTTCTATGCGCAACTATACGGTTGCCGTTTTGAGCGCGCGTACCATGCAGCGTTTTGCCAGTTCAACTTTGAATGCATTATCCGTGCGAGGCCTCGCCTTGGCGAGGGCAGCCTCAGCAGCAGCGCGAAAAACTTCCTGACTGGGCGTCTTGCCCATCAGAGCCGTTTCGGCTTCATGCGAACGCCATGGCTTAGTGCCGACACCACCCATGGCCACACGCGCATAACGAATGCGCCCACCCTCGACCCGGACCACAACCGCAGCGGATGCAAGCGCAAATTCATAGCTCGCACGGTCGCGCAGCTTGAGGTATACCGACCGGGCGCCTGCCACAGGCTTCGGGAGATCGACGAAGGTGACTAGTTCGTCGGGCTCGAGAGCGTTCTCAATATGCGGAGTCTCTCCGGGCAGCTTGTGAAAGTCAGCGATGGGAATGGTGCGTTTGCCCTTGGGTCCCTCGACATCGATGACGGCTTCGAGTGCAACCATGGCTACGCACATGTCGGATGGGTGGGTGGCGATGCAATGATCGCTGATGCCGAGGATGGCGTGTGTCCGATGGAAGCCCTCCATCGCAGCGCAGCCTGTTCCGGGAGTGCGTTTGTTGCATCCGTAGCCGCCCGGTGTTCCGGCTGAGGGTTCGCGGAAATAGGCGCAGCGCGTGCGCTGCAGGAGATTGCCGCCGGTCGTGGCCATGTTGCGAAGCTGGGGCGAGGCGCCCGACAGAATTGCCTGCGACAGGACGGGGTAGGATTTTTGAACATCCTGATTCCACGCGAGGTCGGAGTTGCGGACCATTGCGCCGATCCTCAGACCGCCATCGGGCAACTTTTCGATCTTGTCCAGCGGAAGCAGATTGATGTCGACCAGCGTCCTCGGTGTTTCAACGCTGAGCTTCATCAGGTCGACGAGCGTGGTGCCTCCCGCGATGAACTTTGCCCGCGTTGCGCTGGCAAGAGCTTTATCGATGCTGGGCGCCTTGACGTAGTTGAAGGTCTCCATGATCTCTCCTTGATGTCAAGCCCGTGTGCGCACCTGGCGCACGGCAGCGACGATGTTGGTGTATGCTCCGCAGCGGCAGATATTGCCCGCCATCGCATGCTTGATGTCTTCGTCAGACGGACCAATTGGCTCCTTGAGCAGGGCCACCGCGCTCATGATCTGTCCACTTGTGCAGTACCCGCATTGATATCCGTCATGCTCGACAAAGGCTGCCTGCATGGGGTGCAGATTGCCTGGTTGGCCGATGCCTTCGATCGTCGTGATCTCGTCGCCCTCGTGCATGATGGCAAACGAAAGGCAGCTGTTCACGCGCCGTCCGTTCACGTGAACCGTGCACGCTCCGCACTGCCCGTGGTCACAGCCCTTCTTGGTGCCGGTCAGATGCAGACGTTCTCGAAGGGTGTCGAGCAACGTGGCGCGAGGGTCCAGCCCCTTCAGGGGATAGTCCTTGCCGTTGATGCGGAGGGTCACCGAGCCGGTTTCGGTCTCTACCGAATCCTGCGACTCCGTGGCGATTGAAGGAGCAGCCGCGACGAGAGGCGCGGTGCCCGCGAGCAGGCCCGTCGCTCCCAGACCGGAAAGAAACGAACGGCGACTGAATCTGTTTCTCCGATCAGGAGCCGTCAACGGCTCGAGATCGAGCAGATGTTGATCGGGCCCTAACTCGGACTCTGATCTGCTGGGAACTTTTGAGATGGGGTCTTCGAAGCGTGAATCAGATGTTTCTGCCACGGGTGACCTCCTTGGGCCGTACGGCATGCCTGTGTTCCACGGACGAGCCGGCGATTGGAGCAGCGGGGAGTCTGCGCCAATGGGGAGCCGCCGGACTGTTATTCCGCCCAAATGACGGCGGGCTAGCCTGCCTGTGCGCGGGCCGGGGGAGTGAGCCCGCCAAATTCGGCAGACCGCATCGGCTGGTTCGATCTGCCCTCGATTTGTTAGACGTTTACCGATGCCCCCAGGGCTGCCACCCTGGGGTTGCCGAATGTCACATCCAAGAAAACGTCTTCTACCAAGACAACCCGGCCCTGCATGATGCCTGCAGAGAAGGCAATTTCAGCAGCTTCAATCACAGTTTTCAGGCCTGGAATGAAGTTCTTGCTCTGAAATCACGGATTGGATTGGCGATAGCCATTCGCGCGCAACTTGCGGCTCTTCATGGTTCCCCAATCCTTGTGTTTTCGGCTCGTGTTTAACCTGCCGGCACGAGCAGTCGATCCGAGTCCGGCTCGACTGCCTGCGGTGGGCCGCCGATGCGAATTCGTTCCTCGATCTTTTTGTAGTTGGCGATCTTGTGCGTCAAGAGTGCGTGGGCCTTTTGCAGTTCAAGGATGCGAGCCTCGATTTCTGACTGGTGATCTTCGAGAAGCTTGCGCCGGTCAAGCGAAGTTGCGTCGCCCTTCTCGCGGAGTTCGGCATAGCGCTGCATCTCACGGATCGGCATGCTCGTCGCGCGCATACAGTGCAGGAATTTGATCCAGGCCTCGTCTGCCTCAGAGTAGCGGCGGTGACCATTGCGCGCGCGCCCAACCGGCTGGATGAGCCCAACGCGCTCGTAGTAGCGCAGAGTGTGCGGTGTCAAGCCGCATCGCTCTGCCATGCTTCGGATGGAATAGCCTGCGTCTCTCACAATTCCAACGTACAACTTAGAGCACACTCGAAGTCAAGGCGCGAAGCGGCCCTTGCCGCGCAATTCGACACAGGACAAGGACCGCATGTTGAGGTAGTGTGGCGTATCCTTCAGAGAAGAGCGATGTTATGGACGATGAAGAGTTTTACCGTCGAATGTTAAAAGTCGCGCTCGAAGAGGCAAGGTTGGGCCGGGATGAGGGTGGAATCCCCATCGGCGCGGCGATTTTCAGGAAGACCGGCGAACTGGTAAGCCGGGGGCGAAACCAGCGCGTGCAGATAGGCGATCCAAGCATTCACGGCGAGACGGATGCATTTCGCCGAGCCGGACGCCAAAAGAGCTACCGTGACATGGTGATGGTGACTACTCTGGCGCCCTGCTGGTATTGCAGCGGGCTCGTGCGTCAGTTCGGGTTTGGCACTCTGGTGGTGGGAGAGAGCCGCACGTTCGCCGGTGGAATCGACTGGCTGCGCGAGCACGGAGTGAACGTTGTCGACCTCGACAGCAGCGAGTGCAGGGAACTGCTAGAGGGCTTCATCAAGGAAAGCCCGGCAGTCTGGAATGAAGATATCGGAGAGGAGTGACGGCTCGCTGCCTGATAGGTCCGTTTGTTCACGTAGACTGAGGGTCATTGAGGAGGATCGATGGAACGGCGCCGATTCCTTGCGGCATCTCTTGCGACTTCAATAGCTGCGATTTCGGCGCCCACCGTGGGCGCACAGACATCGGCTTCACGCGAGCGTCAGTACTATCTTCTGCGACGGTATTTTCTGCAGACCGGTCCCCAGACGAAGCTGACAGAAGACTATTTTCGCGGGGCGCTCATTCCGGCGCTGACGCGGATGGGGCTGGGGCCGGTTGGCGCATTTCGCGTCGACATCGGGCCCGAGACCCCAACCTTTTATTTGTTGGTCCCCGGTCCTTCGGTTGAAGCCGTTGCGGAGATTGATCTGCGCCTTGCGAAAGATACGGGGTTCCTGAAGTCTGCCGAGCCCTTTTGGTCAGCACCTGCAACGAGTCTTTCATTCGTCCGTACGGAGAGCGCGTTGCTGGCAGCTTTCGAAGGCTGGCCGAAGGTCACGCCACCCGAAGCGTCATCGACGAGGGGAAAGCGCATCTTTCAGCTTCGAACCTACGAGAGCCCGAGCGACCGCGACCATGTACGCAAGGTCGAGATGTTTCACTCCGGCGAGTTTGACATCTTTCTCAAGGCAGGATTCCATCCGGTGTTCTTTGGCGACACGATGGTGGGTCCACGCATGCCGAACCTTACCTACATGCTGGCGTTCGCCGATGCCGCGGAAATGAATGCGAAGTGGGATGTGTTCCGCAGCGATCCTGCCTGGAAGAAGATGCAGGCCGATCCGCGCTTCAGCTTTGAGGCGATTGTCAGCAACATCACCAACCTTCTGCTGAGCCCGCTCGACGCCTCCCAGATCTAGCCGGCTTTACTGAGTAAACTTCAGCGAGAACGCGGCGGCCGGATCGAATCTGCTGTTCAGGATGCCGAGAGAGTTGAGCTGGCGATAGCTGGTGAGCCATCGATCGGCGGTCATCTGGCCTATCTGGCCCGCCGGTTTTGTGCCGGAGACAAAGCCGCCATCGCGGAGGGCCTGTGCTGTATAGGCCTCTTGAGCGGGATTCAACGCTGGATTCAGCTTGAGCAGATAGGCGTTCGCCGGGTCGGGGTTACGCAGGTATTCCTGCCAGCCGCGAACGCTGGCACGCACAAATCGTCGAACAAGGTCTTCATGCTGCGCAGCAAAATCGCGGGTCGTGAACTGAACGCGATAAGGATCGTAACCGGAAGAGCTAATGAGTAGTGTACGAACGTCGGCTCCCGCCTGCTTTGCGAAGAACGGTTCACTGGTGATGAATATCTGCTGGACATACCCGGGGTCTGCAAGGAAATTTGCAATCGAGAGGGTAGAGGGAATCTGCCGAACCTGGTGCAGCTTGTAGCTCGAGATCACGTACTTGAGCCAGGTGGCTCCGGTTTGCGCGGCGATGGTGTGACCTTCCAGGTCCTTGAAGTCGTGGATGGGCGAGTCTTTGTGGACCATCACAGCCTGCGGATCGTGCTGCATGGTTGCGGAGACAGCGACGAGCGGCAATCCGTTGGAATTCCACTCGAGAATCTGGTCGGTTGATCCAAGTCCGACATCAGCCCTGCCGGTGGCAACGAGTTGCGCAACACTGCCATATTGCGGCAAGGGAAGGATGGTCACGTCGAGTCCCTCGGCTTTGTAATAGCCGAGTATCTGGGCTGTGTAGAAGCCGCCATGCTCCGGCTGCGGGTACCAGTCCAGTTGCAGTCGCAGCGGAGTGAGGCCGGCTGTCTGAGATTCCTGTCTGCCTCGACAACCGGCGAGGAGAGCGAACAGCAAAACCGAGATTAGGGATGTATGAAGAACTCTGCTGCGGTGCAACGGCGACCTCGGGAATAGAGATTCCTTGATCGGAACCTATCACGAGGTCTGTGAAGACGCCGTAAGGTTTCTCATGGCGCCGAGTCTCGCCGAAAGTGCAATCAATCGACCGTCGGACTGACGGGCCGCAGCAACCTGCATGCCACCGCTGGCGCACGGGACCGTGACCACAGGAACGCCTGCGAGACTGAAAGGCGTCGTATAGCGGAGCAGCCGTCGGCGGGTGTCGCTATGATCAGCCCCGGCCGCGAGATGCGAGACGGGTGACGCAGGAAGGATAAGCAACTCGTTCTCCGCAAGCAATTCATCCACGCGAGAACGAAATGCCATGTGGCGTTCACGCAGGAGCGCGATTTCCTTGTCTGCGATGCGGGCGCCCCACTCGAGCCTTTCGCGGATTGCGACTTCGAAGCGATGAAAATGCCCGGCGTGAATTCGAGCCGCTTCCCAGGCCTGAATCGGGGCGAAGATCTCGAAGGACTCCGCCCACCAATCTACCTGGATCTTCGTGCCGCGAAGACCCAGGGTTTCCAATTCTGCGGCGAAAGCCTGAAGGCTCGAAGCGATTGCGGGGTGGCAATCGTGCAGGAAGCTCTCATCGATTAACGCGAATCGCTTGAATCCGAGGGCAGGGAATCGCTCGTTTGATGCAAAGAACT
>Ga0335076_10005368_pt1 | contig 12953 bp, 8 predicted proteins | sample Lox_Sample_25_FD_206717 | JGI IMG/M metagenome (GOLD analysis project Ga0335076, IMG submission 206717) | Soil microbial communities from Loxahatchee National Wildlife Refuge, Florida, United States - Lox_Sample_2.5 | ecosystem: Environmental > Terrestrial > Soil > Wetlands | place: USA: Florida...
TGTTGATCAATTGGCAAAGGCATTCATAGCTACTGTCGGTTTACCCGTGTCATCAAAAGCTCCTTCTCCATATCCATTCCAACTGGAAAAGCATTCGGGTTCCCAATAAAAAACACCGAGCCCGTTGCCATTGGCAATCGATCTGGTCTTGCTGATGATGTCGGTGAGAAAAGATTCGCAGGTAGGCGCAGCCGTTACATCCATGCCAACTTCGCAGATCATCACCTGCTTTCCGTATCTCGATATCATATCGTTCATATTGACGAGGCATTGTTCATTGAGGGACTGCCAGTTGGCAGTAGTGGGATAAAGCGACATGCCGATCACGTCCCAGTTTGCCCCATTTGCTTTCAACCCGTCAAATACCCAGCGAAAAAGCGTATTATCATATCCGTTAGATATGTGCACGATCACCTTGGTGGAATCACTGACGGATTTAACTGCCGAATAACCCGCCTGGATAAGGGAAGCAAACTGGGCCATATTCGTAGAGGCTCGTCCATCTTCCCATAACATACCATCATTGGTCTCATTTCCAATCTGTACCCACTGCGGCGAGATTCCGTTTGACTGCAGGGTATCCATGATGTGCAAAGTATAATTCGATAATGCAGATTGAAGACCATGGAAGTCAAGGCTATCCCAGGCCGCGGGTTTTGTCTGATGTCCGGGATCAGCCCAGATATCGCTATAGTGCAGATCGATCATGATTTTGAATCCAAGATTTTTTGCGCGGATGGCTTTTTCAACCATATCCTTTGTGCTGCACCACCCGTCGGCAGGATTCACCCAGGCTCGTAGTCTGATTGCATTCAGACCTAAATCTTTCATTATTTGAAAGCAATCTTCCTGCACTCCCAGGCTATTATAAAATTTTACGTTGTCCGATTCCATTTGAGAAACCCAACTGATATCGGCGCCCTTGGCAAAGAAAGAACTATCCTTTGGCGGAGTGGTGTTTCCTCCCGTATCCGGCGATGATTTTTCGCATGAGGCGAATGAAACCGCAAAGCATACAACAATGATCAGAAATTTTTTTTTCACACTCATCGTTTCTTACATTTTACAATTTGATCATAAGCGTAATCGTTTACATTCTGAATACCACGCATAATTTTTTATTATGACTGATACTTCCATGGTTAGCTCAGGTTTTTTTTCGTAGCGAAGATTCCCGGAATATGCAAACCGGATCCAGAACGACTTTTTGTTTAACAGCTGTGATGAGATCACTTTGTTCAATGAGATGCAGTAAAAGTTTGAATGCTTCCTCACCCATCTTTACCGTTTGCTGGTCGATGGTAGATAATGTAGGTGTGATATGTTCCCCGAAGAGCTCATTTGCAAATCCAATAATCCCGAAATCCTCAGGAATTTTTATTTTGTTTGCTTTCATTTCCTTCATCAAGCCAAGGGCAGTAAAATCCTCAGCGGCAAACACAGCATCAGGAGGATGGGGCAGCGAAAGAAAATAAGTCGCAGCATCCCTTCCTGATTCGATCGACACATTTCCCGGATAAATAAAATGATGATTGATCTTCATGTTGTTTGCCTGCAGGGCGCTCATGTATCCTTTCAGCCGGTCGTAAAATACCTTGATATGCTGAGGACCTGAAACATGGGCAATATTTTTATAGCCCTCGTGGATCAGGTGTTCAGTGGCCATAAATGCACCGCGATAATCATCGATTACGACGGAAGGTATTTTAATGTCATCATTCGCACGGTCAAAAAAAACAAGAGGCACATTCCTTTGACTGACTTCAAGAAAATGGGAACAGTCAATAGTGTCTTTTGCAATAGAAACAAGAATGCCATCGACCCTGGCTGCAAGAAAGGTTTCAATTCCTTTTACCTCATGTTCATGCCTTTCATTCGACTGGTAGATCAGCACATTGTATCCGAAAGAATTGGCCACTCTCTCGATGCCATGTACCACCGAACCAAAGAAGTTGATTTCGGCACTGGGAACAATCACACCGATCATAAATGTCTTGCCAGACCGGAGAGATGACGCGATTTTATTAGGTCTGTAATTTAACCTGCTGGCAACTTTTTGCACCGAACTTTTTGTTTTTTCGCTGATCTTGGGATGATTACTTAAAGCTCGGGAAACAGTGGCGGGGGTGATGTTTAGCTCCCTGGCGATATTCGATATAGTAACTTTGGAACTCAAGCCGTGCAAACGTTTGTCTAACCTTATTGCAAGAGTAAGTAAAAAAAATGGTTGTCAGAAATTTTTAAAATTCTTTGGAAGATTGGTTTTTTTTAATATCATTGTGTATATTTTACACATTTGTTTGTTTTCAAATTTCGATTTTAGCTAAAAAAAGAATGATAATAACATTTTTTTTGCAGAGAATTTTTTGGCAGAGATTGAAAATTGAATAAACTTTATGTAATCGATTGCATTAACGCAAGACTGCTTTTATTTCTTAATTTCTTAATTGCTGTATTATGAGAAAAAAACGATTGCCTGTGAGGATTGTTATTCTATTCCTGCCTCTTCTATTTTTAGCGTCCTTCAGCTTCGCACAAAAAAGAACCGTTTCCGGAAAAATCACAGATTCGAAAGACGGATCACCACTCGTGGGAGTATCTGTAATTCCGGCCGGATCTAAAGTTGGTACGACCACAGGCTCCGATGGAAGTTTTACTCTTTCAGTAGACAACAATGTGCACACACTAATTATTTCTTCAATCGGTTTTCTTACAAAACAAGTTCCTATTGAGGGAGATAATATGGCAGTGTCCCTGACTGCATCAAGCGCTGCCTTGAATGAAGTTGTGGTGATCGGATATGGTACTGCGAGGAAAAAAGATTTGACAGGATCAGTAGTTACTGTCAATGCCAAAGATTTTCAACAGGGCGCCATCGCTTCACCTGATCAGTTGATTGCAGGTAAAGTTGCCGGCGTGGTAGTCACTTCGAATGGTGGTGCGCCGGGCTCAGGAAGTACAATTCGAATCCGCGGTGGTTCCTCTCTGAATGCTAGTAATGATCCTTTGTATGTAATTGATGGAGTGCCTTTGTCGAATGATGGGATTGCCGGTTCACCCAATCCCTTGTCATTGATTAATCCAAATGATATTGAATCGGAAACTGTTTTAAAAGATGCATCAGCCACGGCAATCTATGGTAACCGTGCTTCGAATGGAGTCATCATTATTACGACAAAAAGAGGAAGGGGTAACGGTCCTCTGAAAATCAGTTTCAGTTCCGTGAATTCAATTTCTGAAAAGGCGAATGAAGTAAAAGTGCTGAACGCAAACCAGGTGAGACAGGCTGTGGATAGTTTCGGGACTACTTCTCAACAGGCCCTGCTTGGAACTGCGAACACCAATTGGCAGGACCAGATTTACCAGTCTGCTTTCAGTACAGATAATAATATTAGCTTGAGTGGTGGAATACATGCCCTTCCTTATCGCTTATCCTTAGGATATCTCAGTGCGGATGGAATTTTAAAAACGAATAATCTGCAGAGGACCTCTCTTCGTTTCAATGTGAGTCCCTATTTGCTGAATAACAGTCTCCACATTGATATTAATGTGATGGGATCATCCAATTCAAACCGGTTTGCTAATCAGGGTGCAATTGGCGGTGCGCTGTCTATGGATCCTACTCAGCCGGTCTATGCAAAAAATAATTATGGAGGATATTGGGAATGGCTTGATCCGGTTAGTGGCGCTCCCATCCAGCAGGCTGTAAAGAACCCACTCGGGCAACTTGAACTGTATAAGAGTACGAGTACAGTGCAAAAAGCAATTGGGAATATTCAGCTCGATTATAAAATACCTTGGGTTCCGGGTCTCAGGGCCAACATGAATGGCGCACTGGATGTTTCACAGGGAATCGGTGACGTGTATATTCCTGACAGTGTAGCGATGGATTATGCCCAGGGGGGTTATGCCAACCATTATACGCAATATCTCAGAAACGAATTATTTGATTTTTATCTTAACTATGTCAAAGACATTACCAGTATAAAAAGCCATATTGATGCGACGGCCGGATATGAGTACCAGGATTTTTACAATGATAACCCCGGCACCCCGCAAACGAATGCGGCCAAAACAGTTCTTATCAATTTACCGGCGGATAATACCACAGAGCATACGCTGGTTTCTTTCTATGGAAGATTGAATTACACTTACAATGAAAAATATCTCTTAACTGCTACTTTGCGCGCAGACGGATCATCCAGGTTTAGTTCGAATAACCGCTGGGGTTATTTCCCATCTGTTGCCCTGGCCTGGAGAATTAAACAGGAAGATTTTCTTAAGAATTCCGATGCCGTTTCTGATTTGAAATTGAGAATAGGTTATGGCCTGACGGGTCAGGAAAATATCGGTCCGGTTTATCCTTACCTTCCTTTGTATACTTATAGTACCGGCACAGGCAGGTATCCTTTTGGAGACTCTTCTTATTACACTTATCGCGCCGAACCTTACGACCCCAATATCAAATGGGAAAATACCGCCACTTTTAATGTAGGTCTTGATTATGGATTCGTGAATGGAAAAATCTATGGTTCGATCGATGTTTATGACAGAAAGACTTCAAACCTGCTGGTTGATATTCCTACTTCGGCCGGAGCCAACCTGAGCAATCACGTGTACACAAATGTCGGGAATCTGGAAAACAAAGGCGTGGAATTTGCGATCAATGCTGTTCCGGTGAACAATAAAAAATTTAACTGGACGCTCGGTTTCAATATCGCATACAATGATAACAAAATAACAAAACTCAGCAAAACTGCAACTGATACTTCCGCAGGGTATCTGACGGGAAATATCGGAGGGGGTACCGGTAATTCAATTCAAATTATTAGCGTGGGCTACCCGAACTATACTTTTTACGTATATAAACAAGTGTATGACCAAAACGGAAAGCCGATTGAAGGAGTATATGATGATATAAATAAAAACCCAAGCAATTTGTTTTATCGCTATAAATCAGGAGCTCCTACCGTGACGCTGGGATTCAGCACACAATTCAATTATGCAAACTGGAGCCTCTCTTTTGTATTACGAGGCGATTTCGGCAACTACGTATATAACAATGTTGCTGCGGGTGGAACGCTGAATAGTATTCTTACGAATTTTCCTTTTATCAACAACGCCAATGCAAGCTATCTTAAAACCGGTTTTGTCAACAGCCAGTATTATTCAGATTATTATGTAGAGAATGCTTCTTTCCTTCGCATGGATAACCTGGCGCTGGGATATAATTTTGGAAAGATCATCGACAAAAAAGTGAATCTCCGTTTGTCTGCTATTGCACAGAACGTGTTTGTCATCACAAAATATACCGGCCTGGATCCCGAAGTCTTTGGAGGGATTGACAATAACATTTATCCAAGGCCAAGAATATTTTCTTTAGGCGTTTATCTTGATTATTAATTTGATTAATAAAAACTAAAAATATTCAGCAATGAAAATGCGAATCATCAATAAAATATCAGGTTGTGTAATGATTGGAGCATTGCTTGCTTCCTGTACGAAGGATCTCAATCGACTGCCGATTGTACAAACTACTTCAGCAGTGGTGTACAATTCACCGGCAACCATAAAAGATGCCCTGGCAAAATTATATGCGGGGCTATCATTAAGCGGACAAGACGTGTTAGCCAATCCTGATATCAATACCTCGGACGTCGGCTCAAACGTTTTTCTCCGGAATTATTTTAATGCACAGGAATTGACTACCGACGAAGCGGTGATCGGATGGAATGACCACGATCTCCAGGCTTATCACAATATGAACTGGACGCCGAACGGATATTTTGACCAGCTGATGTATGACAGGGTATTTTTTGAAGTGGCTGCCTGCAATGAATTCATCCGCGAGTTGCCAGATTCTAAAATTGCAGGTTTTTCTTCATCCGATGCAGCAAATATCAAAACCTATCGCAACGAAGCGCGCTACCTTCGGGCTCTTGCATATTGGATCGGGATGGATCTTTTTGGTAATATTCCCTTCACTACAGAAAAAGATCCTGTAGGCGCTTTCTTCCCTCGGCAGGCTTCCCGTGACAGCGTATTCAGCTATGTGGAATCTGAAATGCTGGACCTGCAGTCACTCCTGCCTGCACCGGGGCAAAATGAATATGGAAGAGCCGACCAGGGCGCAGTATGGGCCTTACTTGCGAAGATTTATTTGAACGCAGCAGTATACACGGGAAATGACAGAAGCACCGATGCAATTACTTATTGTAATAAAATTATTTCTTCGGGAGCATATTCACTCGCCACCAATTATGCGCAATTGTTTGAAACGGATAATGCGGCCACTCATGAAATTATTTTTCCGATCCGGGCAAATGGAGTTACTTCCCAGTCTTATGGCAACACCACGTATATAGTGCATGCAGAGATTGGCGGAAATATGGATGCCACACAATTGGGAATTGTTGCCGGCGGGGGCTGGGCTGGTTTGAGAACAACCAGTCATTTTGTGGGACTCTTCAGCGATCCGACAGGCAGTACGGATAAACGCCCGATGTTTTTTACCAATGGACAGACTCTTCAGATCAAGACCATTGCCAATTTCGGAGATGGATATGCGATCACTAAATTCAAAAATATAAGCTCCACCGGTGTTCCGGGATCTGATCCTTCGAAGACTTTTGTCGATACTGATTTTCCCTTGTTCCGCCTCGCTGATATTTATCTGACTTATGCTGAAGCTGTGCTTCGCGGAGGAACAGGAGGAGATGCAAATACGGCCCTGACTTATATCAATTGGCTCCGGCAACGTGCATATGGCGACAGCAGTGGAAATATTACGGGAGCAGACCTGAACCTGAATTTTATTCTTGATGAACGCGGCAGAGAATTGTATTGGGAAGGCACACGCAGAACGGATTTGATACGATATGGTTTATTTACCAGCGGAAATTATCTCTGGCCTTTCAAAGGAGGAGTTGAGGCAGGAACAGGCGTCGATGACAAGTATAATCTTTTCCCGATTTCTGCAACTGACATGGTGGCGAACCCTAACTTAAAACAAAACCCCGGATATTAAAATATTCTTTCGCATCCTAAAAAAATTTTTATGAGAAAGTTATTTCAGACAATGCCGTTGATGTTAATGGGTCTGGCCATACTGATGCTGGCATCCTGTAAAAAAGACGAAGTGCGTTCTGTATATATGCCAGGGACGGTTCCTACCCTGACAGGTTCTTCTTCGACTTTGGTGCTTGACAGCGCAAATAATTCAAGTACCGCCGTAACCTTTTCCTGGCCTGCAGGCGAATATGGCTTCAATGCAGACGTTACTTATACATTGCAGTTTGATGCTTCGGAATCTGACAGTTTCAAAACTGCGACCAATGTGGTCCTTCCGGTAAACACACTTTCCAAATCGTATACGGTTGCAGATTTTAATGTATTGGCCTATCAGACTCTCGGACTTCCTGCCAACCAGGCAAGCCCGATATGGGTTAGGGTAAAATCAGATGTAAATCAGAATGGTCTTACTACAGGACCTTCTTCAATTCCCAGTACATACTCGAATGTGTTCAACATGACCGTTACTCCTTACCAGATTATTATCATTTATCCGATGCTCTGGGTTCCCGGTGATTATCAGGGATGGACTCCGGCCACTGCACCTACGCTTGCTTCTGTAAAGAGTAATAATGTGTATGAAGGATATGTGAATATTCCGGCGGGTGGAACGCTTCAATTTAAATATACAGACCATCCGGACTGGGGTCATAACAATTATGGTTGGGCAAGCAGCACGGTCAGTGGAAATTCAGTTACCGGCACAATGAATACCACAGGAGGTAATCTTTTTGTTCCTGTTGCAGGATATTTTCTGATGAAAGCAGACCTGAATCCGAATCCTGCCACCTGGTCGGCTACTTATACAACCTGGTCGGTTATCGGTGATGCCACTCCGGGAGGATGGAGCACTGATACAGAAATGACTTTCGACCCCGCGTCAGGCACATGGAGCGTAACAGTCAATCTGGTCAGCACTGGCACTTTTAAATTCCGCGCAAACAATGACTGGGGGATTAACCTGGGCTATGACAATGGAACCCTCGATTATAATGGAAGCAATATCCCGGTTCCTTCCGCAGGTAGTGGCAACTATACGATTACGTTAGACCTAAGTCACTCGGGAAATTATAGTTACAGCATCGTAAAGAACTGATTTCTTTATAAAAAATAGACAAAGAGGCGAGTTACTCGCCTCTTTTTTGTGTATTTACATTTTGTTTTCAAATAGATGAAAAAATAATGGTGAGACAGATTTTTTTCAAACCTTTATTGCTGATCCTTTTCGCTTCGTTTGTAATTGTTGTGAAAGGCCAGCTTTTAACCACATCGCCTTTTTTCCCGACGGACACGAGTTCAGTAACCGTTACTGTCAACTGTGCAAAAGGCAATCAGGGATTATATAATTATGCCGTTCCAACGGATGTATATGTACATGTCGGGGTCATTACCAACCTGAGCTCATCTACGACTGACTGGCGATATGTAAAATTTACCTGGGGTACGGCCGCTCCGGCGGCCCAGACCTCCTATCTTGGTAATAACATGTATGCCTACACGATAAATGGGATCCGAAGTTTTTTTGGAGTGCCTGCCGGGGAAACAATCAAAAAAATCGCCATTCTTTTTCGGAATGGTAATGGTTCAGTAGTTGAACGCAACAGTGACGGAAGCGATATGTTCGTTTCTGTATATGACAGTAGTCTGGCCACTCAATTTCTGCTTCCCGCCTTTCAGCCATTATATTCGCCAATACCAGAACCTATTCAAAAAAATATAGGCGATAGCCTGGCTGTAGAATATATTTCGAATCACGCAGCGGGCTTAAAACTTTATTTCAACGGGAGCCCGGTAGATTCGGAAAACGCTGCTACTTCCATTCAGACCAGCCTGCCGATAACAACAGGAGGCAATCAGCATATTGTTGCATTGGCCAATGACGGAATTAATTCTTCTTATGATTCCTTTAGTTTTTACGTCGCAGTCCCGACGAATATCGCTCCGCTGCCACCAGGAGCAGTAGAAGGAATCAATTATTTACCGGGAGATACTTCTGTCATTCTTGTTTTGTTCGCGCCTTATAAAAATAAAATTGTTGTTACAGGTGATTTTAGCAACTGGACCCAGCAGCCGGAATACCAGATGAATAGAACCCCGGATAGTAATTATTACTGGATCCAGATCAATGGACTAACTCCCGGTAATGAGTATGCGTATCAATATGTAATAGATGATACACTGATTGTAGCAGATTACAATACTGAAAAAGTGCTTGACAAAAATGTAGACCCTTCCATTCCTTCATCAACCTATCCCGGACTTAAGTCTTTTCCTTCACAGGCGTCAGGAACACTGGCGGGCATTATTCAAACGGCTAAGCCGCAGTACAACTGGCAGGCGAATAATTTTCAAAGACCGGATAAAAGCAGTCTGGTCATTTATGAATTGCTGGTGAGGGATTTTATAGCTGCCGGCGATTGGCAGATTTTGGCAGATACCTTATCTTATCTCAAGACTCTTGGAGTGAATGCAATTGAAATTATGCCGTTCACCAATTTCGAAGGCGCCAGCAGCTGGGGATACAATCCCAATTTTTATTTCGCCCCGGATAAAGTGTACGGGACAGAAACAGCTTTAAAACAATTCATCGACGTTTGCCATCAGCAGGGCATAGCCGTGATCATGGACATGGTGCTGAATCATTCCTTTGGAAGTTCACCAATGGTGCAGATGTATTGGGACAATCGCAATAATATTCCTGCTGCGAATAGCCCCTGGTTCAACCAATATCCCACTCACGCATTTAATGTAGGATACCAGTTTAATCATGAGAGCCAGGCTACAAAAACATTTACCAAAAGGGTAATCAGTTACTGGCTTCATAATTATCATATCGATGGCTATCGGTTCGATCTGGCCAAAGGATTTACGCAAAAACGAACCTGCGATGCCATGGGCAACAATTGTAATGTCACTGCCTGGGGTGAGTATGACAGCAGCAGGGTGGTTATCTGGGATACTATTTACAATCAGCTCCAGGCGATATCACCAAACAGCTACTGCATTTTGGAAATGTTTGCCGATAATTCGGAAGAAACAGCTGAAGCAAACTATGGGATGATGTTGTGGGGAAATATGAATGATAACTATAACCAGGCTACCATGGGATATAGCACGCCTTCGCCAACCGGAGGAACCTGGGACCTGAGCTGGGGAATTTATACTGCAAGAGGATGGAATGAACCAAACCTGATCACTTATCAGGAAAGTCATGATGAGGAGAGGTTGATGTACAAAAATGAACAATACGGAAATAACAGCGGGACTTATAACATAAAAAATATTCCGACCGGGCTTTTGCGCAATGAACTGGCTACTGCATTCTGGGCATTGATTCCCGGTCCGAAAATGCTCTGGGAGTTTGGTGAATCGGGCTATGACTATTCTATCAATACCTGTACGAATGGAACAGTGGATCCAAGTGGCAACTGTCGGACCACTGCCAAACCCATCCGCTGGGATTATTTACAGGATCAGCACAGGAAACACCTGCATGATGTGTATATGGGACTATTTAAGCTGCGCGCTGATTATCCTTCACTGAATACTTCAAACAATATTTCCTACTCCCTCCAGTCTGCATTTAAAACATTTCAGGTCGCCGATTCTACCCTGGGCATTACCGTTATAGGAAATTTTGATGTCATACCTGCGTCGGGTACCGTCAATTTTCAAAACACCGGGACATGGTATAATTATTTTACCGGGGATTCATTGGTCGTAAACAATACCAGCCAGAATTTTACATTAAATCCCGGCGAATACAGGGTTTACCTGAACAAAAAAATACGGGATACCTTATCAGCCCCGGCTGATACGACCCAGGTTCAGATCAGCGATTTATCGATGAAAATATTTCCAAATCCTGTGAGTGGCGGAGGTTCAGTAGTAGAATATTTCCTTCCGGAAGATGGCAATACCAGTATTGCAGTATTTAATTTCATGGGACAAAGGCTCTGTACATTTAATCAGGGGGAGCAGACAAAGGGAGGCTATACCTATCCAATGAGCCAATTGCCATTTAATGTTTCCTTATTGGCAAATGGTCTGTATATTATGGAAATCCGGAGCAATCAGAAAAAGACACATACTGTGTTTATGGTGCATCGTCAATAATAAATTATTGACCATAAGAAATGACGCCTACGCTTAACATTTGATTTCCGATACCTGATAAATAGCCTTTGGTAAAGATGCTGTTGATAGTTTGGCTGCGGATGAATAATCCCCCTTCCAGCACCTCATTGTAAGTTCCGGCCTCAGTGGCCACGAAATAATAAGGACCGGCAGGAATTGTAGAAAAAGATTCTGCGTTTAGCTGTGCATTGTAGTCATTGGCCAGATAAGCACAACCCGAAAAAATTTTGAAACCGTAAACTCCGGCATTTGGAAATGCCCAAAGGTCAAGTGGAGGAGCGTCCGGAGTAAGATTTAAAAATCTTATCATGCCCTTTGTAGTATCAGTTTTGCCTATTTTATCCTGCAATAAAACATATTGTATTTGACCATGATTGACTGAATCCGTAACAAAAATCGAATAACTGCCTCCGGGCTGGAAATAATTGCTGAAAGAAGCAAAACTATTATTTGTAAAAGGCGAACCAAAACTCAATTGATGGTATCCTGATGAAATATTAATATAAGGCAATTGTTTTATTACGGGAAAAACCTCGTTGCCATTATTATAAGTTGCATAAGTAGTTTCTCCATAGGCAAGCGGGGAATCAGGCAGCCCTATTTTTTGACGGTCAACATAAAACAGAAGACTGGAAATATCAGGGGATGCATTAGTAATGGACAGGTGGGAAGAATCAATAATTGTCGGTTGAACAACACCGTTAGTAGTCTCCTTTTTACAGGATAAAGCAAACATCAAAAGGATAAGTATCGCAATTTCGGCGACAAACTTTGTTTTTCTCATAAAAACCAAATAAGCCGGTTACGTCACAAAGCCTCAAAAAGGTACGAAAGTTTTTGTAATTTCTCTGCAGGAAGAGTAGATTTTTTATCGCGAAGGAATGAACCCGGTTTCGTCATCCCTGTATCTTTTCTTTTTTAAATTCGGACGGTGTTTTTTTTGTTATGGTTTTAAACACCTTATTAAAATAGGGCACATTGTTAAATCCGCATTCAAAGCAGGTTTCAGCAATTGTTTTTTCCTGCTGTAGCGAAAGGCAGGCTTTCTGGATCCGGTATTTATTCAGGAAATCAGTAAATGTACTATGCACTATTTTTTTGAAATAATTGCAAAAAGAAGGCACGGAGAGGTTTACCAGGGCTGCTATTTTTTTTATGTCGACATCTTCGTTAAAATGCTGTTCCACGTATGTAAAAATTTTCTGAAGCCTGACGTTATTTTTCCTGATGAGCGAAGAAGTGATGATAGTTGGATTCATCAACTCGAATTCATTGGTTGAAGACATCATCTCCAAAATAGTCATGAATTCGATAAACCTTTCAAAAGAAGAAAGCCTGGGCAGCCAGCTCAGCCTCTTTGTAATTTTGTTCTTGGTATCCCCGGTGAAATACACACCATATCTGGCATTTTCCAATAGCTTATTGACAATCGTCATTTCCGGCCTGGTTAGAATTGATTGATGAAATACTTCTTCCTTAATTTGAATGACGATTTCTTCGTGTGGCCCATGGGCATTTAGTCCGAAACCGGCGTGTGGCAAATTAGGGCCGAGAAAAACAAGATCTCCATTGTTGTAGCTGCTGAAATGATTGCCTACATGCCTGGTACCACTGCCTTGCAGGACGCATACAATTTCGTATTCCGGATGATAATGATACTGCCAGGTATACTCTTCAGCCCTTGTTTTTGTATGAAGTAAGCGGAAAGAACTTCCTTCATCAGGATGTATTATTTCAAGTTCAGT
>Ga0335076_10005369_pt1 | contig 12952 bp, 11 predicted proteins | sample Lox_Sample_25_FD_206717 | JGI IMG/M metagenome (GOLD analysis project Ga0335076, IMG submission 206717) | Soil microbial communities from Loxahatchee National Wildlife Refuge, Florida, United States - Lox_Sample_2.5 | ecosystem: Environmental > Terrestrial > Soil > Wetlands | place: USA...
TGGCCGCGATCGTGGTCGGCTCGGCGACCGCCAAGGACACGCCACCCCAGGCCAACGCGGGCTTCGGCACTGCCACCGACATGGCCACGTTCCAGGCCCCCGACCCGCACCTGGCCAGCCAGATCGCTGCGCTGCGGAACCGGTTCCACACCATCGACGTGATCGAGAACCAGACGGTGGCCGTGCCGGGCTCGGTCAACACCTACGACCTGCGCGCACAGAACCCGCACGGCCGGTACGGGCAGCCGCTGCTGTCCCTGGTCGCTGGGCACTACCCAGCCGGCCCGGGCCAGGTCGCGGTGACCAGCGGGGTGGCCTCGGAGCTGCACCTGAGCATCGGCAGCACGCTGAGCTCGGCCGGCGTATCCCGCCGGGTGGTCGGCATCGTGCAGAACCCGCAGAGCCTGCTGGATGAGTTCGCCCTGGTCGTGCCGGGCCAGGTGACGGCGCCGAGCCAGGTCACCGTGCTGTTCGACGCCCCTGGGGTACGCCCGCACACCATCGGCCCAACCGTATCGACGCCACAGAGCATCGCGTCGGCGCAGGGCAGCAACCCGCTGAACCCGACCACGATCGTGCTCGCGCTGGCCACGGTGGGCATGCTGCTCATCGCGCTGGTCTCGGTGGGCGGCTTCACCGTGCTGGCCCAGCGCCGGCTGCGCTCGCTCGGCATGCTGGGCGCGCTCGGCGCCACCGACCGGAACATCCGGCTGGTGGTCCGGATCAACGGCGTGCTGGTCGGGGTGACCGGCGCGGTGCTGGGCCTGGTGCTGGGCCTGGCCGCCTGGCTGGCCTACCGGCCGATCGTCGAGGCGGACGCGCATCACGTGATCGGCCCGTTCCAGCTGCCCTGGGTGGTGATCGGCCCGGCCATGGCGCTGGCCGTGGTGGCCACCTACTTCGCCGCGTCCCGGCCGGCCCGGGCGATCACCCGGATCCCGGTGGTGACCGCGCTGGCCGGGCGGCCCGCCCCGCCCAAGCAGGTGCGCCGCTCGGCCGTCCCCGGCCTGATCGTGCTGGCCGTGTCGGTGGTCCTGTTCGCCTACACCGGCAAGGTCAACGGCAACGGCAACGGCGGGGCGCTCGAGCTGGTGGGCGGCTTCATCGCACTGATCATCGCGGTCATCCTGCTCGCCCCGTTCTGCCTGACCGTGCTGGCCCGGGCCGGCCGCCGGGCGCCGATCGCGGCCCGGCTGGCCCTCCGTGACCTGGCCCGGTACCGGGCCAGGTCGGGCTCGGCACTGGCCGCCATCACGCTCGGCGTGCTGATCTCCGTGCTGGTCATCGTGCTCTCCGCGCAGCGGTTCGGCAACGTGCTCGACTGGGCCGGGCCCAACGTGGCGGCCAACCAGATCATCGTGTACACGCCGAACGGGCCGGGCGGCCCCCCGCCAGGCGGCGGCAACGGCCAGCCGGCCGTCAAGGGCAACCTGCCGTCCTGGGACCGCACCGCGCACGCCATCGCGGCCGCGCTCGGTTCGCATGAGGTCGTGGAGCTCATCCAGCCGAACGCGAGCCTGAATCACGCGGCAGCCGGCCGGCAGTGGACCGGCGCGATCTACCTGGCCACGCCGCAGTTGCTGCACGCGTTCGGCATCCCGGCCAGCCAGGTCGATCCGAACGCGGACATCCTCAGCATGCGGCCCGGGCTGTCCGGGCTCGGCAAGATGCAGCTGAACTTCGCTATCAAGGGCAGCGGTGCGCAGTCCGGCCCGGGCGGGGGCGGCCAGCCGGGCGCGCCGGGCCAGTCCTACCCGCCGTGCCCACGGGGCGCCTGCGTGGCCAACCCGGTGATCCAGGAGGCCGGTGCGCTGCCCTCGGGCACGTCGGCGCCTAACACAGTCATCACCGAGCACGCCATCCGCACCCTGCACATCACCGGCAGCAATGATGTGGTCGGCTGGTTCGTCCAGGCGCCGAACCCGCCCACTCCGACACAGGTCACCAACGCCCGGGCGACCGCCGCGGCGGCCGGGATGTCCATCGAAACCAAAAACAGCATCCCGACCTCGGCGGACATCATCAACTGGGCGACCGTGTTCGGTGTCGTGCTGGCGCTGGGCATCCTGGCCATGTCGGTCGGCCTGATCCGCAGCGAGACCGCCAGCGACCTGCGCACCCTGACCGCCACCGGGGCGAGCAGCTGGACCCGGCGCACCATCACCGGGGTCACCGCGGGGTCGCTGGCGCTGGCCGGCGCGGTACTCGGCACGGTGGCGGCGTACGCCGCCGTCATCGGCTACTCCTGGGACAACAGCCTCGATGGCCTGTCCGAGCTGGCCAACGTGCCGGTCCGCAACCTGCTGGTCATCCTGGTCGGCATGCCGCTGGTGGCCGCGATCGGCGGCTGGCTGCTGGCCGGCCGGCCGCCGGACGCGATGACACGCCAGCCGATCGAATAGCCGACGCGGGGACAGGAGGGCGGGGTCCGGCACAATGTGCCGGGCCCCGCCGTGCCGTGGCTTGCCACTGACCCGGCCACGTCCTAAGCTAACGATATATCGTGATCGTGTCGCGAGCGTTATGGTGAGCCGTCCGGAGGTCAGCATGTCGGCAGCGTGGGGACCGGTGGGAGAGTTCGATTCCCGGCTGCCCGGGCTGGCCCGCTGCCTGGGCAGCCTGGCCGGCCACCTGAGCGCGCTGGCCAGCGGCCGGGCTGCGACCCGGAGCGGCGGCCGCCGCTCCGGGCCCTGGGACCGCGGCGGCTGGGGGCCGCCCGGCCCGCGGGGCTGGCCGGGCGGCAAGGAGTGGGCCGGCTGGTGGCCGGGGGCGCCGGGACCGGTGCGCGGGCCGAAGGCCAGCCGTGGTGACGTGCGGGCCGCGATCCTCGCCCTGCTGCGCGAGGAGCCGCGCAACGGGTACCAGATCATGTCCGAGATCGAGGAACGCAGCGGCGGCGCGTGGCGGCCCAGCCCGGGCGCGGTCTACCCGGCGCTGGCCCAGCTGGCCGACGAGGGCCTGATCACCGGGGTCGAATCCGGCGGCCGCCGAACGTTCGAGCTGACCGAGGCCGGCCAGCGGCACATCGCGGACCACCCGGAGTCGGCCCGGCCGGCCTGGGAGGCGATGGCCGAGGGACCGCCGGGCGAGGTGCGCGGCCTGCTGGCGCAGGCGGCCCGGCTCGGCGGCAGCGTGGCGCAGATCGCGCACGCGGGCACCCCGGAGCAGATCCGCGCGGCCGCCGAACTGCTGGCCGCGACCCGGCGCGGCATCTACCAGATCCTGGCCGGCGACGGCGAGGGTTACCGCGACGGCGAAAGCTACCAGGACGTGGACGAGGACCAGGATGAGGCGGAGACGCCCGACGAGGCAGAGATGGACGAGGGGACTGGCCATGGATGAGCACATCCGCGCGTCAGACGCGGACCGGGACCGGGTCACCGCCCGGCTGCAGGAGCACTTCGCGGCCGGCCGGCTGACCCGCGACGAACTGGACGAGCGGATAGCGGCCGTGCTGCACGCGAAGACGTTTGGCGAGCTGCGCCCACCGCTGGCCGACCTGCCGGAGCCGGTGCCCGCGCCGCGCGCCGCGCTGGCCCAGCGGCCTGGGCGGCCCTGGCCGGCCCGGCGGCATCATCACGGGCTGGCGCCGCTCTTTCTGCTCCTGCTGGTGGCGGCCGTGGTGCTGTCGCCCGCCGGGTGGGTGGCACTGGCGTTCTTTAAAGTGGTCTTGATCTTCTGGCTGGTGCTCATGCTGGCCGGGGTGCTGGTCGCGGGGCGGATCCGGCGACGGCTACGGCGGGACTGGCAGGCCGGCTACGGCCCGCGATGGGGTGGCGGGCCGCCCTGGCACCACCACCACCACGACCGCTGGCTCTGAGCGGGCGGTGCGGCTGACCGTGCTGGGCAGCTGCGGCGCGTGGCCGGAAGCGGGCCAGGCGTGCAGCGGCTTCCTGGTCGAGCAGGACGGGTTCCGGCTGCTGCTGGACGCCGGGTACGCGACCCTGCCCAGGCTGCTGCAGCTGGTCAGCGCGGCGCAGCTGGACGCGGTGTACATCAGCCACGGGCACCCCGACCACTGCGCCGACCTGAACCCGCTGCTGCGCGCCCGTGCGCTGGGTGGTGCCCCGCTGCCGCCGCTGCCGCTGTACGCGCCGCCGGGTGCGCTGGACGCGGTGCTGGCCCTGGACCGGCCGGGGATGCTGGCCAGCGCGTATGCGGTGACCGGATTCCAGCCCGGCGACGAGCTGCGCATCGGCCCGTTCCAGGCCGCGACCATGTTGCTGCCGCACTGGCTGCCGAATGCTGGCCTGCGGCTGACGGCCGCGGGCCGGGTGCTGGCCTATACCGGGGACAGCGGCGGCGCGGATATCGCCAGCCTGGCCGAGGGCGCCGACCTGCTGCTGGCCGAGGCCACCTATCCCGACCAGGTGCCGCCGGACGACCAGCCATTCCTGTCCTCGGCCCGGGCCGCCGGGCAGCACGCCGCCCAGGCCGGAGTGGCCCGGCTGCTGCTGACCCACCTGTGGCCGGGCACCGACCACGGCGCGGCCCGGGCCGCCGCGGCCGCCGGATACCACGGGGATACCGGCGTGGCCAGCGCTGGGCTGGCCATCGAGGTGTGATCACGGCCCGGATAGGCTGCGGGTGTGATGACCGGGTGGCCAGCCCAGCCGGTGATCTACGAGATCAACACGGCGGTGTGGCTGGACGCGCTGTCCCGGGCGGCCGGGCGGCGGATCACCCTGGCCGACATCCCGGACGCCGAGTGGGACGAGGTCACCCCGGCCGGGGTGGACGCGGTCTGGCTGATGGGAGTGTGGGAGCGCAGCCCGGCCGGGCGGGCGCTGGCCACCGCGGATCCGGAGCTCCAGGCGTCGCTGTCCGCCGCGCTGCCCGGCCTGCGGCCGGAAGACGTGATCGGCTCGCCGTACGCGGTGCGCCGCTATGAGGCCGACCCGGCCTTCGGCGGGCCGGGCGGGCTGGCCGCGGCGCGGGCCGCGCTGGCCGCCCGCGAGGTCCGGTTGGTGCTCGACTATGTGCCCAACCACGTCGCCCCGGATCATCCCTGGGTGAGCCGGCGGCCGGACCTGTTCGTGCAGGGCGACCCGGACGACATGGCCGCCGACCCGGCGGGCTGGCTGGCCATCGGCGGCCACGTGCTGGCGCACGGCCGGGACCCGTACTTCCCGCCGTGGCCGGACGTGGTGCAGCTCAATGCGTTCGTGCCCGCGCTGCGCGCCGCCGCCGCGGACACGCTGGCCAGCATCGCCGATCAGTGCGACGGGATCCGCTGCGACATGGCCATGCTGATGACCAGCCAGGTGTTCGCCCGCACCTGGAGCCGGCACGCCGGGCCCGCGCCGGCCCAGGAGTTCTGGCCCGAGGTACTCGGCACGCTGCGCGGCCGGCATCCGGGCACGCTGCTCATCGCCGAGGCCTACTGGGATCTGGAGCGGCTGCTGCAGCAGCAGGGCTTCGACTTCTGCTCCGACAAGCGGCTGTATGACCAGATCATCAGCGCGGACGCGGCCGGTGTCCGCGATCAGCTGCGGGCCGGCCTGAGCTATCAGTCCCGGCTGCTGCGGTTCCTGGAGAACCACGACGAGCCGCGCATCGCCAGCCTGCTGCCGGTGGCCGCGGAGCGGGCCGCCGCGGTGACCGTCGCGACACTGCCCGGCGGCACGCTGTGGCACGAGGGGCAGTTCGAGGGCCGCCGGGTGCGGCCGCCGGTGTTCCTGGCCAGGCGGCCCACCGAGCCGCCCGACGCCCGGCTGGCGGGCTGGTACCGGAGCCTGCTGGCGGCGGTGGCGGGCCGCCGGGTGCGCGCCGGGCGGTGGCGGCTGCTCGAAGCCAGCGGCTGGCCGGACAACCAGTCCTGCCGCAGCCTGATCGGCTGGGCCTGGGACGGCGACCCGGGCGCCGACCGGCATGTCGTCGTGGTCAACCTGTCCGGGCAGCCGGCCCAGGGGCGGCTCCCGCTGGGCTGGCCCGACCTGCCCGGCCGGAGCTGGGAGCTGGCCAGCCTGCTCAGCGCGGAGGTGTACCAGCGGGACGGCGGCGAGCTGTCCGGGCCCGGGCTGTACGCCGACCTGGGGCCGTGGCAGTTCCATCTGCTCGCGGTGCGCTGAACGGATTGCCTGCGCTGAACGGATTGCCTGCGCGGAGCGGGGTCGCGGCCGGTTACCGCATGCCGGCCGCGGTCACCACGGCCAGCGCAAAGGTGACCACCGCGCCCAGCCCGTGCACGATCGGGATGAGACCCGCCGAGGAGGACTTCGGCCTGTCCGCCTCCTGAGCTGCCTCGGCGGGCAGGCTGGCGATCATGTCATCGATGAGCTTCCTGGTCAGTGCCTCGTCGGCCAGCGTCCGGGCGAGTGCCTCGTCGGTCAGCCGGCCCCGGACCGCTTTCTCGGTGGGCGGGGCCGGGACCGGCGGTGCCTGCCCGGGTGATTCCTGGCCAGGCTGGGCCGCGCCGGGGGAGTGGGGGTAGGGCGTCCACAGCGTGACCGTGGTGATGCCCATGCCGATCCCGGGCACCAGCAGGCCGACGGCCAGCCAGGCGACCGGCTCGGCGGCGGTGACCAGGTAGCAGATCCAGGTCACCAGCCCGGTCAGGGCCAGGCTGAAGTGCGCGACCAGCACACCCGGATGCAGCCCGTCCCGGACGCCCAGCTGCCGGCGCAGCCCGTCCCGCGAAATCAGCGAGCGCAGCATGAATGCGCCGAGGCTGGCCGTGAACACCCAGCACAGCAGCGTCGCGATGGCGAGCGCTGGATCGTGCAGGGAGGTGGCTGCAGCAGGCATCGAGGGCACCTGCCAATCTGCCCGGGGATGCTCCGGAGGTCTGACTGTCGAGGGTAGCCGTCCCGCTCCGGGTGCGAAACCCCGCGGCCGAAGCCGGAGCGCGGGTCAGCTGGTGCGCGGGACGGTGGCCCGCTGCGCGGCCAGGGCCGGCCGCCTGCCCCGGTGGTGGTTCCGCTTGTGGCGTGGCGCGGCCGAGCCGGACGGCCGCGGGTGCGGCGAGTGGGCGGCCGCCTCGGCCGCCGCGGCCTGGGCCAGCTTGGGCGTCATCCAGGCCAGCATGGCCGGGACCTCGGCCCGCCAGGTGGTCATGTCGTGCCCGCCGCCCTTGGTCAGCGTCAGCGGCACGCTGGCCTGGCGCAGGCTCAGCTTCTGCCAGAACAGCTCAGCGTTGGCCACGTCCTGCTTGTTCGCGGTGCCCGCGCCCAGCCAGAACTGCGGAATCTGGGTGCCCAGCTTCAGCTTGCGTATCTCGTCCAGCGGGGTGTTCTCCTCGGCCAGCTTGCGGTTCCCGCCGAACGGGCTGACCTGGCGCAGCGGGAACTCGAGCTGGTTGTCGTCCGGCTTGAAGTAACCGCTCATCACACCGGCGTCGCCGTATTTGCCCGGGAAGCGGAGCGCCATGTTGGCCGCGCAGAACCCGCCCTCGGAGTAGCCGGCCACCGCCCAGGCCGGGCCGGGCGCCTCGACCCGGAACCGGTGCGCGATGGCCAGCGGCAGTTCCTGGGCCAGGTAGGTCAGGTCCTGCGGGCCGCCGGCCTGGTTGAGGCACTGCAGCGAGACTCGCTGGGCGCCGTTCGCGTCCGGCATGACCAGCACGGCCGGCTTGGCCCGCCCCTCACTGACCAGCTGATCCATGGTGGCGGTGATGCCCACCACGTTGATCCAGTCCTGCGGCTCGCCGGGCTGCCCGTGGATCAGCTCGATGACCGGGAACCGGTAGGTCTTGTAGCCGGGCTGGAAGTACGCCGGCGGCAGGTAGACGTAGACCGACCGGGTGATGTGGCTGCGCGGGCCGGTCACCGTCAGGTGCAGCGTGTAGCCCTGCTGCTGGGCCAGCTTGAGCGAGGTGTCGCTCCGGGTGAGCGTGCTCAGCTGGGTGCCCGCGGCCAGGACCGGCGGCGGCGCGGTGTTGCCGGTGGCCCCGCCCTGGTTGGTCAGGTCGGCCAGCGCGGCGTGCCAGGTCTGGTAGTAGCCGTAGTACTTGTTTACCGCGACCACGCCGAACAGCATCGCGGGGACGAAGGCCAGGCACGCGGCCAGCAGCCGGAGCACGGGCTGCCGGGTGACCAGCAGCCACCAGATCAGCGCCCCGAAAACCACGATGAGCGCAGCAAAGAGTCCGGTGCTCTGCGGTTCCAGCAAGAAGGCCTCCGGATCGGTGACGGCGGGTTACCGCCACCTCCCGAAACGCGCCCGGCCCGGGCCGTAGTTCCGCAGCTCAGGGCAGGAAAGGGTAAATCTTTCCATTGCCTGGGGTCATGCTGCGTGTCAGCTGGAGGTTACACAGTGGCCGGCCGGCTGGGGGTCACGCGGCTGCCTGCTGGCTGGGGTCATGCGGCTGGCTGGGGACGGGCGGCCGCCGGCCGCGGCTGAGCATGACGAACGTGAACGCCCCGGCCAGCAGCACGAGGATGGCCGCCACCAGCAGCGCGGCGTGCAGCCCGGCGTAGAACGCGTTGTACGCGGCGTGGATGACCTCCTGCACCAGCTTGCCCTCCCCGGCGGCTTCCGCGCCGCCGGCGCCCTTGGTGCTCCCGCTGGACGGCACCCCGCCGGTCTCCACCGCCTTGATCACGATGGACTGGAACGTGTCCGGGATGCCCAGGTGGTGCAGCCGGCTGGTCAGGCTGGACCGCAGTTGCGCGTTGACCAGCGCGCCCAGGATGGCCACCCCGGTCAGCGCGCCGATCTCCCGGCTGGTGTTGGTGGCCGACGCCGCCATGCCGGACCGGGCGGGCGGCACCGCGGACAGCGCGGCCGAGGTGATCGGCACCACGGTCGCGCCGATGCCGATGCCGGTCAGCGCGAGGGCCGAGGCGAGTGGCAGGTAGGCCGGGTCGGGGTTGAGCGTCTCCGCGGTCAGCAGCAGCCCGGCGCCGAACAGCAGGCAGCCGATGAAGATCGACCAGCGCGGCACGGCCGGGTCGGTCCACCGGCCGGCCAGCAGTGAGGAGACGATCATCAGTATGGTCATCGGCAGGAAGACCAGCGCGATCCGGTAGCCGGTGAAACCAGCTACCTCCTGCAGGTACAGCGCGCTGAAGAAGAACACGGCGAACGTCGCGAAGTAGGCACAGAACGCCACGATGTTCGCGGTCAGAAACGCGGGGACGCGGAGGAACCGCAGGTCCAGCAGGGGGTGTGCGGCCCTGCTCTCGCGCCAGAAGAACGCCGCCGCGGCCAGCGCGCTCAGGCAGAGCAGCAAGATCACGCTGGGCGACCCGAACCCGGCGCTCTCCCCGCCGATGATCGCGAAGACGAACGCGGTCAGCGCGGCCGCGCCCAGCACGGTGCCCGCGATGTCCACCCGGTGCGCGTCCGGGTCGGCGCTCTCCGGCAGCACCAGCGCCCCGGCCACCAGCGCGGCCAGGCCGAAGGCCAGGTTGAACCAGAAGATGCCGCGCCAGTCCCACACGCCGACCAGCGCGCCGCCGACCACCGGGCCGAGCGCCAGGGCCAGCGCGGAGACCGCCGTCCAGACGCCGATCGCCTCGGCCCGGCTGCGCTGCTCGGTGTAGATGTGCCGGAGCATGGACAGCGTGCCCGGCTCGCTGGCCGCTGCGCCCAGGCCCATCACCGCCCGGCCGGCGATCAGCACCCCGATATTCGGGGCCAGCGCGGCCAGCACCGAGCCGCCGCAGAAGATGCCTACCCCGATCAGCATCACCCGCTTGCGGCCGAACTCGTCGCCGACCATGCCGAACGCGAGCATGGCGCCGGCGAAGGTCAGCGCGTACGCGCTGACCACCCACTGCAGTTCGCTGACGCCGGCGTGCAGTTCGGTCTGCACGCTGCCCAGCGCCACGCTCACCACCGTGTTGTCCAGGAAGGTCAGGAACAGCACCGCGGCCAGCACCGCCAGGGCGAGCGACCGGTTGCCGCGGCGTACACCGGCCGCCCGCCCCGCGGGCTTGTCTACTGACCGGACCACGTGGCTAGCCGGCCGACTTGCAGACAGACGGCGTCTTCCCGCTGTTCTCCAGGGTCAGCAGGCCGCAGAAGCTGGCCAGCCCGACCTTCCAGGTTCCGTCCTGGTAGACGGCCACGCCGCTCTGGTTGGCCAGGGCCGTGGCCCCGCTGATCAGGATCGAGTACTTGACCGTGGCCTGCTTGGACGAGGTCATGATGACCTTGCTGACCTTCGCGCTCGCTGTGGCGGCCAGGCCGGACCCGGCCTGCGCCTTGATGACGGACTCGAACGTCGGCCCGTTCTGCAGCAGGGCGACGCGCGTCGCGACCGGGGTCTTGGCGTTGAAGAACTTCTCCCAGTTGGCCGTGATGAGGGCGGCGGCGGAGCCGCTAGGGGCTGCGCTCGCCGATGTGGCTGGCGCCGACGTCGCCGGGGCGGATGTGCTCGACGAGCTGGCACCTGAGTTATTGCTACTCCCGCAGGCGGCGATGCCCACGCCTAGCACACCGACCAGCACGAGAAGCTGGAGTGTCCGATGAGCTTTCATGCAGCCATCTTCCAACTTTCGGCAGGCACACGCGACTCTGGAGGTGACCGGAGCTGACCCTGGTGTCAGCCGCCGCACGCCCGGCCTGGCCGGGAATCCAGGTCCGCCGGGCCAGCCGGGCCCCGGCCAGGCTCAGGTGGGCAGCACGTCGCCTTCGGCTGCCTCCCGGTCGGCCCGGCCGGGCAGGCCGCGGACCAGGCTGATCAGCATCACCGCGATCAGCGCGCCGATGATGTCGCCGAATACGTAGACCCACCATCCGGTGAAGTTGCCGGCCACGATGTCCGGGCCCAGCGTGCGGGCCGGGTTCATCGACGCGCCGCTGATCGGGCTGGCGAACAGGCCGAGCAGGGCCACCGTCGAGCCGACCGCGATGGCCGCGTTGTGCCCGATGCTCCGGTGCCCGGTGGCGGTGTTCAGGATCACGCTGACCAGGATCGCGGTCAGCGCGATCTCCATCACGAAGGCCCGCCAGTCGCCGCCATGCTTGTCGATGGGATAGTTGCCGCCCTGGCTGACGTGGCCGAACACGACCTGCAGGAACAGCGCGCCCAGGATGGCCCCGGCGAACTGGGCGATCCAGTACGGCAGCACCCAGTTCGCGGGGAACACCCGGCGCACGAAGAAGGCCAGCGTGACCGCCGGGTTGATGTGCAGGCCGGACAGCGGCCCCCAGGCGTAGATCAGCGCCATCACCAGCGCGCCGGGCGCGATCACCGCGGCGGTCCGGCTGATCGGGTGCCCGCCCGCGTAGTAGCTGATCACGCCGGCCCCGGCGGCCACCGTCACGAGCAGGAACGTGCCGACGAACTCGATGATGACCCGGATATACAGCGGCCGGGACCGGAGCGTGTCCTGCTCGAACCGGATCAGGTACCGGGTGCCGATCGCGGCGACCGCGTCCATGTCCGGGTTCGGCGGTCTGCTGGTACTGCCTGGTTGCGTGTCAGTCATCTGCGGCTCCTGGTTTTCGAGTACATCCTGGCTCCCGCCGGCCCGGATGTGATCCTCCACAGGGGATGATGTTTCCGAGAGGGAAACGGCCCAGTGGCCGGGGCAGCCCGGTGGCCGGGGGAGGAGGCAGCCACGGACGCCAGCGGCCGGGCGGACTCACCGGCGCCCGGGCAGCCCGCGGCGGTGACCCCGCCGCCAGCCGAGCACGAGCCCGATGCCCGCTATACGTTCGCCAACGAGCGGACGTTCCTGGCCTGGATCCGCACCGCACTGGCCCTGGTGGCGGCGGGGCTGGCGGTCATCCAGTTGCTGCCGCCGTTCCACGGCATCCGCTGGGGCCGGCACGCCATCGGCATCCCGCTGATCGTGCTCGGCGCGCTCACCGCCGTGCTGAGCTACCGCGACTGGATGGCCAACCAGCGCGCGATGCGCCGCGGCGAGCCGCTGCCCCGGTCCTGGCTGCCCACGGTGCTCGCGGTCACCATCACCGCGGTCGGCGTGATCGCGGCCGTGCTGGTGGTGGCGGCCCGGTGAGCGGCGGAGTGAGCGGCCCGGACCCGGCCGGCGCAGGCCGCGCCCCGGCCCGCATCGGGCACGCCGAGCCGGACGCCGAGCCGGACCCCGGGCTGGCCCGGGCCCGGACCGAGCTGGCCTGGCTGCGCACGGCCATCGCCTTCGCCGCGATCGGCGGGGTGATCCTGAAGCGGGACGTGCCGGCCGGGCTGGTCGTCCTGGTGCTGGGCGGGGTGGTCTGGGCCACCGGCCAACTGGCTACCAGCCGGCTGGCCGGGTCGGCGGCCGGCATCCTGACCCGGCCACGCCGCCTGCTGTTCATCTCGCTGGCCGTCGCGGCAGTAGCTGTGCTGGCCCTGGTCGTATCGCTGCTCGGCCGCCCATCGGCCGGCCTGCGGCTGTGATCTCGCCGCGGGGGTCGGCTCAGCCGTGGCTGGCGACCAGCGCGGTCAGCACCACCAGCGCGAACGTCGCCGTGGCCAGTAGCCCGTGCAGCAGGATCAGCCGGGCCGGCATCCGGCGGCCCGGCCCGCCCGCGGCCGCTCCGGCAAGCTCACCCTGCGTCGCTCCCGCGGCTTGCCCGGTTTGCGCGGCCCGGGCCGGCCGGGCCGGCCGGGCCGACCGGATCAGCCAGCTGAGCCCGGCGCCGATGGTGACCACCAGCACGCCGAACGCCACCCAGGCCAGCGGCCGGTGGCCGGTGCCGACGTAGATGAACCACAGGCCAAGGCCGACCAGGCCCAGCGCCGGATGGCAGAACTCCAGCAGCGGGTGCTCGCCCGGCGTGGCGTGCACCTTGACCCGGGGGATGTCCGGCATCTCGCCATCCGGCCCGCGGCCAGCCCCCGGGACTGGAAGCGGGACGGAGGCGGGGGCCGGCACCGGCCGGGCCGGCGCGCTGCGGGCCACGGCCGCGGCGGCATCCCGCCGGGCCATGCTGCCGCGGACGAGCAGGGCCATGCCTGCGGCAGCGGTGCACAGCCAGATCACCAGGGCCGCGATAGCCACCAGGGCTCCCTTCGCACCGCTAAGCCGCCCAGGCCCACCCAAGCCGGGATTTT
>Ga0335076_10005370_pt1 | contig 12952 bp, 12 predicted proteins | sample Lox_Sample_25_FD_206717 | JGI IMG/M metagenome (GOLD analysis project Ga0335076, IMG submission 206717) | Soil microbial communities from Loxahatchee National Wildlife Refuge, Florida, United States - Lox_Sample_2.5 | ecosystem: Environmental > Terrestrial > Soil > Wetlands | place: USA...
GGCGGGTGGGCAAGTGCTCCGGCGGCGAGCAGCAGCGGCTGCGGTTCGCGATGGCGCTGCTGTCCGACCCCGAGCTGCTCATCCTGGACGAGCCGACCACCGGCATGGACGTGGAGGGCCGCCGCGAGTTCTGGGGCTCGATCCGCCATGACGCCGACCGGGGCCGCACGGTCCTGTTCGCCACGCACTACCTGGAAGAGGCCGACGCCTACGCCGACCGGATCGTGCTCATCCGCAAGGGCGAGATCGTCGCCGACGGCACCAGCGCGCAGGTGAAGAGCCTCGCCTCCGGGCGGACCGTGCGGGCCACGCTGCCGGGCGCCAGCGAGCACGCGCTGCGGGCCGTGCCCGGCGCGGACAGCATCGAGATCCGGGGCGAGACCGTGCTCATCCACTCCGGCGACGCCGACAAGGTCGCCCGCTACCTGCTGACCGAGACCGGCGCGCACGACCTGGAGATCACCTCGCGCGGGCTGGAGGAGGCCTTCCTCGCCCTCACCGGCGACGACAACACCACTGGAGGGAACCGGTGACCACCACCGCAACCACGGCCGAGCTCGACAGCCGGCCGGTCCCGCCGCTGGGCGGGTTCAGCTTCACGGTGCTGAAGCTGGAGATCCGCCGCCTGCTCCGCAACCGGCGCACAGTGATCTTCGCCCTGGTGACGCCCTCGATCTTCTTCCTGCTGTTCGGGCTCAACGCCGCGTACGCGAACGAGTCGGCCGGGAAGGGCAACGTCTCGGCCTTCATCCTGATCAGCATGGCGCTGTACGGCTCGGTGCTGGCGACCACCAGCGGCGGGGCGATGATCTCCATCGAGCGCGCCCAGGGCTGGACCAGGCAGCTGCGGCTGACCCCGCTGTCCCCGGTGGCCTACGTGGTGACCAAGATGCTCACCTCGATGGTGCTCGGGTTCGTGTCGGTGCTCGCGGTCTACATCGTCGGGTTCGCCACCGGAAAGCCGTCCATGCCGGGCTACATGTGGATCGTCACCGCCCTGTGCGTGTGGATCGGCGCGCTGGTGTTCGCGCCCTTCGGGCTGTTCCTGGGCTACCTGCTGCCGACCGAGAACGTCATGCAGTTCATGGGCTTCATCATGATCCTGCTGGCGTTCGGCGGCGGCCTGTTCGTCCCGCTGAGCCAGTACCCGCACGCCCTGCAGGTGCTGGCCAAGTTCACCCCCCTGTACGGCGTCAACCAGCTGGTGCACTGGCCGCTGACCGGCGGGGCGATGGACATGTGGTGGGTGGTCAACGCCGTCGCCTGGCTGGCCATCTTCACCGCCGGTGCGGTGTGGCGGTTCCGCCAGGACACCGCCCGCGTCTGACACCTTGGATATGAGAACCGCCACGCGGGACTGTTTATCCGTATGGCGCACAGAGGTGATCTGAACGGTCTTCAGCCAGCCACAACGCGGGTCTCACCGGCACGCCGATATTGGCTGTACAGCCCATGAACATAATGTGCCCCGCGTGGATGACCGGGGAGTACCCAGCTAGGCTTTGGCTATGGTCAAGCACCGTCAGGAATTTCAGCGCGAGCTGGAGGGCATCGAGGCGAAGGTCATCGAGCTGTTCGCGATGGTCGCCGAAGACCTGCCCGGGGCCACCCGCGCCCTCCTGACCGGCGACAACGAGGTAGTCCGGACGCTGGCCGAACGCGAGCGGGTCATCGACGCCCTCTACCCGGAGATCGAGCAACTGGCGAACCGGGAGATCCTGCTGCAGGCGCCGGTCGCCTCGGACCTGCGCTTCCTGCTCTCGGTGGTGCGGATCGTGCCCGAGCTCGAGCGCTCCCATGACCTCGTCGTGGATATCGCCCGCCGGGCCGACCACCTTCTCGGCGAGGACCTCACGCCGCGCGCCCGGGGGCTCATCGAGCGGATGGGAGACCTGGCCTCCGGCATGTGGCGCCAGGCCGCGGACTCCTGGTACCAGCGCGACCGTTCCGCCGCTTTTGCACTGAGCGAACGCGACGACGACATGGACGAGCTGTACGCCAGCCTGACCGCCGAGCTGGCCTCGGGACAGATGGCGCTGCCGGTGACGATGGAGATGACGCTGGTGGCCCGCTTCTACGAGCGTCTCGGCGACCACGCCGTCAACATCGCCCGCCGGGTGATCTACCTCGCGGGGACCGCGTCCCAGACCGGGGAGCCCGGAACGGGGGAATAGCCCGCGTGGCGGGCGTCATCCCCGGCTATGGGGCCTGACGACTCCCGGGGACGACCACGATGGGACAGGCCGCATGGTGCACGGCCTTGCTGCTCACCGAACCCAGCAGGAGCTGAGCCCACACGCCGCTGCCGCGCGACCCCACCACCAGCAGGTCCGCGTCATATGAGGCGTTGACGAGCTCCTCCGCCGCATCCCCCGTCCTGATGTCCACGACGATCTCGGGCTCGGTCTGGCCGTCTTCGTCAGCGACCGTGTCCACCCATTTCCTGACCGCCGTCCGCGCGAGCTCCGGATCGGGACTGCCCTCGGGAAGGGTGGGCACGTTCCAGTAAATCTGGGTGGCGGGGCGGGGTGCTTGCTGGTAAACGGCCATGACCGTCAGCGGGACCTGGTGTGCCGCGGCCTCGCGCATCGCCCAGCTGAGGGCGCGGCGAGAATGATCCGAGCCGTCCACCCCGACGAGAATTCCGGGCATCTCTGCTCCTCAGCTTCCCGGCCCGCCAGCTCAGCCCATCTGGCCGGTGACGTAGGCCTGAGTGCGGGGGTCGCTCGGATCGTGGAAAATTTGCTCGGTCGGGCCGTATTCGACCAGCACGCCGGTACGGGTATCGCTCTCCTCGTTGCGGAGCACCGAGTAGAAGGCGGTGCGGTCGCTGACCCGCGTGGCCTGCTGCATGTTGTGGGTGACGATGACGATCGTGTACCGCGACTTGATGTCCCGCATCAGGTCCTCGATCGCACTAGTCGCGATCGGGTCCAGGGCCGAGCACGGCTCGTCCATCAGGACCACGTCCGGCTCCACGGCGAGCGTGCGGGCGATGCAGAGTCGCTGCGCCTGCCCGCCGGACAGGCCGAGGCCCGACTTGTTCAGCCGGTCCTTCACCTCATCCCACAGCGCCGCCTGGCGCAGCGAGCGCTCGACGATCTCATCGAGCTTGCGCTTGCTGCGCTCGCCGTTGATGCGCGGCCCGTAGGCGACGTTGTCGTAGATCGACTTGGGGAACGGGTTGGGCTTCTGGAAGACCATGCCGATGCGCCGGCGCACGGCGATCGGGGAGACATCCTTGCCGTACAGCGAGGCCCCGCGGTAACGGATGTCGCCTTCCATGCGGGCGCCGGGCACGAGGTCGTTCATCCGGTTCAGCGTCCGCAGCACCGTCGTCTTGCCGCACCCGGACGGGCCGATGAACGCCGTGATCTCGTTCTCGTGGATGGCCAGCGAGACGTCCGTGACCGCCCGGAATGCGCTGTAGTAGCACGAAACGTTATCCACGTCGAAGACGTGCTCACCCGGCGCCGGCGCTGGCTGCTGGACCGCCGGCTGCTCCGGCAGCATCTGCGGCTCGGTCGCCGTCTTGGGCAGCGGTGGGTTGACGGTGACGTCTTGCTCTGGCTGTTCCATGACGTTCCTAGCGCGAGAATCTGGTGAATCGTGCGGTGATGATGCGGGCGGCGATCATGAGGACAAAGGCGATCACGATGAGGGTAAGGGCCGCGCCCCAGGCGCGGTCCTGCGCGCCAGGGTAAGGGGATGTCGCGTTCGCGAAGATCTGCGACGGGATCGAGGTGTTGGGGCCGCTGAACACGTTCGGGTTCGCCGTGGTCACCGTCAGGATGGTGAACAGCAGCGGTGCGGTCTCCCCCGCGGCCCGGGCGACGGCGAGCAGGGCGCCGCTGACGATCCCGCCGATCGCCGTCGGCAGCACGACGGTCATCGTCACGCGGGCCTTGGTGGCACCCAGGGCGTAGCTCCCTTCGCGCAGCGGGTTCGGCACCAGCTTCAGCATCTCATCGGTGGACCGGATGACAACCGGCAGCATCAGGCAGCCCAGGGCGAGGGCGCCGGCCAGGCCCGAGAAGCCGAAGTGCAGCACCCAGATCGAGAAGATGAACAGCCCCATGACGATCGACGGCACGCCCGTCATCACGTCGGAGAAGAACCCGATGAGCCGGGCCAGGAAGCCCTTGCCGCCGTACTCGTTGAGATATATGGCGCCCAGGATGCCGAGCGGCACGGCCAGGGCCGTGGCCAGGGCCACGATCTCGATCGTGCCGAGCACCGCGGGCCCGATCCCGCCCACGTTCGCGGGTAGCACCTGGGGCGGGATCGGGCTGGTCAGGAACTGCCAGCTCATGATCTTGATGCCCTTGGCGATCACCGTGATCAGGACGAACACCAGCGGGATCAAGACGAGCACGAACGAGATCACCATCAGCACGGTGGCGATGCGGTTCTTGGTGCGCCGCCGGCCCGCCGCTTCCCGCAGGTTGGGCCCCAGCTGCGGCTCAGTGATGGCGGCCATCAGGCGCTCCCCTGCTCCTGGGCACCGCCCACGATCGTCCGGGCGATGATGTTGATGATGATCGTGAAGACGAACAGCAGCACGCCGAGCCCGATCAGCGCGGCGCGGAACACGCCGGAGGCCTCGCCGAACTGGTTCGCGATGACCGCGGGCATCGAGTCACCTGGAGCGAACAGATGCGATGTGATCGTGGCCGACGACCCGATCACGAGCGCGACCGCGATCGTCTCGCCCATCGCCCGGCCCAGGCCGAGCAGCACCGCCCCGGTGATGCCGCCCTTGCTGTGCGGCCACACGGCGCCTTGGATCATCTCCAGGCGGGTGGCGCCGAGTGCGTACGCGCCCTCCTTGTCGATCGTCGGCACCGTCGCGATCACCTCGCGCGACAGCGAAGTCACGATCGGCGTGATCATGAAGGCCAGGATGATCCCGGCGGTCATGAACGAGGCCCCGCTGGTGGGCGGCCCGAACAGAGCGCCGAGCACCGGGATGCCGTGGACGGCCGAGCCGACCGAGCTGTAGATCTTGCCGATCCAGGGTGCGAAGACCAGGATCCCCCACAAGCCCCACACCACCGACGGGACGACGGCCAGCAGGTCGATCACGTACACGATCGGCCGCGCCACCCGGTAGGGCACCACCTCGGTCAGCAGCAGGGCGATGCCCACGCTGACCGGGACGGCCATGATCAGCGCGATCGCCGCCGTGATGGCCGTGCCATAGATGAAGGCCAGCGCGCCGAACTTGTTGGTCGCGGGGTCCCAGTTGTTCGTAAAGACCTTCCACCCCTCGGCCTGGAACCACGGCAGGGCCTGCTGGGTGGTCGAGAAGGCGATCAGGACGAGGATGACCAGCACCAGCAGGCCACACGCCAGCGCGACGATCTGGAAGGTGCGGTCGCCGAGCGGCCGCCGCTGGGCCAGGGGGTGGGCGGATCCGGCCGGGATGGCCGGACCCGCCTGCTGCGTCACAGTGCTCACGACGACAAACCAATCTGAGCCACGTGCGTTATGGCTCTCATGACACGCCCGATTTCGATTACGAACTTATCTTGCTGAGCTCCGACTTGGCCTTCTGGTCCAGGCTGGCCGGCAGCGGTGCATAGCCCAGCTCCGGGAGCAGCTTCTGGCCGTCCCCGACCAGGTAGCCAAGGTATGCCTGGAGCATCTTCACAGTGTTCGAGCTTGACTGCTTCTGGTAGACCAGGTCCCACGACTGATAGGTGATCGGGTAGGACTGGGCGCCGGACGCCCAGACCGCGGCGAACGTCAGGTTGGAATTGACACTGACGTTGTCGGCGGCCTCGGTGGCCGACTGAGTCGATGGCGCGATGTAGTTGCCGTCCTTGTTCTTGACGGATGCCCAGGTCAGCCCGGAGGCCTTGGCGTCGGCGTAGTCAACGTACCCGACGGCTCCGGTGGTGGACTTGACGATCTGCGCCACCCCGCCGTTGCCGTTGCCGCCCCGGCTGGTGGCCGGCCAGTTGATGGTCGAGCTGCTGCCGAGCTTCCAGACACCCGGGGCACCCAGCACCAGGAACTCGGAGAAGTTCTGGGTGGTGCCCGAGGAGTCCGAGCGACGGGCGATGGTGATCGAGGTGCTGGGCAGCTTGACGCCGGGGTTCTGCGACGCGATCTGCGAGGCGTTCCATTTCGTGATCTTGCCCTGGAAGATGTCCGCGATGGTCGGCGCGTCCAGCTTCAGGCCGGTCTTGATGCCGGGCAGGTTGTACGAGATCGTGATCGGGCCGACCAAGACGGGGATGTAGAGCACCGTCTTGCCCTTGAAGTTCGCCACCTCGTCGGAGGGGATCGGCGCGGTGTCCGACCCGGCGTACTGGACCACGTTCGAGGCCAGGTCGGTGCGGCCCTTGCCCGAGCCACCGCCGCCGTAGTTGACGGTCATGCCGGACTGGATCTGCTTAAAGCTCTGGATGGCCGTCTGCTGGAAGGTGAGCTGGAACGTAGATCCGCTCCCGTTTAGCGTGCCCGAGAGGCCCGAGCCACTCGAGGATCCACCGCTGCTCGATGAGGAGCATGCGGCGAGGAGGACAGCAGCCGCGACAACCGGGAGCACCGCCGTCGTGACCCGTCTGATGCGCTGACGTTGCATCTACAAACCCCCTTCATTCCTGGCCGAGATCGACGCGCCAGCAATGAGCCGCTGGAGGCCGGCGCCGGCCCTCTTTATCTGCCGAGTGTTGCCACAAGAATCGCCTTGATGGTGTGCAGGCGGTTTTCCGCCTGGTCGAACACGATGCTGGCGGGCGACTCAAAGACCTCGCCGGTCACCTCGAGGCCGGAGGTCATGCCGGTATGCTCCATGATCTCCCGCCCCACCGTGGTATCGGGATCGTGAAATGCCGGCAAACAGTGCATGAACTTAACTTTGGGATTACCCGTCTTATTCATGAGCGCCGCGTTAACTTGAAACGGCGTCAGGAGCCGGACCCGTTCGGTCCAGACGTCCTTGGGCTCGCCCATCGACACCCACACGTCGGTATGGATGAAATCGGCCCCGTGCACGGCGTCGGCCGGGTCGTCGGTGATGGTGATCCGCGCGCCGGTCCGCTCGGCGGTCTTGTTCGCCAGATCAACTACGTCCTTGGGCGGCTGCAGGTCCTTGGGCCCGCCCAGGCGGACGTCGCTGCCCATCAGCGCGCCCATGATCAGCAGCGACCGGCCCATGTTGAACCGGCAGTCGCCGACGAACGCGTAGGAGATCATGTCGTAGGGCTTGTTGCACGACTCGTGCATGGTCAAAAAGTCGGCCAGCATCTGGGTCGGATGCCACTCATCGGTCAGCCCGTTGTAGACCGGCACGCCCGCGTTGGCCGCAAGCTCCTCGACGTCCGCCTGCCTGTTCCCCCGGTATTCGATCCCGTCGTACATCCGGCCCAGCACCCGCGCGGTGTCGGCGATCGACTCCTTGTGCCCCAGCTGCGAGCCCGACGGGTCCAGATAGGTGACATGGGCGCCCTCGTCGTAGGAGGCGACTTCGAACGCCGACCGGGTCCGGGTCGAGGTCTTCTCGAAGATCAGCGCGATCTCCTTGCCCGCCAGCTGCTTGCCCTCGGTGCCGGCGTACTTGGCGATCTTGAGCGCCTCCGACAGCTGCAGCAGGAAGCGCAGCTCGCGCGGAGTGAAGTCGATCTCCTTGAGGAAGCTGCGGTTGCGCAGGTTGAATGCCATCTCATCCCCTCAGAACGCCGCGTCGCGCTCGATCGGGCAGGTCATGCAGTGGCCGCCGCCGCGGCCCTTGCCGAGCTCGAAGCCCTCGATGGTGATCACCTCGATGCCGGCCTTGCGCAGCGCGGTGTTGGTGCCGGTGTTGCGCTCGTAGGCCACGACCACCCCGGGCTCGAGCGCGACCACGTTGTTGCCGTCGTCCCACTGCTCCCGCTCGGCCTCGAAGGTGTCCCCACCGGTCTCGATCACGCGCATCTTGTCCACGCCCAGCGCCTTGGCCATCAGCTCCGGCAGCGTCCCGCTCTGCTCCTCGCTCACCGGCTGCTCGGGCGTCTCCCCCGGGCGGATCGACCAGACGCGCGCGCCGTATACCACCTCCGGGAACAGCGTGACCAGGTCGCGGTCGCACATCGTGATGACCGTGTCCAGGTGCATGTAGCTGCGCGATTTAGGCAGATGCACGGCCAGTACCTGCTTGGCCGCGTCGGCCCGGAACAGCGAACGGGCGATCCACACCACCGCCTGCGGCGTGGTCCGCTCTCCCATCCCGATCATCACCGTCCCGTTGCCGATCGGCTGCACATCCCCGCCCTCGACGTGGCAGCGGCCCCAGTCCTCATCGGACCCGCCCAGCCAGATGGGGAACTCCTCGCCGGTGTACATCGGGTGGAACCGGTAGATCGTCTCCATGATCATTGTTTCCGGCATGCGGGCCGGCTTGGTCATCGGGTTGATCGTCACCCCGCCGAAGATCCAGCACGAGCAGTCACGCTGGAACAGGAAGTTCGGCAGCGGCGGCAGCAGCAAGGTCGACGGGTCGGCCGACTTCCACGCCAGCCCCGCGTCCTGGCGGACGTCGGCCCTTGTTATGCCGCCGATCAAGAACTCCGCCACCGTCGCCGGCTCAGCCGTGTCGACCCACTCCCGGGCCCGCCCCGAGGCGGTGATCCCCACCTGCCGCTCGTTCAGGATGTGGCTGCAGACCCACTCCCGGGCCTCGGGCTGGGCCAGCGCCTCGGCCAGCAGCTGCTCGGCCAGGAAGACCTCAACGCCGCGCTCGCGCATCGCCTCGACGAACATGTCGTGCTCGGCCTTGGCCCTGGCCACCCAGATCACGTCGTCGAACAGCAGATCCTCGGCGTTGGACGGGGTCAGGCGCGTGTGCTCAAGGCCTGGCCGGTGGACCATGACCCTGCGCAGCCTGCCTACTTCGGAATGCACTCCCAGCGGCACGGCGCTCTCCTTGCTTTGCGTGACCTACATGGAACTGTGACGATGACGGTTCAGCCGTGTGAGCCGTCGGCGAATACGACGCCGGTGACGTCGGTCGCGACGCGGGTGCCGGCATCGCCGGCGAGCATGGCGTCCATATCGGCCAGCGCACCGATCATCGCGGGCTTCCCCGTCGCTCGGGCGAAGTCGCACGCGGCTATCACCTTGGGGAGCATCGATCCCGCCGCGAACTCGGCCTCATACTTGGCCAGCAGGACATCGGGATCGGCCGCCGCGATCGCCCGCTGCTGGGGGGTGCCAAATCCCACGAAGACCGCCTGCGCGTCGGTGGCCATAATGAGCATGTCGGCCTCGACATCGCGGGCGAGCAGCGCGCTGGCCCGGTCCTTGTCGATCACCGCTTCGACGCCCACTAGCTGCCGGCCGGGCCGGTAGGCGACGGGGATCCCGCCGCCGCCCGCGCAGATGACCACGCAGCCCTGGTCGAGCAGCCACTTGATGGGCCGGTGCTCGAAGATCCGTTGTGGCACCGGCGAGGGCACCACCCGGCGCATGCTGTCGCCATCGGGCTTGAACGCCCAGCCCCGCTCCGCCGCCAGCTTGTCCGCCTCCGGCTTGTCGTAGAGCGGGCCGATCGGCTTGCCCGGGTCGGCGAAGGCCGGGTCGTCGGGATCGACCTCGATCATCGTCAGCAGCGACGCGAGCGGCTTCTCGAACGGGAGCCGGTTCCCCAGTTCCTGCTCGACGAGGTACCCGATCATCCCCTGGGTCTCCGCCCCCAGCACGTCGAGCGGCGACTCGGGTACCTCCGTGTAGGCCGCCTCCTCCAGGGCCAGCAGCCCGATCTGCGGGCCGTTGCCGTGCGAGATAATCAATTCGTGCTTCTCCGCGATCGGCGCCAGATGGTCACACGCCACATTGACGTTTTCACGCTGGTTTTCCGCGGTCATAGGCTGTCCCCGGCGCAGCAACGCATTACCGCCGAGGGCGACCACAACTCTCATGAGATTCCCCACATGCGGGCAGGGTATCTTCAGGACTGTACGCGGCTGCTAGGGACTAAGGTCCCTATTCGGGCGTCTTCCATGGTTATTAACCTAAGCGTTGAAAAGCCGTCGTTAATTGTTCTCAATTGCGTAACCCCGTCGTAACCTTCGGATCCCAGCAGATCACTACTGTCACTCTAGCAACACTGCTAACAGACAGCCAGTCTTCGAATCATCAAGTTCTTGGCAAAAGTCGCGGGCGAAGATCTGTCCACGATCCAGATTGTGAGCACTCGGCGCCTGAGCAGCGGGAAGCCAGTTTCTAATCGTTCGCCTGCGCGTCATCTCGATGTCACTTTCACACCGGTCGCGCGGCGCGGCGGCGGCCAGTGTCTCATTCTGGCACGTTTCTATGAATGAGAAAGGTGAGGGCCCCCGTCACCGAAAGAGCTTCGCACCGGAAGAGAGATGAGTCATGACCCAGACGCCACAGGACCCACGGGCAGAGGCGGTCACACACCTTTCGCCGGGGGCGGACGGCGTGCCCGATGCGGCCGTCGCGCCCCCGCAGGCAACCGGGGACGGGGCCGCCGCGGCCACGGCCGGTGGCGGCTTCGGCCTGCCGGTGGCGATCGCGCTGATCATGGGCAGCATCATCGGGGTCGGGATCTTCAACCTGCCGACCTCGCTGTCCACGATCGGCCCGATCACGCTGGTCTCGATGGGCCTCACGACGGTGGGTGCGATCGCGCTGGCGCTGATGTTCGCGGCGCTGTCGCGCCGGCTGCCGGCCGACGGCGGGCCGTACGCCTACTCCCGGGCCGCTTTCGGCAATGTCGTGGGCTTTTTCAACGCCTGGTCGTACTGGATCACGGCGTGGGCGGGCAACGCGGGGATCGCCGTCGGCTGGGTGCTGTACGTCGAGGTGTTCATCAACAAGGGCCAGAACAAGCTGATCACGATCCTGCTCGTGCTGGTCGGCCTGTGGCTTCCCGCGGTCATCAACCTGTCGGGCGTGAAGAACATGGGCTCGGTCCAGATGGTCACCACGGTACTCAAGTTCGCCGCGCTGCTGTTCGTGTCGATCGCCGGCCTGTTCTACATCAAGAGCGGCAACTTCACGCCGTGGAACGTGAGCGGCCAGGGCGCGATCAGCGCGATCGGCGCCGGCATGGCGATCGCGCTGTTCAGCTACCTGGGCGTCGAGGTGGCCTCGGTCGCCGCGGGCAAGGTCCGCGACCCCGACAGGAACGTCCCGAGGTCCACGGTGCTCGGCACGCTGGCCTGCGCCGTGGTCTACCTGCTGTCACTGATAGCGGTGTTCGGCATTGTGCCGAACGGCGAGCTGCAGAAGTCCACCGCACCGTTCTCGACCGCGGTCAACGCGATGTTCGGCGGCACCTGGGCCGGTTATGTCATGGCGGTTGTCGTCATCATCTCCGGTTTCGGGGCGCTGAATGGCTGGACCATGATCTGCGCCGAGATGCCCCTCGCGGCGGCCAAGGACGGTCTTTTCCCCGCACGGTTCAACCGGCTGTCAACGAAAGGTGTGCCGGCCTACGGCATCATCGCCTCCACCGTGCTGGCATCGATCGCGATGGCCATCAACTACATCGGCTCCGGCGGCGCCCAGGTTTTCACCACGCTGGTGCTGATGACCGGCATCACTTCCGCCATTCCGTACGCGTTCTCCGCGCTGGCGCAGATCAAATGGCGTATTGTCGACCGCCGGGCCATGCATGGCCAGCGGTTCGCGCGCGATATGCTCGTGGCCGTGGTGGCGCTGGTGTTCTCGATCCTTTTCATCTGGTACTCGCGCAACACCGGCGCCAGCGGCTTCCAGTACTGGGCGCCGTTCGTGCTGGCCGGAGTCGCGCTCCTGCTCGGCATCCCCGTCTACTTTGCGCAGCGGGGGAAGATGACCCCACCTGAGCCGGTGCCGGAATACCGCTGAGGAGAAAGCCAACGAGCCTCGTGTCTGCGCCGATCCTGCTGATCATGGGGCGGGTGATCATCACGGTCACCCGCCGGCATGTGGGATGACGGACGTGCCGGGGGGCCAGAAGCGGACGATCCGGGCCGAGACCGGGGTGCCACCGGATCGGCATGAGAAGGCCGCGGCCCAGCGGGCCGCCGGCCTGTCGCTGGCCGGTGAGCCGTCGCGGTCGGCGGCGGCGGTACTCGCGGACCGGATCGCCGTGGCCCTGGTGCACCACGAGCCCGGCTGGCGGCTGCCGAGATACTCGGCGATGGCCCGCCGTTATCACGTGAGCACCGCGGAGATCAGCGCCGCGGTCGAGGAGCTGGCCGTCCGCCATCTGATCCGCCGCCAGCCCGACGGGCAGCTGTACCGGGCCAGCCCAGCCGAATACCTGATCTCGCTGGAGGGCATTGCCGGGCTGGCCTCGCACGTGGACCCGATGGGCGCCGAGCTCGCCTGCCGGAGCCGGCAGGTGTCCTGGCGCCGGGTTCCCGAGGACGTGGGGTGGGCCCTGCGCGTCCCGCCCTCGGAGCCGGTCTGCATGGTCAGGGTGCTGTGGACCGCGGACGGCGAGCCGGCCGCATTCACGGTGACCTACCTGCCTGCCGACGTGGCTGGGCCGCTCACCGTCCCATACCCGGCGCAGTGGGGGCAGCCGGACCAAGAGGCCGGAACGGTGACCGGCCTGAACCTGCTGCCGCTGACCGCCCTGCCGCAGCACCCCGAGCAGAATCACGCCGGCCTGGTCCCGGCCGGCCGGCCCGCGGCGGTGCGCGTCGAGATGCAGCTGCCGCCGTCGGCGGTGGCCAAGAGCCTGCGCCTGTCCGCTGGCCATCCGGCAGCCATGGTCACCGTGCGGTTCGACGACCCGGAGGCAGCCCGGCCGGTGGCGCTGACCGTCGCCGCGGTACGGCCCGACCTGTTCCGGATCGTCGTCGAGTCGGGCGAGCGCCCGCTCCCGGGTGGCGGCGCGCCCTTCGCCCCCCTGGGCCCAAATGACGAAGGACTGGGAACGTTAACTGGCGCTGACCGACTGTCCTCACCGCCCAGATAGCGATCATGTCAGTGATGGACGGCCCGATCC
>Ga0335076_10005371_pt1 | contig 12951 bp, 7 predicted proteins | sample Lox_Sample_25_FD_206717 | JGI IMG/M metagenome (GOLD analysis project Ga0335076, IMG submission 206717) | Soil microbial communities from Loxahatchee National Wildlife Refuge, Florida, United States - Lox_Sample_2.5 | ecosystem: Environmental > Terrestrial > Soil > Wetlands | place: USA: Florida...
AACGTATATTCGCCGGCGGCGCTGCGGGCGAAGCCGATCGGCACGAAGCCGGCGATGGTGACGAAGGTGCCGGTCAGCATCGGCAGGGCTAGCGTCTTATAGGCGAACGAGGCCGCTTCCTCCTTGCTGTCGCCGGCGGCGAGCCGTGTCGTCATCACGTCGATGGTGGTCATGGCGCTGTCGACCAGGAGGCTCAGCGAGATGATCAGGGCGCCGAGCGAGATGCGCTGCAGGTCGATATGCATCGCCTCCATGATCGGAAAGACGATCGCGATGGTGAGGGGAATGGTCAGCGCCACGACCGAGCCGGGCCTTAACCCCAAACTGATGATGCTGACCGCCATGATGATGGCGATCGCCTGCCAGAGCGATTCCATGAACTCGCCGATTGCGGTCTGGACCACGACCGGCTGGTCGGAGACCAGCGTCGCGTCAATGCCGAGCGGCAGATTGGCGACGCTCTGGTCGACCGCTTTCCTGACGTTGCGGCCAAGCGTGAGGATGTCGCCGCCGTCGCGCATCGCGATGGCGAGGCCGATCGCCGGCTTGCCGTTGACGCGGAACATCGGCTGGGGCGGATCGGAATAGGCGCGGCGCACCGTCGCGATGTCGCGCAGCCGAATGAGCCGGCCGTTAGAGAGGAAATTGACGTCGAGCAGGTCAGCCTCGGAGCCGAAGGCGCCCGAGACCCGGAGCGAGATCGTCTCGTCGCCGGTCTGGAGTTCGCCCGCCGGCGCGACCGCGTTCTGCGCCCGCAGCGCCGCGATCAGCGCCGCCCGGTCGATGCCGAGGCCGGCAAGCTCGGGGACCGAGAACTCGACGAAGATCTGCTCGTCCTGGGCGCCGATCAGCTCGATCTTGGAGACGTCGGGAACCTGCAGGAGCCGCGAGCGGATATCCTCGACATAATCGCGCAGTTCGCGGTGGGTGAAGCCGTCGGCGGTGAAGCCGTAGATGATGCCGAACGTGTCGCCGAAATCGTCGTTGAAGCCAGGCCCGACCACGCCGGCCGGCAGGGTTCCGCGGATGTCGCCGATGTTCTTGCGCACCTGATACCAGATGTCGGGCACCTCCTTTGGGCTCGTCGAGCCCTTGAGGTTGACGAAGATCGTCGTGAGGCCGGGCGTGGTGTAGCTGCGCAGGAAGTCGAGCCCGCGTGTCTCCTGCAGCTTGCGCTCGATCCGTTCGGTGACCTGTTGCAACGTGTCGTCCATGGTCGCGCCGGGCCAGGCGGCCTGGACGATCATGGTGCGGAAGGTGAACGGCGGATCCTCGGCCCGGCCGAGATTGAAGAACGAGGCGACGCCCGCCAGCGTCGCCGCAGCCATCAGAAAGATGATGAACGAGCGATGCTTGAGCGCCCAATCCGAGAGATTGGGACCCATTATGACGCGGCCCCGAGCAGCCGGACCTTCTGGCCCGGATGCAGCGCCTGCACGCCCGCCGTCACCACCACGTCGCCGGGCTCTAGGCCGTCCGATATCACCGCCGTCGCCGGATCGAACCGCTCGACCTCGACGTTGCGCAGCGCAACGGTGAGCTTGTCCGGATCGACGATCCACACCGCCGGCTGACGGTCGATCGAGGTCAGCGCGCTCGCCGGAATCGAAATCCCGCGTCCGCCCTCGAGTTCGAGCCGCCCGGTCACGGTCGCGCCGAGACGCATCGCCTCCGGGTGGTCGATCAGGGAGAGCCTCACCTGAAAGGTGCGGGTGACCGGATCGGCCTGCGGCGACACGGTGCGGACGCGAGCCTTGGCGGTGACTTTCGGGTCGTCGGCGAGCGCAATGGTGATGGTCGCATCGTTGGGCGCGGCGCGCAGAACGTTGGCGGGCACGTCGAACACCGCGTCGCGCCCGTCCTGCCGGGCGACGGTGAACACCGGTTGGCCGGCCTGCACCACCTGCCCGGACTCGGCGAGGCGGGCGGTGATGGTGCCCTCGACATTGGCCTTGAGCTCGGTGAAGCTCACCCGGTCCTGGGCGATGTCGAGCTGCGCGCTGGCGTCGTCGACTCGCGCCTGCGCGGTCTGCAACCCCTGGGTTGCGGCGTCGAAAATCGCCCGGGTGGTGAAGCCCCTCTCCATCAGGTGGTTCTGGCGGTCGAAATTGCCCTGCGCCTCGACTTCCTGGGCGCGCGCGGCGGCGAGCGCCGCCTGGGCCGAGCGCAGCGCGTTGAGTTCGTCCTGCGGATCGAGCTTGGCCAGCACCTGATCCGGCTCGACCTTGTCGCCGACCTCGCCCTTGCGATCGATGATTCGCCCACCGATGCGGAAGGCGAGGTTCACTTCGTTCTCGGCCCGGATGTCGCCGGTGAGGCTGACCGAATCGCCGACCACGCCCTTTTCCACGGTGACGGTGCGGACCGGGCGCGGCTGCGGCGGCTCGGTCTTGGCTTCCTGGTTGCAGCCAGCCATGATGAAGGCGAGGGCAGGCGCGACGACAAGCGCGCGGGCGAGGGCGCGCTTTGGCGGATAGGGCAAGAATGGGGCCAAGGCGCGATCCTCTGGCGGGAACTCGGCCGTGCTTATAACGCAACGCCATGAGGCGCAACGACCCGGGCTCCGGCTGGCCAATCCGGGTCCGAGGGCATGAAGCGCGCTCCCTTGAGGCCGATCCTCGATCCGCGCGACGGCGACGCCGAGGACGACGCCTCAAGCCCGAAGCAGAAGTCGCTGCTCGCCATCGCCGGAAGCCTGCTGGCCGAGATCAGCCTGACCAAGCTTCTCATCGCCTGGACCGCCTCGATCCTCCTTCCGGCGGTGATTCTCGGCCTTGCGCCGCTGGTCGCGACCGCATGGGTCGGCGATGTCTTCGCGAGGGCGGTCGAATTGACGGGCGCAGGCGCCGGCCTTGTGCTGATCGCCGTCGCCGGCGCAGGGCTCATCGGCTGGCGGCCGCTCTTCCGCGCGGCTGAAGCGAATTTCTGGGCGCTCAACGCGCTCTCCGTTCAGCCGGGATACGCGCTATGCCGGGAGGCGATCCGCCACCTCGCTGAGCGGGCGCTGAAGCCGAAGGGCGGAGCGGAGCTTGCGCGCATGCGGGCCTTGAGCTGCGCCGGCGCTGGCGTCCTGCTCGCCGCTGTCGCCGCCCTGGTCGCGCTCGCCGCCTGGCCTGCGACGCAGTGGCTCGGAACGGCGTCGGACCTCGCCGCCCCGCATCTTTTGATCGTGCCGATCCTCGCCAACGCCATCGTCGTCATGTCGGGCTATCTCGCGGCGGCGTCCCTGATCTGGGGCTTCGCCGACGCCAGCATGGATCAGCCGCTCGACCTCGGCGGGTTTGACCCAGCGCCGGCGGACGGGCGCGTCTGGCGGGTCGCGCATCTTTCCGACATCCATATCGTCGGCGAGCGCTACGGCTTTCGCATCGAGAGCGGGCGGGGCGGGCCGCGCGGCAACGAACGGGTGAAGCAGGTCATGGCTCGCCTCGAAGCCGAGCACGCCGCCTGGCCGCTCGACCTGGTGCTCATCACTGGGGACATGACCGACGCCGGCCGGTCGGCTGAATGGGTGGAATTCTTCGATCTTGTGTCAGGCCATCCGGCGCTGGCCGAACGGATGCTGATCCTGCCGGGCAATCACGACGTCAACATCGTCGATCGCGCCAACCCAGCCCGCCTGGACCTGCCGTTCAGCCCGGCCAAGAGCCTGCGCAAGATGCGCGCCCTCTCCGCCATCGCCGCTATCGGCGGCGACCGGCTGCGGGTGGCCGGCGCAGGCGGCGCCGAGCCCGGCCTCAAGCTCGCCGCGATGCTCGAGCCGCACCGGGAGGCGATCGCGACCTTCGCCGACCTCGGCGGCGTTCGGCTGTCGAACCGTCTTGCTCGCCTTTGGGACGAAATATTCCCGATGATCGCGCCGCCAGGCGAGGAAGACGGGCTCGGGGTCGCCATTCTCAATTCCAACGCCGACGCCAATTTCTCCTTCACCAACGCGCTCGGCTTGATTGGGGCCGGGCAGGCGCGCCGGCTGACCGCGGCGCTCGACCATTACCCTAAGGCGCGCTGGATCGTGGCGCTGCATCATCATCTGATCGAATACCCGATGCCGGTCGCGGCTTTCTCCGAACGCATCGGCACCGCTCTGGTGAACGGCAGCTGGTTTCAGCGCGTGCTCAAGCCCTATGCCAGCCGCGTGGTGGTGATGCATGGACACCGGCATGTCGATTGGATCGGCGCCTGCGGCGAGCTCAGGATCGTCTCCGCCCCGTCGCCGGTAATGGCGGCGCCATCCGAGCCGACCCATTTCTACGTCCATGCTCTCGCGGCCGGGCCGGACAGGTGCCTTGCGCTGACGGCGCCGCAGCGCATCGAGATCTCCGCTGAGGAAGGCGGTGCAGTTCGATCGAATGTCGCCGCCGCCTCGTCCTGAGGAGCGCCGAAGGCGCGTCTCGAAGGGCGCTCCAGGATGCGGCCCGGCGCATGCCGGATCGCCCTTCGACACGGCGGCTGCGCCGCCGGCTCAGGACGAGGTCGGAGGAGCCCTCAGTTGCGTCTGTTTGCCTTCCACCGGCCCGCCGAGAAGATCAGCGACCCAGCGACTGGATGGATGACAGCCGCAGAAGGTGACGATCGCGATGGCGATCGGCACGCCGATGAAAGCCCCGAACAGGCCCCAAAGGTAGGTCCACAGGAAGACGGCGAGCAGCACGACGGTGGGCGACATCGCCAGCATCGCGCCGGACACGCGCGGCTCGATATAGCTGCCGACCACGAACTGGATGATGTTGAGGCAGAGGAAAACGCCGACCACCGCCTCCCAGGTCGCGAATTGAGTCATCGCCAGCAGCGTTGGAAACAGTGTGGCGACGAACGGCCCGATGAACGGAATGTAGTTGAGCGCGAAGGCGATCACGCCCCATTCCAGTGGGAACTGTAGTCCAACGATCCAGGCGAACGCGCCGACGAGCACGCCGGTCGCCACGCTCATCAGCGTGCGGACCTCCATATACTTGCGAATTTTCACCGCCGTCGCCGCGGTCGCCTGCAACAGCATCCGGGCGGTTTCTGGCTGAAGATAGGTCTTGGCGCGCCAGCGCAGATCGTCGACCTCCATCAGCCCCAGAATGACGTAGAGAAGCGCGATCAGCCAGAAGCTGAGCGTGGTGTTGAGGCGGCCGGTGATCTGGCCCGCCCAATGCACGAGCCAGCCGACGTTGAAATGCTCGCTCCACAAGCCGGCGGCCGATATTCCGCGCTCCTCGAGCCACTCGATCGCGCTCTCGTACAGCGCCTGGTAGCGCGCGGAATCGGCGACCAGGGCCACGCCGACGCGGCCAAAGCCCCATGCGACCAGCGAGGCGAAGGCGATGCACACGGCGACGGTCACGGTCATCGTCACCGCAAGCGCGATGAGCGCCGGCATCCGGGACTTCAGCCACGCCTGCAACGGCCAGACCAGCGCGATGATGAACAGCGCCAGCGCCAGCGGCGCGAACACTTCGTTCGCCTGATAGGCGGCGACCGCAATCAGGATCGCGGCGATGATTCCGACCGAGACATTGAGCGCCGAGTCGCGAGCCATGCCAAGTTCCCGGGCGGCCTGCGTCCCGCAACCATCGGGACTTCTAGGTTCTTGCCCGAACCCGGCGCCCGTGTACAGGCGGGAGCTTTCCCGGCTCCCGATCAAGCAGATGTGTGCGGGCGCCGTCCAAACCTCGGCCTCGCCAGGGCGAAGGACGATTGACTGCCCAGCCGCCGGGGCTAGGCTTTGATGCGGCGCGGTCGGCGCAATTGACATGTTCGGAGGCCCACGAAGCCATGCCGGTCAAGAACAGAATCGCCGAGATGCAGGACGAGATCGCCGCGTGGCGCCGCGATTTCCATGAACATCCCGAGCTCCTCTACGACACCCGCCGCACCGCGGCGATCGTCGCGGCCAAATTGCGTGAATTCGGCTGCGACGAAGTGGCGGAGGGGATCGGGCGGACCGGGGTGGTCGGGCTGATCAAGGGGCGCAGCGACTCGAGCGGCCGCGTCGTCGGCATCCGCGCCGACATGGACGCGCTGCCGATCCTGGAGGCGACTGGGCTTGCCTACGCATCGAAGACGCCGGGCCTCATGCACGCCTGCGGCCACGACGGCCATACCGCGATGCTGCTCGGCGCCGCCAAATATCTGGCCGAGACGCGCAACTTCGACGGCGCGGCGGCGGTGATCTTCCAGCCGGCGGAGGAGGGAGGCGCGGGCGGCAAGGCGATGGTCGACGACGGGCTGATTTCCCGCTTCCGCATCCGCGAGATCTACGGCATGCACAACTCGCCGAGCCTGCCGCTCGGCGCTTTCGCCATCAAGCCCGGCCCGTTCTACGCGGCGACCGACAAATTCACGATTCATGTCGTCGGCCGCGGCGGCCACGCCGCGCGGCCCCAGGCGACGGTCGATCCGACCCTGGTTGCGAGCCATCTGGTGCTGGCGCTGCAATCGATCGTGTCGCGCAACGTCGATCCGATGCATTCGATGGTCGTCTCGGTGACCAGTTTCCGCACCGCGACCGACGCCTATAACGTCATCCCCGAGACGGTCGAACTGCGCGGCACCGTGCGCACGTTCGATCTTAAGCTGCGCGCCCACGCTGAGGCGCGGGTCAAGGCGATCGCCACCCATACCGCCGCGGTCTATGGCGGCCGGGCCGAGGTGGTCTGGGAGGAGGGCTATCCGGCGATGGTCAATCACGAGACCGAGACCGGATACGCCGTCGAGGCGGCGCGCCGCGTCTCGGCCAGCGTCGATCCCGGCGGTCTTGGGCGGAGAGGACTTCGCCTATATGCTCGAGGCCTGCCCCGGCGCCTATATCCAGGTCGGCGTCGGCGAAGGCGGCGCGGGGCTTCACCATCCGGCTTATGACTTCAACGACGAAGTGATTCCGTCCGGGGCGTCCTATTGGGCGGAGCTGATCGAGAGCCGGATGCCGGTTCGGTAGAGCGCGCCTGAGGCCGCCCCAGCTCTGCTTCGTACTTTACCCTGGCGCGCGGGAATTGGTCGCGATGAAGCTTCAGAACCCAGCCGTCCTCCCGCTCGTATACTTCAGCAGTCCGGCCCACGCCGATAACCGCTCCCTTCGGGACGCGTATCCTCCTGGGGTTCATCTCAAGACGCGGAAATTCATCGCGTTCGGACGTCGAAGGGCCGTCAGCGTCGGCGATGACTGTTCCCTTCTTGACGTGCTCATTGTTCCGGCATGCCCGCCTTTCGCAAGGCTTCGATATTCCGTTGCGACGCCGCGCAGGACGGAACGGCGGCGCAGGCCCGCAACTCGGCGATCGTGCTGACTTTTGGTCCCGGCAGGGCGCTATAGCGCCGATAGGCCTCTTTAGCTTCGGCGTCGCGCCCCAGGATCTCAAGGAGCGCAATCCCGTGACGCAGCGCGATCGGGTTCGCCGGCGACAGAGCGAGACTGCGGCGCACCCAATCCAGCGCCTCAGTGTCTCGTCCGAGCGTTTCCAACGCGCCGGCTTTCGTCATAAACAGTCCGTAGAGGCTCGGATCATGCGGGCTCAACCGCACGGCCTTGTCCACGCAGTCGATGGCCTTCTCCGGTTGCCCCGCATCGGTGTAGGAGGGGCAGAGCCAGTAATAGGTCTGCACGAAGCCCGGGTTGAGGGCGACGATTTGCTCGCCTTCGGCGACCGCCTGCTCCGGCTGTCCCTGCAGCCTGAGAAGGTTCACCTTGAGCGTGCGAGCCCACGGGTTGTCGGGGTTGACAGCGAGCAGCGTCGTTATGTCCTCTTTCGCGCGCCTGAGATCGGCCTCCCGGTCGGCGCTTTGAGCCCGGTCAACGGCATCCAGCAACCAGACAGCGCGCACGCTCAGGGCGATGACGTTATGCGGGTCGAGACGCAGCGCCTCATCGCAGGTTTTAAAGACCTCCGCGCTCTTCTCAGGGTCGACGACCTCCGCCGAATAGGTCGCCGCCCTCGCGCCGCACAGAAGCGCGAGAGCCATGGGACTGCCGGGGTGTGCTCGAATCGCCCGCTCCGCCTCGATGTCGGCGACTGGTTTTGTCAGAGCGTTCATGATCCGCGCGACGATCTCGTCCTCCATTTGGAGAAGATCGACGCGGTCCTCATCGAAGGTCTCCGCCCAGAGCTGGGCGCCGCTCTCCCCGTCGATCAATTGCGCGGTCACCCTGACGCGCGTCTCCGTCGGCTGCACCGATCCTTGCAGCAGGTAGCGCAGGCCGAGGTCCTTGCCGATCTGCTTCACGTCGATCGGCTTGCCGGCGTAGATCTTGGCAGTGTCGCTGGAGATGACCTGAACGGGGAAGCGGGAAGCGGCGTCAGTGAGTCCATCGGTGACGGCCTCGGCGAGCGTGTTCATGCTGGGGTCGCCGGAGAGGTTCGTGAAGGGCAACACCATGACGGCGACCCGCTCCGCCTTCATCCCAGCCGACCGGAAATGCCAGACTCCCGCTCCGATCGCGGCGAGCGCGACGATCAAGGCGGCCAGAGCGACGATCATCGACTGCTTTCTTCGAACGGCGCTCCATAATGGTTTCGCCGTTGCTGGAGCGCCGGCCTCGAGCGAATAAACGTGGACGGGTTCGGCTATGTTTTTGAGCCGGGTCGGGCCAAGGTCCATGACGGCGAGGTCGAGCCGGCCCTTGACCTGCCAATAGGCCTGCTCGGAAAGACAGATTGCGCCGGGCTTGGCGATCCCTTCGAGCCGCGCGGCGATATTGACGCCGTCGCCCATCAAGTTGCCGTCGCTCTCCTCGACGACGTCGCCGATGTGGACGCCGACCCGGTACTCGATGCGCTTCTCCACAGGCAGGCCGGCGTTGCGCTCTGCCATGCCGAACTGGATTTCGATCGCGCAGCGCACCGCGTCGACAACGCTACGGAACTCGACGAGAAGACCGTCGCCAGTGCGATTGACGACGCGGCCGCCGTGGACCGCGATCGTCGGGTCGATGAGGTCGCTGCGAAGCGTGCGCAGCCGGGCCAGAATGAGTTCCTCGTCGGCGCCGGCGAGCCGGCTGTAGCCGACGATGTCGGCGGCCAAGATCGCCGCAAGCTTCCGGGTCTCGGTCACTTTTCGACTCCAGCCCATCGTAGCTTAGCACAATTAACCTGAGCGGCGGCTCAACCGTCCGTCGGATAAGCGGCGCGGCGGGAAGGTGGACAGCGGAAGGCCCGGTCATCGCAACACATGCGTTGAGCCGACGACCGCTTTCTCGCGTTTCCCCTTCATAGGACTGATCTCAAAGTGCAGCAAAGGGTCGAGAGCAGCGGTTCTTAACCGGGTGTCATCTCAGAGCCGTCGGCTCACGCGCGTTGCGCTCGCGGCGTTGGGCGGCATAATGGCCCCCGATGTGCAATCTCTACAGCCTGACCAAGGGCCAGGCGGCGATCCGCGACCTGTTCAGCGTCAAGCATGACCGGACCGGCAACCTGCCTCTGTTTCCGTCGATCTTTCCCGATCAGCTCGCGCCGATCGTCAGGCGCGGGCCGGACGGCGAGCGCGAACTGGTCACGGCGCGGTGGGGCATGCCCGGGCCGCCGCAATTCGGCGGTCAGCCGGTCACCAACATCCGCAATGTCACCAGCCCGCACTGGCGTGGCTGGCTCGGGGCGCGCAACCGCTGCGTCGTGCCGGCGACCTCGTTTTGCGAATATGCCGACACCAAGCCGCGCAAAACGCCGATCTGGTTTGCGCTCGGAGAGGATCGCCCGCTGTTCGCCTTCGCGGGTCTATGGACGCGCTGGCGCGGCGCGCGCGGCCCGAAGAGTGCGCCGGTCGGGGGCGAGCACGAGCTCTACGGATTTCTCACCACCAAGGCCAACGCCGTCGTCGCGCCGATCCATCCGCAGGCGATGCCGGTCATCCTGACCACGCGCGCGGAGGTCGATCTCTGGCTCGAAGGAGACACGCTCGACGCGCTCGAGCTGCAGCGCCCGCTGACCGACAGCGCGCTCGGCATCGTCGCCAGCGGCGAGAAGGAGGACGGGGTCGCGCTGCTGGTGTAGGCGGGGCGTGAGCCATTATATGAGGATGCAGGCGCAAGACATTGGTTTGCCGATAGAATTGCGCTTTGTATGCGCGGCTGCTCTCTGTCCGGAACCGGCGCGCCGGCGAACGGATTGACTTATCGCTCTCGCGCGCGCCGAGAGAGAAGGGGTTCGGGAAGGATCTCGCCATGCCGCCGCGTCCGTTCTGGATGGGCTACATGAAGCTGTCGCTGGTCACCTGCCCGGTTGCCATGACGACCGCGACCAGCGAGCAAGAAAAGGTCCGCTTCCATGTGCTGAACCGCCGCACCGGCAATCGCATCCTGAGCCAGTCGGTCGACGGCGAAACCGGCAAGCCGGTCAGCGAGGGCGACGAGGTTAAGGGCTACGCCCGCGGCGAGCACGACTATGTGCTGCTCGAGGACGAGGAACTCGAATCGATTGCGCTGGAAAGCGCCCGCACCATCGACATCGAGACGTTCGTCGCCGACGACAGCATCGACTGGGTCTGGTTCGACACGCCCTATTACCTCACGCCCGACGATCCGGTCGGCGAGGAAGCCTATTGCGTCATTCGCGACGCGATGCGGGCGACCGCGATGGTCGGCGTCTCGAGGCTGGTCCTCAATCGCCGCGAGCGGGCGGTGATGCTCAAACCCCGCGACAAGGGCATCGTGCTGTGGACGCTGAGGTTCGGCGACGAAGTGCGCGAGGAGGGCGATTATTTCGCCTCGATCCGCGACGTGAAACCCGACCCGGAGCTGATGCGCCTGGTCGGCGACCTCATCAAGGCGCGCAAGAAAGCCTGGAGCCCGGAGATGGCCGCTGATCCGGTGCAGGCGAAGCTGCTCGACATCATCGAGGCCAAGAAGAAGGGGGCCAGAAAGGCCAAGGCGAAGCCGGCCGCCGAGCCTGAGGCGCCAAGCAACGTGATCAACATCATGGACGCCTTGCGCCGCAGCGTCGCCGCCGCCAAGAAGAAGGGGCGCTGACACGCAAGGCGTCGTCGTGGGACTTGGCTTTGCGGATATGCAGTCGAACGAGGGCTAACGCCGTTTGGATGACTTTCCGGCCTTTGCCGTCTTCCGCGGCGTCTTCCGCGTCTCGATCGGCGCCGCGCTCTCGCGGAAATCCGCCCACGGATCGGCGGCGAGCGAAGCCAGCCGCGCCGGCGCGTTGCGGACGGTGAAATAGGCTGGCCCGATTTCGGGCGCGAGCTCGTCCCAGTCGAGCGGCATCGACACCGGCGCGCCCGGTCGCGCCCGGGTGGAGTAGGGGGCGACCGCGGTCGTGCCGCGCTGGTTGCGCAGATAGTCGATCAGAATCTTGCCGTGCCGTCGCGCCTTGGGAATCGTCGCCACGTAGCGCGCCGGACTGTCGGCCGCCATCGCATCGGCGATCGCCTTGGTGAACGCCTTGACCGCCGGCCATTCCGCCTTCGGCTTCACCGGCGAGACCACATGCAGTCCCTTGCCGCCCGAGGTCTTGACGAACGCGGCGAGGCCGAGCGCCTTCAGCCGGTCGCGAACCTCCTCCGCCGCCGCGATGACCGCCTCCCATTCCACGTCCTCGCCCGGGTCGAGATCCATCACGATCATGTCCGGCCGCTCCCAGTCGGCGACGGTTGATCCCCAGGGGTGGATCTCGAGCGCCGCCGACTGAACGAGCCCCATCAGGCCGTCGAAGTCGCGAATGCTGATCAGCGCCTCCGGCTCCTTCGGGTCCTTGACCAGCGCGATGTGCGTATTGAGCCCCTTCCAGGCATGTTTCTGGAAGAACGTCTGTCCGCCGATCCCGTCTGGGCAGCGCACCAGCGCCAGCGCCCGGCCGACGATGAACGGATGCATGAAGGGCCACGCCTCGGCGTAATAGTCGGCGAGGCCTTCCTTGGTGACGCCGGCGTCGGGCCAGTAGACGCGATCGGGATGGGTGAGCTCGACGCTGGTCTTCGGGCGTTCCCGGGCAGGGGAAGCGGCCATGGACGACTCCCTGACAATCTCATTCGCCGGCTTGTCGTCGCGCAAGCCCTGGAACGACGCCTGGCGGACGAGGCCGTCGGCGGTCCAGCCGCGAAAATCGACCTCCGCCGCCAGCTCGGGCCGAACGAAGCGGACGTGGCGGGCCTCGTTGGCGTTGAGCCGGGCGGCGAACGGACTCGAAGTAACGCGCATCGCCTCGAGCCGGGCGAACAACGCCTCGGCGGCGTCCGACGAAAATCCGGTCCCGACCCGGCCCACGTAACGCAGCGCGTCGCCTTCATAGACGCCGAGCGCAAGCGAGCCGACCGCCTTGCGCCCGGTGGTCGAGGGGACATAGCCGGCGATGACGAACTCCTGCCGGGACGAGCATTTGCACTTGACCCAGCTCTTGCCCCGGCCCGAGATGTAAGCGGACCGGCTCACCTTGGAGACGATGCCCTCAAGGCCGAGCGCGCAGGCTCGCTGCAGCACCAGGCGCCCGTCCTCCTCGAAATGGGTGGAGAAGCGGACGGCGGCGCCGCGGGGTCCGACCAGCCGGCCGAGCAGCTCCTTGCGGCGGATCAGCGCCGCTTCGCGCAGGTCGTATCCGTCGAGATAGAGGCAGTCGAAGGCGTAGTACACGAACCGGTCGTGCCGTCCCTCGCTGAGATCGGCTTGCAGAAGCGAGAATTCCGAGACCCCGCTCGTATTCTCGACCACCAGTTCGCCGTCGAGCACGGCGCTGCGCACGGAGAGCGCGCCAAGCGCCTCAGGCACGGCGCCGGCGAATTTCTCGGTCCAGTCGAGCCCGCCGCGGGTCCACAAACTCGCCCGGCCGTCCTCGATCCGGGCTTGCAGCCGATAGCCGTCGAATTTGATTTCGTGCAGCCAACGGTCGCCGCCCGGCGGGGTTTTCGCGAGCGCCGCCAGCATCGGCTCGACGAAGCCCGGCATCGGCGCTTTCGTCGCGCCCTCGAGCTCGGACAGCTCGGCGGCGAATCGCCTGCCCGCGCCGTCGTCCGGCCGCTCGATCTTTCCGGTCT
>Ga0335076_10005372_pt1 | contig 12951 bp, 8 predicted proteins | sample Lox_Sample_25_FD_206717 | JGI IMG/M metagenome (GOLD analysis project Ga0335076, IMG submission 206717) | Soil microbial communities from Loxahatchee National Wildlife Refuge, Florida, United States - Lox_Sample_2.5 | ecosystem: Environmental > Terrestrial > Soil > Wetlands | place: USA: Florida...
GGGTCACACCCGGGGGGTTCCCCACGCCGGCCAAAGGTTTGAGTCGAGCCGGGAAATCGCGTCCACCCCTGCGCCGGCGACCGGGGCCGGCCGGGCGACTTACCGTCGCGGTAGCACTACGCGCCTGGCGGATGCGAGGGGGTACCTGCGATGGGCTGGATCATTGGCTCGGGCCTGCGGTTCGGGCGGCTTGTCGTGGCCCTCGCCATCGGGCTGCTGGTCATTGGCATCGCCCAGCTGCGGTCCGCGCCAGTGGACGTCTACCCGGAGTTCCAGCCGCCATCGGTGGAGATCCAGACGGAGGCGCTGGGCCTGTCGGCGGCGGAGGTCGAGCAGCTCATCACCGTGCCGCTGGAGCAGGACCTGCTCAACGGCGTTCCCTGGCTGGACAAGATCCACTCGGCGTCGATGCCGGGGCTGTCGGCCATCGACTTGACCTTCGTTCCCGGTACGAACCTGTACGCGGCGCGGCAGATGGTCCAGGAGCGGATGACCCAGGCGCATGCGCTACCCAACGTGGGCAGCCCGCCGATCATGATCCAGCCGCTGTCCTCGGTCAGCCGGGTGGCCATGATCAGGCTGTCGTCCAAGCAGGTGTCGCTCATCGACATGTCGGTGCTCGCCCGCTGGCAGATCAAGCCGCGGCTGATGGGCGTGCACGGGGTGGCCAGCGTTTCCATTTACGGGCAGCGGGACCGGCAGCTGCAGGTTCAGGTCGACCCGGCCCAGCTAGCCGCCAATGACGTGTCGCTGACCCAGGTGATTGAGACCGCCGGGAACGCGCTGTGGGTATCGCCGCTGACTTTTGTTGAAGCGTCGACGCCCGGCACTGGCGGCTTCTACGAGTCCGCTGGCCAGCGCGTCGCCATCCAGCACGTGTCACCGATTTCGACTCCCGCCCAGCTGTCGTCGGTGCCCGTTGAGGGCTCGCATGGGCACGAACTGCGACTGGCCGACGTGTCCCACGTGATCGTGGATCACCAGCCGCTCATCGGCGACTCGGTCTCCGGCGGCGCGCCCAGCCTGACGCTGGTGATCGAGAAGTTCCCCGGCGCCAACACTCTCCAGGTCACCCGGGACGTCGAGGCGGCCATGTCCGCCATGGCGCCGGGCCTGAAGGGCATCACCGTCGACATGACCGGGTACCGCCCGGCCACCTTCCTGGAGACCGCGCTGCACAACACTGGGTGGGTCGCGCTCGCCGGGCTGGCCCTGCTCCTGCTGGTCCTCGGCCTCGCCGTCTCCTGGCGAGCTGCGGTGATCGGCCTGGTCACAGTCCCGGTGGCGATCGTCGCGGCGGCCTACATCCTCTACCTGCGGGGCAACTCCATCACGACGATCACGGCGCTCGGCCTAGCGGCGGCGGTGTGCATCGTCATCGACGACGTCATCAACGACGTCGGCGCGATCCGGCGCGGCATCGCCGCCCACCGGACCATCAACGGCGACGCCGGCCTGCCGCTGAACGACGCCATCCGGTCCTCGGTAGCCGCGGTGCGCGGCCCGCTCGTGCTCGCCACCGTGGCCATCGGTGTGGCCACGCTGCCCTTCATCGTCCTCGGGCACGTGGTTACCGCGTTCAGCGGCCCGCTGGTGCTCACCTACATGCTGGCGGTGCTCGCCTCGCTGGTGGTGGCGTTCCTGCTGACCCCCACGCTCGGCCTCTGGCTGCTGCGCGGCGAGGCGCCGGACCGGGACCGCCGCTTCCCCCGGTGGGTGACCCAGGCGTTCGACCGCGGGTTCGCGGTGGTGTCCCGGCCGCGCTGGGCCTGGGCGGCGGTCGGCGTGATCGCGGCGGTCACTGCAGCGATGATCCCCCTGCAGGCCGGGCGCGGCACCCTGCTGCCGCAGCTGCAGGATCGCAACCTACTGGTGCGCGTCTCGGCCGCGCCCGGCACGTCGCTGCCGGAGATGGAACGGGTCACCGCGGCCGTGGACCGCGACCTGCGGGCGGTACCCGGCGTGCAGGGCGTCGGCACGCACGTCGGCCGGGCCATAGGCTCTGACCAGCTCGTGGACGTCAACTCGGCCGAGATGTGGGTCACGCTGACCGGCCAGGCCGACTACGGTCGCAGTCGCGCGGCGATCACCTCGGTCCTGCGGGGCTACCCGGGCCTGCGCGCCGACCTGGGCACCTACCCCGACGACCAGGTCGCCCAGCTGCTGGCGGCACAGCGCGACGACCTCATCGTCCGCGTCTACGGTGCCGACATCCCGACGCTGACGGCCAAGGCACGGCAGATCAGGGCGCTCATCGCCGGAATGCAGGGGGTGGCGCACCCCGCCGTGCGCCCGATACCCACCGAACCGGTCGTGGATATCAAGGTGGACCTGGCGGCTGCCGAGCGGTACGGGCTGCGGCCCGGCGACGTCCGGCGGGACGCCACGACGCTCACCTCGGGGCTGATCGTCGGCAGCCTCTACGAGCAGTCGAAGATCTACGACGTGGTGGTCTGGGGCCAGCCCCAGGTCCGCAGCAACCTCACCGAGCTGCGGAACCTGCTGATCGACACCCCGTCAGGCAGACAGGTGCGCCTCGGGGACGTCGCCACCCTCACCGTGCGCCCAGAGCCGACCGCGATCATCCACGATGACGTGCTGCGCAGTGTGGACGTGACCGCGGCCGTCACCGGCGACCCGGCGGGGGTGACCGCGGCCGTGCGGACGGCACTGGCGAAGGTTCAGATGCCGTATGAATACCACGCGGAGGTGTTGGGCAATGCGACCATCCGCCAGGGCGATGACCTGCGCGGGCTCGCGTACGGCGCGGTCGCGCTGGTCGCCGCCCTCCTGTTGCTGCAGGCCGGCGTGGGGCGCTGGCGGCGGGCCTGGCTGGCGCTGGTCTCGCTGCCGCTGTCGGTGGCCGGCGGGCTCCTCACCGCGCTGATCACCGGCGGGGCGTGGAGCGTCGCCTCGCTGACCGGGCTGTTCGCTGTGCTCGCCCTGGCCATCCGCGCCAGCATCCTGCTCGGCCGCCGCGTGCTGGCCGCCGAGGGCGTGGTCGAGGGTGACGCGCGCGAGCCCATCCGCGTGGCGGCGCGGGATCGCGCCGTGCCGCTGGCCCAATCGGTGGCGGCCACTGCCGCCTTCATGGTCCCCGCCGCGGTCGCGGGCACCCAGCCGGGGCTTGAGTTCCTGCACCCGCTGGCGGTGACGATGCTCGGCGGGCTTGTCAGCCTGGTCATCGTCCAGATGTTCGTGCTGCCGGCCTTCCTGGTCCTGGTGACCTCGCGGAGCCGGGAGGCCGCATCGGCGGCACCCGACGTCCCCGGCCCGCCGGATGCCACGCGCGCCGCGCCGGTGCCGGGGACGGCCGGCAACCCGTAACCCGAAGCTCGGAAAGCCCAGAAGGGAGCAAGCGGATGTTCTCGAAGCACGTCTGGCCCGCCGCCGGCTTGCTGGCAGCCGCCGTGCTGGCGCTGGCCGCGTGCGGCACCGCGCCCGCCCCGGAACTGGCGTCCCCGGCCACGATCGTCCCTGTTAAGGGATCGGACATCCCGCGGCTGGAGCTCACTCCCGGCGCCGTGCACCGGCTTGGCATCCAGACCCAGCCGGTGACCGCCGCGGCGCCGGGGACGGCCGGCGCGACCGAGGTTATCCCCTATCCCGCCGTCGTCTATGACACCGACGGCTCCAGCTGGACCTACGTCGCGGTCACGCCCGACACCTACGTGCGGCGGCCGATCACCGTCACGGTGATCCGGGGCGACGTCGCCATGCTGTCGGCCGGGCCGCCGGTCGGCACGCGGGTCGTGACCGTGGGCACAGCGGAACTGCTGGGCACCGAGTTCAACATCAGCGGCGAAGAATGAGCCCCGCCGGTCGCCCCCCCATCCCCGCCCGTCCCCAGCGGACGCTGATGCGCGCGATCATCAGCTCGAGCCTGCGGTTCCGCTATCTCGTCGTGGCAGCTGCCATCGGCATAATGCTGCTTGGCATTACCTCGCTGCCGCGGATGCACGTCGACGTGTTTCCGGAGTTCGCGCCGCCCCGGGTGCTGATCCAGACCGCCTGCGTTGGCCTGTCCACCTCAGACGTGGAGCAGCTGGTGACGGTGCCGCTGGAGTCCGCGCTGAACGGCATCCAGGGACTGGATGACATGCGGTCCAAGTCCGTGCCGCAGCTGTCGTCGATCGAGCTGCTGTTCAAGCCCGGCACCGACGAGCTGCGGGCCCGTCAGCTCGTCCAGGAGCGCCTCTCCATCGTGTCGCCCAGCCTGCCCACCTGGGCGGCGCCGCCGGTCATGCTGGCCCCGGTGTCAGCCACCGGCCGCGCCATGCAGATCGGCATGACGTCGAACAGCCACTCGCTGATCGAAATGTCGATGACGGCGTACTGGACCATCCGCGCCCGGCTGCTGCGCGTGCCCGGCGTCGCCAACGTGGCCATCTGGAATGAACGGCTGCAGCTGATGGCGGTGCTGGCGGAGCCGTCGAAGATGGCGGCCAAGGACGTCTCGCTCGGCCAGGTGATGGAGGCGACCTCCGACGCGGTCGACTCCGGGCTGCTGAAGTTCTCTACCGGCGCCGTCATCGGCACCGGGGGCATGATCGAGACCCCGAACCAGCGGGTCGGCATCCGCAACGTGCTGCCGATCGTCACGCCGGCTGACATGGCCAAGGTGCCGGTCACCACCGAGGGGGCGAAAGGACCGGTGCGTCTTGGCGACGTCGCGACCACCGCCGAGGTCCATCAGCCGCTGATCGGCGATGCCATCATCGACGGTAAGCCCGGGCTCCTGCTAGTCGTTGAGAAGCTCCCGTGGGCGAACAGCCTTCAGATGACCGCGGGAGTCGAGCAGGCGATCAGGGACCTGCAGCCGGGCCTGCCCGGCATCCAGTTCGACACCAAGGTGTTCCAGCAGGCTAACTTCGTCAAGCTCGCGATAGCCAACCTGACCCAGGCGATGCTGCTCGGATTCATCCTGGTCATGGTGATCCTGGCGCTGTTCCTGTTCGAGTGGCGGGTCGCGCTGGTCAGCCTGGTCACCATCCCGTTGTCGCTGGTGGCGACGATGCTGGTGCTGTACTGGCGGGGTGCGACCATCAACACGATGACGCTGGCGGGGCTGGTGATAGCGCTCGGCGCGGTGGTGGACGACGCGATCATCGACGTGGAGAACATCACCAGGCGATTGCGCGAGGAACGGCTGAGTGGCGGCCAGCGGTCCACCTCCTCGGTGATCCTCAGTGCCTGCATGGAAGTGCGCAGCCCGATCGTGTACGCCACGCTGATCCTGGTCGCGGTGCTGATCCCGGTCTTCCTGCTGACCGGGCTGACCGGGGCGTTCTTCCGGCCACTGGCGCTGGCTTACACGCTCGCAATGGCTGCCTCGATGGTGGTGGCGCTCACCGTGACCCCGGCGCTGTCACTGCTGCTGCTGCGCGGCGCGCCGATCGAGCGGCGCAAGTCTCCGCTGGTGACGTGGCTGCAGCGGGGTTATACGGCGATGCTGTCGCGGATCGTTTTCCGCCCGGTGGCGGCGTACGCGCTGTTCGTCGCGGTGACGATCCTCGGCGTCGTGGTGTACCCGCAGCTCGGCCAGTCGCTGTTCCCCGGCTTCAAGGAACGGGACTTCCTCATTCACTGGGTCTCGCCGCCCGGCACCTCTACCGCGGAGATGGAGCGGTCCACGACGCGGATCAGCCATGAGTTGCTGGCGATTCCCGGCGTGCAAAGCGCGGGTGCGCACATCGGCCAGGCGCTGCTCGGCGAGGAGGTGGCCGGGGTCAACCTGGGCGAGATATGGGTCAGCCTCAAGCCGGACGCGGACTACGGAGCCACGCTGGACCGCATCCACCAGGTCGCCAACGGATACCCCGGGCTGTACCGCGAGGTCCAGACGTACCTCGACGAGCGGATCGAGGAGGTCCTCACCGGCGGCAAGGAGCCCGTCATCGTGCGCGTATACGGGGAGAATCTCGCCACCTTGCGCACGAAGTCCGACGAGATCTTGCGCCTGGTCAAGACAGTGCCCGGGGTGGCCGACGCGCACCGGGACATCTCCTCCGACGTCCCGCAGGCGGATGTGACGGTCAACCTCGCCAAGGCCCAGAAGTACGGCCTCAAGCCGGGCGACGTACGGCGGGACGCGGCCACCTTGGTCGCGGGCGAGGAGGTCGGCGACATCTTCCGGGCGGGGAAGGCCTACGACGTCGTGGTCTGGAGCCCGGACCGCGTCCGGCACAGCTTCTCCGACATCGAGAACCTCCCGATCGACTTGCCCAATGGCGGCCATATCCGGCTCGGCGAGGTCGCCACGGTGGCGCTGCGGCCGAACCCCAACGCCATCGACCGGCAGGGCGACTCGCGCTACCTCGACGTCGGGGCGGCGGTCTCGGCCGGCCACGATCTCGGCTCTGTCGTCAACAACATCAAGGCCAAGCTGGCCTCGGTGAAGCTTGACCGCGGCTACCACGTGGAAATGCTAGGCGAGTACCAGGAACGGCAGGCCGCGCAGAGCCGCCTGCTGGAGTCGGCGATCATCGCCGGCCTGCTGACCCTGTTCCTGCTCCAGGCGGCGTTCCGCCGATGGCGGCTGGCCCTGCTCACGTTCCTCACCCTGCCCATGGCGCTCGTCGGCGGCGTGCTGGCGGCCTGGATGGCCGGCGGGATCATCTCGCTCGGCTCCCTGGTCGGATTCTTCACCGTCTTCGGGATCGCCGCCCGCAACGGGATCTTGCTGATCAACCATTGCCAGCACCTGGAAGAGGAGGAGGGGATGGAGTTCGGGAAGGAACTCGTGCTGCGCGGCGCGCGCGAGCGGCTGGCGCCGATCCTGATGACCTCCCTGGCCACCGGGCTGGCACTGGTCCCGCTGGTCGCGCTGGGGCTGCGGCCGGGGCACGAGATCGAGCACCCGCTCGCGGTGGTCATTCTCGGCGGCCTGGTCACCTCCACGCTGCTCAACCTCTTCATCGTCCCGTCGCTGTACCTGAGGTTCGGTCACCGCGGGCGCCGGGCGTCGCCGCGGCCGCGGCCAGAAACCGGAGGTGTAGACCCATGATCAGAACACACTTGCCCAGTTCGAGCCCGCTCGCCCGGCGGCTGCTGACCACCGCCGCCCCCTGCGGGGTCGCGCTGCTGGCCGGCGGCCTGCTGGCCGGGTGCGGGAGCGGCTCAGCCGCCCCCGCCAGCCCGGCGGCCGCCGCCAGCGCGTCGCCACCGACCGCCAGCGGGCCGTCGTCGGCACCGGCCAGCGCTGGGCCCGTAGGCAGCGCGGCCCAGCCGGCGGGCGGCCCGTTCAGCACCCCGCTCCACGTCAGCAACCCGCTTTTCCCGCTGGCCGTCGGCTCCCAGTTCATCTACCAGGGCACGATCGTCGACTCCGACGGCACGCACGAGCACAGCGTGGTCTTCACTGTCACCGACCTGGTGAAGCACGTCGACGGCACCGAGACGCTGGTGGCGCTGGACCAGGACTACCGCGAGGGCGCCATGCAGGAGCAGGAGCTGGCGTTCTTCGCCCAGGACGACGCGGGGAACGTGTGGAACTTCGGCGAGTACCCCGAGGAGTACGACAACGGAAAGCTCACCGGAGCGCCCAGCACCTGGATCCGGGGGACGGACGGCGCCTACGGCGGCATGCACGTGCTGGGCCAGCCGCACGTCGGCATGCAGTACCGCGAAGGGCTGGTCCCGGCGATCCAGTTCGACGACATATCGAAGGTCACCAGCGTCAGCCAGCACGCGTGCGTGAAGTCCGGCTGCTACAACTCGATCGTGGTGGTCGACGAGACCAGCCCGAACGATCCCACCAGCGGCCATCAGATCAAGTACTACGCCCCGGGCGCCGGCCTGGTGAAGGTGGGCGCGAACGGCGGTGACTCGCGAGAGTACCTACAGCTGACCGCGGTCAGGCACCTGAGCACGGCGGGGCTGGCCAAGTGGCGCGCCGAGGCGCTGGCCATGGACAAACGCGCCTACCGGGTAGCGGCGAAAGTCTACGGGGCGACGCCCCCGGCGCGGCAGGCCGCACAGTGACGCGCGCCGCTACCGCGCCAGGTCCCGCCGGAATGCGTAGCCAACCAGCTGCGCGCGGTCCCGCATCCCGGTCTTGGCCAGCAGGTGGTTGACATGCGACTTCACCGTCGCCGGGGAGATTCGGAGCCGGTCGGCGATCTCGGCGTTGGACAGGCCCGCCGCGATCGCGGCCAGCACGTCCACCTCGCGCTGCGTCAGCCCGTCCGCCGCCACGGCGCCGGCTGGCCCGGCGTCGGCCAGGCCAGCGCGCGCGCCCCGCGCGATGGCGTCCACCAGTATGCGCTGCACGGCCGGGTCCAGCTGGGCGTTCCCCGCGCGCACGGTCGATACCGCCTTGAAGATCTCCTCGGCGCTGGCGTCCTTGGTGAGGTAGCCACGCGCGCCCGCGCGCAGCGCGCCGAACACCCGCTCATCGTCGGAATACGCGGTGAGCGCGACAACCCGGATCGACGGCTGGTCGCGCACGATCCGCCGGGTCGCCTCGACGCCGTCGCAGTTCGGCATGTGCAGGTCCATCAGCACCACGTCAGGGACGTGCCGCCTGGCCTGCCAGATGGCGTCCGCACCGTCGACCGCGGCGCCGATCACCTCGATGCCGGGCAGCATGCCGAGCAGCGCGCACAGGCCATCGCGGACCACCTTCTGGTCATCGGCCACCAGCACCCGGATGACGGTCATGGCGCCTGGCCCACCTCGCCCGGACGGGAGGGTATCCACAGGTGAACCGCGAAGCCGTCACCCGTCGGCCCAGCGTGCAGATAGCCGCCGATCAGCGAGACCCGCTCGACCATGCCGGACAGGCCAGAGCCGCTCGACGGCAGGCCGGAGTCGACCCCGTCGCCGCCGCAGTCGGTAACCGACACCTCGACGCCGTCCGGCGCCCAGGCGAGCCGCACGGTCACCTCCGCCCCGCGGCCCGCGTGCTTGACCACGTTCGTGAGCGCCTCCTGCACGACGCGGTACAGCGCTGCCCCGGCTCCGGGACCGAGGGGACACGGGACGCCGTGAGACTGCAGCGCGACCGGGATGCCCAACAGCGCGGAGATTTCCGAGACCAGCCCGGGCAGGCTGGCGGCATCGGGCGTCTCGCCCTCGCGCAGCAGCAGCAGCACTCGCCGTGACTCCAGCAAGCCGATGCACGCGAGCCTGCGAGCCGCGCCGACCTGATTCACGATGTTCTCGCCCGCGCCCTTGGTGATGGCCATCAGCCGGGTTGCCTCCAGCTGGACGGCCAGCCCGGACAGGTTGTGCGCCAGGACGTCGTGCAGGTCGCGGGCCAGCCGGGAACGCTCGGCCAGGGCCGCCGCCGCCTGCCGGGCCTGGCTAGTGGCCGCCTCCTGGGCGAGCAGGGCCTCGGCGTGCTGGCGGCGGTCCAGGCTGACCGCGGCGAAGGCCGCCATCATGAAAAGCAAGCCGGAGGCGGCAATAACCGCCAGCAGCGTGCTCGCCGGATTCGCCGACTGGTACGTTTCCTCGACGGAAATAGCAGTGACTACGGGAATTCCGGCCAGAATGGCAATCCGGCGCGGCGCCCGCAGCCCCAGGCCCATGAGTGATACGTAACTGGCGATGAATCCCGGGCCGTCCGCCTGCCAGTCAAGCCCGGCGCCGCACAGCCCCACGCCGACCAGCGCCGGCACCGTCAGCCGGAGGTGCCGGATTCGCGGCGAAAGAGCCGCCCCTGATAGCCCGGCCGCCAGCCCGAGCATGGCGAGGGAGCCCGCCCCGGCCACCCCCGGCGGCAACCCGGCTGACAAGATCCCAGCTCCAATGACGAATATCGTGATGACCGCGATGGGCGCGAGCCACCTGCCGAAATCGTCGCCGGCTCGCACGGGCCCCTGGAGACGCGCCGCCAGCACGTCGCCAGCGGTCTGGCCGGAAGGCGTTTCCGCGCGCGGCATCATGGCCCCGGCCGGGATGGGCCCTTCGGCGTCGATCGCTTTTACCGCTACCCCCGCCATGGCGGTTCGCCCCGCGCGTTACATAGCAAATCCAGAATATTCATCTAATTGCCCACCTCCCCCGAGCTGCAACGGTAAATCTCGAAAAGGTTTAATCGCAAGCGGACAAAACGCATCAATTGATTGGCAATTACAAGCCATCGTCACCGGCCTTGTGCACGGCCGCGAAGTCGTGGCCGGCCAGCGGGCCCGGCTGCGGAGCGGCTCGTCATCCGCCGGAGCTCGCCGAGCGTGCCGTCGGCCGTGGGCGTCTTGGGGCGATTAAAGGGTTTGGCCGCGACACCACCCTGGGAGCACGCTTCATTGGTCCCCTCCTAGCAAGACCGTGATGCGACACGCCCAGCCCATATATACGGATGTAGCAGCGGAAGGGATTGCCAGCGCCGCGCGCGGCCCTAGCCGGATCAGCTGTGGAGGCGGCTGACCCGATAGGGCCAGGTGGCTTCAAGCAAACCGATCAGCCGGGTAATCAAACCGTTCAACGGCGCGTCGAGGTCGTGCTCGGCGGCCCGAGCGGCGATCGCGCCGTTGAGATGGGCGATCTCGGTGCGGCGGCCGTTCATCAGGTCCTGCAGGGTGGACGCCAGGTGGGAACCCGACGCGGAAGGGTCGAACTGCGCCTTCATCAGCCGCAGCGCCGCGGCCTTGTCCACGAACACGCCCTCGGCTCGCGCCACGGCGGCGACCTCGGCCAGGATCGAGGAAGCCAGCTCGTCGAACCCGTCGTAGCGGCCGAGCGCGGACACCGGGATCGAGGCGATCGCGCACAGCGCGTTCATCACGCAGTTGAAGGCGACCTTCGCCCAGATGACGCCCAGGGTGTCGTCGGCCACGCTGGCGGGAAGACCGGCGGCGGAGAGAGTAAGCACGAGACGTTCCGGATGATCAGACGAGGCCGGGCCGAGAGCTCCCAGCACCGTTTCGCCGGAGCCCAGCGCGCGGATATGCCCGGGTCCGAGCAGTTCGGTGCCGAGCGTGGTGGTGCCGGCGAGCAGCCGGGACTCGGGCACGTAAGACCGCAGCACCTCGATGTTGCCGAGGCCGTTCTGCAGGGTGAGCACCAGCGTGGAAGGGCCGATCGCGGCCGCCGCCGCGGCGGCCACCGAGGCGGTCGCAGTGGCCTTGGTGAACACGATGACCAGATCCGCCGGTGACGGCGCGGCAGGGAACAGCCGCGCAGGGACGCGCACCACCCGCGAGCCGTCAGGATCGTCGATCCGCAGCCCGGCAGCGTTGATGGCGTCCACGTGCGCAGGCCACCCGTCGAGCAGCACCACGTCATGCCCGGCTGCGAAGAGCGCACCGCCGAACCGGCACCCCATCGCCCCCGACCCGGCGATCGTGATCTTCACGGGGCCGGCCAGCCGGACGTGTCGGTTTCCGAGGGATCACCCAGCGGCGGGGTGCCGTACGTCCGGAACGTCGAAGGCAGCCGGGCGCCCCAGCCGGGCTTGGCCGCGTACTCGGCCGGGGTCCAGATCACCGGGTTGTCGTCCGGGTCGAAGCCGAGGTAGCCGCCCGAGCAGATCTCGATCCTGTTCCCGCCCGGCTCGCGGGTGTACAGGTAGAACCCCTGGATGGGGATGTGCCTGGACGGGCCCGCCTCGATGGGCACGTCGGCGTCGTTCATCAGGTCGGCCGCCCGCAGCACGTCCTCCCGGGAGTCCACCCAGAACGCCACGTGGTGCAGCCGCCCCCGGCCGCCCAGGTAATCGCGCACGTAGATGATCTCGTGCCCCTGCACGGTGGAGGACAGCCACGCCCCGTCCTCCCAGCCGTCGGCATCGCTGATGATCTCGAACGTGCGCAGCCCGAACCCGGACTCCCAGAACACCCGGCACGCCCGGACATCGGCGGCCATCAGGTTGACGTGCTCGAGCCGCCGGACGTTCGCGCCGGTCCCCAGGTACCGCTGGTGATTCGACTTCATGGCTGGCCGATCCGAGGCCCCGGAAGCCTGGTACTTCGTCGTCTCGTAGTAGAGCCTGACCCGGTGCCCGTCCGGGTCCTCGAACGCGTAGAACGGCCCTTTCCCCGCCTCCGGCGCCGTCCACGCCCCGGACACCCCGGCCGACTCAAGCCACGCGACCCGCCGCGCCAGCGCCTCAGGGCTCCACGCCCGCAGCGCCATGTGCCCGAGTCCGGGCCGCACGGCGGCGGTCAGCTTGAGGCAGTACGGCTCGTAGTCGCCGTGTCCGCGCAGGTACCACGAGCCGGCTTCCGAGGCGACGACGGTCAGCCCCAGCAGTGACGTGAGGTACCGCAGGCTGTCTTCGGGCACCGGGGTCAGCAGCTCCGCGTGCCCGATGTGGGCAACGTCCCGCCAGCGTTCCCCGGTCATCCTGGAGCCCGCAGCTGTCCGAGAGCAGAAACAGCGGCGCCGCGAAGCATCCCGAGGTCGGTCGAGATCACTAGCAGCGTCAGGCCGCGTTCGGACCATCGCCGCGCTTCGTCGGCGGTCGCGCAGAAGATGCCAAGGCGCGTGCCGTGTCCGAGGATGAGGCGGGTCGCCGAGGCGAGCGCCTCCGCCACGTCCGGATGCCCGGGATCGCCCGGATGCCCCAGCGCGACGGCCATATCCGCCGGCCCGAAGAACAGCCCGTCGAACACACCCGCCTGGAGGATCTCCGGCAGCGCGGCCAGCCCCGCGGCCGACTCGATCTGCCCGATGAGCACCGTCCGCGCCAGGCTCGACCCGACATGCTCCACCGCGGGCATGGCACCGAACAGCGCTGCCCGAGTCGACAGCGACAGGCTCCGCTCCCCGACCGGCGGGTAGTGCGCCGCCGCCCGCACCGCCGCGGCGACCTCGGCCGAGGACACGTCGCTGACCTGGATGCCCGTCACGCCGGCGTCCAGCAGCGCGCCGCACAGCGCCAGCGAGGTCGCCGGGATCCGCGTGACCACCGGCACGTCGTGGGCGTCGCAGGCCCGGACGATCCCCTCCACTTCGCCGACCGACAGCGACGAGTGCTCGAGGTCGGCGACCACGAAGTCGTACCCA
>Ga0335076_10005374_pt1 | contig 12950 bp, 10 predicted proteins | sample Lox_Sample_25_FD_206717 | JGI IMG/M metagenome (GOLD analysis project Ga0335076, IMG submission 206717) | Soil microbial communities from Loxahatchee National Wildlife Refuge, Florida, United States - Lox_Sample_2.5 | ecosystem: Environmental > Terrestrial > Soil > Wetlands | place: USA...
TACGTAGGCCTGCACGCGCTGCAACAAGACCGCGGTCTTCGTCGCAAGCTTCTGCGGTACGTTTCTCGGCTGCGGATCGCGCACTGCCCCGCCGCAGCTGATGCAACGCTCTTGCTGTCCATACGTACCGTAGGGATTGCCGGCGAAATCGAGTAGCGATGCAGAAAGCCAGTTTGTGCGGCCGGGACTCGTTCCGACCAATTCGACGACGTCGCGCTGAAGCGACGGGAAGAGCGCGAGCAATGCCGATTCGTCGAATACGTTGACGTGCCCCCACGGTGGATTGATCGTGCCGCACTCCGCACAGGTCGTCCGGCCGAGGCGGATGTCTTGCTTGTAGGGAACACCGACGATGAGCCGCGATCGCGTAACACGCGCGAGTTCTCGACCGGCGAGACTCAGATCGGACGGCGAAAGGTGTTCGAGCATCTCCGAGCACAAGACGGCGTCGAACGAGTGATCGGGAAAGGGTAGGTCTGTCGCGTCTCCCTCGACGCACGTGATCTTCGGATGCTTGACTGTGGGCCTAACGAGGTCGAGAGCGACGACCCGTTCGAACCGAGAAATCAGGTGTTCTGAGATCGCCCCGCTACGCGCGCCGACATCGAGCGCCGTGCCACCGACCCCGCACAGTCGCAACAAACTCTCGATCCGATGTACTTCTCGTTCTGCAGTCGAACTGTCCATGTCCATCCCTGCCACTGCATGTCAGCCGATGTTCGATGCTATCGTCCGTCCCGACAAGACGCGCGGTCGACAAGGAACCAATCCTACGCGCGACGCGCCAACCGCTTCCGTTTGTGCTGAACGTAATCGACGAGAATGTACTCGCCGAGCTTTTCCGGGCTCGTATAGAACACTCGACCGCCGTTGATCTTCGCGATCTGATCCATGAACGCCTTCAGGTAGTAGTTGGCGTCGAGCATGAACGTGTTGATGGCGATGTTCTTCTGCGTGCACAGCCGCACGGCGCGCATCGTTGCGCGAATCGTCTCGGGCGTCGGCGGATAGGCGAACTGCGCATGCCCCTTCTCGAGGTGCGCGGTCGGCTCGCCGTCCGAGATCATGATGATCTGCTTCGTGCCCGACGTGTGTTTCGCGAGCAATTTCTCGGCGAGCAGCAACGCGTGCTGCATGTTCGTGCCCAGCACGTATTCGTCCCATTGCAGATAGGGCAGGTCGACCGGTTTCAGCTCCTTCGCGTACGCCGCGAAGCCGATGATGTAGAACGAGTCCTTCGGATACTGCGACGTGATCAAATTGTGCAGCGCGAGCGCGACTTTCTTCGCCGCTTGGAACGAGCCGCGCAGCGCCATCGACCACGACAAGTCGACGAGCATCGCCGTTGCGCTCGACGTGATGAGTTCCGAGCGGTAGATCTCGAAGTCGTCGGGTTTCAGCTTCACCGGCGTGCCGGGTCCTTCGCGGTCCATCGCGTTGCGGATCGTGCGCGGCATGTGCAGATGGAACGGATCGCCGAATTCGTACGGCTTCGTCTGTTCCAGTCGCTCGCCGAAGCGGCCTTCCTCGGGCAACGCGTGGTTGCCGAGGCTCTGCCGGCGAAGCCGTGCGTAGATTTCGCCGAGCGCCTTCTGACCGATCATGCGCGACCCGCGCGGCGTCAATTCGTAGCTGTCGCCGTTCGGCCGGATGTACCCGGCGTCTTCGAGCGCGTCGAGCAACTTCTTCAGGTCGTCGAGCGAATCCTTCGCGTCTTCGCCGAGCAGTTTCTCGAGCTGATTCGCGTCGATCGAATCGAGATCGCCGTGGCGTTCGGCGTCTTGCACCTGATCGATCAAATCGTCGAGTTGGTGCATCTCGTTCATCAGACGCATCGCCGCCTCGAGATCGAGCTCTTCGTTACCGCCGAATTTGTAGCGGCTCCCTTCCGGATTCAGGAAGTCCATCTCCTTTGCGAGCTTGCGCAACTCCGACTCGAGCTCCGGGTCGCCGAACTTGTCGCTCATCAGCGATTGCAGCTGCGCGCGTTGTTCGGCGCTCAACGACGAGAGCAGCGATTGCGTCGCGGCCATCTGCTGGCGCATGCGTTCGAGTAGTTCATCGAGCGACTGCGGCGGATCGTCGCCGAACATGTCGCCGAACTTCTCCATGAATTCGTCGAAGCCGGGGTCTTTGCCGGCGATCTTCTTGACGAGCATGTCGTTGAGCGCTTTCAGCATGTCCTTCATGCGCTCGATGTCGCCGGCCGACATCTCTTTCACCATCCGCTCGATGTCGTTGAAGAACGACTGCGTCATCGCGCGGCGCAGTTGGTTGAGGAGCTCCAAGAATTTGCGCTGCGCGTCGGGGTTGATGAACTCGTGTTTTTCAAGCGCTTTGACTTGTCCGGCGGGATCGTTCGGCAGCTTGTCGAGCGCTTCCTTGGCCCGCTTCGCGATCCCCTTCATCAGGTCGTCGGAGAAATTCGGCTGTTGATCCGCGCCCGGTTCCTTACCTTTGTTGAGCCATTCGTTGATACGCTCGCGTTCCATGCCGAGAATTTCATCGAGCTGCTTCTTGATGTTCTCCATCACGCTCGACAGATCGTAGCGGTCGAGGCGTTGCTTCTTCTGCTCGCGCAACTGTTTCAGCATGTCGCGTAGGCCTTGGCGGTAGCCGCCTTGCGGCATCCGCATACCGCGCGAGCGCAGGTTGCGCATCGCCCAGCGCAAATCGCCGTACTCCATCAGATCGTCGGCGATCGCCGCGAGCACCTCGTCCGGATCGATCGGCAGTCGCTGGCTGCCGTCCCAAAACGAAAAGCGGTGACGCAAGGGCAATTTGCGCATGCGGTTCAACCCATGTACGAGGCGCGGCCGTCCACGCTGTATTTGTTGAGCAACTTGTGCAGGTGCAGGCCTTCGAGCACGAACTCGATCGCGGCTGCGCGCGTCGCTTCGCTTTCGCTCGTGAGCGTCCGGATCACGTCGCCGAGTCCGGGCACCTTCGTCAAAATGTCAGCGTAGTCACGCGCAGCGACGCCTTCGCCGACTTCGACCGACAGGCCGTTGTTGAAAGCCGTTGCAACGTCTTCGATGTCGTTGACGTCGAGCTTGCGATCGAAGACCGCTTTCACGGCGCCTTGCACGAGACGATCCATGATGCGCGCCTCTTGGCCGTCTTCCATCGCTTCGAATTCGACCTTGCCTTGCAGCGACGGCACGATGAACGGCAGATCGGACACGCGCGGCACCACTTCGGTTTCGCCGACTCTGAGCGCGCGCCGGAACGCGTTCGCGAGCAGCGCTTCGTAGTTCGCGACGCTCGCGCGCACCGACACGCCGGAACGTTGGTTGACGTCGGGCGATTGCCGCGCGTGATGCGTGATCTCGGCGATGATCTCCTTCATGAAATCGGGAACGTTGACGCGGTAGTCGCCCATGTCGAGGGCGAGCGCCTCCTGTTCCATGATCTCGATTTCTTGATGCAGGTCCTCGGGGTAGTGCGTGCGGATCTGCGCGCCGTAGCGATCTTTGAGCGGCGTGATGATGCGGCCGCGGTTCGTGTAGTCCTCCGGATTCGCCGTTGCGACGAGAAACACGTCGAGCGGCAGACGGACGCGGTGACCGCGAATCTGAATGTCGCGTTCTTCGAGTACGTTCAGGAGCCCGACTTGGATGCGTTCGGCGAGGTCCGGCAACTCGTTCACGGCGAAGATGCCGCGGTTTACGCGCGGCAGCAGGCCGTAGTGGATCGTCATTTCGTCGGATAGATAGCGGCCTTCGGCGACCTTGATCGGATCCACTTCGCCGATGAGGTCCGCGATCGTGATGTCGGGTGTCGCGAGTTTCTCGCCGTAGCGATCGTCGCGATGCATCCAGCGGATCGGCGTCGCGTCGCCCTTCTGCGCGACGAGTTGCTTGCCGGGCGCCGAGATCGGGGCGAACGGGTTCTCCGGAATTTCGATGCCTTCGAGCACCGGCGTCCATTCGTCGAGCAGCGATACGAGAGAACGCAGAATGCGCGACTTCGCCTGACCGCGTTCGCCGAGCAAGATCAAGTCCTGACCGGACAGCAGCGCGTTCTGCAATTGCGGTAACACGGTGTCGTCGTAGCCGATGATGCCGGGAAAGAGCGGGGCGCCTTCCCTGAGCTTTGCGATCAGGTTTTTGCGGAGTTCCGCCTTGACCGGTAGTACCTGATAGCCGGCAGCCTTCAGTTTTCCAAGAGTTGCGGGTCGCTCGGCCAAGGAAGGGTCCTCCGTCGTGGGTCGGGCGAGTATATCACCTGACTTTCGCGCGTCGCGGCGCGGCCATCGCGCAACTTTTGTCGTCGACGGAAACGCCTACAGCATCTGTGTATTCGTTTCGATTCCGAGCATCAGACGGCCGACGGTCTCGAGCGTCGTCGGTGCAACCATGATGTGCTGCGTCGCGACGTGCACGTCGCGAAAGCGCCGCTGCAGCGTCGAACTTTCGTACACGGAACTGCCGCCCGCGAGCGTGTACATCGAGTCGACGACCCGCACGCTCGCCTGTACCGCGTGCGTCGTCGCAAGACGAATGTCGCGCCGCAGTGCAACGGAGATCGGCTGCCCGCGTACTGCGTCTGCCCACGCCGCGTCGATCGCTTCGTAGTAGAACGCGCGCGCGGACCGCAACGTCGCTTCGGCTGTTGCGACGTCGATCTGCGCGTGCACGCGGCTCGCGAGCGACGCGGTACCGCCCGCGCGCACCTTGAGGCCTGCGAGCGCGACGAGGTCGTCGATCGCGCCGCGCGCGATGCCGAGCGCGACCGCGCCGATGCCCAACGCGAGCAGCGCGAACTGCGGAAACTGATACAGCGGGCGGGACGGGCTTTCCTGAACGGCGTATCCGACCGCGCGCGCCTCGGGCACGAACGCGTCGCGCACTTCGAAATCGAGACTGCCGCTGCCGCGCAGTCCGGTGACGTGCCAGGTGTCGTGGAAATGAATCTGCTCCGGCGCGAACAGCAGCATGTGGTTGCGCGGGACGCCGCTACCGGACCGCAGCAACTCGCCGTCGCGTTCGAATAGGCAACCGCCGAGAACCCACTGGGCGTTCTGCGACCCGGAACCCCATTGCCAACGGCCGTCGACGCGAAAGCCGCCGTCGACGATCCGTGCGCGGCCGTTCGGCGCGAATACCCCGGTGATCAGCGTCGACGGATCGCGATACAACTCGGCGGCGAATTCCGCCGGCAGGCGCGCGAGCACGGAACCACTCGTCGCGCCGATGAACGCGACCCAACCGCACGATGCGTCGGCGCGCGCGAGTGTCTCGAACACGCGCGACGCTTCGCTCGGCGACACCTCGTATCCGCCGTACGCAGACGGAACGAAGAGGCGATAAAAACCAGCGGACGCCATCGCCTTCGAAACATCCGCCGGAATTCGCCGCGCGCGCTCGATGTCGGCGGCCCGCTCGGCGAACGTTGGCGCGAGACGTTCTGCGGCGGCGACGAAGGCGCTCATCGGAGGTCCTCCAAGGCGCGTGAGAAATCGGTCGAGTGCATCGAGTGTTCCGCGATCGCGGCGATGCAACTTGAATACATGGCCGACGGTACTCCTTGCAACATTGCCGAAGCGCCTCGCTTAGAGTGCTAGGCTACCCGACGAGACTTGCCGCGCGGATCCAACGCTCTTGACGACGGGACAGGACATTCATGATCTCGTGACGCGCCTTTATCCGATCTGTCGGAGCATCAGCGGCGACGGCGTACGCGCCACGCTACGAATTCTCCGTGAGATTGCACCGCTCGATTTGCACGAAATTCCGAGCGGCACTCCGATCTTCGATTGGGTGGTTCCGAAGGAATGGAACGTGCGATCCGCCTACATCGCGAAGCCGAACGGCGAACGCATCGTCGACTTTGCCGAGCACAACCTGCATCTGATGAGTTACAGCGTCCCTGTGAACGGGCGGTTCTCAAAGGACGAGGTCCTCGCGCACGTGCACACGCTGCCCGAGCATCCGACATGGATTCCGTATCGGACCTCCTACTATCGCGAGGCGTGGGCGTTCTGCATGCGTCACGCCGACCTCGTACGTTTCGACGCGGCGGAGTACGACGTTCGTATCGACGCGTCCCTGACCGACGGATCGATGACGTACGGGGAGTTGTACTTGCCGGGAAGACGCGACGAGGAAGTGCTGTTCTTTTCGCACGTGTGTCATCCGTCGCTCGCGAACGACAACCTGAGCGGCATCGCGGTCACGGCGTTTCTCGCGCGCGCTCTCATGCGCACCGAGCGCGAATTCAGCTATCGATTCGTGTGGGCGCCGGGAACGATCGGGTCGATCGCGTGGCTCGCGACGCGCGCTGGCGTGTTGCCGAAGGTTCGCCACGGGCTGGTCGCGGTGTTGCTGGGCGACAGCGGGGTCTTTCAGTACAAGGGATCGCGCTTTGGCAACGCACCCATCGACCGCATCTGCCGCCGTGTCGTCGCGCGCCGCGGTGGGATCCATCTGCCGTTCGAGCCGTACGGTTACGACGAACGCCAGTTCGCATCGCCCGGGGTGGCCTTACCGGTCGGGCGTCTCACGCGCTCGCCGAACGGCGGATTCCCCGAATACCACACCTCGGCTGACGACTTGACATTGGTGCGACCGGAAAAACTCGCCGAAGCCCTCGAAGTTCTGCAAGAGATCGTCGAGGCCGTCGAGCATGACGAGCGATACGTCAACCTGAGTCCGAACTGCGAACCCCAATTAGGCAAACGGGGGCTGTACCGATCCACCGGCGGAACCGAGTTGCCGGAGCGGCAGCTGGCACTGTTGTGGTTGCTGAATCGTTCCGACGGTGGCCACTCGTTGCTCGACATCGCAGAAGAATCCGGCATCGATCTGGCGATCGTTCGATCGGCGGCAGAGGAACTGGTTGCTGCCGAGCTGCTCGCAAAGCGCTGACGCCGCGGCCTATTCGAAGGCTCGTCCCCACTGATCGACATACACGAGTTGCTGCGGCGTGCGGCGCCGGATCGCGCCGTGACCTTTGCTCGACGGATAGCCGATCGGGATGGCGGCCGCGGTGCCCCACGTTTCGGGAATGCGCAGAATCTCGCGCACCTTCGGCTCGTGCTCGCACAAGAGCGTCGTCAACACGCAGCCGAGTCCTTCCGCGCGGCATGCCAGCATCAGGTTCTGCACCGCGGTGTAGACCGAACCACCGCCGACGACCGAGACGCGGTCGAGCTTGGAATCGGTGATCGCCATGAAATTCGGGTTGAAGCAGAAGATCGCGATCGCCGGCGCTTCGCCGAAGTGATCGCCGAGGTGATTCGCCGCAGCGAGCGTGCGGGCTTCACGCGCGCGATCGGCTTCGGGCAGATTCGCGAGGCGCGCTGCGTAACCCTCGGCGAAGTTCTTCCACGATTGCGAATACAGCGCGCCGAGTTGTTGCTTCGGCTTCGGGTCGGTCACGAGCACGATGCGCCACGGCTGAGCGTTGCCGCCGGTCGGCGCCCACGCCGCCGCTTGCAATACGCGGCCCAATACGTCCGTTGGGATCGGATCGGACTTCAGTCGGCGCACCGCGCGCAGCGTGCTCATCGCTTCGTAGACGTTCGGAATGGCCATTCGAATGCTCCTCGTTACCGAAGCCACGGCTCGCGACGATCGGTCGGCGCCCCGGCTTGGCGTCGTTCAGCTGTTCGCGCGCTGTGTCGGTTTACCGAGCAGACGGTCGGAGATGATCCGCAACTGAATCTCGCTCGTCCCCTCGAAGATCTTGGTGAGCCGCGCGTCCCGCCAATAGCGCTCGACCGCGTGCAGTTTCGTATAGCCGGCGCCGCCGAAGATCTGCAACGCGTCCGACGTTACGCGTTCGGCCATCTCGCTTGCGTACCACTTCACCATCGCGGCTTCTTTGTCGGCTTGGCGGCCGGCGTCCATCTCGGTCGCGACGTGGTACATCAGTTGGCGCGCTGCTTCGATCTCGGACGCCATGCGCGCGATCTTGAAGCGGGTCTCTTGGAAATCGGCGATCGGAACGCCGAACTGCACGCGCTCGTGCGCGTACGCGATGGCGTCTTCGAGCGCGCCGCGCGCGAGGCCGATCGATCGCGCGGCGGTATGCGCTCGCGCCGCGTTCAGGAAGGACACGGTGTTCTTGAATCCCTCGCTGTCGCCGCCCGTGACGATGTTCTCCTTCGGAATACGACAACCGTCGAACGCGAGTTCGAAGGTCTTCCAGCCGAAGTAGCCGATCTTCGGGATTGCCGAACCGGAACAACCCTTCGGCAACTTGCCGCGTTCCTTCTCGATGACGAACGAACGCAATCCGGTGTAGCGCGCTTCGCCGGCCGCTTCGACACGCGCGAGCAGTTGGATGTAGTCAGCGCCGTCGGCGAACGTGCACCAGTATTTGTTGCCGGTGATCACCCACTCGTCGCCGTCGAGCACGGCGCGACAACTGACGGCCGCGAGATCGGAGCCGACGTTCGGCTCCGACAGCGAAACCGCGGCGAGGTATTCGCCTTTGGCTGCCTTCTTCGTGAGCTCGAGCCGTTTCTCGAGCGGCCAACCTTTGAGTCCCATCACGCCGCCGGCGCGCGCGATGATGCTTGCGACGCTCATCCAGCCGCGCGCGAGCTCTTCGGCGATTAAGCAATACTCGAACACGCCGAGGCCGAGCCCGCCGTATTCCTCCGGTGTGCGAATCCCGAAATAGCCGAGTTCGCCCATCTTGCGGCGCAGGTCCATCGGAATGTCGCCTTGGATCGGATCGAGCTCGTTCGCGACCGGCAACACTTCCTTCATCGTGAACTCGCGCGCGGCTTCTTGAATCATCAGCCGCTCGTCGGTCAGGTACGGTGACGTCATCGTTTCCACCTACATGCGATACAGGTCGGCGCGATCGATCAGGTTCTGCACGATGCGGATCGACGCGGCATCCACCATCACGCCGTCGACGTTGATCGCGCCCAACCCTTTCTCGAGTGCTTCGGCGTACGCCGCCTTTTGTTTGCGCGCGGCGGCGATCGCTTCGACCGCGGGCGAGAAGACTTGTTGGGCGATGTCGACTTGGCTCGGGTGGATCGCCCACTTGCCGACCATGCCGAGTGCGTGCGCGCGTTCCGCTTCGCGCCGATACGCGTCGGGGTTGCGGAAGTTCGCGTAGGGTCCGTCGACCGGGTCGATGCCGTTCGCGCGACACGCGATCGTCATCTTGTAGCGCGGGTAGTGCCAGACGTCGCCGGGGTAAGGGCCGGACTCGCCGACCGAGAACACCTGCATTTGCTGGCTGGCAGAGTAGTCGCCCATGCCGAAGATCAAGCATTCGAGCCGATCCGAGCACGCGGCGATTTCGTCGACGTTCATCATGCCTTCGACTTCTTCGATCAGGCATTCGATGCCGATGCGCCGCTTCAACCCGAGCTTCTGTTCGAGCTGATCGAGCAACAGGTGCACGAACATCACGTCGCTCGCACTCTTCGCTTTCGTCAGCATGATCGTGTCGAGCTTCGCACCCGCGCCGGTGACGACTTCGATGATGTCGTCGTGGCACCACTGTGTTTCGACGTCGTTGATGCGCACGCACACCGTGCGCGGCTTCCAGTCGAGCGAATTCAGTGCCTCGACGATCATGCCGCGCGCGCCGGGCTTCGCGTTCGGCGCGACCGCGTCTTCGAGGTCGAGGAACACGTGGTCGAGGTCGAGCGCGGCGGCCTTCGCCATCATCTTGTCGCTGCTGCCGGGCACCGACAGCTGGCAGCGGCGCGCGCGGCGCACTCGATTTTGTTTGGCTCGGGACGTCATGAGATGGCTCCGGTTTTTTTCAGTGATTCGATTTCGCCCGGCGCGTAGCCGATTTCGGCGAGGATTTCGTTCGTGTGTTCGCCGAGCAGCGGCGCGCGTGCACGCACGCCGCCGGGCGTGGCCGACATCTTGATCGGCGTGCCTGCGATGGCGAGCGGCCGGTCGATGCCGGGATGCTCCACCTGGACGATCATGTTGCGCGCGCGAACGTGCGGGTCGCCGAAAATGTCGCGCACGTCGTTGACCGGGCCGAACGGCACGCGACCGCCGAGGTGCTCGCGCATTTGCGCCTTGGTTTGCGTGGACGTCCATGCCGAGATCAGCCCGACGACTTCGGCGTTGTGCGCCACGCGCGCGTCGTTCGTCCGATAGCCCGGATCGTCGATGAGATCGGGTCGCCCCATCGCACGCGCGAGTGGCTCCCAAAACTGCTCCATCGGACAGGCGATCGCGACCAGTCCGTCTCGTACGGGAAACAAGCCGAACGGACACAAGAGCGGGTGCGCGTTGCCCTCAGGCCCCGGAACGCCGCCGGTGTACGAATACTGATAAATGATGCGTTCGCAGAACGCGAGGATCGTGTCGTACATCGCGACGTCGACGAACTGCCCCTCGCCGGTTTTGTTGGCGCGAAACACCGCGGCGAGTATGCCGACCGCGGTCAGCGCGGCCGGCAGCGTGTCACCGACGCCGGGGCCGATCTTCGTCGGAGAACCTTTCGGCCCCGTGATGCCCATCATGCCGCCCATCGCTTGCGCGATGACGTCGTACGCCGGCCAATCGACGTACGGACTCTCGCCGCTGCGCGGATCGCCGAAGCCGCGGATCGCCGCGTAGACGAGCTTCGGATTTACCTCGCGCAATGCCTCGTAGCTCAAGCCCAGGTTGTCCATCACGCCGGCGCGATAGTTCTCGATCAACACGTCGGCGGTTTTGACGAGACGGCGCAACGTGTCCTTGCCGGCCGGACTCTTGAGGTCGATCCCGATCGAGCGTTTGCCGCGGTTGATGCTTTGGAAATATGCGCCGTAGGTCGTGCGTCGGTCGACGCCTTCGGGATACGGTCCCATCCGGCGCGTACCGTCGCCGGCGACCGGCTCGACCTTGATCACGTCGGCGCCTTGATCGGCGAGCAACATCGTGCAGAACGGGCCTGCGAGCATCATCGTCAAATCGACGACTCTGAGCCCTTCGAGTGCACCGGCCATCGGTGTCGCTCAGCGTGCGTAGTGGCTGCGGCGCTTGATCAGCACGCGCCGCTCGCCTTCGAAGACCACGTCGTCCTTCTGGTTCACGCCCCAGTGCTTGAACGTGACGACGCCGGCGTCGGGTTGCTCGGCGTCGGCTTTCGCCAACACTTCCGTGAAGGCGTACAGCGTGTCGCCGTGGAACACCGGTGACTTCAGACGAATTTTGTCCAGCGACAGTTCCGCCAGTGCGTTTTCGCCGGTGTCCTGCATCGACATGCCTATCACCATCGCGATCGTCACGCCGCCGAACTGCAAGCGACGATTCCAACCGCGGCCGCCCATACCGGTGCGCTGCATCAGGTCTTCGTTGAAGTGACCTTCGGCCGTGTTGAGCACCATTAACGTGATGCCGACGTTGTCTTGTTCGCACATCGTCTTGCCGCGCGCGTGGCGCACGACGTCGCCGACGACGAAGTCTTCGAAATAGTTCGTCGCGCCCGTCAGGCTCATGTCGCGTCTCCACGGCGGCGAACGAGGTTCGTGCGTTTGAATTCGACGACGATCTCGCCGTGCTGATTCGTACCGACCGTGTGCCACGTGACGATGCCGAAACCTTGTTGGCCTTTCGATTCGCGCGCCCCGACGACGGTGCTGTGCGCGATCAACGTGTCGCCGACATACACCGGTTTCGCGAAGCGGCATTCGTCGACGCCGAGAAACGGACCACCGCCTTCGGACAGATCTTCCACAGTGAGGCCGAAGACGGTGTTGAACACGAGCAGCGGGTTCACGACGGTGCGCGGATGACCGAGCGCCTGCGCGTACGGCTCGTTGAAATATAGCGGACAGAACGACAGCGTCTGCGTCGTGAATGCCGCGTTGTCGCCGCCGGTGATTGTGCGGCCCCAATGGTGTTCGAATACGCGGCCTTCGTGCATGTCCTCGAAGCGATTGCCCTTCGGCCGCGGTTTCGCGCGCGCGCGGAAGTCCGTTCCGCCGGAGTCCGTTTCGCTCATGCCGCACCTCGAATCGCGCGCCAGAACGGCTCCATATCCGCAACTTCGTCGAGCCGTTGGCACATGTCCGCGAGCTCGGTCGCGACGTTGGCGCCGAGGACCGGGTCGACCAGTGCGCGGAACTTCCGAATCAGCCGTTCCCATTGCGCGTCGAGATCGGTTGCCGGAATGCCGACGTTCGTCTCCGCTTCTACAGTGCGGTCGCCGACGCGCACCCGCGCGCGCGTTTCGGGCTTCGCATTCGGCCACGCGATGACGCGCACCTTGTCGCGCAATGCAATGAGCACGGGTTCGCGCGCGAGCGCGTCCGTGTATGTCTCGATGCCGGACGTGTCGCGGCCGGACAACGCCATCGCGGCGGTGAAGCGCAAACTGAATTTCGCTTCCAGGCCGGTGCGCGGCTCTTGGATGTTGCAGACGCCGAAGTGACCCTCGTTGACGGTGAGTTCGACGTCGCGCACGTCGTCCGGGGCGATGCGATAGGCGCGCACGAGACCGCGCAGCGCCTCGATCGACGAATGTGTCATATAGCACGCGGCGTGGTACTTGAAGCAGATGCCCGGCAAGTACGTGTCTTCGGCGAGCGCGCGCTCGAAGCGTTCGATCGACGCGCCGTGGCCCTGCGTCGCGGCGAACCCTTGCGCCACTTCGAGAATGTCGGAGCGACTAGTGAAACCGCGCGCGGCGAGTCGCGCCGCTTGGACGCCGGTCGCCGCTGCGTGGCCCGCGTGCAGCGGTTTGCACATCGTGCCGAACTGCGACTTGAGACCGGCAGCCTGAGTCCCGGCGATGCCGAGCGCGCGCGCCGTCGGTTCGATGTCGAGACCGAGCAAGTTCGCCGCGGCGGCCGCGGCGCCGAAGCTGCCGAGCGTACCGGTCGCGTGCCAACCTTCGGCATAGTGCGATGGGCCGATGTAACGGCCGATGACGCACTCGGCGTCGACGCCGGCGGCGAACGCGGCGAGCAGTTCTTGCGCCCCTTTACGGTGATGTTCAGCAAGTGCGAGCACCGCCGGCGCGACCGG
>Ga0335076_10005376_pt1 | contig 12949 bp, 13 predicted proteins | sample Lox_Sample_25_FD_206717 | JGI IMG/M metagenome (GOLD analysis project Ga0335076, IMG submission 206717) | Soil microbial communities from Loxahatchee National Wildlife Refuge, Florida, United States - Lox_Sample_2.5 | ecosystem: Environmental > Terrestrial > Soil > Wetlands | place: USA...
TGGCGAAGAGGCCTATCGCCTGTTCTCCGAACAGCGCCCGGACGTCCTGGTGATGGACATCAACCTTCCGGGCATGAGCGGCATCGAGGCGACGCGCCGGATCCTTGCGCGAGAACCGGAGGCGCGGGTACTCGTGTTCAGCATGCATGAAGACGCATTGTTCGGCTCGCGCGCACTCCAAGCTGGAGCCCGCGGTTACGTCACCAAAGCCAGCGCGCCGGAGGTATTGGTGGAGGCGGTGCGAACGGTAGCGCAAGGACGTATGTTTCTCAGCCACGACATGGCGCAACGCCTGGCGTTGCAGGCTGTGCCAGGCCAGGAATTGCCGCTGGATACGCTGTCTCCGCGCGAGTTCGAGGTGTTCCGGCTGCTGGCCGAGGGTAAAGCGGTGAGCGAGATTGCGCGCATCCTTTCTCTGAGCCAGAAAACTATCGCCAACTACCAATCCGCCATCAAGCAGAAGCTCGAGGCACACACCTCTGCGCAGATGGTGTGGATTGCTCTCAAGCGTGGGCTTGTCGGCGGCAACGCCGAATAACGGAAGACTCCAGGCAACCCGAGGTCAGGCCGCGCCGCAACGGCGCCGTTGAGTCGAGACCAAGCTCAATGGCCGGGATCAATTCCCAGTTGAGCGCCGGAGCGTATCCCTGTCGCCTCCGCCGGGGTCTCGGTACTCTGCAACGGGCTCCAAGAGTTGGCGTGACACCGACGCTCTGAGTCTTATATACGTTTGCATTTGAAATCTAGGCCGGACGTTTGTCCGGCCTTCTTTTTTTCCGAGCTCAATTGCGTCGAGTCCATACCAGTCCCAATGCGGCGGGGTGTCGCCACCGATGCTCCGCGCCCCGCATGCGTCCATGCCGATGTCCTGGTCCTCGGGAAAAACTCCTGAGGTCACGCGGATCGCGAAAGGAAAAACTCCCTTTACCCTATCGTCCAGCACACCAGATACTTCGCGGGCTGTCGTCATTCACTCGTTGCAGTCAGCACGGCATGAGGGATGCCATGCGGGTATTCGACGCGACAGTGCGTGTTCAGAATGAGTCAGACGAAATTTACCAAACTAATGACGCACCAAGGAGGAGCCGTGTTCAAGAAAACGTGCATGATGCTGGCGGCCGTGGCTGCTTGCGCTTCAGCGCCTCAAATCGCTTCGGCGGTCGATGTAAAGTTGGAACAGGTTGCCGAGGGACTTACGCATCCGCTGACGATTGTCTCACCGCCGGGCGATGACCGGCGCTTCATCGTCGAGCAGCTCGGGACCATCAGAATACTAACGGCTGACGGCAAACTCCTGGACGAGCCGTTCCTCAACATCCGGGAAAAGATGAGGCCGCTGTTGGAGGACTTCGACGAGGAGGGACTGCTCGGTCTGGCTTTCCACCCTGATTTCAAGAAGAACGGAAAGTTCTACATTTCGTACACGGCTCGGGTGCCTGGGGTTGCGACTCTGGACAAGCATCTGTGGTGGGCGCACGCCAACACCGTTTCCGAGTTCCAGGTCTCGAAAGACAATCCCAACAAGGCAAACCGGTTGAATGAGCGCAAGCTCACCGAGATACTTTGGCCGCAGTTCAACCACAATGGCCACTGGATCGGCTTCGGCCCGGATGGCTATCTGTACATCTCCTCTGGGGACGGTGGCTACGCCAACGACTGGGGTATCGGTCACAATCCGGCTATCGGCAACGGGCAGGATCTTTCGGACTGGCACGGCAAGATACTGCGGATCGACGTCAACAATGGCGATCCCTACGCGGTGCCCAAGGACAATCCGTTCGTCGGAAAGAAGGACACGGTTCCCGAGATTTGGGCCTACGGGCTGCGGAACCCATGGCGCTGCTCCTTCGATATGGGGGGCACCCACGAACTGTTTTGCGCCGACGTGGGACAGAACAGCTACGAGGAAGTGGACATCATCACCAAGGGCGGGAACTACGGCTGGCGCATGAAGGAAGGTACCCATTGCTTCGACTACCTCAACCCGAACAAGCACCTGGCGAAGTGCAATGACGCGGGGATGATCGACCCGATCATCGAATACAACAACTGCAACGTCACGCAGGATTGCAAGGGTCTCTCGATCACCGGGGGCTATGTCTATCGCGGCCCATATAAGGCATGGCAGGGCGCGTACTTCTTCGGCGACTGGAGCCGCACGTTCGGGAAGAAAGACGGCCGCCTCTTCGTGGCCACTCGCTCCGGCAGCAAGTGGACCATGGAGGACGTGAAGGTGGTAAACATGCCCGACTTCGATTCGTACGTGCTGGGCTTCGGTCAGGACGGCCAAGGGAATGTGTATGTCATGGCCGCCGTGACCACTGGTCCGGTGGGCGCGCAGGACAAAATCTTCAAGATCGTGCCGGCAGAGTAATAGTCGACCGATAGGAACTGCCTCGGTGGCCTCGCTAGCGGCGACCGAAGAAGGGAGACAGGCCGGGGGCAACATGCCCCCGGCCTTTGTGTAGGAGCGAACAAGATAATTGGGAGTATGCAGAGTTGGCTGAATTCACTCACCGCGCGCTTGTATTGGCCGTCGCCTATGCAGCATTGATTGGCTTGCCGGCCCCGGTGCTGGGTGGCGCTGACGCCGATCAACCGCAGGAGGAACCCTTTCCGAAGGGAATCGTAGGGAATCCGGAGTACATAGAGATCGGGAAGGATGTATTCGCGAAGCAATGCAGGTTCTGCCACGGGAAGGGTGTCTACCCGGGCAAAGCGCCGCAGCTTGAGCCTTCACGCTATACGCCCGAGTTCATCTTCGACCGGGTGACGAACGGATACAAGAGCATGCCGTCCTGGGCGGCCGTGTTCTCGACCAAAGAGCGGCAAGGCGTCACCGCCTACATACTGAGCAAGGAATTCGACAACCATCCCTGAGCTGCCTGGACCGTTCCCACTTAGGGATGCTGGTCAGTGCAATGGCTGCGATGGCAGGCAAGGAAGACGATTGAAAACACGGGTCGACGCCGTAGCTATCGACGCTGGCAACGTGGCCAGGTGTCTTGCAGCGAGCGCTGGGCCGCGGGGCACTACGAGGACTGGCTCAGGTCCAAGTCCACGCGATCCGAATGCAAAGCTGCAGCACATCGAGGTTTGCCTGCACGATGACGTGGAGTATCAGAAGACCACGGGTCTGGAGAATTTCGAACTCGTGAACCAGGCTTTGCCCGAGGTATCGCTCGAGCGCATCGATCTGTCGACACGTCTGGCAGGCAAGCCGATTGGAGCGCCGCTCATGATTGCTCCAATGACGGGCGGTACCCATCAAGGCCACGAGATCAACTGTCGGTTGGCGCGCGCTGCTCAGCGCTGGGATTTACCCATGAGCGTGGGCAGTCAGCGCGTAGCGCTCGAAAATCCCGAGCGCGCGCCTTTGTTCGCTGTGCGGCAGGAAGCACCCGACATCCTACTGTTCGCTAATTTCGGCGCGGCGCAGTTGGTGCATGGTTGGGGGGCAACGCAAGCTCGGCGTGCGCTCGATATGGTGCGCGCCGATGCGCTCTTCATTCACCTCAATCCAATGCAGGAAGCTATCCAGGGTGGAGACCAGGATTTTCGTGGCCTTGCGGCCAAATTGTCGGCGCTCTGCCGCGGACTGGCTGCCGAGGGGATACCAGTTTTTGCGCGAGAGATCTGCTTCGGGCTGAGCATCGAAGCGGCGCGCATGCTGATCGACTGTGGCGTGGCGGGCATCGACTGCGCCGGTGCTGGCGGCACGTCGTGGGCGAAGGTCGAGGGTTTGTGCGCCAAGACGGAACGACGCCAGAAGCTGGGATTGCGTTTCGGGGAATGGGGCATTCCCACCAGCCGTTCTATCCTCAATGTGCGCACAGTCTCGAATACCATTCCGCTGATTGCGACCGGCGGGCTTCGAAATGGCGTCGACCTCGCGCTCGCGCTGGCTCTTGGCGCGGACATCGGCGCCATGGCGCGACCTTTCCTGCTCAAGGCGGTGGAGGGCGATGAGGTGCTCGACGCTTTTGTCTCCGAAACGCTCGAGGAGTTGCGCGTCAGCATGTTCGGGACCGGCGCAGCCGATGTTGCAGGTCTGCGTGGCCGCGCGACCCCCTGCAGACCATGAGAGACAAGACAAAGAGTACTTCAACGGTGATCGAGCCGGGCGCGTTCAGCGCCGTGTACCACCAGCGCTTTGCGGTGGACTACGACTACCCGGTACATTTCACCCACGACCTGTTCGCGCGCGACAACTGCGTGTTCGTCGATGCCCTGTCGCGCAAAGAGCCCAACAAGCGTCACCGCTTCCTCGCGCTCATCGATGCCGACGTGGCCGCCAGCTGGCCCGGCCTGGCCCACGACATCTGCGCCTACGCCGAGCACCATGGCGAGCGCCTGCAGCTGCTGGCCCATCCCGAGACCATCGTCGGTGGCGAACAAGTCAAGCATGACCCCGAACTGGTCACCCGCCTGCAGCGCCGGCTGCTCGAGCTGGGGGTGGACCGCCACGCCTACGTCGTGGCCATCGGCGGGGGCGCTTTTTTGGACATGGCCGGCTTTGTGGCCGCCACCGTCCACCGCGGCGTGCGCCACGTGCGGGTACCCACCACCGTGCTGGGGCAGAACGACTCGGGGGTCGGCGTAAAGAATGGCGTCAATGCCTTTGGCGTCAAGAACTTCGTGGGCACCTTCGCGCCCCCGTTTGCCGTGCTCAACGACGCCAGCTTCCTGCGTACCCTGCACCCGCGCGACCGCATTGCCGGCATCGCCGAAGCCGTCAAAGTCTCGCTCATCCGCGACCGCATCTTCTTCGAATGGCTCGAAACCCAGGTCGATGCTTTGCACGCCTGTGCGCCCGAGTCCATGGCGCGCATGATCCGCCGCTGCGCCGAGCTGCACATGCGCCAGATCGCCCATGGCGGGGATCCGTTCGAGACCGGCAGTGCGCGGCCGCTGGACTATGGGCACTGGTCGGCACACAAACTTGAGGCGCTGACCGCACACGAGCTACGGCACGGCGAAGCGGTCGCCATCGGCATCGCGCTGGACAGCCGCTACTCGGTGCAGATCGGGATGCTGCCCGCGGGAGAGGAAGAGCGTATCTTCGCTGTGCTCAAGCGACTGGGTTTCTACCTCTGGCATCCGGCCTTGGAGACACGGGACGCCAAGGGTCGGTGGCTCCTACAGGGAGGGCTGGATGAATTCCGCGAGCATCTGGGCGGAGAGCTGACCATAACGCTGCTGCGTGAGATCGGCCGCGGCGAAGAGGTGCACGTCATGGACGAGGCCGAGATCCTGCGTGCGATTGCCTGGCTGCGTCACAAGGAAACAGGACGATAGCGCTGGGTCGGACCCTGTGCGCAGGGACTGGGACGGTCTGACTGCGTGCTCTTTCTTTTCAGCAGCGCGCAGTCAGCCAGTACGGGAGCAGCGACAGCGGCTTCAAGGCCACTGTCGCTTAAGCGCTGAGGCGGCAAGCCACCGCTACTGATGAGTGCTGGCATGGTTAGCCTTCATGAACGCTTTGATCTCGTCCATGGATACTGTGCCGTCCTTGTCGGTGTCGATTGCGTCGAAGTTTTTGGCTACACGCGGCATCGCTTTAGCCTCTTCCTTGTCGAGAGTACCGTCATTATCTCCGTCCGCCTTCTTGAACGCCGCTTCGCCCTTCTCGTGCATGGCTTTCTTTGCCTGCTTCATGGACGCCTTGATCTCATCCATCGACACCGTACCGTCCTTGTCGGTGTCGATTGCGTCGAAGTTTTTGGACACGCGCGGCAGCGCCTTTGCTTCTTCCTTGTCCAACGTGCCGTCGTTGTCTTTGTCGGCGGCCTTGAAAGCGGTTTCCAGTTTGTCCGTGTTGTCCGCGAGCACGACGCCCGGCAAAGCGAGCACGGCGGCAAGAGCGAAAGCGGAACTAATGAGGCGGGTCTTCGACATGATGGGCTTCCTTGAATTCGTAGAAACAACAAGGTCACGCGCATACCGCACTGCTGCTTCATCGTGCGGCTCACGTGTTGGGAATTATGACTGGGTTTACCCGGGAAGGTTTCGTATATCTGTCGGGAGATTATCCCGACGTGTTGGGCCATTTTCCCAAATCTTTGGGAGATTTTCCCGGCTGCTACCTTCCGGCAGGCCGGCAACCGCGCCGGATCTTGTGCGCTGGCCAACTCAATGAAGACAAGCTAATGGACTCTATCTGGATCGCATGCGAAGATGCGACGGAGGTCAATCCTTCTTCTTCAAGCTGCGCACGTAGGCGATGATCTTGAGCATCTGGTCCTGGCTGATGCGCTTGCTGAACGGCTGCATTGCCCCAGCGGCGCCGCCGTAGATCACCTCGAACATCCCTACGTCGCTCGACACGCGGTCGTAGGTGAAGCTGTCTCCAACCAGACTGGGCCCGATGCGTCCAGTGCCGTCCGGCAGGTGGCAGCCCTGACACCAACTAAGGTATAGCTGCTTGCCTTCCGCGAGGACCTTTCCATCGCCGGCGTAGAGGTTCCGACCCGTCGCGTGGAACGTCTTGACGGCATCGGTCAAAATTTCTCCAGGCTTCGCTCGGACGTCTAATGGGCTGTCGTCGAAGGCGTTGCGGAATTCGATAGAACCTTGTGCGGGTGCGCCAACGGATGCGATCGCCATCGCGCACGCGCCGGCGATCGCGATTCTCCAGCAGGGGAGATCTAGCATCGTTGGATATGCGCGACGCCCGCGCCGGAGGGGCCGCGAGCGTCGCGCGTATGAAAGGCTATCTATCGCGAACGAGTCTTTGCTGTCTCGGCGCCAGATGGTACATCGCTGGCTCCGACCAACCGCCATAGCGCTCCCGGCGGATTCGAAGTTGCTCCCCTGTCATCGGTGTAGAAGCAGTAGCAGTTGACGGCCAATACCGAGCCGTCCTGGTCGCTGTTACCCCCGGTGAATTGCAGAGCGGTGTGCAGCAGTTCCTGCATCTGCCACTTCTTCGCCGCCTTATCCCAGCCCACGCCCCAAACTCTTCCCGAACACCAGTCGCCCGCGATGAATACGCCGTCCATGTTTGCATAATTGGCGACGCCGAGCCCCGTCACCGAACAACCCCAACCGTCCTTGAGTTTCGTTGCGCCAGGATAAGGCTCTTGATGCGGATACTCGGCGACGGGCAGCACTCCAACGATCGGACACACGTCGTTCGGACCCAGGGTCGGGTGGCAATGAGACGCCTGATTGTGCTTCCACCCGTAATTCTCTCCGCCCTTGCTCGAACGCGGCTGCCAGTCGATCTCTTCCCAGTGGTTCTGGCCGACGTCGCCGATCCACAAGTCCCCGGTCTTCGGATCGAAGCTGAACTGCCAGGGATTGCGCAAGCCGTAGGCCCATATCTCCGGTCGAGCGCCGATCTTGATCTTGGAGAAGCCTTCCTCGGTGATGCCGAACAGGCTCATCATCCGGTCCTTCGAGGCGGCGAGGAAGGGATTGTCGTGGGGAATGGTATACGCCGGGTTCTCTTCCTTCGTATCCACGTTCACGCGCAGCATCTTGCCCCACAGCGTTGTCAGACTCTGGCCCGCGTCGAGCGGATCGCCTTCCCATCCCGCATCGCCCTTGCCGACATACAGGTAACCGTCCGGTCCGAACACGATCTTGCCGCCGTAGTGGTTGTAGTAAGGCTGCGGGATATTCAGGATCACTTTTGCCGTCTTGTTGAATTGCTCGGTCGTGACCTGGTTCGAGTTTGCTGGATCGACGGTGAAGCGCACGATCAAATTTGCGCCGTTGAACGGAACCGACGCGAATGACACGAATGCGTAGCCGTTGCTCTTGAACTTCGGGTGAAACGCGATCGACCACAACCCCTGTTCGACGAATACAGTCTGCACTTCCGTCCCGAGCGGGTTGATCTTGGTCAGATCGAGGAACGGCTCAGGCAATACATTGCCGTCTTTTGTCACTACTTTGATGCGGCCTACGCGCTCGACGACGAACAGCCGCCCGGTGCCGTCGAATGCAGAAGCGACGCCAACCGGGTCGTTGAACCCGTCGGCAATCTTGACCAGCGCGATCTTCGGGTTTCCTGTGAGCGTGCCGCCGGGCCTTGCGACCTGATCCGGCGCCTTGGGAATCGTTTGACTGGCGACGGGCAATGCAACCACCAATCCCATCGACGCAACCAAAGCTGATATGAGTCTGAGCATGCCTCCTCCCTTGTGTGGGTTCATGAAATCGTGTGATCCCCGTGGCGACGGGTGCCCGCACGAACCACCAGACGGCATCGCCGGTCCTGCTTGGAAGAGCTGCGGGCTGGGGTGGGGCCCGGCTGCACGCGAAGCACCATGGCGATACAACACGCGCACGATAGGTTGAGGCGCCACATGGCGACAGGGAAAAGTTCCCGCGACACCCGGGCGTATACCCGGGCTTCGCACCGCTGAGGGTAGGCAGTCGGGGGCCAGCCAATCCCGGGTCGCGAGGGCGAAGCTCAGAGGGTGCTTGGCGATGCTTCGCCTATCGTGACGCTGTCGTTGTTCATGGCGGTGTCACCAGCATCGCGGCGCTCAACGGCACTGTTTCATTGTTTCAGCAGGACTCCCAAAACTTCAGCTCGACCCTCATCACCAGTCAGGCGAATGCGCTGTGGCCTTATGCTCGTATCATCAAGGTCGATACGCGCGTCGTCGGTCTTGCAGAACATCGCGCAGGCGAGATCTACGTCCTCACTAACGAGACGCTCGGGCCATACGGGACCACCGGAAAGGTGTTTCGCCTGACGCCGCGTCCGCAGTAACCACGCATCAGGTACCGGTGGCCATGACCGGCGTCGCCGTTCAATGGGCGGCTGGATTCGCGCCAGCAGGCGCGTCATTGTCCACGCGTCGCAGCGACACGATAGCGGCGATGACCGTCCACATCTCTTCTTCCGACAGCGTGCCGTTCCAGGCCGGCATCAGTTTGCCGCCTCTCTTGCGTCCGTATTTGATCGTCGCGATCATGGAGTCCGTTGTGAGGTCAGTGCGGTTGCGCAATGGCGGACCCTTGTAGCCGCGTCCGGCGCTGCCGTGGCAGTAACCGCCGCAGGTACTGTTGAGCGTCTCCATTCCCTTCTCGATCACTTGAGGATCGCGCAGATCGACGCCGGCGCTCTTCGCCGGTGGCGGGATGTCGGTGTCGCTGTCGGCTCTACCGCCGGCAACCGGGAGCGCGAGCGCGACGGCAACCAACAGAAGGGCCTGCGGAAGTTTGCTCATCGAAGGATGAGACGGAAGTGGAGTGCGCCCCCTTCGTCCAAGTTTGCGATTTATCGCGGGACCTTGAATGCGAACAGCGTTGCTCCAGCGGGGAATTCGGCTACCTCAGGATAGATCTGTGCAGTTACTCCCTGTAGCGCCGATCCGATACCGCTGGGCACCAGGATGTACTGCTCTCCGCCGGCCATGTAGCTGATGATCCCCCCGCGCGAGCCCGAGCCCATGTTGAACTTCCACAACTCCTTGCCGCTGTCGGCGCTGTAGGCATGCACATAGCCCTTCATGTCACCGCTGAAGACCAGCCCGCCCTTGGTGGACAGGATGGTAGAGAGGCGCGGATATTTGTCTGTAACGGACCACTTTTTCTTGCCGGTCAGCGGATCCCACGCGTCAACGGCGCCGTAGGCTTGGTCACCGGGAGGATGAACCCATTGCAGGTCAGCCCCGGCGTACCAAGCAGGGACGGGTGTCATCTTGGGCTTTTCCGGCCGGGTCTTGGCCTGCTCGCACATCTCCTGCCGCGAATTGAACCAGACTCCGGTGTCGGGATTGTACGAGCCCGCGTTCCAGCTTCGCCCACCGCCCATCGACGGGCAGAACACATTGTTCGGCAGGGTGATGGGGGATTGGCGACCGATCAGCTCGCCGGTCTTGGGGTCGACGGTCTTGACGAAAGTGACATGCTTGTTGATCGTCCACACATTCTCGATCTTGCCGTTGGTGCGGTCGTAGATATAGACGAACCCGCTCTTGGCCTGATGCAGCATCAGCTTCTTGTCGCCCTGATTGATGAACACGAACTCACCCAGCGTGGAGTCGAAGTCCCAATCGTCGTGCGGGTGCTCCTGGAAGTACCACACCAGCTCGCCGGTTTCCGGGCGCAGCGCTAGCACGGAGGAGCTGTATAGGTTGTCGCCCGGTCGCGCCCCGACCCCGTTCTTGCGCAAATACCCCTTCGGACCCTCCGTATACGGTGCCCAGTCGAACCACGGCGAGGGATTGGAGGTGCCGTAGTAGATCAGATCGAGCTCGGGATCGTAGCTACCGACGTGCCACGCGCCCACGCCAGCGTACTTCGCGCTCGATTCGCCGAAGTCGGTCATGCCCCAGTGTTCGTCGCCCTCCAGGACCGGATCGAAATACCAGACCTTTTGGCCGGACTTTTGATCTACGCCGAAGATGCCGCCATGGCGAGCGGGAATACCGCCCTGCGTCGAGCCGTAGATCACCTTGTCCTTTACCGCCAGCGGCGGTGAGGTGAACATGCAGCCGCAGTCCATCGTGTCGACCAGCTGCGTCTCCCACACCGGTTTGCCGGTTTTCTGATCCAGCGCGATGGCGCGCCCGTCGATCGTGCCGATGAAGACCTTGCCGTTGGCTACGGCGACGCCGCGCGCGGTCGGTGCAGTCGGAAGCTGTTCTACGCCGTCTTTGATCTTCGGATAGTAGTGCCAGATCTCGTCGCCGGTCCGGCCGTCGAGCGCGAAAACCCGGTTGAAGTTAGCCGTGTAGTAGATGACTCCGTCGATGGCCAACGGGGTGGACTGCAAACCCTGCGTAATCTCGCCCGGCTGGTGCGTCCAGGCCACGCCCAGCCTGTGCACATTGCTCTTGTTGATCTCGTCCAGTGGACTGTAGCGTTGACCATCATAGGTGCGATGGTAGCTCGGCCAATCTCCCGCAACCGCGTTTTGGATAGTCCTGACTTCGGCTGCGATGCCGGTGCTAGAGAAACAGAAAGCGAGGACGACGACAGCCTCGTCGGCGACTGTGAGCCTGCGCATAGATCTCCTCCTCTAATTTTCGTTATGAACGCAGCGGCCGGCTTCGTGAGCGGAACCAAATACTCAATTAGGAATTAGGGCCCTTGCCGCGAGAGCAAAGTAGACCGCGCTACGCGAATCCGACAGGGAATGAATCCCTGCGGAGCCGGGATCGACTCTCGGAGCCCGCCTGGAAGGTTGACTTCCCAGCTCTGCTCGGACCGATCACGGCGGTATGGCGGCTGAGAGAACCGTTACAGATACAGCGTCAATACCCGGCTCCCTACAGGAGACAATGCGATGGCGTCGAGGCGGTCGGGAGCCAATCCCGGGTTGCCAGGGCAAAGCTCAGAGGCGGACTCGTTCGGGCTTCGGCTATTGTCAGGTTGTCGTTGTGCCTCGACGTAGCTAGGCGCCACGCCGTGGCGCAGCGGCAGGTTCGTTGTTTTTCGTTGTTTCACAGGACTCCCAAACTTCACCGGGCCTCACAAGGTCCGGTTTTTTTTGGTGTCTTGGATACCGTTGGTCCCACATCTCGTCGATGAAATGGTCCAGAGGTGTCGTCGATCGGCGCGGTCACGTTTCTTCGTGTTTCACGCACGTCGTGACCTCCTGCAGCGCGCCTTGATCGTGGTACACGCGGCGCCGGATCTCGAGGATCTCGGCCCGCTCCTGCGAGGATTCCCAATCGGACGCGATGATGATCCGGTCTTCCGGCAATCCTTCTTTGAAGTACCACAAGAACTGCTGTGTATACGCAATGCGCGCTTGGCACGAGAGCACGGGTGTTTGGGGCCATGCCATCGGCTCCTGAACTTCCACGGCCGGATCGGGGGCCTTGTTAGTCTTGCCGGCGCACGAACCTAGGGGTAGCAGAGGCAGGGCGACAACGATGCACGTCGTCGTAAGACGTGCCATGATTTTCTGCATTCGAGTCCCCCTAAGAATATTCGCTGTTGCTGACGGCGGAATTGCGTAGAGGCCCAAGCTACCGTGTTCTCGGGTCCATTCCACCGAAACGCTCCCGAGCGAATAGTGACGTCTTCCCAAAGTTTGGCAGGCGAGAAATGACCAGGGTGCCGGCGTCCGGTTAGCGCGTCGTCGAGCGACTCCGCGCAATCACAGACACGATTCCGGCGTGGACATACGCGAGATCTCCGATACTGGCGTGGCAACTACTTGCGGTGAACTGGACTCTGCCGCAGGTGTCTTCTTGTAAGGTAGGATGCCGGCCGGCGGATTTAGTGGCCGAATTGTGTGCGGGAACGGCTGTCGTTACTCGTTTATCGCACGGTCCACAGGGAGGTCGGGCTCCATCGCCGAGCAATGGGATTGCAGGCGGAACCTGGTGCAGATCCTACCAGGAGAGACATCGATATCAGCGCACACCCGCACGCGCGGACGCAAAGCGCTCGGTACTCGCCTTGGCATCGGAGAGCTGCTCTTGGTGCGCCTCTTCGGCCGCCAACTCTCCTTGGATGAACTCGATAACCATCCAGGCTGGAGCGGCCGGCATATGACGCTCGAGCTCGGCCCGGATCGAGGGCCAGGCGTTACGAAAACCTGGGTTCACTGTTCACCTCCTTCCGTGTCGAGTTTTAGGGGTCTCGACCCTTCGATTGGTTCTTCGCCGCCCTCTTTTCAATCCCACTGCACCATGAGAAGCACAAGGGCCACTATCCATACACTCCATACAAGCCACCAGCCCAGGGCAGACAGCCCGGTGAGACTCTCATCGGTAAGTAGTTTCTGTTCGAGTTCCATAGCAACGTCCCTCCGGCAAAAGACGCCCGCATAGGCGGGCGAAATGGAGGAAAACGAGAAGACGCAGAACGGCGACACTGAGCGCTTTACCGCGAAGGGAGGGTCGCAGATGGCGCAGCATCGCCGCACTGCTGTTTAAACTCTACGCGCACGTAGTTGGGATGTCAGTCGGACGACGACGCTGAAAACTGTAGGACACCGCCTACAATGCTCCCGCGTCATCCTTCTCAGCTT
>Ga0335076_10005377_pt1 | contig 12949 bp, 7 predicted proteins | sample Lox_Sample_25_FD_206717 | JGI IMG/M metagenome (GOLD analysis project Ga0335076, IMG submission 206717) | Soil microbial communities from Loxahatchee National Wildlife Refuge, Florida, United States - Lox_Sample_2.5 | ecosystem: Environmental > Terrestrial > Soil > Wetlands | place: USA: Florida...
GTGAGCCCTTCTACCCGCACTCTGGCGGAGTGCGACCGCTTTGACCCCGACAATGTTGAGTTCACGCTGTCGTTGTTGGATTGCCGTTTTCTGGAGGGGAACCAGGAGCTTTTCTCTCGGCTGCATGAAAAAGTGCTTCTTAAGCTGGTCACTCGCGACTCGCAAGCGCTGGTGCAGCGCCTGGCGGAGATCACTCGCGATCGTCACGCCAAATACGGTGAGACCGTATTCCATCTTGAGCCTAATATCAAGGACGTTCCCGGAGGGCTGCGCGATTACAATGTGGCCTGCTGGCTGGCGCTCATCTCTTCCGTGGATAAGCTGCAGGAGTGGCCGGAGACGAAGTCGCTGCTGCCGGCATCGGCTCGGCGTCAGCTGGAGCCGGCTCTGGAATTCCTGACCGCAGTGCGATGTTTTCTGCATTTCCGCCACGGGCGGGACGACAACACGTTGACCTGGGCGGATCAGGATGACGCCGCTACTGCCAGAATTGGGACCACCGACAGGCTCGACCCTGCCGAATGGATGCGGCTCTACTTCGGCCACGCGCGGGCCATTTATCGGGTGACGACGCAGCTGCTGGAGGAAATCCCGGCCGCGCGTTCGTCTCTCTATCGTCATCTTCAGGGCTGGCGGGCACGAGTTTCGAACTCCGACTTTTCGGTGGTGGATGGACTGATTTTCCTGCGGCAGCCTGCCGCTATCCAGGATTCTCAAGTCTTGCTGCGCATGTTCGACTTCATCGCGCATCACGGCCTCAAACTGAGTACGACCACTGAATACCGCATCGAGCAGGTTCTACCCTCGCTTTCGGCGACGCCCCCGAAGGGCGCCGAGCTCTGGCAGTCTCTGCAGGTGATCCTGCTCGAACCTTACGCGGCCGATGCCCTGCGGGCCATGCACTCGCTGCGCTTGTTGCATCTGCTGCTACCGGAGCTGAAAGTCATTGATTCCCTGGTAGTGCGCGACTTCTATCATCGCTATACCGTCGACGAGCACTCTTTCCGGGCCATCGAGAACCTGCACCGGCTAAGCCAGTCAAAGTCGGAGTGGGATCAGCGCTATGCCGAACTGTTCGACGAACTGGAACGGCCGGAGTTGCTATTTCTGGCGTTGCTTTTGCACGATACCGGTAAAGGGATTCCGGGCGGGGACCACGTGCAGAATAGTCTGGAAATTGCGGCGCAATGTCTGGCCCGCCTGGATCTGGATCCCGCCGACCGGGAACTGGTGCTCTTCCTGATCGAGAGCCACCTGGAGATCTCGGCCGTCATGCGGCGCGACATCTTCGATCCGAAAACGGTTCGTGGCTTTGCGGAAAAGATGAGCACGCCCGAGCGGCTGAAGATGCTTTGCCTGATGACCTACGCCGACATCAAGTCAGTCAACCCGGACGCGCTGACCCCATGGAAGGCGGAAAATATCTGGCAGCTCTACATCGCGGCCGCCAATGATCTCAACCGCAGCGCAGATGACCTTGTCCATGCCGACGCCGACGACGAGATTCTCGACAACCTGCACAGCTTAGCGCCGCTTGCCGGCAAGAAAATCAAGTCCTTTCTCGAAGGGTTTCCCAAGCGCTACTTGCGCAGTTATCCCCCCGACGAAGTGCTGCGTCACTTCGATATGGCCCAGCACCTGGAGAGGGCACCGGTGCAGTCGACGCTCAAGCGCGGCCGGCACTGGTACGAAGTGACCGTTATCACCAAAGACCGGCCAGTCCTGTTTGCCACGCTCGCCGGAGTGCTTACCGCGTGGGGCATGAACATCGTGAAGGCCAATGCGTTCTCCGATCAGGCTGGAGTAGTTGTTGACACGTTCTACTTTACCGACCGCTTTCGTACGCTGGAGTTGAACCTGCCCGAGTGGGATCGCTTTCAGCGCAGCCTGGCGGACGTTTTGACAGGCGCCGCCGATCTGGAGCGCATGTTGCAGAACCGTTTGCGAGCGGAGAAACGTGGCGCCGCCAAAGTGAAGGTGGAAACCCGCGTCGATTTCGATGACGAGAGTTCCTCCCACAGCACGCTCCTGCAGGTGATCGCCCAGGATCGCCCGGGACTGCTGCATCGCATCAGCTCACGCCTCTCGGATCAAGACTGCAATATAGAAATCGCTCTGATCGACACTGAAGGCCAGATGGCGATTGATGTTTTCTATCTCACCACCGAGCGCGCGAAGCTGGATGCACCCCAGCAAAGAAAGTTGAAGGCTGCGTTGTTGGAAGAGTTGAAGCGCGAGTGAACGAGGTTCGGGGACGCGAAGAGAACAGCATATCCTCGTTGCTTGCGCACCTCGGGATAACAACGATAAACAAGGAAGAGTTATCTCTTGCCAGGGTCGTTCACCACAGCCTCCACGAGCGAGTCGATGGTGTCGATTACGCGTTTGGTGGGGGCGTTGAGATTATTCGACAGAATGGCGAACGCCAGACGCTCCCCACGTACCGATGTGGCGTAACCGGAGAGCGTTTTCACACCTCCGAGCGAACCGGTCTTGGCATAGACGTGAGCCCGGGGATTGAGGCCGGCAAAGCGTTCCGCGAGTGAACCGTCAACGCCTGCGACCGGGAAGGTGTCGCGGAAACTATCGCCCCAGCTCTGCGACGCGGCGAAGCGCAAAAGCTGCACAATAGCATCCGGCGTCACCAGATTCTGTCGCGAGAGTCCCGAGCCGTCATAAAAAACGTACTCATCACTGCTGACGCCAGCCTGATTGAGGAATCCGTGCAGCACTTCGAGCCCGCCCTCGACGGTTCCGGCCGCGCCTTTTTCCCGCCCCAGCAAGCGCAGCAGAATTTCGGCGTGCAGATTCTGGCTAACTTTGTTAATTACGCGCACGTCTTCGATCAGCGGCTTGGATTGGTAGCTGGCGAGCACCAGCGGCTGGTTGGGCATGTTGCGGGGAGGCTCATCGCCTCCGCGCGCCGAGGCCGTAGCCGTGACTGTCAGCGTCGAAAGACTGGCCAGCTCGGTGTGATGGGTGCGTTGTTTGCCATACACGACCACACCGCGGTTTTCGAGAAGCTGGTGAAATAACGCCGCCGCGAATTCGGCCGGATCTTCGATTGCCAGGGCTTCGCTGGTGCCGCCGTCGTCCAATGGCAGGTTGCCCCACAGCGTGACCAGGTTCGAGCCGGGCTCGCGACTGATGAAAATTCTCCGGCCGGTGCCCGGTGGCGTGGTGATAATGCGATTGTCGATGCGATAGTAATCGGCAAACGGAGTGAGGTTGACAAAAGCCCGCTCCCCGGCATGATCGGCGGGCAGAATGCCGACAAACACGACGTTGTCGTTGATGGTGAGAGCGGAGACCGGGGCGCCGTCGGCCAGAACCAGATCATCCTGGCTCCAGCCTTCGCCATAGCGCTCGAAGGCAAAGTAAGAGTCATCGGCGACGATGTCACCATCGACGTACTTCACACCCTTCTGGACGAGAGTATCGGCCAGCTCTTCGAGCACCCGAATGGGATGGTCATTGCGCTCGGTGTGCCCGGTATAGGGCAGCTCGCGGCCGGAGAGATTCGGGTCTCCGCGTCCCACCAGAACCAGATCGCCAGTCAGGCGACCGTGCTTGTCGAGAGTGCCGGCGGTTTCCACTGTGGTCCGCGTGGTGTAGCTCGGGCCGATCAGCGCGAGCGCAGCGGCGGTAGTAAAGAGTTTGGTATTCGAGGCAGGAGTAAAAAGCTTGTCCGCGTTTTGCGAGTACAGAATCCTGCCCCGGTCGAGCGAGACCACCTCGATGCCCCAGAAACCGCGATCAAGGTCGGGAGCATTCAGAATCTCATCGAGGCGCTTAGCGAGGTTGTTGCGAGAGGCGGCGTGAAGCTCTGCCACCAGCAGCACGACCAGAACGACCGCGGAATGCCCACGTCGCCGCCACATGGAAATAACTGGATTGTAGCAAAACCGTCCAAGATCCCCTCGCCCTTCGGCCATCGTGTGAAGACTTGAACCGCAAAGGTAGCGAAGAAAGGCCGCACAGAACGTGAGGATAGAGAGATTAGTCACTACCCAAGGTTTAGAATCAGCGCCATGCGTCCGGTCTTCGATTGGAACATCGGTTCCCGCACCTTGCAACTGGGCAGGCGCACGCTGATCATGGGCGTGCTCAACGTAACCCCTGACTCTTTTTCGGATGGCGGACTTTATCTCAACCCGGATCGGGCCCTGGCCCACGGGCTGCGGTTGCTGAAAGAGGGCGCGGAGATCGTCGACGTGGGCGGAGAGTCGACCCGGCCTGGGGCGCAGGTTCTAGGTGGGGCATCGGATGCAGCACCCGCAGAAAAGCCCCAAGGGGAAAAACGCCCGGTCACCGAGGCTGAGGAACTGGATCGTGTGATCCCGGTGATCAAAGCGCTGAAGCAGGCGCAGCCGCAGGCCGTGATCTCCGTCGACACTTACCGGGCAAGCGTTGCGCGAGCTGCCATCGCCTCCGGCGCGGAAATCGTAAATGACGTAAGCGGTTTTCGCTGGGATCCGAAAATGGCGAAAGCTGTGGCGGAGTTGAGGTGTGGGGCGATATTGATGCATACGCGCGGACGTCCGGAGGAGTGGAGCAAGCTGCCTCCGGTTGGCGATATCGTGACCTTGGTGAAACGCGAACTCGCGGATTGGGCGGATGCGGCGACCATGGCGGGAGTCAAGCGCGAACGGCTGGTGCTCGACCCAGGATTCGGTTTCGGCAAGAGCTTTGAGCAGAATTATCCGTTGCTCAAGCGCTTTGACGAATTTCATCAGCTGCGCTATCCCTTGATGGCCGGGGTGTCACGGAAATCGTTTGTTGGACGCATACTGGCGCGCGACGGCAAGGATGCCCCGAATGCGGATCGTCTCTACGGCACCGTGGCCAGTGAAACGGCACTGATCCTGAAAGGGGCACACATTCTGCGCACGCACGATGTGCGCGCTTGTGCCGATGCCGTCAGAATTGCGGATATTGTGGTGAGCTGAAAGGTAGTTGCGGAAAAACAAAGCCGCCGGCAATACGGCAGCTTCGTCTCAGCAAAAACCGGGAGCTATCGCGACGCTTCTTCCAGGCGCCCCTGCTCGGCCTTCTCCTGGCACTCGATGCAGTGCCGCGTCCAGGGCACGGCTTCCAGCCGCTTGGCGTTGATTTCTTTGCCGCAGGAGATGCATTCGCCGAAGGTGCCTTCACGAATCCGTGATAAGGCCTTTTCTACCATCTGCAGCAGTTGGCGATCATTGTTGCTCTGGTGGAAGAGGAACTCCTTGGTGTAAGAACTTGCAGCGCGATCGGCGATATCCTGCGCCGAATCGTCGTCAGTGGTCCGGCCGTCCTGCTCGGTACGCGAGACCATGCGGCGCAACTCCTGCTGCCGCGTTTCCAGCCTTTTCTTGAAATAGTCGAGCTTCTTTTTTTCCATGGATCCTAACTTCACCGCCAAAAGACCCCTTCCTCTGACTGGCTCCTGTGCTTTAGGCCAAACGAAGATGATAAGCGTGCAAATTAAGATGCGTCAACTATGGGATGCGATTCGTGGAGGATATGTCGTGTATCAGTCTTCCGAAGCTCGTTTTCCACGGAACTCGTTTCTCTTACGTCTCTCTGGTGGCGGAGGAATCGCTGCCCTCATGAGCGCGCGTGGGCTCAACGCAAGACACGAAATGGCGGATACCGGTGCGATGCCTGCTTTCGAGAAAAAGGCAAGAGCTGCTGTACCTGTCCAGGTGCGAGTTGGTCACCATGACGAACTTGTCCCCGGGCGATGGACCGCAAAAGAAAGCGGCCCCATTTCTGGGGCCACGATTCTCAAAAGAGGCTAGAGAAGGGAAGTTCAGGAAAGGAGAAGCAAGGGACCAACCCCAGCGGAGGGTTGGCTCAAGAGAAGTCGAGAATACGATGTGAAGGTCATTCGTCGGCGGCCTCTTTCATTGACATGACAATGAAGCACTTGCCCGGCCAAATCAGAAGTTGCCCGACCAACCAGACTTTCTACTCCTAATCTATTGAAAAATAAATACTTCACTCGATGTCTGGGTGGGATGGCACGACATCGGTGGGAACTTGTGAGGACTGCGACTGCATATTGCTGCACATTCCGTGCAGGGCACTGTTCCTAGGAACTGCCCGCCACCGTGCGTAGCTTGCCAGGCAGGAAGTGATACGGGGGCCAGGGTCCGCTTACCGATAACTCGCAGTTTTTCAATTGTTTAGCGGCGCTGCTATAGCGATTCTGGTATTTTTCCACCGATTTGGAGTCGATCAGGTGGGCGATATCGATAAGCATACCGTTGGTGTTGACCCGCTTGCAGCTGATTTCTTCCTCCAGCGGGTTGAACATCTTGTGCACCTGCACGGACAGGGCGCGGGCCTTGGTCTGGCGCTCGCGGTCTTTCGACGCCTTTTCCCGCAGCTTGATCAGGTACTCGCCGCCGACCGTATCGGGAAGCTGGACATCGGCGATAGCATCGCGAAGGGAGCCATCGCGAACCATTAATTTCAGGTGCATTTCGGCCTTGCCGCGCAGGCGGGCGACACTAAGCCCGAATGCCCGGCGATTGGCGCGTACAGCTTGGCGCAGCGCCTCGTCGCTATCGAAAAGCGTCCCGTAACGAAACGGCAACACAGTTCCCGTCCGGAAACAAACGCTTACCACCCGGGCGTGTTCGAGTACCGCCTTGTCTTCCAGTTTGTCAGTGGCGCGGTCGAATTCGCTGACTATGACCGCAAATTCTCCACTGGGATAGCTCAATACCGGGGCTGCGTTGACTCCTTGAATGCCTTCCAGCAGGAAGGGGCGCCGCGCGCGTGAACCGTTGGTCAGAGTTTGTTGCTCAGTAAGGCAATATGCGTACCACGCCATGAGTGTATCTCCGTACCTAGGTCTCGGGCGCGACAAGCCGCGCTCGAGACGAGACAGTTGGTTACGGCTCTATTGGAAGAAAGGGCGGTACCACGATTGGATCGAACGCGTCCTGCAGCGCTCAAGTCACATATTACTTTGGTACTAGGGAAAAATGCAACTTATTTGTGGCATCAAGCATCGGGAAAGACCGCTCGGCAGAGGGGCGAGTTTTGTTGACCCTCGGTCATTTTGGGTGCGGCGACCGTGTTTCTCTGATGATGGAATCGTAAGCGACCAGCTCTCAGCAACATATAAGTATTCGTGGGGTCGTAGTCGATTGGGGGAATCAACCAGCCTGTTTCTTCTGGGCATCCTTGGCTTGGCGGGCTGCCTCCCGCTCTTCCAGCGCTTTCATCACAACCCTCATCATTTCCTCCGCGGGGGCAGGTTTACCGGTCCAGATTTCAAACTGCCGGGCGGCCTGTTGCACAAACATCTCGACTCCGGGGATGACCTCCGCTCCAGCGGCCTTCGCCAACTTGAGCAGCCTGGTCTCGAGCGGGTCATAGATCATGTCGAAGACGTAACGGGCCTTGATTTCACCCTCGTTCAGCGGGGACTCGCGGGTGTTGCCCATGCCGACGGGAGTCGCGTTAATGATGACATCGAAGGAAAGCTTTTTGAGATCGACCCGCTTGATGACGCGGGCGTGCGCCGACCGCGCCAGCTTCTGGGCTTGCTCATGGGTGCGGTTCAGAATGGAGACCTCAGCTCCGCGCTCTCTCAGCCCGAAGACAGCGGCGCGGGCTGCTCCTCCGGCTCCAAGGACTAATATCTTTGCCTTTTCCAGTTGCATGCGCTGCTGCAGTGGCCGCACCACGCCGGCGGTATCAGTATTGAAGCCGTAAAGCTTCCCATCCTGGGCGCGCACCACCGTGTTGCAAGCGCCGATCTTGGTGGTGTGGGAATCGGTGTTGTCGAGATGGGAAAGGATCGCCTGCTTGTAGGGCATGGTGATGGACAGACCGTGAATGGGAATGTCGCGCACACAACCCAGCAGGTCCTTCAGAGTCTTGGCGTGCAGCGCGAGGTAAACCCCGTTCACGGTTTCGCGCCGCAAGGCCGCGTTCATGATGGCGGGAGACAGGGAATGCGCAACGGGATCGCCGGCCACCCCGAAGACTCGGGTCGCGGCGTCGACTTGCTCGATGCGATACGTGCTCTGAAGATCTTGAGCGGTTATCTGCCCCGGACCAGTCTTCTCGTCTTCGCTCAAGGCCGCAAAGGTGAAGACACTGCCGGCCCGCAGACCCAGCACCCGGCTGATAAGGCCCTGCTCTCCCATGCATAGGCCAACCAAGGAGTGTTTGTCGCTGTGCTCCTCCAGGAACTTCATCATCAGCACGTTGTCGTGGAGAGTGGTCGCGGTAGTCACGATTTTGTAAAAGTCGGCGGGGATCGCTGCCATTTTCTCCAGCGTCTCTTCCAGTTTCCGGGTGGCATGGAAATCGTGATAGGAAAGAATCAGGGCGGCTTGCGCGCGCAGCCGATTCAATTGCTCAGGCTTGCAGCGGGATGCGCTCTGCAGTTCGAGGTCAACCAATTGGCAGCCTGCCCCGGCGAACTTCCCCAAGAGATCCAATTGCGAAGCCAGCGATCCCCGGAACTTGCCTCCACCGGCAACTCGCCGGCAGGTGGCGATGGAGACCACATGGGGATGGTATTCGTTGAATTGTTTGATCTTCGGGACTGCCAGCGCCGGGCGGGTCAGGTAGTCCAGCCGGAACTCGAGAAAGGGGTGATCTCGTACCAGGGACTCGGCTTTCCCCACCATTTCCGCGGCATCGGACCCGATAACAGCAACGCATACCCGAGGCACCCGCAGGGGCCGGAGGCGCGTAGCGAAGTTGTTCGAGGCGACTGCCATCATTTAGAGAGTGGCGCGATATTACAGGCGCCTAATTCCAGATGCAACAACGGATTATGGAAATTTTCACGAGAAAACTTTTTAACGTACCCGGTATGACACCAGAGTAACCTTGACCACTCTTGCCGCTGTTGTTACTGTCCGGGCTGGAAGTTCTATATTTTTCTGTAAGTTAACGAAGCCCGGGCCAGATTTCTTCAGGCTCTGCCTTCGGAGGTAACATGAAGAAAACAGGATTGTTGCTAATACTGTGCCTGGTGATTGCCGCGCACGCTCAACGGGCTCCGGCGGACAGCCAGCCCTCGCCGGACGGAACTCTGGTCACCAATGTGAATTTCCCGACCGAGCGCATTGAAACTCCGACCCGGTCCGACCTATATTGCGCGGGCTTCGTGAACAAGGAACTATTGCCCAACGCCAATTTCGTCGCCGCCGGCCTCGACACTCCCACCAGCACCCAGTTCGCCGAAGGCGAAATTGTGTATCTGGCGGGCAAGAGTTATGAACTCGGGAAGCAATACACCATCGTGCGCGAATTACGCGATCCCAACCGGTATGAAAGCTTCACCGGACAGTATGCCATGCTCAAGGCCATGGGACAGCCCTACGCAGAGTTGGCCACGGTGCGAGTCGTCGATACTCGCAGCAAGATGGCGATTGCCCACATTGACTTTAGCTGTCAGCCAGTGCTCCCCGGCGACATTGTGATTCCTTTCGTGGAGAAGCCGAGCGTCTCTTTCCATCCACCGCTGCGCTTTGATCGCCTCGTTCCCGCCAACGGGAAGTTAAGCGGGCGAATTGTCGCCGCGAGGGACTTTGACTCGGAATTGGGTTCGGGAATGAAGGTCTACCTGAATCTGGGCACCAACCAGGGCGTGAAGGCGGGAGATTACTTCCGGGCTGTTCGTGCCTACGAGGCCGATTTGCATAACGCTGTTGATTCGCTCTCTTTCAAGGCATCCACCGCTGAAGATACCCAGGCCAAGCCTCCTTCGATCGACCAGAAGAAGCTGACCAAGAACAGCGGGCCGGAAATCCATGTCGCCGATCTTCCGCGGCGCGCGGTGGGCGAGATTGTGATTCTCACCACCACACCCACGACCTCCACAGGAATGATCGTCTTCGCGATGGAGGATATCCATCTGGGAGACGGCGTAGAGCTCGATCCGCAGTAGTTTTTCTCAACTCAAGCGCAACAGCACGGGGAGGAGCGTTAGCTCCTCCCCGAATCTTTTACGGCAGCGTCATTGCAGGCAGAAGATGGCGAGTTGTTGATAGCTTGCAACAAAGACCTTGCCATTGGCCACGGTGGGGACGATGTTGGAGTTGGCCATGCTGCTGGGCCAGGTGCCGGCTGGCGCGCTGAATATCTGCGTCAAAGTTGTGCCCTGCGCCTCCGGATCAAAGGCATAGAGTTGAATCGTATAGGGACTGGAGAAATTCGGATGGGTAACGGCCCAGATGATCGGATCAGCATTCCCATTCGAAGATACGCTGGTGAAGAATCCTGGATTCTGCTGGCCGGGCAGAGAGTTCGAATTGGAAATATTGGTAAGGCTAACTTTGGGAGAAGTCTGAACCTTCCAGACCCCAACCGAGTTTCCGCCACTGGCCACGACCCGAGGTGCGAGATCCATCGGGTCCACAAAGTAAGATTCTCCGCACCAGCAGCCGCCGATGTAATAAGTCCCAAGGACGTTGTTACGCATGAGGTCGAAGCCGCCCAGGTGACTGCGGTTCATCAGAAACATGTTTCCTTCTTTACCGGCGGCCACAGCCAGATTCGCAATTCCCTTCTTGTGGGGCTGGGGCAACAGCATAACGCCTCCCGAGCCAAAATCACTGTCGTCCATGTCGAGATTCGCTTCGTCGGAGGGAGTGAAGGCATCCAGCACCGTACTTAAATCTCCGGACACTCTGACGACGCTTTCCGCAAGATTGCTCACACCGTTGTAGGTCGTTCCCGAATAATCGGAATTACCGGTGACAAAGAAAAGATCCCCCGTAGAACCTGCGGCAATACCGAAGCCTGACATCCAGATGGAGGAAAGAAAGAAATCATCGGGCGAACTCGCGAGAGTATCCAGCAGCCGGTTGCTGGCGAGTGGAGTGAGCGTGTTGGTTTGCCAGCCCAGCAGCCAGCCTCGCGACAGGTTTGCGGAAAAGTCGCAAAAACTGCCGAAGCCGGCGTAGACGTTTCCATTGGCCAGGAGCAGCCCAGGCCGCTGCCTCTGGTAAGTGGCGTTGAACTGAAAAACCCTTCCGTCCGTCAGTGTGTGCGAGGCAGTGATCACCGGAGGAGGCACCACTTTGTCGGTCAGCGTACTCAAGTCTAGCGCGTGAATGCGGTAGACGGGACCGTTCGACTCGTCGGTATAGGTGATCACGTACATAGTGTTGGTCGGGCGATCAATCACCGGCGTTCCATCAATTCCTACGTTGGGTCCGTTATTGTTGCAGCCCAAAGGAAAAGGCACAGGAGGGCCGAAATTCTGGCTCAACAGAACTTTGCCCGTATTGCTATTGATGGCATAAACGGTATTGCTCTCGGTGGCCACATATACGACCTGCCGCAAATGCGTGTTAGTGCCGACCGTGATGTTTTGGTTGGGGACGACCAGAGGCTGGGTGTCTACTTGATCGTCCAGGGTAACCGTCTCCAACAGGCCGAAGGCCGCACTTCCGACAGTCGCCGGCGTGAGTTGACTCTCTTTTGGATTCCATCCGGTGCGGTAGTTGTCGTTGTGATAAGTCGTGACCGACGTTTTCGTCTGAGCCATAAGGATGGCGGAGGAAAATAAGAGCGCGGAGAAAGCCGCGCCGCAGATGCATAGGTGGGTCGTCCGGGACAGAATCATGAGGCACCATTCCTGCAAGATTGTTTTGCACTGTTTGCGTCTGAAACGACGCGGTGGCGCACAGTGCGGTAAGTGTATTGCCGGTGCCCCTGGATGTAAAGAAAAGTCGATGCGATGGGAGTTGAAGTGCAAAGCTTTGCAGTATGTGACATGTCCTGCTGCACATGGTTTTCGCAGCAGCTGGATCAGAGGTGCAGCCAGTTCTTGGCTGCGCCGAGAATTGCTCCGGCGAAGACCAGCCAAGTCGAATTCACTCGATACCGAAACAGCAACAGCAAGCTGCTTCCGGCGACAACAAGAGTAGCCCAATCCACGATCGCAGCCCGAGACAGCTGCCAGGCCACAACGGCGATCAAGGCCAGAGCCGCGACATTCACTCCATCCAGCATTGCGCCCGCCAGGGGCGAGCGGCGCAACCGCGGGATTAACGGTCCACTCACGGCCACGAACAGGAACGCAGGCAGGAACATGGCGATGGTCGCGACCAGCGCGCCGGGAAGGCCTGCCAAGACGTAACCGATGAAGGTAGCAGCGGTAGAAATCGGTCCCGGCGTGACCTGGCCCATGGCGACCGCGTCGAGCAATTGGCGTTCGCTGATCCAACCCAGACGTGCCACCAGGTTCGACCGCAGCAAGGCAATCAGCACATAGCCGCCGCCAAAGAGGATGGCGCCGATCTTGAAGAACACCAGAAACAACGCGCCCAAGCTGAACGTCGAAATCGCGGCAGCTCCCGCGGAGAAACCGCCGATTTTGACGAGGGCCGGCAACGAGGGCAGCCTGCGGCGGCGGCCGGAGCGCAGCCCGTGCGCGAAGCCGGCAACAATCGCTCCGCCCGCCAGCACCAGCAGTTCATTCACTCCCAAAGCGGAGGTTAGAACCGCGAGCAGGCAGAGAACCGCCAGCCACGCCGACTTCACGGCGGATCCAGCCAGCTTGAACACTGCTAACACGATCAGTGCAATGACGACCGGCTTGATGCCGTAAAGCACGCCCGCTATCTGCGGCAAAGAGCCGAAACGCATGTACGCCCATGCCAGGGCTGCGACTATGATGCTGGAGGGCAGAATGAAACAGCTTCCAGCCACCACCAATCCAGGCCATCCCGCCTGGGTGCGGCCGACATAAATGGCGAGCTCGGTCGAAGTCGGACCCGGGATAAGATTCGCAGCTCCGAGAAAGTCGAGAAACTGTTCGCGCGTCAGCCAGCGACGCCGGGTGACGAGTTCATCTTCCATCATCGCGATATGTGCAGGGGGTCCGCCGAACGCCGTGGTTCCAAGCTTTAGAAACAAGCCGGCCAATTCGAGCAGGGAAGCAGTCTCTGCCTCGGTCGGTGGTCGTTGCTGCGGTAGCAAG
>Ga0335076_10005378_pt1 | contig 12948 bp, 15 predicted proteins | sample Lox_Sample_25_FD_206717 | JGI IMG/M metagenome (GOLD analysis project Ga0335076, IMG submission 206717) | Soil microbial communities from Loxahatchee National Wildlife Refuge, Florida, United States - Lox_Sample_2.5 | ecosystem: Environmental > Terrestrial > Soil > Wetlands | place: USA...
GAGCGCGGACGGCATTGTGGCGATTGATCTCAGCACCAGCAACGATTGCGGGGGCATCGGGGTCGGCGGAGGATCGCTTATCTCAGTTCCCGAGCCCTCGACCTGGGCGATGCTGGCGCTCGGTTTTGCCGGGCTCGGCTTTGCGAGCTGGAGAAGGACGAAGCGCGCGGCTGCTGTCGCCGCCTGACCTGATCGCCAGAGCGCTCACGAAAGGCCGCCCTTGGATTGGGGGCGGTCTTCTTTTTGAAGCGGCCCAGGCCCAGGGCGGCGGCTATTTCAGCCTTGTCGTCCGTCTCGCAGCGGCCGGCCACGACAGCGCCTCATCGCCTCCGTCCTTCGGCCCTACCTCTCCCTCGCGACCGCGCCCGGCTTCGGTTTCGCCGCGCTCGGTTTTTTCGCGGGAGCCGCCTTCTGCATCGGCGAGGCGCTCTTCCCCGTTGACGTCCTGGCCGGCGCGCTCTTTGTCGCCGCACGCTTTGCCGGCGACTTGCGCGCCGCCGGCGCGGGCTTGCCCTCGCGCTCGACGATCAGCTCGAGGGCGTCGGCGAGCGTTATCGAGTCCGGACGCGCCGACTTGGGGATGGTGGCGTTGACCTTGCCCCAGTTAACGTAGGCGCCGAACCGCCCGTCGCGCACCGTCACCGGCCCGCCGTCCGGGTGCTGGCCGACCAGACGGCCGATCACCCCGCCGCCCGCCGCCTTCGCCTTGAGCAGCGCCACCGCCTCGTCAAGGATGAGAGCCGCCGGATCGGTCCCGCGGGGAATGGTGGCGTTGATCTTGCCGTGATTGACGTAAGGCCCGAACCGGCCCTGCTTGACGCTGATCGGCCCTCCGTCGGGATGCTCGCCGAGGACGCGGGCCGGCGCGGCGCCGCCAAAGCGCGAAGCCGCCCCGCTCTCCTTGGCGACGATGAGGTCGATCGCGCGGTTGGCGCCGATCTCCAGCACGTCGTCGTCGCGGCCAAGATTGGCGTAGGTCTTGCCGTGCTGCACGTAAGACCCGTAACGGCCGATGCCGGCGAGGATCGCTTCCCCGCTCGAAGGATGGCGCGCGACCTCGCGCGGCAGCGCGAGCAGCGCGAGCGCCTTCTCCAGCGTTAGGTCGTCCGGGCTCAAGCCGCGCGGCAGCGACGAGCGCTTGGGCTTCTCGCCCTCGCCCTGCTGAACGTAGTCGCCGAAGCGCCCGTTGCGGAGGGTGATTTCCTCCCCCGTCGCCGGATCCTGGCCGAGCACGCGGACGCCCGGCCGCTCGCCCTCCACGCTCTCCGCGCCGGTCGGCGCCAGAACGCGCGAGAACTTGCAGTCGGGGTAGCGCGAGCAGCCGATGAAGGCGCCGTATTTGCCGAGCTTGAGCGACAATTGCCCCTCGCCGCACAGCGGGCAAAGTCGCGGGTCGACACCGTCGCCGCGCTCGGGGAAGATGTGCGGTCCGAGCAGATCGTTGAGGCTGTCGAGCACTTGTCGGGTGCCGAGGTCCTTGATGTCGCCGACCGCGCCGGAGAAATCGTTCCAGAAATCGCGCAAGAGCGCCTTCCAGTCGATCTCGCTGTTCGACACCTGATCGAGCTTCTCCTCGAGATCGGCGGTGAAATCGTAGCCGACATATTTGGCGAAGAAGGATTCGAGGAAGGCGGTCACCAGCCGGCCCTTGTCCTCCGGATAGAGGCGCTTCTTCTCCAGCCGCACATAGGCGCGATCCTTCAGCACCGCGATGGTCGAGGCGTAGGTCGACGGCCGGCCGATGCCGAGCTCCTCCATCCGCTTGACTAGGGTCGCCTCGGTGTAGCGCGGCGGCGGCTCGGTGAAGTGCTGGCTCGCTTCGATCCGCTCCTTGGCGAGCTTCTCGCCCTCCCGCATCGCCGGCAGGCGGCTTGCGTCCTCGTCTTCCTCGTCGTCCCGGCCTTCCTGGTAGAGCGCGAGGAAACCCGGAAAGCGCACCACCTGGCCGGTCGCGCGAAATTCGAGCTTGCGCGCGCCGGCCTGAGCGAGGATGTCGACCGTCGTGCGCTCGAGCTCGGCGCTCTCCATCTGGCAGGCGATCGCGCGCGTCCAGATGAGTTCGTAGAGCTTCGCCTGCTCGGGCTCGAGGTGGCGCGCGACGTCGCGCGGGCGCTTGGTCATGTCGGTCGGACGGATCGCCTCGTGCGCTTCCTGCGCGTTCTTCGCCTTGGCGGTGTATTTGCGCGGCGCGGAGGGAACGTAATCGTCGCCGAAGTCCTTGGCGATGACCCGCCGGGCCGCCGCCACCGCCTCGGGCGCAAGGTCGACGCCGTCGGTGCGCATGTAGGTGATGAGGCCGGCCGCGCCGTCGCCGACATCGACGCCTTCGTAGAGCCGCTGGGCGATCTGCATGGTGCGCGCCGGCGCGAGGCCGAGCTTGCGCGACGCCTCCTGCTGCAGGGTGGAGGTGGTGAACGGTGGATAAGGATGGCGCTTGACCGGCTTCGATTCGATTCCGGCGACCGAGAACAGCGCCCGCTCCAGCGCACTTTTGAACGCTTCCGCTTCGGCGCCCGAGCCGATGTCGAGCCGGTTGATCTTCTTGCCGTCGGCGCCGACAAGCCGCGCCGTGAACGGCGCCTTGGCCTCGGTCAGGAGATGGGCGACGATCGACCAATATTCGCGGGGCGTGAACTTTTCGATCTCCAGCTCGCGGTCGCAGATGATCCGCAGCGCCACCGACTGCACCCGCCCGGCCGAACGGGCGCCAGGCAGCTTCCGCCACAGGACCGGAGACAGGGTAAAGCCGACCAGATAGTCGAGCGCCCGGCGCGCCCGGTAGGCGTCGACCAGCGCCTCGTCGATCTCGCGGGGATGGCGCATCGCCTCCTGCACCGCGTCCTTGGTCACCGCGTTGAACACCACGCGGTCGACGCGCTTGTCCTTGAGCAGCTTCTTGCCCTTGAGGATCTCGTGCACGTGCCACGAGATCGCCTCGCCTTCGCGGTCCGGGTCGGTGGCCAGGATCACCCGGTCGGCGTTCTTGACCGCACCGCTGATGTCGCTGAGCCGCTTGGCCGCCTTGGCGTCGACCTCCCAGCGCATGGCGAAATCGTGGTCGGGATCGACCGAGCCATCCTTGGCGGCGAGGTCCCGCACATGGCCGAACGAGGCGTAGACGCCATAGTCCTTGCCAAGATATTTGTTGATTGTCTTGGCCTTGGCGGGCGACTCTACGATTACGACTTTCATTCAAACTTCCTTTGAGCGGCCGGCGCCGCCTTCTCGGTTGCTCGGCCGTTGGGGCGCGGGATATGGAGACGCCGAGGCCGCCTGTCAAATTCGGATCGTGTCGCACGGGCCTTGGATGAGTACGCGATCGTGACCGACCCCTTTGATCTGCAACGCTTTGTCCAGGCCCAGGAGCCGGTCTACGAACGCGTCCGCCGAGAGCTTCGGGCCGGACGGAAGGAGAGCCATTGGATGTGGTTCGTCTTTCCGCAGATCGCGGGCTTGGGACAGAGCCCCACGTCGGTCCGCTTCGCCATCTCGTCGCTGGCCGAAGCGCAAGCGTACCTCGCCCATCCGGTGCTCGGGCCGCGCCTGAAGGACTGCGCGACCTTGACGCTCGGCGTCGACGGGCGGACAGCCGGCGACGTATTCGGGTCTATCGACGCGATGAAATTCCGATCGTCGCTGACGCTCTTCGCCAAAGCCGACCTTGAAGAGCGCGTCTTCGAACGCTGCCTCAAGAAATACTTCGCCGGCGCGCCGGACCCCGCGACCCTGGCGATGCTCGAGCGGTTGGAAAATCGACGCTGAGCGCCTATTGACTGCCCCGATGATCGCCTCCCCGCCCGTGTTCGCCCAGCGCCACCTGCTCGGCATCGAGCATCTGTCGCGCGAGGAGATCGTCGCCCTGCTCGATCTTGCCGATGAGGCGGTCACGATCTCGCGCCAGGTCGAGAAGAAGCGCGCCACGCTGCGCGGCCGTACCCAGATCAACCTGTTCTTCGAGGCCTCGACCCGCACTCAGTCGTCGTTCGAACTGGCGGGAAAACGGCTCGGCGCGGATGTGATGAACATGGCGGTCGGGGCGTCGAGCGTCAAAAAGGGCGAGACGCTGATCGACACCGCCATGACGCTCAACGCGATGCGGCCCGACATCCTGGTCGTTCGCCACCATCAGGCGGGCGCAGTGCACCTCTTGGCGCGAAAGGTTGACTGCTCGGTCGTCAACGCCGGCGACGGGGCCCACGAGCACCCGACCCAGGCGCTGCTCGACGCGCTGACGATCCGGCGCAATCTTGGCCGCATCGAGGGCCTCTCCGTTGCGATCTGCGGCGACATCCTGCATTCGCGCGTCGCCCGCTCGAACATCCTGCTGCTCGGCAAACTGGGCGCGCATGTGACGGTGGTTGGCCCGTCGACTCTGATGCCGTCGGGCGTGGAGCGCATGGGGGTCGAGGTCGCCCATGACATGCGCTCGGGCCTCAAGGACGCCGACATCGTGATGATGTTGCGCCTGCAGCGCGAGCGTATGAGCGGCGCCCTGGTGCCGTCGGCGCGGGAATATTTCCGCTACTTCGGTCTCGATGCGGAGAAGCTCGGCTACGCCAAGCCCGGCGCATTGGTCATGCATCCGGGTCCGATGAACCGGGGCGTCGAGATCGACACCCTGGTCGCCGACGGCGCGCAGTCGCTCATCCGCGAGCAGGTCGAGATGGGGGTCGCGGTACGAATGGCGGTGCTGGAGGCGCTGGCTCGGAACATTCCGAACGGCTGAAAGGGGCCGCGAAGCGCGTCATCAGAGCTGCGGAGCTCCAGCCGGCGCATCGTCCCACATTTCGTCACGGACAGGGACTGAGCCCTTCAACCGCGTTCAACCGGCTTCGACCGGCTGCGGAGCACGGTCTCGCGTTGGGCGCGCCGGCAGGAGAGCGGCGGCAGGCCGCGCAGGACGAGCCCGGCGTCGGCGACGGTCTGCCGGCCGATCTCGTAGAGCGAATCGGGCAACGCGCCGGCCCGATGGGGCGAGAGCAGCAGGCCCTCGATTTTGCGCGCCGGGTCTCCGGGCGGCGCGGGCTCGACCGGAAAGACGTCGGTCGCGGCGCGGAGCCGCCCTCGTTCGACCTGGCGCAGGAATTCGGGGAAGTCCACGACCGCGGCGCGGCTCATCAGCAGGAAGACCGATCCCGGCGCAATCAGGTCGAATTCGCGCTTGCCGAGGAACCCCTGGTTCTCGCTGGTCACGGCGGCGAAGACCACGATCACCTGGCTCGCGCTCAGGACCTCGTCGAGCGAGGCCGGGGCGACCCCGAAGGCGGCCATGAAATGATCGGAAATCCACGGATCGTACGCCTTCACCGGACTGCCGAACGGCGCAAGCAGGGGAACGAAGGCGCGCGCAAGATCGCCGAAGCCGATCAGGCCGACCCGCGCGCCATAGAGCGAGAAGCAGCCTTCCGCGCCCTCGAGCAGCCATTTCTCGTCGCCCCGGCGCATCGCCCGGTCGGCCGCGGTCACGCCGCGGATGAGATCGATCGCCATGCCCAGCGCCATCTCGGCGACGGGCCTGGCGAAGGCCGAGCTCGGCGCGAGCACATGGATTCCGCGTTCGAATCAGGTCTCATAGTCGACGTTCTGGAGGAAATTGGTCTCGACATTGATGATCGCGCGCAAGTTGGGCGCGCGGTCGAGCCGCGCCTTCGGCATGTCGCTCTGCCCGATCAGCAGCGCCATTTCGGGCAGATAGGATTCGAACCGCCCCGCCGGCATGCGGCCCGGCCCCTCATGGATCGCGAGTTCGCCCAGGTCCTTGAGCCGCGCCCAGATCCTGGGCTCGAAGATTTCGTCGATGCCTCGCGGCTGCGGATCGATCACGATCAGGGGTTTCGTCACGATTCTCCTCCCGAGGCGCTGCTCGGACCAGACCTAGATCGGCATAGAAACCGAGGCAAGGAAGGCTTGGCCCGCTCCGGAAGGCGACAATCCGCGCGCTCTCGCCTATATGAGCGCCATGACGACCCCGGCCTATAGCGCCCGGTTTTCCGTGGCTCCGATGATGGACTGGACCGACCGGCGCTGCCGGGCGTTCCATCGCCTCCTCACGCGCCGGGCGCGGCTCTATACCGAGATGGTGACGGCGGACGCCGTCGTATTCGGGCCGCGCGAGCGGCTCATCGGCTTTGCCGCCGACGAGCGCCCGGTCGCGCTGCAGCTCGGCGGCGCCGACCCGGCGCGGCTGGTCGAGGCCGCTCGCGTCGGCGCTGACTTCGGCTATGACGAGATCAATCTCAATTGCGGCTGCCCGTCCGATCGCGTGCAGAGCGGCCGGTTCGGGGCGTGCCTGATGCGCGAGCCTCAGCTGGTCGCCGACGCCGTCGCGGCGATGGCCGCCGCGGTCGATGTCCCGGTCACGGTTAAATGCCGGATCGGGGTCGACGAGCAGGAGCCGCGCAAGGCTCTTCACGCCTTCGCCGAGGCGGTGAAGGCGGCCGGCGCGGCGGCGCTCATCGTCCATGCCCGCAAAGCCTGGCTCGACGGCCTGAGCCCCAAGGACAACAGGTCGATCCCGCCGCTCGACTATCCGCTCGTCCATGCGCTCAAGCGCGCCCATCCCGACTGGCCGATCATCCTCAACGGCGGCGTCGCCGACCTCGCCTCGGCGCGGGCCGAGCTCCGCCATGTCGACGGCGTCATGATCGGGCGCGCCGCCTATCAGACGCCCGAGCTTTTGATCGGCGTCGATCCGGAGCTGTTCGGCGAGGAGGCGCCGGTCGCCGACGCGTTCGAGGCGATCGAAGCGTTCATCCCGGTCATTGCGCGCGGGCTTAAGCGCGGCGAGCGCCTGCACGATTACACCCGCCATCTGCACGGCCTGTTCGCCGGCCGCCCCGGCGCGCGCGCCTATCGGCGGATCCTGGCGAGCGAGGGCGTCAAGCCAGGCGGCGGGCTTGAAGTGTTGCGGAGGGCGATGGCGGCTGTCACGCCGGGGTCCGCGCTCGCCGCCGAATAACCCCGCGCGGCCCATTGACGGCGGGCGCGCCCCGCGGCCGCCAATGGATGAGGAGCGAACGATGCGCTGTGAGACGCTAGGCCTGCTCGATGGAGATCGCCTTCTCAGCCCGTCGGCGGAGCGCAACAAAGCTCCCATTGCCGCGGTCCTCAAACAGGCGCTGCCTGCCGCCGGCGTGGTGTTGGAAGTCGCCAGCGGCACGGGACAGCACGTAGTCCATTTCGCCAGAGAGATGCCCCATCTCACATGGCAGCCGAGCGAACGCGAGGACGAGCTGCTGCGCTCGATCGAACGCTGGCGCGCGGCGGAGGCTCTCGCGAATGTTCGCGCGCCGGTCCGCCTCGACGTCATGGAGCAGCCTTGGCCGGTCGCCTCCGCGGCGGCGGTGGTTTGCCTCAACATGATTCATATCGCGCCGTGGGCCGCCGCCGAGGCGCTGATCGCCGGCGCGGGCAAGGTCGTCGACGACGGCGGGGCGCTCTTCCTCTATGGACCGTTCCGTCGTGGAGACCGGCATACCGCGCCAAGCAACGAGGCGTTCGATTTGCAGTTGCGGGCGCAAAATGCCGCTTGGGGCGTTCGCGATCTGGACGAAGTCGCGGCGGTCGCGAGGGCGCGAGGCTTCGGCCCGCCCGCGATCCACGAGATGCCGGCGAACAACATGAGCGTAGTGTTCTACAAAGCCTGATGCGTGCGACGTCACATCCATGCGCGTCGAGGAAGGATGAAGGCGACAGACGGCTTGAAGTTGGCGGCAAATTAGAGCGGAGAGGTCACCTCGCGGTGAGGACGAGCCGTCCGCGCTCGACCGTATAGCTCTTGAGCCGGCCGAGAAAGCTCATGCCGAGCAGGCTTTCATCGAGCGCGCCGGGGCGCGCGATGAGAGCCGCGACATTGCGCATCACGATCGGCCCGACGGCGACCTGGTCGAGCCGAACCTCCGCCGCCAGCGCATCGCCGTTGGCGGTGCTGACCTGGGCGTCATAGTCGAGTCCGGCGGCGTTGATCCCGGCGCGCCGCGCATCGGCGGCGGTGAGCACCACCGAGGAAGCGCCAGTGTCGAAGAGGAAGGTCACCCGCGCGCCGTTGACGCGGCCCGTGATCGCGAATTCGCCGCCGAGTCGCTGGTTGACGATCACTTCGCCGCCGCTGCCGACTTCCGGCTCGGACGGAAAGAGCTCGCCGGCAATCCGCTCGGCGATGTCGGACGCCTCGTAGCGATAGGCGTAGATTCCGGTCAGCGCGATCATCAGCGTCGCCCAGACTGTGGCCGCGCTGACCACGCGCGCGACGTCGCTCGGCCGCGCCAAGCGCAGGCCGCTGAGCAGGAGCCAAACCAGCAAAGCGACGCCGATCGCGGCGCTGGCGAAGCTTTGATGGTCGAGTCCGAACAGGGTCGATTGCGCCGGGGCTAAAATCAGCGCCGCGAGCGCCGCCGCCAGCACCGCAATGGGGAGGATGAAGCGCATCAGCCGGCCTGACCGCGCGCCGCGACTCGTCCGCCGCGCGCCGAGCGCGAGCGCGCCCGTTTGAGCCGCTCGCCGAGGGAGGCCATGACGGCCAGCCGCTCGGCCTCGCTCATCGCCGCCCAGGCGGCGATTTCCGCAATCGTGCGGCCGCAGCCGATGCACAGCCCGGAGAGCGAATCGACGACGCAGACCTTGACGCAAGGGGTCGATGGAACGGCAGCCGACATGGCCCTTCATTTAGGAGGCGGCATGGCCGATGAGAAGGCCGCACCAGGCGGCGATCTCGGCCAATTGCTGCGCCGCGCCGGCGACGTCGCCGGTCTGGCCGCCAATCGCGCGCCGGGCGAGCGCGACCATCGCCCATGCCGCGGCCGCGCTCGCCAGCGCGGCGGCGACGACGTGGGCGAGGCCGAGCGAAACGAGGCCGAGGATCAGCGCGATGATGAGGGCCGAACCCCATGCGGCGACGAGCGCGCCGGGATCGAGCCGGCCGGCCGCGGCGCCGGCGCCGTCGGCGCGCGCCGGGTCAAGCAGCGCGAGCGGCGTCAGCGCGCCGGCCCGCGAGAGGGCGGCGACCGCGATCAGGCTCGCAGAAGCGCGCCAGAAGCCGCCGTCGAGCGCAGCCGAGAGCGCGGCGACCCGCAGGATGAGCGCGAGCGTCAGTGCGATCGCGCCATAGGCGCCGATGCGGCTGTCGCGCATGATGTCGAGCTTCTCGGCGCGCGTCGCGCCGCCGCCGAAGCCGTCGGCGACGTCGGCGAGCCCGTCCTCGTGCAGCCCGCCCGACGCGGCGACCAGCGCAGCCGTCGCCAGCGCGGCGCGCATCAGCGGCGGCAGTCCGAACAGCCCGGCGAGGGCGAGCGCCAGCGCGCCTGCGAGTCCGACCGCCGCGCCCGCGACCGGCGCCGCCCAGGCGAAGCGGTCGATGGCGAGCGGCGCGCTCGCGCTTGCGCCGCCGACGGGGGCGCGGGTGAAAAAGCGCAGCGCGTCGCCGACGTCGCGCGCGGCGGGAGCGAACCGGCGCAATCCGTCGAACCCGTTCACCGCCGCCGCTCGTTTTGGCGCGGCGACGGGCTGGGCGCGGGCGGAAGGAGGGAGGGCATAGGCCGCGGCTCAGACCGCCCAAACGAAGAATGCGAGCGCCGCCACCCCCAGTCCGGTGAGGCCGGTCTCGATGAGGCCCCACTGGCGAACCAGCGCCCGCGCCGCCGCGACGTCGGGACCGCGCAGCGCCCGGATCTGGTTGTCGACCGGGGTCATGAGGAAAAAGGCGTAGGGCCAGCTCATGATGATGACCAGCGCGCCGAACGCCCAGCGCACGTCCTGAGATTCGAAATAGGCGATGAAGCCGGCGATCGCCGCAATCAGCGCGTAAACGGCAAGCAGCGCGATCCCGCGGCTGTCGCTCGGGCCCCATTCGCCGAGCAGCGCCTCGTCTTCGAGCTTGAGGCGGGCCGGCTGCTCGACCCAGTTGACGTAAAACGAGGCGCCGGCGAAGGCGGCGGCGAAGATAAGCGCGAACGTTCCCCAGATCATGGCCGGTCCAGCTGTTCCGAGCCGCTCATCTAGCATGAAGCGGCGCGGAATGGGACGCGCGAGGCGCTTCCGCTCCCTACTCATCGGCCGCCGCCGACCGCGCCCGGTCCCCGGCCGATTTGCGCCGGCGCCGGTTCGAGCGGCGCAATGGGATCAACGCTCGGGGGCGAAGTCGAACGACTGGAACCGGTCCAGATTGTCGCTGCGCCGGAAGATCTCGGGGTGGCCGAGCGCGCGGGCGGCGTCGTCGTGTCCCGAGCGCCAGTGCTCCTCCATGGTGCGGCGGGAAAACTCGTAGTCCTGCGCCACCCCTTCATAAGGTTTCGCACGGTAGATCAACTCGACGACGTTGTAGGCGGCCTCCTCGGTCTCGCGCGCCAGCATCTCCACATCCGGGTCGGCGCGAAGGTTCTGCGGCAGGCGGTCGTACACGCGCCGAAAAGCGTGGCGAAGACCCTGCGCGGATTTGAAATGGTCGGTGGCGAAGCGGGTCCGGCTGGCGAACTGGATTTCCTTCTGCCGCACGTCGGCCTGAGTGAGGTCGCGCGGCAATTCGCCGGACGAGCTCCACAGATCGACCTGGAAGGCGAGGGTGTCGACGCGCGGCCTGCTGTCGAACACCCATTGCAGCGGCGTGTTCGAAATGAGCCCGCCGTCCCAGTAATATTGGCCGTCGACCTCGGTCGCCGGGAATCCGGGCGGCAGCGAGCCGCTGGCGATGATGTGCCGGGCGTCGATCTTGTGCGTCGCGTTGTCGAAATAGGTGAAGTTGCCGCTCGCCACGTTGACGGCGCCGACGCTGAACCGCGTCTCGCCCTTGTTGATCAGGTCGAAATCGACCAGGCGCTCCAGGGTCGCCTTGAGCGGCGAGACCTCATAGAAGCTGAGCGCCTGGGGCTTCTGCGGCGGCCAGAAGTGGAGCGGCGGAAAGCGGGGAGAGAAGAACGACGGCGCCCCGAGCATCGCGATGCCGAGCGCGTGGACCTGGTTGATGAAGCTGTGCGTCGCTTCGTCCCTGAGATTGAGCGAACGAAAATAGGGGATGCCGAAGACGCCAAGCGGAGACGTGCTGACCGCCTCCCAGAATTCGCGCAGGCGCGCGACCCGCCGCTCCGGGGGATTGCCGGCGATCAGCGCAGAGTTGACGGCGCCGATCGAAATTCCGGCGATCCAGTTCGGCAGCACGCCCGCCTTGTGCAGGGCCTCGTACACGCCCGCCTGATAGGCGCCCAGCGCGCCGCCGCCCTGGAGCAGGAGCGCAATCGTCCTGAACGGCGGCGAGCCGGGCTCGCGGCGGTTCATGGATTTGCCCGTCGCCTTGCGCGGCATTCAGAACTCCAGATGGCGGCAGCCGCGGCGACGATAACAAGCCGCCGAATAGGGGTCCACAACGCAAGAGCCGCGCCTCCGCGCGGCCTTCGTCAGGAAACCCGCGTCACTTCGCCCGCGTCCAGCCGAACGACTTGCAGATGAGCCCGCCGAGCACGCAGCCGGCGGTGGTGAGGCGGTCGCCGGACAGCGTCATCTTCCCGCTGTAGCGCTTGCCGTCCTCGGGATTGTAGGCCGCCCCCGCCCATCGACCGGCGCCGTCCGGCTTCATGTCGAAGAACACCTGTTCGCCGATCTTGGCCGGGCCGTTCGGGTCTTTCTTCCAGGCGATGAAGCCGCAGACGGCGTCGCCGCCGCAGGCCGAGAAGCGAATCTTCGCCGCGCCGTCGTCGCGCAGCCACTCGCCGGTCACCTCGGCGGCCGTCGCCGCCGAAACCGTCACAATCGCCAGGCAGGCGAGCAAAGCGCGCCGCATTCCGTGTCTCCGTCCTGATCGCTGGAAGCCGGCGCATGTGCCGCATGCGCGCGCCGCCGTCAAGCCGGCCCGCGGAGCGCCTCCGGCCATAGCGGACGATAGCCGCGGGCGAGCGCGGCGACGGTCGAGGGCGGAGTCAGCACGTCGGCGGGCGCGTCCGGCTCGAGCGGCGCCGGCGGTCCATAGCCGGAAAAACTCCAGAGAGAAAGTGTCCCATTGCGCACCGCATAGGCGCGCCCCCCGCGCGCGATCATCGCGCCGTCCGGCAGCTCGCCGAGCCGCGCCCGGGAGAGGCGCTTGCCCCGCCCATCGAGCCGTTCGCGATGCAGCGCCTCGTCCATGTCGTCGGCGCCGCTCGGGCTGCCGGGAAAGGCGGCGAGGAAAGCTTTCGCAGCCGCGCGCCGGCACTCGAAGCAGGGGCGGTGACCGGCGGCGAGCGCGGTCGGCTCGTCGAGGAAGAACAGCTCGGTGTAGAACTTCCCCCATACGTCGCGCCGGCGGCCTTTGAACTGGCAGACGCAGGCGATCCACCGCCGCGAGGCCCATCGCCGTCCGCTCAGCGTCCGGTCGTCGCGGTGCAACTTTCCGCCGCGATTGCCCATGAGGCCGCCGCGCTCGGCGACGGCGTGCAGTTCGCCGAACGGATCGACCCGATTTTGCAGCGGCCGCGCGGCTTCGGAAACGGGCGGCGACGGGTTGCGTTCGGCGCGCAGGGGGTTCTAGCCTCGGCAGACGGGGGTTCGCCAACAGTTTCGTGGAGGGGATGTGGCGCTCGAACTCAGGCCGAATTGCGAATATTGCGACAAGGACCTGCCGGCGAGCGCGCAGGACGCGCGAATCTGCACCTACGAATGCACATTCTGCGCCGATTGCGTGGCCGGGCCGCTGCAGAATGTGTGTCCAAATTGTGGCGGCGGGTTCGCGCCGCGGCCGATCCGGCCGGCGCGCGAGTGGCGGCCGGGGCTGTCGCTGGCCAAGCGGCCGGCCTCAACGAAGCGGGTGGGGCTTTCCTACAGCCGCGAGGAGGTCGCCGAGTTCGCCCGTAAGCTCGCGCCGGTCCCGCCCGAAAACCGCTGAATTGGGGACCCTTGCCGGCCCGACCGGCGCCGCGCCTCCGGTTCTCTGATAATCAAAAAAGATGACAATATGTTGACAGAAACCGAATTTGCTCTTATACTCCC
>Ga0335076_10005381_pt1 | contig 12942 bp, 13 predicted proteins | sample Lox_Sample_25_FD_206717 | JGI IMG/M metagenome (GOLD analysis project Ga0335076, IMG submission 206717) | Soil microbial communities from Loxahatchee National Wildlife Refuge, Florida, United States - Lox_Sample_2.5 | ecosystem: Environmental > Terrestrial > Soil > Wetlands | place: USA...
TGGTATTCCCGTGTGCGACGCAAGCTGCTTGATCCCGATACACCTCGACGACCACGTAGGTGTCGGTCTCTTCGACGCTCTTGGCGAAGCCGTAATAGGCAACCCCGGGCTCGTTCTCAAGCGTCATTGCTGTGACATCGGTCATCAGATCTTCGAACGCCTGCGCGTTCTCTGGACGCACCCGCAGGTGGGCGATGAAGGTAATCATCGGGCCGCCTTGACCTTCGCCGGTTCGCCGATGACGTGGTGGGAGGTATGCAGCCTGTCCTTCGCGGCTTCGATCGTCCGCCGCACGCCTTCGCGAACCGACACCTTGTTCGGACCCAGCAACTCCACCATTTTGGTCGTGTCGGCCCAGATCGGCCAGGCCTTGCTGTTCTCGACGAATACCGGCTCCTTGCCGAGTATCTCGCCCGCCATCTGGCAGTACTCCTGCGTCGTCACGGCTTCCGTCCCGCCGACGTTGACGATCTCGGCGCCAACCTTGGCGATACCCGCTGCGGCGATGGTCTTTTCGACGTAATCATCTTCGTACAGCGGTGTATGAACATTTCGCACGCCGGGATAGACGCTCACCGGTTGATCCCGGATCATCTGGTCGATGCGTTGCGTGACTCCGCCACCCCGCGGGCCGTAGAAGGAGAAGATCCGCACCAACACGACCGGGAGCTCGTAGTCCACGCTGAGATGTTTGAGCAGGAATTCGGCTGCGATCTTGCTCGCGGCATAGTTCTCGGCGGAGGAGTGCAGGCCGTAGGGATCGTCCTCGCGCAGGGGCCGCTCGCCCTGGTACTCGTAGAGCGAACCGGTGCTTCCGTGCACGAATGCTTCGCAGTCCCGGTAGCGTCTGGCCAGGCGCCCGGCGGCACCCGCATTGACTTCATAGGCGTTCTTCTGCGGCGGCAGAACGGCGTAATTGATTACCACATCAACTGATTCCGGCAGCGGTGACAGGTCGGGATCGGCGAGATCGAAGGCAATCGTGTGTGCGCCCGCCTCCTCCAGCATCTGCTTCTGGGCCGGATCAGAGAACCGCGCCACCGCGTACACCTCATTTGTCTTCGCCAGTTCTTTGGCGACCGGGAAAGCCACCACGCCGCTCGCGCCGGTGACGAGAATCCTTTGCCCTGACAAGTCCTGCATCGCAACTCTTTTCGTAGCGTTATCCATCGGCGGCGGACGCCTCCATGGCTTCAGCTTCGTAACTGCCCATGAACTCCATCGGCACGCCGCCCATGGTGCAGATGAACAGGTCAACGCCAGGCACCCCTGTGTCGAGAACGGTGACGTCGTCGGTGAATTGGCGCGCTTTATCCTGCATCGTGCCGTAGTCGTCGGCCAGAAAGGACAATGCGGCAAGTCCTTCGGGTGCGGCCATGCGTAGCTGTTCGGGAACGTCGAGAACTTCGACGAGGCCCGCCATGCCACTGCCCAGGATCGTGACGTCCGCCCCCTCAGACGGTGGCCACCCAAGGGTCGTCTCGAGTATCTGCCCCGGAACCCGAAAACTGTGTTGCACGTCCATGCCGACGACGTCGGTGAGGAACCCGATGAACCTCGTCGCCGAATGGCTGAGCATGACCACGTGATGCAACTGGTTCGGCACGGCGAAACCTCCCGACGAGCGCCTATTGGTGCGCCACGTCGGATGCTAGCCAGGCGGCCCGAACCGGGGCTACAGATTGCGGAATATGAGCCTAAGCGGACGTCCATCGGAGCACCGTCAGATGCCATAGCGCAGTTTGATGCTGTGATACCGATCGAGCATCTGCTTCACACGCTCGCCCTCGGACACCATCGCGGTGTCGGAAGGCAGCGCGTCGAGCAGTTCTGACCGCTTCACCAACCGGGTACGGAAGCTTGCGGTGTTCTGACTCATCAGATTGCGATACGTAAGGTTGCCGTTCGAAAAGCCCTGGGTGTCAAGCCAGTTGTGCACGCCAGGATCGTCGTGCGCGATCACCAGGCGCACCACGTCGTCACTGTCCACCTTGGTACGTGCGGGGGTGTAGCTCACCGGGCGGTACAGGAAGTCCATGCTGGCCGCGAAGACACTGCCCATCCCGAAGATCCAGAAGCCGTCATGGTTGTTCATCTCGACGATCAGCGCCTCGTCGGGCTTCAATTCCCAGATCATGTGCGCCGCCAGCCGTCCGCGCTTGGCGTCGTCGTCGGTGTTGGCGGTCCGCTCGGGCGGGAACTGGTTCGTGAAGGCCGGGTCGCACACGCCGAGGGAGTAATTCCACGAATGTTCGGGCCAGTCGTGCATCGCGCCGGTCAGGAAGTCCCCGGCCCACTCCATCGCCTGAATGATCCGCTCCGGCGTCGGTATCGGCCGCGGACCGTCCATGCCGATCCGTTCGATCGACAGCGTGGTCGGCGTCTCGAACCACGCGTCGAATGCCTCGCGGATGAACAACTTCCGCGAACCGGGGGTCGTCGGCAGCCAGTTCTCGGCGCGCACTTCTCCCCCGACGAACAGCTCGAAACTCCCGTCGGCTTCGGTGGCGATCTGATGACCGAAGATGTTGGTCTCCGGAATGTCACCGAAGGGCTCGTGCAAACTCGGCCAGTCGGTGCCGGGGATGCGATCAGGGCGCGGGCCCTGCACCGTCAGGTTCAGCCACCGCGCGGTGCCACGGTTCCCGCTGATCCGGTAGGCGTGATCGCCGTCGATCCACGCTTGGCGATAGGTGAAGTCGGCGACGTCACCACCCAACTTGCGCGTCGGTGTGCAGAAGGGATGAAGCTGCGGGAAGGCCGGATCCTTGGTCTCCAGCGCCAGGTCGAACGCCTGCCCCAGATTCTGGGTGAGGAATCGGAACGCATCGGCCCGCAGGATCGGACTGCCCGGGTTGGCGTCTTTGAACACATCCTCGCCCGCAGACCTGAGCTGATCGCAGAAACGGTGCCACGCGTTGCGAAGCTTCTCGTCGCTGGGCCCGTCGCCATAGGCCATCGGTTCAGGCTCCCAGCCTGGTGAGGATTTCCGACACCCTTTGGGCCGCGCGTTGGGTAGCGGCGCGCGCCCCTTCTGCAGCGATGCGCGGACCGACCAACTCGATGTCGAAGACGCCTTCGTAGCCGGCCTCGAGCACGTCGCCCAGTATTCGGTCGAGCGGGATCACCCCGTCGCCGGGTACCGCGCGACAGGGTGCGGTTCTGTCGCCAAGCACGTAGTCGCTGACCTGCATAAGACCCGTCATCGGAATCGCTTGCCGCAGAAGCGTCTTCAAGCCAGCCTCCATCCAACAGGCGTGCCATTCGATGCAGAGACCAATGCCGGCGAGTCCTGCGAGGGTGATTGTATCGGCGAGCGTGTGGGCAATGTGGATGTCGGCATTGAACGACGAGGCGTTCTCGACGAGCACGCGAACCCCCTCGGCTGCAGCTGCCGCCTTGCACGTTGCGATGAGCGCGGTAAAGCGTTCGGCGGCTTGCTCCCACGTCAAATGACCGCGGCCGCCTGTTTGCAAATACACTGAGCTGGCGCCCAACGCCGCGGCGATGTCGATGGCCTGCAGCAGCTTCTGGGTCGCCTCGCCACGGTCGTGATCCAGGTCGGGATAGACGGCGAACTGATGATTCACCGCTTCCACCTGCGGCGCGCCGGCAGCCAGTGCCTGCCGAGCCTCATCTACCCCGCCCGGCCGCATCAGCGACGGAGTCACCAGCGTCGTGTGCTGCACGCCGATCTGGCGGCAATGGTCGAGGAACGCCGTGGTGCTCTCATTGAGGAATGCAACCTGGTGCAGGCCCACGCGCGGATGCACGACTAGGCCCTCGTCTCGATCTCGACGCCGAACCGTTCGCGGAACGGTCTGAACTCCTCGTTGAGGGCGTCGAGGTCCTCACCGATGTCGGTGAGCAACGAGGTCGAATAACGGAACTTGCCGTAACGGTCACCCTTGTTGTTGGCGAGGTAGTCGCGCATCGCGCGCTCGGCCCGAGGGGTCAGCCGCCGCCCGGCGAAATCGTAGTAGCCGCGCACGGTTGCGATCTGGTCGGAAACGAAGTCGCGGTAGCGGACGTGGTGGATGCGCGGGTCATCGACCATGGGGTTGGTCATCGTGTTGACGATGCCCGCTCGCGTCATCTCCAGATGCTTCTTCGCCTCGACCTTCAGATCGATCGGACCGACGATGCCGTCCATGATGTCGGCCATCATCATGGTGCGCGAGGCCGCGACCTGTACGGGATCGCGGTGCAACCACACGAGTGTGGCGTCGGGATAGGCGTCGAAGAATTCCTTGAGCCGAAAGCCGTGGAATCCCTTGAGCACCCAATATTTCTCGGGCCTACCGTACTGGAGCTGCTGCAGCATCGCCTTGTGAATTCGGTACTGTGCCGCGGCGTCGGCCGGCAACCCCTGAGTCACTGATTCGATCGGCACCCGCCACCAGGCGGTCGGCGTCATCACCCGGAAATCGAAGGCCCAGGTGCGTTCGTCCTCTGGCAAGCCGTCGCCGAGCATGTCGTTGTAGGGGTGCGAATGCAGCCATTTCGGCAGCTTGGCATTGATCTCACGCCAATCCTCGTCGGCGCGACGTCGGCGCGGATCGTCAGTGCCGGCGACACCCGGCGGTGGCGACGGATACATGACCTCCCAAAACCTCAGGGCGCGGGCCGCGGGGTCGACGGACATCAAGGCGTGCATCAGCGTGGTTCCCGTGCGCGGTTCGCCCGTCACGAACATCGGCCGCTGGATCACCTCGCCGGCGATCGGATAGCGGTTGCGGTCCTCGAAGAACTCGAGTCGCGACGTCAGCAGCCAATGGCAGACTTGCGCCGCCTGTCGACGACCGTCTGCATCCATTGCCCCCGCGTTGAGCTGATCGACTGCGAGCCCGAAGCGCTCGGGCAAGGTGGCGTCGCTCCAGTCGTAGAGTCCCGTCTCGGCCTGCGCACGAGCCAGCATCGCCTGCGCGTCGAGAGTGTCTTCGGTTGCAGGCATGGTCATTTGCCACTGACCAGGGTGAGCAGTTCGTCTTCCGTCTCGCGCACCTTGGCGGCCGAGCCGGCGCTGAATGCGAGTCCACCCATGCTGCCGTACTCCATCAACTTGAAAACCCGCAGACCCGCGTCGCAGAAGCCCTTCATCCGCTGCGCCACCTGCTTGGGCGTGCCGCAGGGGATGATGTCGCGAATCGCCTGCGTATCAACGTCTTTGCAGAACTTTACGATCTTCTCACGTGAGAGCTTGACCGGATCGAAGTCCATGATCCCGCGCCAGTCTGCGCCCATCGGGTGCTCGTAGCCGAACGTGCGGAGGTCCTCGGCAGTGAGCATCAAGATGATGGACTTGACCAGCGGAGCCTCGAGCATCGCCTGGATCTCGTCGTCCTCGCCTATCAAGCACATCTGCGTGATGGCGGGGACGATCGCCATGGGGTCGCGACCGGCCTGCTCGGCCGCCTCGCGGACGACCGCGAGTTTGGCGGCGTAGTCCTCCGGTGTGAACGCACCCGCAGGCCACCAGCCGTCGGCATGCCGGCCGGCGATACGCAGCATGCGAGGCCCGGAGGCACCGATCCAGATCGGCGGGATCCTGCCTTCGTAGGCTTCGGTGTCCAGTCGCGCGTGCTCGAGACGATAGAAGTCACCCTCGAAGTCCACCGGTTTGTCGCTGTCCCAGAGCAGCTTGATGACTCTGACCGACTCCTCGAACCGACTGACTGGCCTGGCGAAGTCGAACCCGTAAGGCACGGTGTTTTCGAGCTCGCCGGAGCCGAGGCCGAGGATGAAGCGGCCCTTCGACAGGTGATCAAGGGTCAGCGCTGTCTGCGCGAGCATGGCTGGGTGCCTGCGGACCGTGTCGACGACGGTCGTGACGATGGGTGTCGTCGTCGTGAGGACGGCGGCGGCGGCGGCGACGGCCATACCGTCGAGGTGCCGGTGGGGCGATGGTGACGCGGTGGCGAGATCGGTGAACTCGGGCGCCCAGATCGAATCCGGCCAGAAACTGACCATGTGGTCCGGTAGCCAGATGGAGTGATATCTCCCGGAGTCGTACTGATCGAGCAGCTCGATGGCGAGCGGCAACGTGGTGCGTAGAAAGGCGGCCGGCTGGACCTTCATCGGTTGACGGTCCGTGCGACGCTCGTGGTCATCCGTGGAGCCGGTCCGATCGCGCTGAGCATTCGCTCAGCGTAGCCGTACGCTGTGCGCCGGAACCTGAAGATCAAAGAGGTATGCGATGAACGATGACACCGCGCTCATGGACATCGAGTCGATCAAGCAGTTGAAGGCGCGTTACTGCCGGTATCTCGACACCAAAGACTGGGATCGATGGCGCGATCTCTTCACCGATGACTTCTTCGGCGACACAACGGAAGCGGGAGGCACCCTGATCGTCGGCGTGGACGAATTCATGGCCTACACCCGCAACACGATCGGCAAGCCTTCTCAAGCGACTGTCCATCAGGTGCACGGTCCCGAAATCGAACCACGCCCGACCACCACCACCACGTCCGCAACGGCAAGCGGCCCAAGGATCGGCGAACCATGTTCCGATTGGTCAAAGATCGCCCGCGATCCCAGTACTGGACTGACGATCATCTGTGATGGCGCGACGGGCGCCGGCGCGGCGCCCCCTCATTGGACTACCGATGACTTAAGCCATGTGATCGGAGTCCAGACCATCGGCACATCGTGCGCAGGGTCTCAGCCCTACGCAATGGCGATATCGCCGGATGACTACCTCGTTGCGTGCTTCCCCTCCGACGGCGGCTCCGATCAGCTTGCCGGGCAAGGCTCGACGTGGCAGATCTACCATCCATGACCTGAGGCCAATCGCAGCGTGCTCTCGGTCGCGGGTCTCTCGGCGCCGACCTACGGACCGCGCCAACCCTTCTGCGGCACGCCAACCTGAACAACACCGCGATCTACGTGCAGGTGTCCGATCCGAAACGCGCGCCGACGCGATTGACCGACTCAACCAGTTCAGCAGCCACGATTGAGCGCCCGGTGCGCTCACTCAGGCCTCAGGTCAGAACGTATTGGTCAAATACAGTTGCAGGGACTCAAATAGGCTCTCGAACAGTCCGCTGCTGCCGATCCCGTTATCGAGTGCACCAATAAGCGCGTCGAAGCTGTTGATGTTGTCGGAGATGTCGACAAGGGTGAGGTCACCGTCGGTCGACGTGGTCGCGTTGGCGATTTCCGTCGGTGTCAACCCGAGGTACTCCGCGTGCGTGGTGAACAGGTTGTACAGCGCATCCAGCTGACCTCCGGCTGTGAAGTCCTGTTGGAAGTCGGCGACCCCGTCGCCGTCGAGCGTGTAGATCGTCGCCGGGTACAGATCATCGGGCGTCACGTTAGTGTTCGCCTCAATTCCGCCCGGGAGGGAGGGGTCACCGATGAACACGAAGTGCAGATCGGCACTGGGGATGCCGTCTGCGGCGAGTTGGGTCATGGCGATCGACTCGGCGGTGGCGCTTTGTGAGTATCCGAAGATCGTCAGCGGGTCCTCGGCGGTGAAAGCGCCTGGGTTCGCGGTGAATTCGTTCTCCACGGCGAGGGTGACGTCGTCGGCGTCGGTGAGATTGCTTTGCTGGATCAGTTCGGGCGTCGTCAGTACCTGCAGCGGCGCGGCACATGGGTCGGTCCCGACCATGTCGCAGACCGTCGAGGAGGTCGCGCCATCGTCGAAACCCAGCGGGTGCAGATACAGATTCTCGGCGGCCTGCGCGAAGGCGGTGTCCGGCGTCGACTCGAAGGTTCCGCCGAGGATGATCGCCGTATCGCTGCCAGATAGCGGGTCGTCCGCGTCGGCCTGGGCGGCTTGGAGACTCGCCGCGCTGGCCGCGCCAAGAAACATGCCGACGATGGCAACTTTCGCGAGCATCTTAGATCCGTTCACCTTCACTTCCCTTGCCTCTTGCCGCGCAAAGTCTGCGTCTTCACATGTCTTATCTGACGCACAGCCTGGGTCCAAGGATCGAGTATGCTCCGCGCCCGGCGGGCATACGTGAGAAACGGCGGAGACCGGGAACCGTCGCCGGACTCTGCTCGGAACCGTTCGAGAGGGCTCCGCGTCCAACACGGTGTGTCGGAGGTCCGGGGTACAACACCGTGACCGGCCCGCGTCGCGACGACTTGCCTAACAACTTCGTCGGCGATCTCGTGCGAACTGAGCGCGGTTGGGTGGTCGTGCCACCAACGTGTTGCCCGGACGGCCACGCCTGCACCGACCCAGGCTGGTCAGTCAATGCCGTGTGGTGCACATGCAACAGTCGACACATGGAATGGCGATGCCATTGCGGCGCAACCCTTTACGCACCGCAGCCTGGGCCGCATTGCCGCCTCCGCGACCGAGGCCCCGTATCAATGTGGGAGGACGAGCAAGGGCGCACACCAGACTCCTGAGCGACCGCCGGCGAGATCTGAGTAGCGGTATCGGCGAACGTCCACGTGACCGCAAAGGTTACAAAGTCGCGCAGGTGGGCCGTGGCGCGGATTTCGAACCGTGTTGCGTGCACCTACGACCTGTCAAAGATCCCGACAGCAGCGTTCTAATCTGCGCGACGACTTAGATAGCGCCGCGAGATCGTACCCATTGTCACGTCAGTAGCGATCGAGCTCGATCAACCGCGCGTCACTGATCCCGAAGTGATGCGCGATCTCGTGGAGCACGACGTGTCTAACCTCGCGGCGTACACGATCGGCGTCGCCGGCAGCGAGTCGCGTGATCGGCCCGCGGAAGATGCTGATCTTGTCGGGAAGCACTCCGCTGTACGTGCTGCTCCTTCGCGGCAGCGGTACACCGCGGTACAGGCCGAGCAGCGGCTGCCCGTCGGGAGGCTCGTCCTCGATCTCCGCAACGATGCCAGACCGCTTCGAGCAGGAGTCGGTCGAGGCGGTCGCCGGTCTTGTCGACGGCGTTCCTCTGGAACCGCGGCTTCGCGCCATGCTCGACGCCGGCCGGTTGCACAAGCCGATGTTCACGCTGCGCGGCGGCACGAACGAGGTACTGCGCGGCATAGTCGCGCGAGGGATGGGATTGCGTTGAGTACGTGGCTCTCCGGTGGGGTGCTCGACAATGCACCAACCAACGATGACTCAACCGAGCTGCGACAGCTCGCCGACGACATCGGTCGCCGGTCCTTAGATGCGCGCATCGGCCACCGGGGCCACCCCGACCACTTCGACGATGCCCTGTGGCGCGCACTGGAGGAGACCGGTCTGGACCGGCTGACCAGCACACCCGACCACGGGGCGACCCCCGCCGACGCCGCTGTGGTGCTCCGCGGGCTGGCGCGCCATGCCGGGGCGGTACCGATCGCCGAGACCGACCTGATGGCGTGCTGGCTCGCGGGCGAAGCGGGGTCCGAGGCGCCACCGGGGCCGTTGACGGTCGCGATCGCGCGGGGCGCCATGTCGAACGGCACAATCGCCGGAACAGCGGCCCGGGTGCCGTGGGCGCAGCAGGGGGCCGCCGTCGTTCTGGCAGTGCGCACCGCGGACGCGCTGCACGTGGGGATCATGCATGAACCCGAGATCGAGGCCAGTCACAATCTGGCCGGCGAACCCTGCGGGACAGTCGAATTCGCCATCTCGACCGATCAGTTGATCGCGCTGCCCACGCCGATCGCCGACGAGTTGTCCTGTCGCGGTGCATGGGCGCGCTGCTGCCAGACGATCGGCGCCCTGGACGCCGCCGCCGAACTCACCGTTGCTCATACCCGGGAACGATCGCAGTTCGGGCGTCCATTGAGCGCCTTCCAGGCGGTGCAACATGCCCTGGCCACCATGGCCGGTGACATCGAACGCGCACGCGCGGTAACGACCGTGGCTGTCGCCGCAGCTGACGAATACGGTTTCGCCGCTCCGCAGACCCGCCACGCCGTCACGGTCGCGAAGGTCGTCCTCGGCCAGGTCGTTGGTCCGGTCACCACGATCGCCCATCAGTTACACGGCGCCATCGGCGTCACCGCGGAACACCCACTCTCGCTCGCGACCTTGCGCGCGCAGACCTGGATCGACGAGTTCGGTAGCACGACCGAGCATGCCCACCGCCTGGGCGCTGCGGGCATTGTGACGCAAGCCCTATGGGACATCGCCATACCGTGACGAGGACTCGAAGAACCCGAGCACTTCGGCGCAACCCGGGCTGTCGTGCACGGGGACGCGTTGTCAAATATGCCGCCGGCTTCGTAGCGGCCTTCGGCGCGGCCGTGCATCGAAGAGCGTCAACAAGAGTGTGACGGAAAGGAACCCGATGTCGTCCGCGTCCCGACCGACCGCAGAATCGTCCACCACCGCGGTGGTTTGTGTGGAGTGCCAGAACGGCGTGCTGGGACCCAACTCGGTGCTCCCGGCGCTGGGTGCCGACACCAGAGATTTGGTAAGCAACATCGGTCGGCTACTGACCGCAGCACGAAGCAGTGGGGTCGTGGTTATCCACGCCACATACGAGGGCCTGCTCGGAAGCGACCATGTCGGCTCGGCACGGATCTGGCGCGCTCTTGGGCCGGCCACCGAGGGGTGGACGCCCGGCAGTGCACCCACACAGGTCATCCCGGAATTGCTGGGGCCCGACGACCTCGTTGTCGCCCGCCATCACGGGTTGTATCCGACTCTCGACACCGAATTGCTGCCAGTGCTGGCCAGCCTCCGAGTGCGCACCGTCGTCCTTGCCGGGGTGTCATTGAATCTCGCGCTACCCTTCACCGCCGGCCACATGTCCCAGATGGGGTATCGGGTGGTCGTGCCCCGCGAAGCGGTTGGCGGCACTCCCCCCGTCTACGCCGACTTAGCAATCACGCACACGATGGCGATGCTGGCCACGATCACGACGATCGACGCGCTGACCACGGAGTGGGCGTCAGGATGACCTTCATCCGCCGCGCCGTGGAGATGCAGCTCGGGTCCGCCACTTTCTTGCGCCGGCCGAACTTGGTGCCGTTCGCGCGACGAAGACACGTCAGCACCTCGACACCAATGTGGGCGCCTTTAACGTCTGGATAGACGAACACACCACACTTGGCGATTGGGGTGTCTTCGTGAAAGATACAGACCATATTCTCTGGTATGAAGCATCGTCTTCTGTCCCTGGACACGTCTGGAAATCGACCGCAAAATACGACTGACCTGCAGAAACGCTGGAATTGAGTACGCGAAACGACGTGAATGTACGTGAAACGACCTGCGAATACCCCGCAGGTGTTGATGGCATCAACACGCGCGCCGGCCTCGACGGCCTCTACCGACGCATGGTGCGGCCAGCCAGCGGATAGTCTGTCCGCCCGGCGAGCACGAGAGCATGTCCCGCGGTGAACGCCCCAGTGTCCGAACGGAGCCATAGCCACTGCGGGGGCGATTTCTTCGGGACGCCGTATCCGTCCAATCGGTTCTTGCGCAACCCGGTTCACGAACGACGGCACCTGCTCACCGCGACCAAGGACATCGACATCAGCGAGGCCGCCGTCCTGGCCAAACTGGTGCTCAGCTGACGGTATGGGCGCACAATTGAGGTGTCCGTCTGAAACCTGGGGAGCTGCGATGAGCGAGCAACGGTACGACTTTTTCGGCGAGATCTTCCAGCGGTACTTCAGACCCTCCATCGACGCATATCCGCAAATGGGTGCAGCACTCGTCGAAAGGTTACTCACGCTGACTGACGACGTCCCCGATAGATTGGCACAGACCCGCTGCGCCGCAATGGCATGGGCCAAAGCCGAGACCCCGAACGCGAGGATCACCTCGGAACTCTTCGTGATCACCCAATACGGACTGATGTATGCCGCCGGGTTGCACAAGTCGCGCCGGGCTCTGTACTACCTGGCCACGCCGCCGGCATTGTTCGATCCTTTCGTCGATCAGGTCGACACCGCCGAACTGCGTAAGGGCACGGTAGTCGTGGTGGACAGCCGGTTCGGCCGCGACCTCGCATCCGCGCATCCGATGGACGCCGCGCTGCGCCGGATACTCGATGAGCACCTGGCGCTGCGGGTGGACCTGCCCGCGTAGCTGTTTCTTCGCTGCATTGGCGGATCCCGCAGATAGGCGGACCGCCTCAGATTTGGTCAATCAATCTGTTCCAGTGATGCAAAACCTTCGTGGCACAAGGCCTGTTAGCTGCCGCCACCGGTCGCGACGGAGCTGTGAGCGCATCGAAGGGGGCTTCGAGACTCGTGATCGCGAGCGGCGTCGCGCCTACGCCGCCACCTCCAGGCTCGTGAGCCCGCGCAGCACGGGACTCGCCCGGTACACCGGCCGGTCCTCCACGAGCGAGAGCCCCGGGAACCGCTTCGTCAGCGCGTCGAACGCGAGCTGCGCCTCGAGCCGCGCGAGCGGCGCACCGAGGCAGAAATGCGTGCCGAACCCGAACGCGAGGTGCGGGTTCGGGTCGCGCGCGAGGTCGAGCTGGTCGGGTTCTTCGAACCTGTCGGGGTCGTGGTTCGCCGAGCCGATGCTCGCCAGCACGAGCGAACCCTCCGGGATCACCTGGTCGTCGATCGTGACGTCTTCAAGCGCGACGCGCACCGTCGCCTGCACGGGCCCGTCGTAGCGGAGCAGCTCTTCGATCGCGGTCGGGAGCAGCGCACGCTCGTCGCAGAGCCGCTTCCACTGATCGGGCTCGCGCAACAGGGCGAGCGTGCCATTGCCGATCAGGTTCGTCGTCGTCTCGTGGCCGGCGAGCAGCAGCAGGTTGCCGGTCGCGAGCAGCTCGTTGTCGGTGAGCGCGTCGCGCTCTTCCTGAGCCGCGATCATCGCGCTGATCAGGTCCTCGCGCGGGGCGCGGCGGCGGGCAGCGATGATGTCGGCGAGATAGTCGAAGATCTGGCGCGCCGCCTCGGCGCCGGTCGCGCGCCCCTCCGCGCTCGGCGACGCGAAGCCGTTGATCATCGCGCTCGACCACTGACGGAACCGACGGTGGTCCTCGACCGGGACGCCGAGCAGCTCAGCGATCACGATCGCCGGGAGCGGCTCGGCGACGTC
>Ga0335076_10005382_pt1 | contig 12942 bp, 8 predicted proteins | sample Lox_Sample_25_FD_206717 | JGI IMG/M metagenome (GOLD analysis project Ga0335076, IMG submission 206717) | Soil microbial communities from Loxahatchee National Wildlife Refuge, Florida, United States - Lox_Sample_2.5 | ecosystem: Environmental > Terrestrial > Soil > Wetlands | place: USA: Florida...
CATGCGGGACTCGCGGATCTTCTTGATCTTGGCGAGGCGCTTCTGTTCTTCGTCCACGCGTACGGTCAGGAACTTGATAACCGGCTCGGTAACGCGGAGGCGGCGCTCCAGTTCGCGGATGATCTGTCCCTCTCCCTGCACGTTGAAGAGGATGTAGATGCCGTCGGCGAAATTGCGCACCAGGTAGGCCAGACGGCGCTTGCCCATGCGCTCGACGTTTTTGATCGTCCCGCCGGAAGTGCCCACTTGCGACTCCAGGGTCGAGATCAGCTTGTCTAGGTCCTCATCGCTCATATCCGGACGAACGATGAACATCACTTCATAAGTACGCATTGTTTCTCCAATTTTCCGTCAGCCGTCGGCCATCAGCCGTCGGGTAAAGGCCAGCACTTGCAAAATTTCGCGGCTCCAGGAAGTCGCCTAGTTCTCGCTCGACTCCTGTGTGCCTTCCACCTTGCGGTTGAAGCGATTCATCGCGGCGGCGACGCCGTCGGTCAGAATTACTTTCACCGCGTCCGCTGCCGCATCCAGCATCTGGTCCACGGCCGGGTACAGCGATTTCTTCAACTGTGACAGCACGTAACGAGCGCCGTCGCCCGGCTTGTGCTCCGGCGCGATGCCCAGCCGGATGCGGATGAACTCATCCGTTCCCAGAGCCCCAACCAGCGACTCCATGCCGTTGTGGCCCGCCGTTCCGCCCCGCGGCCGGATACGGATGGCGCCGAAGGGCAGGTCCAACTCGTCGTAAATCACGATCAGGTCCTGCGGCGGAGCCAACTCGTACTCTTCCACCAGTTCCTGCACCGACAGCCCGCTCAGGTTCATGTACGTCTCGGGCTTGGCCAGCAGCGCTTCGTTCCCGCCGATGACCGCCTTGCCGGTAAGCGCCTTGCACCGCCGGTTATCGACGCGCGCCCCGTACAACTCAGCCAGCCGGTCAATCGCCAGAAAGCCGAGGTTGTGCGGCGTGAACTGGTACTCGATGCCGGGGTTTCCCAAGCCAACGATCAGCTTCATGCTTCATGGTTTCGGAGGTTTCCAATGTTTCGGAGGTTTCTGTAACTGACCGCAGTTCGAAACTTCCGAAACCTCCGCAACCTGGGAAACCTTCTACTACTTCTTTTCCTTCTTCTCTGCCTTCTCGGCCTTTTCGGGCTTCTCGCCTTCCGCGCCTTCCTCGGCCGTCTCCTGCTTGCCCTTCTTGATGACTTCGGGCTCGGCCGGAACTGCTGCCGCTTCCGCAGCCGCCGCCTCCGGAGTGGGCTCGACCACTTCCTTGACCGCGATCACGTGGGCCACTACGTGGTCCGGCGGCGTCAGGAACTTGAGCTTGCCTTCAGCGTGGGGCAGGTCGCTCACGCGCAGCACCGCTCCGAAGACCAGTTCCGAGACGTTGGCCTCAAGGTGCGATGGAATATCGGCCGGCAGGCACTCGATTTCGACTTCGCGCAGCACCTGCTCGAGAATGCCGCCCTGCTGCTTCACGCCCGCGGCCTCGCCCTTGAGCACGATGGGCACGTTGACCTTCAGGCGCTGGTCCATGGCGATGCGCTTCAGGTCGATGTGCAGCAGCGCGCCCCGGATGGGCTCGTACTGCCAGTCCACGATCATGGCCTTGGTGCGCTCGTTCTCGAGCTGCAGATCGAAAATCGTGTTATGACCGGACTCCGAGGTCAGGATGCGGGCGATCTGCTTGGGATCGACGCTCAGCGCCACCGGGTCCTTCTTGGCGCCGTAAAGTACGGCCGGGACCTGGCCATCGCGGCGCACCCGGCGCGCCTGGTTCTTGCCGCGCGAGTCGCGGACCTTGGCTTCCACTAGGTTGGTTGCTTGTGCAGTTGTCGCCATAATTCTTTTAGTCCTTTATCAAACAAACAGCCGGCTGACCGAGGTCTCCTCGTGGATGGACTGGATCGCGCGAGCGATAAGTCCGGCGATGGAGAGAGCCTTGATCTTGGGCTCGTTTCGTCCCGCTTCCGATAGCGGAATGGTGTTCGTCACCACCACTTCTTCCAGTGGCGACTGGGAAATTCTCTGAATGGCGGGCCCGGAAAGCACGGCGTGGGTAGCGCAGGCAAAAACCTTCTCCGCTCCCGCTTCCACCAGGGCATGCGCGGTTTTCACCAGCGTGCCCGCGGTATCGATGATGTCGTCGAGGATCAAGCAATTGCGTCCGCGCACATCGCCGATGACGTGCATGACTTCGGTGACATCCATTTCCACGCGGCGCTTATCGACAATGGCCAGCGCCGAGTCCATCTTCTTGGCGAAGAACCGGGCGCGCTCCACGCCTCCCGCATCGGGTGACACAACCGTCAGCCGCGGCAGAGCCAGCTTGCGGAAGTGATCCACCAGCACCGGCGACGCAAACAAATGATCCACGGGGATATTGAAGAACCCCTGGATCTGCGGCGCGTGCAGGTCCACCACCAGGGCGCGATCGGCGCCGGCGGTGGTCAGCAGGTCGGCGACCAGTTTGGAGCTGATGGGCGAGCGCGGCTTGTCTTTGCGGTCCTGGCGCGCATAGCCGAAGTACGGAATTACCGGCGTGATGCGGCGCGCCGAGGCGCGTCGCAGAGCATCGATAAAAAGCAGCAGCTCGATGATGTGCTCGTCCACCGGATAGCAGGTGGACTGCAGCACGAATACGTCGGCGCCGCGAACGTTCTCCAGAATCTGCACGTACTTCTCGCCGTCCATGAAGCGCGTGGCGGTAGCCTGGCCGCGCTGAATTCCAAGGAAGTGGCAGACCTCGTCGGCCAAGCCGGGATTGGCAGTGCCGCTGAAGATCTTCAGCTTGTCATCCACCCGCGCCCGGTGCGGCTTGCGGTCCTTGGGCTGGGTGTGGGCGTCATCCTTCTTTTCCACGGTCGCGACTGTCTTCTCTACGGTGGTTGCCGTTGAAGTGGCCATAGCGTCACCCGCGTCAGTTGGATTCACTGCACCGCTCATAGTCAATAGCCGGCGACGGGAGAGACTGTCTTCGCCGGCCTGTACCGGCTGCAACTCCCAACTGCAGGCCGCATAAGTTTCTGGCTGGGCGGCTAGGATTCGAACCTAGACAAAGTGCTCCAAAGGCACTTGACCTACCATTAGTCGACCGCCCAATACCGATCGCGATCTGATGATCGAATGATCCGGCGTTCTGGAACGGAGACCACAAGATCCCAGATGCTACTCGAACATTTTCGCCCAATATTCCGCCCGCGTCAGCGTACTGGTTGCGACGGCCGGTAGCCGTTCGCCGCTGACTTTTTCCGCCGCGGCATTGGCCAGCTCGGCTGATTCAAACAAGCCGTACAAGGCTGACCCGGAACCGGAGAGAGACGCATACCTTGCGCCGGCCCGTTCCAACACACGTTTCGCCTCGCGTAACTCAGGGTGCTCAGGGAATACGACACGCTCGAAGTCGTTTTCGATCCCGGCACGGACGAGGTCGAGAAGCGGTGTCTCGGCCCGGTCCCCGCCTGCCTGGGCGGGAACACCGGATAGGGAACCTGCCAGCCACTCAAATACCGAGCGGCCGAACACATTGATTCTACTTGGCGTGGCCGGTGCCGTCAATTCCGGCGGAGAAGGTTGCACCTGGCCGTCGGGCGGGAATAGCGCGTCCCAATCGGCGAAGGCCTTGGGAGTAGAGACGCCAAGCTCGGGCGTCACCAGCACGCAGGCGGTTGGGAGCAGATCCTGCAAAGGGAAGACCTCTTCGCCGCGCCCGACGCCCAGGATAGTGCCTCCCACCAGGAAGAGCGGCAGATCGGAGCCGACCTCGGCTGCGATGTCCCAGCGCTGTTCAGGCGTGAGCTGCTGCTTCAAAGCTCGTTCCATCGCCAGCATGGTGGCTACGGCGTTGGAGGAAGCTGCGCCCAGGCCACCCTGCACCGGCAGGTTCTTTTCGATCTGAATCACGATACGAGCGCGGGCCTTCAGCAGCTTCAGCACACGTTCGGCAACGCGCCAGCAGGTGTTGGTTTCGTCCTGCGGCACCTGGGGGTTCTTGCAGCGAATCTCGATACCCACGCCGCGGCCGGCATCGACCTTGAGCATGTCGTGCAGCGCGATGGTCTGATACACGGTGCGAAGCTCGTGGAACCCGGAGGCCCGCCGCGCTCCGATGTACAGACCAATGTTCAGCTTGGCAAAGGATCGGACCTGGACCGGCATGAGGCGGCCATTGTAAGGCAGGCGGCGAAGAGTAGCAGACGGCGTTTCGTCGTTAGTTCGGGCAGGCTAAGGTGCAGTGGCAACAGGACCTAGCTCTGGCGGAACTGCCGTGCGGGACACTGAACAACTGCGCACTACCTTGATAATAGGGGCTACAATGCTAAATGCTTGGACTATCTTCAACATGTGACCTGTCGCTTTGATGGGCATACTTATCACGCCGCGTGCCTTCGTTGCGGCCTGAGCGTGTCGGCGTTTACTGAATCGGTAGTCAAGCAGATCATGCAGTCTCACGAGTGCAAGGCTCGGAGAATCCCGAAGAAGTCTCCCAAAAAGAAAAATACCGCCGGCTAGGACTCGCTCGATGCGGTTTTAGGACACTCCCCGTTTCTGGCGGTGCATCGTCAATCAGCAGTCGGCAATTTACAATCAAGCTATGTCCACCAAGCCAGTCCGCCTGACCGAGGCGGTGAAAGCGGCGGGTTGAGCGAGCAAGCTGAGTCCGGCGGTGCTGGACACAGTGCTTGGGAAATTAGCCCGGCAACAAGACGCCAACGTGCTGGTCGGCTTCGACACCGCCGACGACGCCGGCGTGTATCAAATTTCGCCGGAGCTGGCGCTGGTGCAAACGGTGGACTTCTTTACTCCGATCGTGGACGACCCCTACACCTTCGGCCAGATCGCTGCCACCAACGCACTCAGCGATGTGTATGCCATGGGCGGGCGTCCGATGAGTGCGCTTGCGATGGTGTGCTTCCCGGATAACGGCGAGGTGGAGGTGCTGGAGCGCATTCTGGCGGGCGGATTGAGCAAGATGGTGGAGGCGGGATGCACCGTGATCGGCGGCCACAGCATTCGCGATGAGGAGATCAAGTTTGGCTACGCAGTGACCGGCACGGTGCATCCGGGGCGAGTTCTCGCCAACAAGGGCGCGAAACCGGGGGACAAGCTGATCCTGACCAAGGCGCTGGGTACGGGCGTAATCTCGACGGCGATCAAGCGCGGCGCAGCGCAGCGGGCATGGATTGATGCCGCGACCGCCTCGATGATCGCGCTGAACAAAGCGTCAGGTGAGGTGATTACGGGTGTATCGGCGGCGCGGGATGGATCGCGGGCCGAACCCTACACGGTTCATGCCCTCACCGATATCACTGGCTTTGGGCTGATTGGACACGCGCGAGAGATGGCGCTCGCCAGCGACGTCAGCCTGCGCATTCGTGCCGCTGCCGTGCCGCTGCTGGAAGGCGCTCTCGATTGTGTGCGTGCTGGATTCATCCCCGGGGGCTTGAAGGCCAACCGCGCGTTTGCCGAGAGCTGCGTGGGGTTCGATTCGCGGGTGAACGACGCGCTGCGAACCATGCTGTTCGACCCGCAAACGGCGGGCGGGTTGCTGATCTCGGTTGCGGCGGCGGAGGCAGAGTCGCTCGCGAGCGCTCTGCGAGCGCGCGGCGTGATGGCAGCTGAGATTGGCGCAGTCGTCGAGCGGTCCAAGCCGCTGATTGCGGTGTCGTAAATGTGGCGCCTCGCGGTTGTATTGCTTCTTGTCCCGTTCCGTATCGAAGCCCAACCGGCCGAGAGCCCGCAGAAGATCGGTTTCCGCTACGACAAGACGCATGTGGTGGTCAAGGTCGGGGAAGCCGGCATCTCCGAGGTTGAAGGTAAGCCCCTAGCGGATTGGATAGAGAAAATGCCGCTGGCCGATGCGCGCGTGGCCGGCATCGTTACCATCGGCACCAGCGAAGAGCTGATGTCGCGCTTCGAGGAACTGTTTGCCGGGCTCGAGAAGGGCCAGCTATGGACCGTCGAAGCCGACGGCGAACACTGGTTCCACGCCACCGTGGAGACGCTCGCATTCGCAGGAACCGGATGCCAGCGGGAGTTGAACGCAGTAGCCATCCTGGCGATCATTCCCTCCAACCAGGAGGCGTTCAGTGCACTGACAACCAGCGCCTTTCTGACATGGCCGCCTCTGCCCGATGAACTCTTATTCCCCAGTAAGGTGGCCATTCTCGATCCGAAAGCCAAGCTCAGCCCCGGTCAGGCTTCCAACCTGAGGGCGGATTTGAGCGGCGCCATGCGCGGTCAACTGGCCGAACAGCCCCCCGCGAAGCGCACGGCCGCGGCAGTGCGGCTGCTGAAGGGACAGGGCAAGCTGGTGTATGACGCACAGCGTCTTCGGCTGGGGCCAGCAGGCGAGGAGCGCCTATACGTGCGCGCCAGGTGGATGCTGGGTGACTTCGCGGCGTACACGATGACGGCCTACGCCGATCCCAAGCATGGCATGCGGCTGGAAGGGATCAGCAGCGAGGTGCCCGAGCTTCTGAACCAGAGCAAGCCACAGTTTCGCAATGAGGGTGAATTCGGCGATGAATTGCTGGGCGTTTTCTCTGGACAAAACGGCTGGGGCACGGTGCTGGTGGGACATCATGAGCTCGATGGCTACGTGGTCGAGCTGCTGCAGTACACGCCGAGGGGGCCGGAGCGCACCGATGTCGCCTATGGATACGGGTGCTGACTATTTTGCCGCCGTCACGATGACCACGACCGCCGTCATCCGCACTTCGCCGTCACGCTCGTACTGACTAAGTTCCTGGACAACCCGACTTTCGATCCGCTGGCGGTCGTTCAGTGTGATGAGGTCAATCAGTGGCCGGAACGGAACCGTCGACTCCTGGACGTATTGCCAGATTTCGGCTGGCGCTCCAGGCCAGACCCACGGGACTTCCATGACCTGCTCGCGAATGTCGCGGAAGCCGGCAGCCTGCAAGACCGAGCTCAGCGTTCCAGGCGTTCCGAACTTGAAAATTGGCCCCGCTGCCGGCGGCAACTCGGCACCGGGTAACTCACGGAGCACAACCCCGAAAGTGCTGCGGAAATAGGTTTGCTGCTCGAATGTTCCCCAAGTAATCGCGGCGAAGCGTCCGCCAGGTCGCAGGACGCGGCGAGAGTCCGCCAGGGCGCGAGGCAAGTCGGAGAAGAACATGAGGCCGAAACGGCTGGTGACCAAGTCGAAGGTGGCGTCGGCGAAGGGAAGATTCTGCGCGTCGTGCTGTTGGAACTCGACGTTGTCGAGGTTGCGCTCGTGCGCCCGGTGTTGCGCAATTTCCAACGCCGCAGCAGCCAAGTCGATGCCGATGACGCGCCCGCCCGGGCTCACGCGCCGCGCGATTTGCAATGCGGGAGCGCCGGTGCCGCAGGCCAGGTCGAGCACCTGCATGCCGGGAGCGGGTTCGGCGGCGTCCACGATGGCCTGGGTGACGCCGCTCCCCATGGCTGCGGATTGCCGCTCCCAGCGTTGCGCCGAGGCAGCGCGCCGGGCCGAGCCCCAGTTGAAGCCGATATCGCTCATGCGCAGCATTGTACGTGGCCTTCCAATTCGGCAATCGAGGCGCACTTCGGACGGGCCTTGAGTTGACTTGCCATTACAGCCCTCCCATAATCCAAACACCGTGGAGATCGCGCCAGAAACCGTCGTGTCGCACTATCGCGTACTGCGCCGCATCGGCGCCGGCGGCATGGGAGAGGTATTTGAGGCGGAGGATACCCGCCTGGGCCGGAGGGTCGCGCTGAAGTTTCTGCCCGCGGAGATGGCGAAAAATCCGCAGGCGCTGGAGCGTTTCCAGGTAGAGGCACGGTCGGCATCGGCACTCAATCACCCCAACATCTGCACTATCTTCGACGTTGGCGATGTCGATGGCCGCCGCTTCATCGCCATGGAGTTGCTGGACGGCGCACCGCTGCGCAGCCGCATCACCGGCCAGCCACTGGAGCTCGACGAGCTGCTCACCTACGCGATCGAAATCGCCGATGGGCTGGATGCTGCGCACAGCGAAGGCATCATTCACCGCGACATCAAACCGGCGAACCTCTTCATTACTCGCCGGGGACACGTGAAGATTCTCGACTTCGGCTTGGCGAAGCTGTCGCCCCGCGCCGGATTGGAAAATCCGACCGGGGGCTCACAAGCCACGGCTAGCGGAGACGAGCACCTCACGAGCCCCGGGACTGCGCTGGGCACGGTCGCCTATATGTCGCCGGAACAGGCGCGCGGCAAGGAACTCGACTCGCGCACCGACCTGTTCTCGTTTGGCACGGTGCTGTATGAGATGGCGACGGGCGTCCTGCCTTTTCGCGGTGACACCTCGGCGGTCATCTTCGAGGCTATTCTCAACCGCGCGCCGCTGCCGCCGGTGCGGTTGAATCCGGACTTGCCGCCGGACTTAGAGCGCATCGTCAACAAGGCGCTGGAAAAGGACCGCAACCTTCGCTACCAGCACGCCGCCGACATGCGCTCCGACCTGCAACGGCTGAAGCGCGATACGGGTTCGGGGCGCAGCGCAGCGGTTGCCGCGGCTGATAGTGCTGTCACGCCGCCAGTTGGAACTGCGGCAACGTCAAGCCCGGCCGAGGGCACGCCAGCCGCTTCGTCTGGTTCGAGCGGGAAGATCTCCTCAACCGTTACGCCGGTAGCCAAGGACCGACGCGGACGGCGGCGAGTCCGCATTGCCGCCGGCCTATTGGTTGTGCTGCTGGGTGCGGGCGGGGTTCTCTTTACGACTCGCAAAGCGCCTGCTCCGAAGATGATGACCGAGAAAGACTGGATCCTGGTCACCGACTTCGTGAACACCACCGGCAACCCCATGTTCGACGGAACGCTCAAGCAGGCGCTGTCGGTTGATCTGGCGCAGTCGCCCTATCTCAACGTGTTTCCCGAACAGCGCGCGGAACAGACCCTCCAGTTCATGGGCAAACCTGCCAACACTCGGGTCACCGGCGATGTAGCGCGCGAGATTGCTCAGCGCGCGGGGCTGAAAGCGATCCTCACCGGCACCATTGCCAGCCTGGGAAGCGAGTACGTGGTCACGTTGACGGCCTCGAATGCCTCCACCGGCGATGTGCTGGCGCAGAGCCAGCAGCGGGCGGGATCGCAGACCGGGGTTTTGAAGGCGCTTGACAAGGCGACGGAGGAGCTGCGCGGCAAACTGGGAGAGTCGCTGGCTTCGATCAAGAAGTTTGAGAAGCCGCTGGAGCAGGCTACCACCTCGTCTCTGACGGCGCTGAAGGCCTACAGCCTGGGCCAGGAGAAGCACGATGAGCAGAACGAGATAGAGGCCATCCCGTTCTTTAGGCAGGCGATCGAAGAGGACCCGAACTTCGCCATGGCGCACGCTCGCCTGGGCGTGGTTTACGGCAATATCGGCGAACATCAGAAGGCCGACGAGGAGATGAAAAAGGCCTTCGACCTGCGCGACCGCGCCAGCGAACGCGAGCGGCTGTACATCGAGGCCAATTATTACCGCAGCACCACAGGTGATGTGGACAAGGCCCTCCAGACCTTCGAGTTGTATCAGCGCAGCTATCCCAACGACTACAGCGCGCGCGTCAATCTCGGCACGATTTATTCCGGCTTGGGAGAACACGAGAAGGCTTTAGAGCAGGAACTGGCTGCCCTAAAAATCAATCCCGACTCCGCGTTTGCATTCTCCAACGGCGCCGATGCCTACGAGGCGCTCGGCAGGCGGGAAGAAGCCAAGTCTCTGCTGCAACAGGGGATCGCGCGCAACGTAGGAGTGAACAGTCTGAAGACCAACCTCGCGCTGTTGGAAATGAAGTCCGGCAACACGTCCGCCGCGGACAAGATCTTTGCCGAGTTGAAGGGCGATCCTGAAGAAGAGATGGCCAAGTCCAACGCCGTGCAACATGGTCTCGAAGCGCAGGGAAAGATGCGCGCTTCTGCGGAGATTTTGCAGCAGCGTTTGGTTGTCTTAAAACAGGCCGGCTTCCAGGACCTGATCATCGGTTCGCTTTTGGATCGTGCCGTGACCGAAGCCGCGGTTGGAATGAAAGACGCCGCCCGGCAGCACATCAAGGATGTTGAGAGCCCCTCCCTGGCGCCCCGCTTTCAACTGACCGTGGCCTTTGTTTACGCACTGACGGGCGACGACAAAAAGGCCGAGAGACTGGCCCGTTCGGCCATGCAACAGCGCCCTGACGATACCGGCGTGCAGGTAATCTGGGGCCCGCTGCTGATGGCGATGGTGGAGATGGGACACGGCAACGACAAGAAGGCTCTGGAGTTGATGACCCCGGCGCTGCGTTATGATCGCGCCGACGCCTCGGTGAATTACATTCGCGGGACAGCCTACATCCGAGCCGGGCAGCCGCAGGAAGCTGTAGCCGAGTTCCAGAAGCTCCTGAAAAATCCCGCCTGGGAGGGCTTTACGCAAGCCATGGGCAGAATAGGTTTGGCGCGCGCCTACGCCGCCGCCGGCGACAAGGACAATGCCCGGCGCACCTATCAGGATTTCCTGGCGGGATGGAAGGATGCTGATTCCGACATACCCCTGCTGAAGACCGCGCAGGGCGAATACGCCAGCCTGAAGTAGCTTTTGGCCATCAGCTTTTGGCGCTTTTGGCGTCGAGCGGGTGGCCATAAACATTGCTTCGAGCACCCAACGGCAGAGCTAACAGCTATCGCCTCTGATGAAGTTTGACTTGCCATTCCGCTGCCGACATAATCGCCAGCCGTGGATCTTTCACCGGACAAGCTGATCTCGCACTTCCGGATCGTCCGCCGCATCGGCGCCGGCGGCATGGGCGAGGTGTATGAGGCCGAGGACGTAAACCTCGGACGGCGGGTTGCGCTCAAGTTTCTGCCCGCCGACATGGCGAAGAACCCGCAGGCGCTTGAGCGCTTTGAGCTCGAAGCGCGCTCCGCCTCCGCGCTGAATCATCCCAACATCTGCACGATCTATGACCTGGGTGACGCTCAGGGGCAGCGTTTCATCGCCATGGAACTGCTGGACGGCGAACCTCTCGACAAACACCTCGGGAGCGGCGCGTTGGACGTGGAGGAGGTGCTGGAACTTGCCATCCAGGTGGCCGACGCGCTGGATGCAGCCCACGAGAAGGGCATCATTCACCGCGACATCAAGCCGGGGAACATCTTCATCACACGGCGTGGGCAAGCCAAGATTCTGGATTTCGGTTTGGCCAAGCTGGCGCGGGACAACCGGCTCTCCCGCACTGAGTCGATGGCAACGTCGGACGGCGCAGGGCCTGCCGCGCATCTGACCAGCCCGGGCAGCACCGTAGGCACGGTTGCCTACATGTCCCCGGAGCAGGCGCGGGGGAAGGAGCTGGATTCCCGCAGCGATCTGTTTTCCTTCGGCGCAGTGCTCTATCAAATGGCCACCGGCAAGCTGCCGTTCGAGGGCGAGACCACTGCAGTCATCTTCGATGCCATCCTGAACCGCGATCCCGTCCCACCCAGTCAGTTCAATGGGGCTGTGCCGCCAAAGTTGGACGAGATTGTTTCCACCGCTCTGGAGAAAGACCGTGATCTGCGCTATCAGAGCGCCGCTGACCTGAGGGCCGAACTCAAGCGGCTGCGGCGCGACGCCAGCTCGGGACGCGCACGCTCGCCGGTGACAGTCAGCGGCAGCGCGGCGGCTGCTGCGTCATCGTCCGGGAGAGTTCCGGCGGCGGCCATGCAGTCGGATCGCGACATTCTGATCGGCGAAGCCAAGCGGCATAAGAGCTGGATGCTGGGGCTGGCCGCCGGGATTGTGATCCTGTTGGTGGCGGTGGGAGTGCTGGTGTGGAAGCTGGCCGCGCGACAGCACGGCTTCAACCTGCAGAACATGAAGATCAGCAAAATCACCGACAGCGGCAAGGCGGACGACGTGGCGCTTTCGCCCGACGGCCGCTATGTGGTGTATGCGCTGCGCGACGGGGAAAAGCAGAGCCTGTGGGTGCGGCAGGTGGCGACCGGCAGCGACGTGCAAATCCTGCCGCCGGATGTCGTCGTCTTCTACGGACTGACGTTTTCGCCCGACGGCAACTACATCTACTTCATCCGCTCCGACAAGACGAGCTTCAACTACTCATTTCTTTACCAGATGCCGGTGCTGGGAGGGGCGGCGCGGCAACTGATCAAGGACATTGATTCGCCAATCGGTTTTTCGCCCGATGGGAAGAAGTTCGCGTTCATGCGCGGCTCGGTGGCCAATCGGACGATCGACATAATCTTGTCAGACGACACCGGGAAAGAAGAAAAGGTAGTAACGCTGGATGAAACGCCCAACCGCCCCTCCATGCTGGGCGTCTCCTGGTCGCCGGATGGGAAGCTTCTTGGGTTCAGCCGCTTCACCTTCGGCAAGGGCCTGCGATCGACTGTTTCCGTGCTGCGCCTCAGCGACCACAAATCCACCGACCTTTTCTCGTCGGCCCAGTCGTTTGGCCGGCCGGTGTGGCTGCCTGATCAGAGCGGCCTTCTATTCGTTAGCAGTGAACTGATCGCTGCGGCCCGCGGGCAGATCCAGTTCGTTTCTTACCCGGATGGCGCGGTATCGAAGTTCACCAACGATCTGAGCGATTACTCCACCTGCTGCATCGACACGGCTCGCGACGGCAATATGCTGGCCACCATCATTAATGTGAACCAGGCCCGTTTGTGGCTGGTGCCGGCGCATGGCTCGGCCGCCAGTGCGCAGGAGGTGATGTCGGGAGCCTTACTCGGCGCGGGTGGATGGGGCGCCAAAGGCAAGGTCCTGCTACTGGGTAAGAGTGGGGAATTGCAGATTGCCGATCCCGATGGCAATAACCAGGTGACGCTCGCCGCGGCAAAGCTGAATCCCTTCAATATGTCGGCTTGTGGCGACGGCAAACGCATGGTCTTTGCCGCTTACGACAATGGCCGCTTCGATCTCTGGCGGGTGGACACCGACGGCTCGAACCTGACCCAACTCACCAACGACGGTACCTCGCTGGATCCGC
>Ga0335076_10005383_pt1 | contig 12940 bp, 15 predicted proteins | sample Lox_Sample_25_FD_206717 | JGI IMG/M metagenome (GOLD analysis project Ga0335076, IMG submission 206717) | Soil microbial communities from Loxahatchee National Wildlife Refuge, Florida, United States - Lox_Sample_2.5 | ecosystem: Environmental > Terrestrial > Soil > Wetlands | place: USA...
GCCGCGGGCGCAGCCGCTGGAGGAGCCGCGGTCGCAGCCGCCAATCCCAACGGCGCGGCTGCAGCCGGCCCGGCGACCCAGAACCCACCGGTGGCGCCTCCGGCGACGGCCACCACGGCTTCCAGTGAAGAGGTGCGCGACTACGAAACCGCGTTCGGGCTCTATCGCGCCGGCAAGTACGCAGACGCCATTGACCGGTTCCAGGCCTTCCTCCAGACTCACCCGTCCTCCGAATTCGCGGACAACGCGCTGTTCTGGATGGGCGAGTCGTACTTCAAGCTCAACGACTTCGAGCAGGCAGCGGTGGCTTTCGACCGGGTGGTGAAGCGCTTCCCGAACGGGAACAAAGTTCCGGACGCGCTCTATCGCCAGGGCGTCTCGCTCCAGGAGATCGGCAACCGCACCGGGCAGCAGTCCACGTACGGCCCGGCCGCGTGTCAGATCTTCAAGCGCATCGCGAACGAATATCCGAACTCGGAGCGCGTCGCAGAGGCCCGTCGACAGTTGGAGAAATGCCCGTCGTGAAGAAGGCCGATCAGAAGAAGTTCCAGAAGATGCTGGTGGAGCAGCGCGACAAGCTCATGGTGAACGCGAAGCGCGCCGTGACCGGCGACATCCATCTCGATCCGGACGATTTCTCGGACGAGATCGACTCGGCGTCGTCGGAGAGCGGGCTCGCCTTCGTGGGCCGCTTGCGCGAGCGCGAGCGCGCGCTCCTGCAGAAGATCGAGGCCTCGCTCGCGAAGATCGAGGCCGGCACGTTCGGCACGTGCGTGCAGTGCGGCGAGGACATCGGGCTGAAGCGCCTCGAGGCGCGGCCGGTCGCGAGCCTCTGCATCGACTGCAAGAGCCAGCAGGAGAAGCTCGAGCACTAGCCCGAGCCGCGGGGAGGTCATGGCGCTCGTCCTCGCGCTCGAATCTTCGTGCGACGACCTGGCTGCGGCGGTCGTGCGCGACGGCGGCACCGTGCTCGCCTCCGTCGTGCGCGCGCAGGACGCCGTGCACGCGCCGTACGGCGGCGTGGTCCCCGAGCTGGCGAGCCGCGACCACGTGCGCGGGCTCTTCGCGACCGTCGGCGCGGCGCTCGCGAAGGCGGGGATCGCGCTCGAGGACGTGGACGCGATCGCGTGCACGGCCGGACCGGGGCTGATCGGCTCGCTGCTCGTCGGGGTGTCGTTCGCGAAGGCGCTGGCCTATCGGCTCGCGAAGCCGCTCGTCGCGGTGCACCACATCGAGGGGCACCTGGCGTCGGCGCGCCTCGGCGACCGGCCGCTCGAGTTCCCGTACCTCGGCTTCGTGGTGTCGGGTGGCCACACGCAGCTCTACCGCGTGACGACACTTTCGTGTGTAGAGCTGCTGGGCGAGACGCGCGACGACTCGGCAGGCGAGGCGTTCGACAAGGTCGCGAAGCGCCTCGGGCTCGGCTATCCGGGCGGGCGCGAGGTCGACCTGGCCGCGCGCCGCGGCGACGCGTCGCGCTTCGCTTTCCCGCGGCCCATGCTGCGCGAGCCCGGGCTGGAACTGTCCTTCTCGGGGCTGAAGACGGCAGTCGCGCTCGAGGCGGCGAAGCTCGAGCGCCAGAGCGGCGGCGCGGTCGCGTCGGGCGACGTCGACGACCTGTGCGCGTCGTTCCAGGAGGCCGCGGTCGAGGTGCTGCTCGAGAAGGCGCGCCGCGCGCTGGCGCAGACGGGTCTGCGCCGGCTCGCGCTCGTGGGCGGGCTCGCGGCGAACTCGCGCCTGCGCGAGCGCATGGCGGAGCTCGCGCGCGAGCTCGGCGTCGAGACGCTGTTCCCGCCGATCGCGCTGTGCACGGACAATGCGGCGATGATCGGCGCCGTGGCCGACGGCATGCTGCGCGCGGGCGTCACGGCTGCGCTCGACCTCGAGGCCTTTTCGCGCGTGCCGCCCGCGGCGGCGCGCGCGCCATAGCCTCCGCGCGGCGCGAGCTCGCGGCGCACGGGCTCGCGCCGTCTCGCGCGCGCGGCCAGAACTTCCTGCGCCGGCCCGAGCTCGCCGCGCGTCTCGTCGAGCGCCTCGGCGTGACTCCGCACGACGCCGCGCTCGAGATCGGCCCGGGCACGGGCCAGCTCACGCGTGCGCTCGCAGCCGTCGCGCGGCGCACGCTCGCGCTCGAAGTCGACCGCGGCCTCGCGGCGCTGCTCGCGCAGCAGGGCGCGCTGCCGGCGAGCGTCGAGGTGCGCCTCGCCGACGCGCGCGAGGCGGACTGGCGCGCGCTCGCCGCCGAGCTCGGTCCGCCGGTCGTGTGGGTCGGCAACCTGCCGTACTCGATCGCGGGGCGGCTGCTCGGCGGGCTGCTCGCGCCCGCGCCGCCGTTCCGCGCGATCGGCTGCATGCTGCAGAAGGAGCTCGCCGACCGCGTGCTCGCCGCGCCCGACACGGCCGACTACGGCACGCTGTCCGTGTTCGCCGGGCTCTGGTTCGAAGGCGAGCGGCTGCTCGAGCTCTCGCCCGAGGAGTTCTCGCCGCGGCCGAAGGTGCGCTCGACCTTCCTGGCGCTGCGCCCGCGCGCAGCTCCCGCGCAAGTCGACGACTTTGGCGTCTTGCGCGCGCTCGTGAAGGCCGCGTTCGGCCAGCGCCGCAAGCAGCTCGGCCGGGCGCTCGCGCGCGCGTTCCCGGCGTCGCGAGGCGCGCTGGCTGCGTGCGCGATCGACCCCAGGCGCCGCGGTGAGACGCTCTCCTGCGCCGAATTTGCCGCCCTCGCGAACGCGCTGGCCGCGTCCCGTTGACACGCCCGGGCCGACGCCCTTAGGCTCTCCGTCGCAGCGAGTCCGCATCGATAGAGCCCGGACGCTTGGATCTCGACCGAGACCGAGACTGAAGGCGCGATGTTCGATGTGGACGGCCCCGGCCGTCCGCAGTCCGCACGCGAGGGCGCCTTCCGACTTCGGAGGGCGCTTTTTCGTTGCGGGTCCTGCGGGAGGCCGACATGTCGAACGCGGAGCTCCGAGTCACCGTACCGACCCTGCAACGCAAGAAGGCGCGCGGCGAGAAGATCGCCATGCTCACTGCGTACGACTTCCCGTTCGCGCGCATCTTCGACCAGGCGGGTGCCGACGTGCTGCTCGTCGGCGACTCGCTCGGGCAGGTCGTGGCGGGCAACGACACGACCCTGCCCGTCACGCTCGACGAGATGGTCCACCACTGCCGCATGGTGAGCCGCGCCGCGCAGCGCGCGCTGGTGGTCGGCGACTTGCCGTTCGGCACGTACCACGCGAGCGCAGAAGACGCGGTGCGCAGCTCCGTGCGCCTCCTGAAGGAGGGCGGGGTGCACGCGGTGAAGCTCGAGGGCGGCGAGCGCGTCGCAGATCGCATCGCGGCCCTCGCGCGCATGGAGATCCCCGTGATGGGCCACGTCGGCCTCACGCCGCAGTCGGTGCACCAGTTCGGCGGCTACCGCGTGCAGGGCCGGGGCGACCTCGGCCACGCGCGCGTGCTGCGCGACGCACAGGCCGTGGAGGCCGCGGGCGCGTTCGCGGTGGTGCTCGAGTGCGTGCCGCGCGAGCTCGCGCACGAGATCACCGCGGCGCTCTCGATCCCGACGATCGGCATCGGCGCGGGCCTCGGCTGCGACGGCCAGGTGCTGGTCATGCACGACCTGCTCGGCCTGGGCGAGTCGGCGCCGCCGCGTTTCGCGCGCCAGTACGTGGCGCTCGGCGAGATCGTGCGCCGCGCGGCCGAGATGTACGCCGAAGACGTCCGCAACCAGAAGTTCCCCGGCGATGCTGAATCCTATTGAGCCCACGGTCATCAAGACCGTCGCGGAGCTGTCGCGCTGGTCGGACGGCGTGCGCTCGATCGGCCGGCGCATCGCGCTCGTGCCCACGATGGGCGCGCTGCACGAGGGCCACCTCTCGCTCGTGCGGCTCGCGTACCGCCACGCCGACCGCGTGGTCGTGTCCATCTTCGTGAATCCGACGCAGTTCGGGCCCGCCGAAGACTTCGCGCGCTACCCGCGCGACCTCGCGAAGGACGTCGAGGCGCTGCGCAAGGTGGGCGTCGACGTGGTGTTCGCGCCGGGCGTCGAGGAGATGTACCCGGGCGGCGACGCGACGTGGGTCGAGGTCGAGCGGCTCACGAGCGGCTTGTGCGGGCGCAGCCGGCCGGGTCACTTCCGCGGCGTGACCACCGTCGTCGCGCGGCTCTTCAACGCCGCGCGGCCGCACCTGGCGGTGTTCGGCGAGAAGGACTACCAGCAGCTCGCGGTCATCCGGCGCATGGCCCGCGATCTCGCGTTCGGGATCGAGGTCCTCGGCGGGCCGATCGTGCGCGAGCCCGACGGCTTGGCGATGAGCTCGCGCAACGTGTTCCTCTCGCCGCGTGCGCGCCAGCAGGCCGCGGCGCTGCCGGCCGCGCTGCACGAGGCGCGCGCGCTCGTCCGCGCCGGCGTTCGCGATGCCACCGTTCTGTGTCACGAGACGCGGCGGCGGATCGAGAAGGAGCCGCTGGCCGAGATCGACTACGTGGAGATCGTCGACGCCGAGTCGCTGGAGCCGCAGCGCGAGCTGCGGGCGCCGGCCGTGCTGGCGCTGGCCGTGCGCTTCGAAGGCACGCGCCTCATCGACAACACCCTGCTCGTAGCGGAGAGCCCGTGATGCTGCGCACGCTGATGAAGTCCAAGATCCACCGCGCCACCGTCACCGAGGCCAACCTGGCCTACGAGGGCTCGATCACCATCGACGGCGAGCTCGCGGACGCCGCCGACCTGTGGCCGAACGAGCGCGTGGAGATCTACGACGTGACGAACGGCGCACGGCTCGCGACGTACGTGATCCGCGGCGAGCCGGGCAGCGGCACCATCGCGATCAACGGCGCCGCCGCGCACCTGGTGAAGCCCGGCGACCTGGTCATCATTGCGAGCTACGCGCAGATGACCGACGACGAGGCGCGCCGCCACGTGCCGCGCGTCTGCTTCGTCGACGCGGAGAACGCGCTCCGCTAGGCTCGGGCCGCTTGGCCGAGCCGCTGCGCAAGAGCATCTGCAAGAACCGCAAGGCGCACTTCCAGTACTCGATCGAAGAGACGATCGAAGCCGGCCTCGTGCTGACCGGCTCCGAGGTGAAGTCGCTCCGCGGCGGTGGCGCGAACCTGACGGACGCGTACGCGCAGGTGCGCGGCAGCGAGATGTTCCTGCACAAGGCGCACATCGCCCCCTACACTTTTGCGGGTAGGGACAACCACCTGCCCGAGCGCGTGCGCAAGCTGCTCCTGCACCGCCGCGAGATCCACCGGCTCGGCGGGCGCCTGCGCGAGCGCGGGCTCACGCTCGTGCCCATCGAGATGTACTGGAAGGGGAGCCGCGCCAAGGTCGAGCTGGGCCTGGGCCGCGGCAAGAAGCTGCACGACAAGCGCGAGGCCATCGCGAACCGCGAGGCCGAGATGCGCGTGCGCCAGGCCACGCGGCGCCATGCCAAGCGAGGCCGATGAGGCGCGCGCCCGCGCTCGCCGTCGCGCTCGCCGCAGCGCTCTGCGCGTGCAGCTCGCCCGCGCCGGAGTACCGGCACAACCGCTGGGACTACTGGAGCTTCCGCGCGCGCACGGGCGCGCTGCCCGAGCCGAACTACCTGCCGTGGGCGATGCACCGCGAGACGGTGCCGGGCGCGGGCGGCGGCGAAGTGCTCGTGGCATGCCGCTGGCCCGACTCGGCGTTCCCGCTGCCGTACACCGTGGTGGCGCCGCAGATCCCGGACTCGCTAGCGGGCGACTCCGGCTCGCGCGGTCCCGCCGACTACGTGGCCGCGGTCGACGAAGCCTTCGACCAGTGGGCGAAGGCGATCGGCCGGCCCGTGCGCTTCAAGCGCGTCGACTCGCCCGCGGCCGCGCAGATCACCGTGCGGCTCTCCACCGAGATCCAGGAGATCGAGCAAGGCCAGGTGCTGGGCGTGGTGCACGGCGAGGACGACCGCTGCAGCGTGAAGGCCGCCGGGGCTACGCACGATCGCGTAGAGATCGCCTTCGCACCGCACGAGGCGCAGGTGTTCGTGGTGGACTCGGAGGGCCTGCTCACGCCGCGCCAGGTGCGCGCCGTGACGCTGCACGAGATCGGCCACTTGCTCGGCGTGTCGGGCCAGCACAGCCCGCTGGCGGGCGACGTCATGTACGAGGTGGCCGGCGACCGGCGCATCGAGGCGCTCTCGGAGCACGACAAGAACACGCTGCGGGCGCTGTACTCCATTCCGCCCGGCACGGTGTACGCGCGGCTCGCCGAGCTGCACGCGCGGCCGGTCGGCGAGGTGCGCCGCGATCCGCCGAAGCTGGGCGAGCCCACGCGCGACGAGCGCTACGGCTTCGAGGTGCGTTTCCCGAAGGACTGGCAGGTGATTCGCACGCCGAACGGCTGGATCGCCGTCGACGGAGTGTCGTGGGACTACGACGCCTCGATCCAGGTCGTGGCGTCACGCGGAAGTGTAGGGTCGCACCTGTCGCTGCTCGCGGGCCAGGCGCTCGCGCGCGGCGACGACGTGCGCTCCGAGGGCTTCGAGCTCGACGGCGCGCCCGTGTCACGGCTCATCGCGCGCGGCGGCGAGCGCTCGGAGCAGACCGAGGTCGTCGATTGGGGCGACGGCTGGGTGCTGCTCGTCATGGCCGACTCGCGGGCGCAGGACTTCGAGTTCTACCGGCCGTGGTTCCAGCGCGTGCTCTTGTCGCTGCAGCGCAGCGAGACCGAGCTCAGTCCGAAGGCCGCTCGCTGAGCCAGCGGCGCGCGATCAGCGTGCCGACCACCGCCGCGAGCCCGAGCCCCACGGCGAAGCTCACGTTCCGCAACGTCGGCTGCACCGCCGCCTTTCCGGCCACGGCGAACAGCCCCGCGCGCGGGATCAGCCCCAGCCCGACCGCGGTCGCGAACCCGGCCACGCGCATGCGCGACAGCCCGGCGCCCGCGAACACGGGCGTGAGCCACGTGACGGGAATCGCCGTGTAGAGCGCCAGCCACGGCGCCCCGCGCAGAGTCAGGAACTCCTCGAACGAGCGCAGCGCGCCGATGCGCAGCCAGTGCTGCACGACGTCGCGCCCGAGCGCGCGCGCGATGCCGAAGATGAGCAGCGCGCCGAGCAGCCCGCCGAGCGCGCCGCAGAACGTGCCGACGACCGAGCCGAACAGCATTCCCGCCGCCAGCATGACGAGCCAAGACGGCAGGCCGAGAAAGGGCCGGAACGTCATGATGCCGATCAGCGCGAGCGGCCCGAACACGCCCAGGTCCCGGATCGCGTCGCGCAGCGCTTCGGGGCGCCAGTTCACGCCGCTCGCGAGCTGCAGCCACACGAACCCGCCGATGCCGCCGGCGATCGCCAGGAGCGCGAGCGTTCGCTGTACACCGCGGCGTGTCACGCTGCGCCGCCGACCCGCAACAACAGACCCTTCAGGTACTCGCCTTGCGGATGGCGGATCGACACCGGGTGGTCGACGGGCGCGCGCAGCTCGGCGAGCACCTGCACCTCGCGCTTCGCGTCGAGCGCCGCGGCGAACACGAGCTTGCGGAACAGGTCCGGCTCCACGTGGTGCGAGCACGAGAACGTGAGCACGTGGGCGCCCTGGGCGGCGCGCGCGAGCGCGCGCAGGTTCAGGTCCTTGTATGCGCGCGAAGCAGCGGGCACGTCGCGCTTGCGCTTGGCGAACGGCGGCGGGTCCACGCAGATCAGGTCGAAGAGACGCGTGTCGGTGCGCAGGAATTCGTTCACGTCGGCGGCGACGAGCTCCGCCCCCGGCGCGTTGCGGCGCGCGAGCGCCATGGCCTGCTCGGACGACTCCACCGCCACCACGAGGCCGGCGCCGCCCTGCTGCGCCGAGCGCGCGAAGCCGCCGGTGTGCGCGAACAGGTCGAGCGCGCGCGCGCCGCTCGCGAGCGTCGCGAAGAGATCGCGCGCGTCGCGCTGGTCGAGGTAGAAGCCGGTCTTCTGGCCGTGACGCAGGTCCACGAAGTAGCGCCGCTCGGACTCCACGATCTCGACCGGCTCCTCGGGCACCGCGCCGAAGCCCGGCCGTCCGGGCGCCCCCTCGCTGCGCACCCAGCTGCCGTCGGCGCCCGTGAGCCGGCGCAGCCGCTCGCCCAGCTCGTCCGAGCGCGCGGCCATGCCGGGCGTGCCGATGCGGATCGACAGCACGTCCGCGTAGCGGTCCACCGTGAGGCCGGGCAGGTCGTCCGCCTCCGCGTTCACGAGCCGCAGCGCGTTCGTGCCCGCGAGCAGCGGGTGCCCGCGCCGGCGCGCCGCCGCCGCCTCGAGCCGGGCGGCCAGGAGCTCGCCCACGTGCGGCTCGTCCTTGCCGAACGACAGGATGCGCACGCGCAGCTGCGCGCCGGGGTCGTAGTCGCCCCAGGCCAGCACCTCGCCGCCCTCGTTGCGCACGGCGACGAAGTGGTCGGGGCCGGGCTCGCCGTCCACGCGCAGCACGCTGCCCGAGAGGAGCCACGGGTGGCCCAGCGCGACGGAGCGCTCGCGCCCGCGGCGCAATACGACGCTGGCGCGGCTCATACGCGGGTCTCCTGCCGTTCCGGCTGCTTGACGTTCATCGAGGGGCCTTTACCATGCGCGGCGTTTCCAGGGGGCGATCGGTTTCGACGGATGGTCGAGGTCGTCCGCAGCGTGCCGAGGTGCCGATTCCTCGTAAAACCGCGGCGAAGGCAATCTAATTGCCAACGAAAATCTCGCTCTCGCTGCTTAGTTAATACCTAGGACAACGAGCACGCCCGCGCCCGACGCCTGCTGAGGCGCGGGGGTGTCATAGAGAGCAGGCTGGTCCAAGTCCTCGTCGGGGGGAGGCGGACGAGACGATACCCGACTCGCGACCGGCTCGGCGAGCACCGAGGCCAGGCCGGCCGCTAAAACGAACACGGCGCTACGCACGTAGACGCGGGCGGAGGAAGCCAGACGGACCCGGGTTCAATTCCCGGCGCCTCCACCAACGACTCTCGCGCGTTACTCCTGAGTATGCGCGCGCGTGCAACCGTGGCTTCGCGTCGCCCCGACCGCGAGCCGGAGGTTCGGGCCCCCGGGTCGCTCGAAGCAGGCCGGCGACCGCTGGCCGAGCACGTGTTCTCGTTCGACTACCTTCGCGTGATCGCCGCCTGCGGCATCGTGTGGTTCCACGCCGACGAGGTCTCGCCGCGCCGCGGCATCGGCTACGCCGGCCTGCCCGTGTTCGCCGCGGTGGCGTTCTTTCTGCTCGAGCGCGGCGTGGCGAAGGATTCGCTCGGGTCGTTCGCCGCCAAGCGCATGCGCCGTCTCGCGGTGCCGTTCGTCGCGTGGTCCGCTTTCTACACCGTCGAGCGGGCGGTGTTGAACCGCGGGGTCGAGCTTCATGCCGGGCTCCTCGATCTGCTCGCGGGGCCCGAGGTCCACCTCTGGTACCTGCCGTTCCTGCTCGTCGCCTCGCTCGCCGTGGCCGCCGTCGTGCGTGCGACGCGGGGGAGCTGGCTCGCCTACGGATCGATGTCCGTGTGCGGCGTCTGGATCTTCAGCGCACAAGCGCTCGGCGCGCAGCTGGACAAGCCGCTCGGCCAGTGGTGGTACGCGCTTCCCGCGGCGTTGATCGGCGTGGGACTCGGACACACGCGCGCCGGGCGCGAGCGGTGGCGGTTCGCCGCTCTCGTGACTCCGGCAGTGCTGCTGCTCGCGTGGCACTCCCGTGCGGCCCGACCCGTGGACGCGCTCTCCTATGCGCTCGCCATTCCGCTCGTGGTGTTGGCGACTCTATTCGAGCTGCCGCGCTCGGCCAGCGTCGAACGACTGTCGGAGCTCACCATGGGCGTGTACCTGCTCCATCCGTTCGTCATCGACGTCTGTTACAAGATCGGAATCGCGAGTGTCCCGGTGCGGGTCGGAGTGGGAATTTGCGGGGCTGCGCTCGCGACCGCAGCGCTGCGCCGGACCGGCTTGGGCCGAGCCGTCACGTGATTTGCAGGCGAGCCCCCCCGCCAGAGAGGTGAGCCGGTGCGGCAAACGATCGACGTCATCGCGGTGTTGGCAACGCTGCTCCTCACCGGCAGTGAGTTGGCGGTTGGAGTCTTCGTCCATCCCGTGCTCTCGAGACTCCGCGATGCCGCTCACGCCGAGGCGGCCCGGCCGCTGGCCCGGCTGCTGGGGAAGGTCATGCCGTTCTGGTACGCGGCCGCACTGATCCTGGTCGTGGTCGCGTTGCTGACTCGCGCCGTGGGCACCGGGTCTTGGTGGGCGTGTCTGTCCGCCGCGGCCCTGCTCGCGGTCACGGTGCCGTTCTCGTTGATCTGCCTGGTCCCGATCAACAACCGGGTGGCCGCCTGGGACTTGGCTGCGCTTCCCGGCGACTGGAAGAGCGATCGCAGAAGCTGGGACCGATACCACTCCATCCGAGTCGCGATCTTGCTGTTCGCGTCTCTAGCGATTGCACTGGCTGCGCTTTCCTGAGCGCCGGTCCGCGCTCAGGCCCGAGTCTCGACCGGGGGCTCGAGAAGGTGCTCTGCGACCCGGTGCAGGACGGCGGGCGCGAAAAGCAACGCGAGGTGGCCGACGTCCGGGACATGGACCTCGCGCTCGTGGCGCGCGAAGACGCGCGGGATCACCAGGCTGTCCGAGCCGGCCACGATCGACAGGAAGTCGACCGAGGCGGCGGACGGGCTGGAGGCGGCGAGGCGAGCGAGCAGGGCCGAGTCGGGCCGCAGCTCGCGCCCGATCCGCGACCAGAGCCAGTACGCGTTGTAGGTGCCACCGTGCGGTGTACCCAACGTGATGCAGCGGTCGACGCGGCGCGCGCCGCCGAGCTCCTGGAGGTACAGGCGCGCGACCAGCCCGCCCAGGCTGTGACACACCAGATCGATCCGGCCGCCGCGCACGCGGCGGCGCAAGTCGTCGCGCAGGGCCACCGCGGCGGGCTCGATCCCCGCGCTCGACGGGTAGCCGAACGACAGAACGGGACCGAGCCCGCGAAGGCGCAGGTACTGCGCGAGCGGCAGCAGCGCGGAGCGGTTCGACAGATAGCCGTGCACCAGCACGACGGTCCGCTGCTCGCGGCGCCGCGGCGTGCGTGCCCGCGACTGCGCGAGCCCGAACGGGTAGAGCACGCCGATCGCCAGAAGTCCCAGCGCCTCCTGGGTGATCAGTCGCCAGGTCGGCGCCCCCGACGGCGGGTAGTCCTGGATCATGGGCCGCTCCTGCGGCGAAGCGTACCGCCGCTGCGTCGGGGCGGCGACTCGTCGATTCCGCCTCGAGCCTTGCGTGATCCCCGCCACACGGCCGGGCTGCGCTCCTGCCGACTTCCTCCCCATGCGGCGCGTGGCGTCGATCCTGGCCGCGGGCTGCTGCGCGGCGTGCATGACGACGGTGGAGCTTCGCTCCACGATCGCACCCGCCGCGCCCGGCTCGCAGAAGTCGTCCGAGGCGGCGGGGGTCGTGTGCAGCCCGGGGCTCCTGGCGCACGTCGAGCACGCGCAATTCTACGCATTCGAGCTCGGCGAGCCGTTGTGCAGCGCACTGACGAAGAGCGTCGAGAGCTCCTACCGCAGCGCGCAGCGCGTGGAGCAGCCGGTCGAGGGGCAGTTCGGGCGGGTGATCGAGTTCTACCTGGCGAGCAGCGCGCTCTCCGTGAGACACCTGCGGGACGGCTCGACACGCGTGGTCTACAGCGTGGGCGTCGCGGTCGAGAGCCGCGGGCGAGACCTCCGGCCGAAGACCCGCAAGCTCGTCACCGGCGTCGGCGACGTGACTCGCAGTGACTCGAGCACGGCGGAAGTCGTGCGCGAGGCTGCGGAGGCCGCGCTCCAAGAGGTTGCCGACGGTGCTTCGCGCCTCCTCCTCGCCGGGCTGGAGGGTCCGCGCTTGCACGCCCCGGCGGCGGATGCCGTTCCCGCGTCCCCCGAGCGCTAGTACGCGAAACGCTCTCCGACGAGCTCCTCGCTCTTGCGCCACAGCGCCTCGGCGCGCGCGGGATCGACGGCGTACGGGCGAACGCCTTGCACGCCGTTGCCCTCGTTGATCTCGCAGACGTGACAGTCCTCGCAGTAGCGGCCGCCGACGGCATCGGCGGCCGCGGTCACGCCGGCCCACACGGAGGTGGCGGCGCCCTGGGGACTCGTCTTCCAGGTGCGGTTGCCGAGCGCGGGCGCGCTCCCGGACGACTGTGACTGAACGGCGCTGCGCATCTGCGCGATGAGCTCCGGCGAGAGGTGTCGGCCGAGCTCCGTCTGGATCACGCCCGGGTGGACCGCGGCGGCGCGCACGCCGCGGGGCGCGAGCCGCTGGTCGAGGCCGACCGCGCACAAGACGTTCGCCGTCTTCGAGCGCCCGTAGGCGACGAACTCCTGGTACGGCGTGCGCTCGAAGCCCGGGTCGTCGAGGTCCACGTCGGCGAAGCGGTGACCCGCCGAAGAGAGACACACGATGCGGCCTCCGCTCCGGACGAGCGGCGCGAGCCGGTTCAACAGCACGAAGTGGCCGAGGTGATTCGTGCCGAACTGCGTCTCGAAGCCGTCGGCGGTGGTGCCCTTCGGACACGCCATGACCCCGGCGTTCGCGATCAACACGTCGAACGGCTCGCCGGCTGCGACCAGCGCGTCTGCGCACCTGCGCACGCTCGCGAGCGACGCGAGATCGAGTAGCACGAGCTCGAAGCCGTGGCGCGCGGCCTCGCGCACGGGCGCGGTCGCGCCGCGCGCCTTCTCGAGATCGCGCACCGCGCCGACGACGGTGGCCCCGTGGGCGGCGAGCGCGCGGCACGTCTCGACGCCCAGACCGGCCGAAGCGCCGGTCACGAGGATGCGTTTGCCGGTGAGGTCTTTGCCCGAGAGCACGTCGTCGGTGGTGGATTGGGGACCGAAGGTCATCGGATCTCCTCGAGGGGAGCCTACACCGCGAAGCGGGTGTCAGGTCGCCCGCGGCTGGAGACCCGCCGCGCGATAGACCGCGTCGATCACGCGCATGTTCGCGACCGCATCGTCCGGGCCGGTCGGGAC
>Ga0335076_10005386_pt1 | contig 12939 bp, 14 predicted proteins | sample Lox_Sample_25_FD_206717 | JGI IMG/M metagenome (GOLD analysis project Ga0335076, IMG submission 206717) | Soil microbial communities from Loxahatchee National Wildlife Refuge, Florida, United States - Lox_Sample_2.5 | ecosystem: Environmental > Terrestrial > Soil > Wetlands | place: USA...
TTGCTTGCATATTGAATCATAGTGCTTGCTCGTTGTGGGAATTTAAACGGCTGCCGATTCAAACCACGTTTTTCGCATGTGGCAAGAACAAAAAGTAATGATGAAGACTCGGTTCTCAATCTGAGATAGGTCTCCGAGCACCACTTCAAGATCTGATCGACTGCCGCACCCACAAGTCGCAGTTTGACATCTTCCACTCTTATCATCCTTGCCACCTTTTCATTTTTGACTTTCAGTAAACGTGTTGCACCGATAAACTATATATTCTACATCAATGCAAGTTTGTAACAAGGATAGCTAGGGCCGAGAAGAAACAAATCGGTTGGAATCAAAGAGGACAAATTGAGATAAGTACCGCAAGGTCCTTTCCAGAGAATATATCTGGCCACTGCATAAAATGATGCCAAATGCTTAGATCGTCTCGGTTGTTTGCTTCAACACGTGTTGCTTCCTCTTTCTGATCAGAAAGAATCTCTCGACCTAGAATCGTGGCGATGGCTCTGTTCATCGACACGTCAGGTTCTAATTTATTAGTGGCGACTTAAGCGAAATGGAGAAATTCAATACTAGAGAACACGGAAACCCGATCATAACGAATATAGAACAATCAAGATCATACAAGCATTTGTTTCACCATTGTCTGCTTCACAATTCTCATAGACATTTAGTTTCTCAGGTAAATTCGTGATCCAATATCGGTCGGCGCTCGTGGGGTTCCAACACTGCAAGTATACCTTTCGAAATGAGTACTCGGACTGATGATTCATACGCATATGGCGCCGCATGATCTGGTCGCTGCAACTTCGAAACAGGCAATGCTTACATGCATAACCATCACGGACCTTGATGCCTTCAATCGGAGTTAAATCATCGTCCGGAACTCCCAGAGCAATCCAATCCACTGCAAAGGCCGGTTCGTTCAATCCTGCGAGGCATCGGTCCCGGATCATCTTAGGTAGACTATGCGGGGGTCTTCTTAAATGGTGGTGGATTGAGTTCAGTGGATATCCATTACCGCAGGGAACACAAATTATCGCGCCATATTTGGGTTCCAATCGTATGACAGCCGAGTCGGCATACCGAGAGCTAGGTAGACTCATGGTCGATATAGCAACGGCGATATCGGTCGGGATGGATTCGATGGCGAAATAGATGGATGGATAGATGGATGGATGGATGGATCGGATCAAGTGAAAAAAAAAGATGTGTGGCAGGCAAAAAATCAATTACGAGAAGAAATCCAGGTAATAATGCGAGAGGAATTTTACATGGGGAGTAATAATGCAACAATTACGGCAGAATTAATATAGTAAGCAACCGCAGTAAAGGTCTATTACAGAGCAGTAGTAGTAGTAGGCTTGCCATTTGTCAGACACGCCACGGAACAGATTGATGGTCATCGTGTTTATCCTCAAACCTTTCCTCCCGTAATGGTTATTGGCAACACGGGCACTATGTGCAGCCTGTAGGTCATGCACATCATCCTGTCCATTGCTGTCAGAATCTTCATCTTCTTCTGGACACCCGGTTCGAACAAACTCTCTGTTGAATGCAACTTGCAGCTGACGCCAACTTGCCGTCGTGATTCTAAACCCCAGTCTGGACTGAGATTCTCTCGCCATGATCCTCGACTGTTTGTCAGTCTCCCAATGTCCACCTTTTCCATCCGTGAACAAGTATCCATTGGATTCCCAGTCACGATTTATCAACTCATAGAAGGGAACCACGATCGCCAGGTATGTCATCAATACTTTGCTAACATCCCAGGGCAAGAATCGGGCGATTTCCTTCTCATCAGCAGCTTTCTAATTAACAATTCATTACCTTTATATCATCTATCACGGCCTGCGATTTGTGGTATCCTGTAACAATCATGATCTGGCCGTCCTGTACGAATATATTCCGATCTGCGGACATCTTATTCCTATACAGAAGACACAACATCTCCGTATCTCTCCCTGTCTGGCCACATGTCCAATTGATTGTCAACAACAGCAGTTCCAAGAATTCACTCACCGACTTGTCATATCTGGCCACTCCGTCAGGATCGAATGTGCCATCTGTTCTCACAAGATTATGCCATTCCCTTCGGGATTGCTTCAATGCTTCTAATACCACTTTCCTCGCTCTTTGGCGATGATCAGGCAACAGATATGCAAAGTAATGCCCATTCTCATGCACATACTCATTGTCCACCAAGTTATTGGGATTTATCGGAGCAATCGTATCTTCGTCACGGAACAACAAATCCCGACTGAGGACTTTTTCCATGGCACGTACAATGTCTCTGGTCATATGTTTCCACTCCTCGACCTTGAAACCATGTCCATCAAAATAACAGTGCTGTTTATCGGCAGAGAATCGAACACGATCTGCTCCAGTTGCATCCTTCGCCACTGTCATCCCATAATTTAACAACTTGTGTACCCACGAATATGGCGTCCCAGCCCCATCCACTAGCCATTCTTCATGTACCATCCGAAATGCCTTGAGAGGAGTTATCCCAGACTCATGCTGATAGTGATCTCTTTTTTCTATTGGCACTGAATCCTCCAACAGGATCACACGCATACAGAATTGAAGCCCCGACAGAATACGCGTGTAATGGTTTGGCCTTTTCCATCTGCCTTCTCTGACATTATATCCTAATATTCCAGCGAAATACTTGACCACCGACTTTTGAATTTCAAAATCAGAATGTTTGATCAGACTGACACTCAATTTCAATGTCAAATGATCCACCGCGCATTCATCAACTCCCTCGTTGGATATTGCATCTTGGAGCTTGCTAATAATACCTCTCTGACAATCCAGGAACTCTGCTCCTACCTCATCCATTTCACTGACCCTGCAGCAAAATAGGATCAATCGTGCCCATATGTCCTTGTACTTTTTTAACTCCGTCACTGGCTTCCTGAATGGTTTCTCATGAGGCGCCGACGGACTATAGCTTCTCAACCAAAATCGCAGCTCAGTCCAACCTCTCGTATCGAGGTCTTCCACTCTATACATACAGCTGTCAATCATTCGTTCCACACTTTTTTTCACTTCAAACAACTCCGTGTCCGTGACGTCGTCACCATTCGTGTATTCAATCAACTTGGCCATGTCCCTACCCATAAACATGGATTTCCATCCTGTTCGTGACAACCAAGGAGAATTCTCACCCCTTCCTTCATTCTGTTTGACAATATGGTCCAACTTGGAACGTTCCTCATCCACTCCAAGGCCCTTTCTCAAAAGCCAGTCAATATCGGGATCGTCTAAATATCCATCCATTTTTTCTCTGATCGGAAAGTACTTCAAATGCTTAGCGATATAGAATGATTGTAGGTTTTGCTCTTGCCATATTGATCCTATCGATATCAGTTCTGTTAATTGCATGCTTGAGAAACCTTTTGACTGCACCCAGCTATGGCTGTGCCAGCAATGAGTCTTCATGCTTCCAACAGTCCCATAAACAGCACCACAAGCAGTGCATCGAACCCCTTTGACAACCTTCAATCCCTCTATTGCCTCAATTTCATTCGATGGCAGTCTGATCTCCTCTGGTTTCATGATCTCCAATTGTTCAGCTTGTTCAACCATCTGTTTTCTCGTATCAATTGCTATGGACCCATGGTGGTCCCGAAGATGGCGATTGATACCCCCAGGGATCAGGCAATGCTGACATCCCAGGCAGATTAATACTTTGAACTCTGAGTTATAACATAGGATATTCTTGACCTCCTCTGTATCCATCATCGATAGTGAATGTGTTGCCGATAACAATCAACCCCTGAATTCTTCGAGGTGAAATTTTCTTGCCCACGTGCTTGGCCTCTTTCTTTATTCAGTAGTTTGATCATATAATACACCTACTAATCTGCCGTCATTTGCACCTACTAATCCACCGTCATGGGCTCATGCATTGTGTGGTGGCGTCCCGCTAATATTAACTTGACACACACACAAATCTGCCGGATTTGTCAAGGGGATAATGGGTAGGCCGCCCTTGGTCTCCTCAATGCGCTTCTTGTCGTCTTGGAGATTGGTTACCCACAAGTCCCTCAAACATTGACGATCTCTCTCATCCATAAAATAATTGCTGTTTGCATTGCTCAGGAGAGTTCTATCAATTATATTGGTTCAGGGGCGACTACATACCTGACCTCCTCTTCCCATCTCATCAGCTCTCCCAGCAACCTTTTGAATCCATTATCTTCTGCAGAGCTAAAATTTGACCATGTCCCCATGGTTGGCGTGGATGCTGATCGAATTATAGCCTTCAAGAGTGGCTGATTTCTTAGACACGACGACTCTTCCAAACACAGGCAAAGGCAGTTCTTCGAAGAAGCATGTGACCTCAAGAGGCCTGCCGCCTTCTCGCAGCTCTCGAATCATGGCCCAAAACATGACTTGAATCGACTCAAGGAACTGATCATCTCTCTCAAGGATTTTCAACAGCGATTTGTTGGTGGACTTCACTAGACCCAGAGCTGAAGTCGGTATCTTGGCCCAGTCAGCCATACAGGCTCCCTTGTGAGGTGTGCCCATGAATATGATGCCTTTGGTAGCATCGAATATGCCCCGCAGATGAGTATCGGGATTATTTCGTGAGAGGAGAATGGCTTTCTTGCAGACAAGGCCACCCAGGCTATGAGTGACGAAAACAAGGGGACGGGTGGATGCATGGCAACAAGCTCTGTCGGTCGTCAAATCGTTCAGAAGGTTCGTAGCATGATCGATGAGCCGATTTAACGATGCAACGGATTTTCGCACTACGTATGCATCATAGCCGTAGGTGAGAATGCGAGCTTTTGGTATCTTGGGTGGGAGGAGCGTTTGGGGCCAGGGTTTGTGATGAACGAAGTGTACACACTGAAGAACTTATTCATTCGAAATGAGATCTAAGGGGGCTATATATACTAAATCTGAGAGAAACATCTAGAAAGAAAATAATTATTAATTCAGACGAGTAAGCATTACTTATCCCATAATTCCAAATCATTCCTTTGAGATCATTCTGATCATTCTGGTCCTTTCGACACAAAGAATATTTGAGAATCCATATTTGTAATCACCGGAGATACCGGAGATGAGGCCCGTTCAACAGTTTGGACTCCCCATGGCAAGTCCAAGTAGTATCTCGATTCCCCGTCAAACCGTGGACAAAACAGACATCCATCGTCGCTTCGGGACCATTGTACCATATTTTCAATCCCTCCGGGAAGGCTGAAACAGGTGGAGGGCTCTGGGAAGATGGTGGGGAGTGTTCTGTTATGGGATGTTTTTGCCGCGGATTTTGTACGGTAGGGTCGCCGCTCCTTTTTCCCAGTTGACTACTTCCGGACGGGTTGAGTGGAGTCGGAGGTTGCTTGCGCTCTGGATTAAAAAACCGGTTGAGCTTCTCCATTGGCCAAGCGACGTTGTGGAATCAGTGAGGAAGAAGTTGCTGGGGTGAAGCGTAGGCTGTAGCTGACGAATTGAACTTTGGCCGGTAAAATCAGGGGGTCCGGCAGGTTGGCTTTCCCTTGGATGTGGCTGTGGGCGAAGCGAGGGTGGGCGAAGCGAAAGGGAGGGCGGCGGGCTGTGCACTGCAATGTTCGATTTCAATGACGCCCAGCTCCGCACCACCACATCAACGCCTCAGGCATTATGTCTTCCCACTCTGCCCTGTTTATCGTCCACACAGCCATTTCCACAGTCTCAGGATCCAAATGCCCCTGCTCCAATCGTGCCCATTGTCTTGGAAGCGACTCAGCAGTCAACGCCGGCTGATCTCGTACCCCGTCCGTATCGGTGGCCATCCCCCCCCCCCATCGCCCACGATTGCCCCCTCCCTGGCTCCATGGGTGTGGTCAGCGCTCCGTCGCTCGACGTCGTTCGCCGTCATCAACGCCACCTCCGTGGCCGTCATCCTCGCTGCAGCTCCTGTTCGTCGTCTTGAACCGCAGGTTCCTCCTAACGTTTGTCGGCTTCCTCGACTGCTACCGTTGTAGCTCCTGCTTCCATTGTCTCCACGGACCGATACTGCCGTATTGCATCCCTCCCCACCTTTCTTCATCTCTAATGCTACAGCTCTCGCTTCATCACCCGTCTCTACACCCAACACCGCCGCCGTGCCAAACCTCTCGGTCTCATGTACCCACTTTCCAGCTCTTACCGTACCCGCATCCCTCCCTGCCTTCTTTCACAGCTAATGCTGCAGCTACACCCTACCATACCGATCTTGACAACCGATGCTGCCCTGCCTACGGCCTTGACCACTCTGCCTCTCCTACCATTCTCACGTTTGTCCCCTCCTTCCTCACCTATGCTGTCATATCGTGATGGTCGCCCTCTGCCGTTCCCACCGTCTTGCGCACCCATGCCGTCGTCCCGATGGGCCTTTTCACCCAACCTATGTCGGTCGAGCGAAATAACTCGCCCACTGCACCACGAAGAGGAACACAGTCGTTGAACAACTCCAGCAAGTCATTCAGTCCCTGCGTGATGTCCTCAACCATGTCCATCGCCATTGCCCGCTACGTAACCCGTCGCGTCAAAGACGAAGCAAGGTGCATCCCCAAAGACCCCCCATCCCGCCGAGGTACAAAGCCTCCATGACATCGCCCGAGATTGTGGTGAAGTTGGATTGGAGACAGCACTGAATTGGAGGAGGCACTGCGAGTGGTATCACATTGTTAGGATCATGAGGACAGCACTCATTTGGGGAATGGGGGATTCGGACCTCTCAATTATCGCATTTGTTACAAGGTGTCTTCATTTTCATTTCTGTCTCTGCATCTCCATCTCCATCTCTATCTGTTGAGCGGGGAGCCGTGCGCAGCGCAGTGGTGGACTTGTACAAGTAGGACAGGTAGAATAGATTGATTAACTTCTAAAGTGTATGTGGGCGCAATGCAGGCTTTATATACATGAAGCACATTGCGCTATTTCGCTATTCTGTCCACACTATCTCTATCTCCGTCTCCACCTCCATCTCCATCTCCATCTCCATCTCCATCTCCATCTCCATCTCCACGTCTCCAATCTCCAGTCCCCATCTCCAATCTTCACGTCTCCATTGCCAGTCTCCATCTCCAGTCTCCATTTCCATTCTCCGTCTCGATTCTCCAATCTCCAATTTCCAGTCTCCAGCCTGATTCCAAACTCAAAGCGCAAGCACGACAGATTTATACTATATTATCCATCCAATAAGGTTCGCTCACGGTGCTCCAATGACATATCCCAAAAATGGTAGCGCCGATCTGCGAGGGTACTATATCAATCAATGCTGTACCTGATTAGATTTACTTAATTTCCTGCCCCGCGCCGCTTTCGACGTGCGGAATCTGCGCTGTCTATCAATCGCCTCTGGTCTTCCTCAGGTATTCCCCTCTCAAACTCTTCTTGTTTCTCCTCTTCATCTGGGTCGATTTTCTTGCCTGAGTCTCAGTTGAAACCCTTCCCTTCTTTCGTCGTGTCTTTTTCCGTTTGTCTGGCATTTTTGATTACGAAAGGAAGCCAAATGCGTCAAGGATGAGGAGGTAGGTGGGAGATGGCGCCGGTGCGCCAGGTCCATGGATTGACATGGCTTTTAAGGGTTGGCCAAGTGCGCCCACGGCGGACAGGGACAAGGACATAATTGCGCGGGGATCGGCCGCCGACGATGGAGACATTCCGCAGCTCGCGCCGCCATGGCGATGAATTCTTGTTGAAAATCAAGCCCAAATGTCGGGAGCATGCAAAATTCGGCCACACAAAAAAATTATATGCGGCTCAGGGGCACATTTCAGCCACACAACCATGCGATCGCCAAGTACCCTCTCTACGCCGTCCGCCAAGCGTCTTGCAGACGTCGCCATCAAGGATTTCCATCACCAGGCACAGTCACAGCTGGTCCACAAATAGCACGCTGCCTCGAAATTCATAAGATCACATCCCGTCTTCGCGTTTCATCGCGCCCGTCACGTGCTGGCATTCAGTGAGACATGACAGACTCCCCATTGCGGATCCTCTCGCTCGACGGCGGAGGCGTCCGTGGCATATCCAGCCTCTTCATTCTGAAAGAACTCATGGCCCAGATTACACGAGAGCACAGGCAAGAGAATCCTGATCGTCCCGGCCTTTCTCCTCAGCCGTGTCAGTACTTTGACTTGATTTGTGGGACGTCAACCGGTGGATTGATTGCTCTTATGTTGGGGAGGCTGAGGATGGTAACCGTGCATTGTTCTGACCTAATTTTGACCTGCAGCCCGTGGAAGACGTCATTTCCAAATACAAGCGCCTTTCTGAAAAAGTCTTCTCTACCAAATCGCATGACCCCAAGGCAACTTATGATCACACCGTCCTTGAGCAAGAAATCAAAAACATCGTGGCCACTTCCGTAAAAGGTGGCCAGAGCCCCTCGACACAATTAAGCGATTCCCGACCAGATCTGTGCCGCACCTTCGTTGTCGCGACCAGCATACATGCAGGAGGTGCGATAAGAATGCGGACCTTCGGGACCCGTGATGCCGACCCATTCCCTGCATGCATCTGGCAAGTGGCAAGAGCTACGTCAGCCGCACCAACTTTTTTTGCCCCCATTGAAATTGATGATGTACTATATGGCGATGGTGGCACGGGGTGGAACAACCCTACGAAGGAAGCCATTGCCGAAGCCAACAATATTTGGCCTAACCGGCCTATCGGCATTGTCGTCAGCATCGGCACCGGTCTTGAGAATGCTCTTGAATTGAGAGATGAACCTACACAGGCCCCCAGTCTCGCCAAGGCTTTGCTCAACATGTCCCCTAAAAATGCCTTTAAGCTTGCCGTCGCCGAATTTACTGTTTGCTGTCTAACCAGCTGCGAGACCGTTCATGCTGAAATCTCTGAACGCGCAGATCGAGATATTCTCGGCGGCAATTACTTCCGTTTAAATGTTCCTCAGGGACTGGGCTCAATCGGACTCGATGAGTGGAATAAAGTGCGCCAAATCGTTGCTCTCACAAACAATTATATGGATCATGGGGAATTAAAGGAACGGAAACGCACAATTGCAATGCTTTTGCAATATCCGCAGCGCGCAGGTAGATCTCCATTTTATAATGGTGTCTAAATTTTTACTGAATACATTTCTTTAGCAGAAATCAAGTCGAAAAAAGTATCTATATTCAATATCCCATACCGTCGAAATCCATTCTTCACTGGCCGCACAGACGTTCTTGACACAATTCATGAAAAACTCGTATTGAATGCCCGCTCGAACCTCACCTCTTATGCGGGGAGTGTGTACACTGTGAAGAACTTGATTGATGAGAGGATATTCGAGCTACTTAAATACTTGAGAATATTTGGATGCCACGTATATATTCAACGTGTAATCCGACGTGTTCAACAACCTGGCAACTTTAATGCCAGCTGTCCATCTTGGCAAACTTTATGCCAAGTCACTTCCCACGTTGCTTGCCACGTCACCAGGATATGCGGCACATTCAACAGTTCTTGTGTGAATCAGAATAATCACAAATTCCCCTGATTACAACGCATGGAAACCAATTCATTAAACCAGCTGCCTCCATCTCGAAACACAAAAGTTTATATTGTTTCGCATGCAAATCCCTTTGAATTGCGTCCTTCATGACCTGGTTTCCGGAAGCGATTGTGCCGTAACGAATAGCTGGATTTGGGCCCCGAGGTTGCCTTCGAACGAGATATGCCCGGTTGCAATGCGTGCAATCATGATCGCTGTCGCCAGACGTATGAGGATAATCCGGCCTGAATAACTCATCCCGCCCGTTAAGCGGATAGGCAAATTTACTTGGCAGATTTGTATTTGTTGGCCAGAGGTGGTTGGAAATCTTGTTACCGTTTGGAAATTGGTGTTCGGCTCGCAAAGCTGCAATGGCAGTACGAAGCGCTTGAGGAGGCGAATTTAGAAACCCTGTGACTTTGAATCCTCCAGGTACACTTTTCCCCATATCGTACTGCAATACACCTCCGTTCCCGTTATTCGGCTGGCTTACTACAATGTCTCCAAGTTGGAGGTCTTTGTTTGGGTCTGTACTTGGAACACCGCCTGCGATACCGACCATCAATCCGAGACGTATGGACTTGTAAGTTCGCTTCATTTGAGACGCGACGTGAGCAGCTGAATTTGTGCCGTATTCTCCATCTGGTAGGCACGCGATTACCACGTTGTGCTTCCCGATACTTCCCAGCGTGTATGTGTTATTGTCGTCTTTATCTTGTGGAAGGGCATCATGTCGTTCATCCAACATGGCTATCGCTGCCGCCAACTCAGAATGCAGTGCGCAAATCCAGCCCACTTTGTACTTTTCATGACTTGTAGAAACCATTACCAGTTCCTCGCCGCCCGATAGCTTTGATTTGTGAGTTGGAGATGTGATTGTGAAAGGTTAATCAGCATCATAGGCCGAAAGCGGAGACGGATAATCGATTACTCGCCAGGAAATCCCGACATTTTCCGATGTAAACCGCAAGCCAATAAAAGTCGGGTGTAGTCGTGTGGTCAACTTAAAGTGTCATAAGCAGCGCCAATATGTTCGCTGTTCCGACACAAACGGAGTCGATTTGGAAATGGTCCAGCTCCGTTCGCAATTCACACCGACTGATGCTTCTTGTCGTGCTGTATTTTGCTGTATATTCTGGCTTTACGTTCGTTCAAAAAGGACGCACTTTAACCACACGATCCTGGCACCACATTCTAGTTTTCGATCATTATGGGTTAATTGTCTTACACAAAAATAGCGTGGTTCATTGCTTAATGCTTATTTACTTGCGATGAGATCATAGGAGACGGTGGCACCCGCTGCGTGTCCTATTCTGGAAGGGTTGCAGGGAAAGTGCGTCCATTCAAACTACCAGTACTCCATAATCAACTGTTCTTTGCCCTCCAGACATTCCTTCTGTCGTACCACTTACTGGCATCTCTGCTTGAAATTTCTTGCCTCGCCACCTCCGGCTCTTTCGAATGAAAATAATCCAAAACATTCTGATGGGAGAAAGCCACCATTGAATGCCTCAGACCATCGACATTCTCGTTCGAGTGAACCAGAAGATGGTCTATGAAATACAATAAATCTCGTGCTTCAAGTTCCACCACCGTCTTCACATCCCACAAAATTAACGCACCCCTGGCATATTCACCAAATGGCACCAAGCACCTGATCCCATCGCACAGACTCTTCCAATCTCTGTGGGGCTTCATTTTCACGGGACTCCATTCGGTGCCCTTGTTCAATGCAAACCCCATCCAGGTGCCTGCGCGTCACCTTAAACACGGCGGTAAAATGCATAAGTGACAAAGCCCTGTCGAATCCTGGAGCATGTTCTGGAATCAGCGTATGAAACAAGCAGTGAATCGTAATAGCATAAGTAATTCAGACGCCTCTTTCCATATTGGTCTTGCTAACCCCACCACGAGAGCCCCGGATTGGTTGCGATAATCCATGCTACCCTCTAGCTTGGCGTCCGCCGACCTGTATCAACGCCACACTGTATAGAACCAACAAGGGGCTTCGCTCCGACAGCACTTCTCGTTCGCAAGGCGCACAATGAAAACGGAGTCAAGCTGAGGGAACTCGAAACCGGGGGGATATTGCAACCTGCTTCCACTCTCTTTTTGACCACGATGTTCCCCACTTTGGGTTTCGAGACCGCTAGCTTGATTCCATTTTCATCATGCGTCACGAGGAGCGTACCTTAGCCAACCCCACAGCATTGTGGCTGGGAAGCATTGATGGACGCCCTGGTGGTTAGCAGAGTGGGTACGGAAGGCGTTTGACGCGGCGGATTTGGAGGTGGATGACGGGGCGATGGGGCGGGTTCTCGAAGTGAATGAATGACTGAGAGGATGAGAGGCGATGAAAAGGGCGGCAGGGAGAACAGACGCAGAGGTCGTTGAAGGGTCGTCTGAGGGGCGTTGATGGGGTGGTCTAACTTCAGGCGAGTGAGGCGGGTGAGGCGGGTCGACAGGCGGGTCACGGCGCATACGGAGGCGGTTGAGACAGAGTAAGTGGACAAGGGCGGTGACCGGGCGCATGCGGACGCGCATCGATCTGGCATCTGGGTGCGACTTCTTTGATTAGGCATTGGAAAACCGATGGCTCCGTTGTGCAAGAGCGAAAGAAAGGCTGATGGCCAAAAGTTGATTTCTCCGAAAAATTTGGCTCGCCGGCCACCACAACCTCCGAAGCAGCACAGCCACTGTCGGGATAAGCGGCGGAGCGGACCGAAGGAACCGGAGTTGTTGCGCTTTCTAGCGCTTTGTAGCGCGATGACCGGGGGGTTATAATACGGTCATCCACCCACCTTATAGAAGTAGATATCATCATTGTCAATCTGTGGCCTCAAGGGCGAAGCCTTTAGAAGCTGCAACCCCCCTCCTTGCTCAGTGAATCGTGATCGCGTGATCCACGGGTGGAGAGAGAAACGACACCACTATGATTCCGTACCGCACACGGGGCTGTTATGTTTCGAGGGTGTAGGGAGCCAATGCCGATTTCATTAAAACAATGGAGACCAGAGGACACTTGGCAGAGGGGTCGGAAACATCCCATGTTTCCGTTCGAAGGACAACGATCATGAGGCCCAGCCGATGCAAGCAGGTAAATGAATTTGACATGACGTCGTGACCCCACACGACTCGGACAGAAGTTAAAAGTGCGACCCGACCGATTCGGCACATCGCGACCACCCGATCCATTTTGATGACCTCGCGATTGGTCGCCGTCCCCGACGGAAATCATCAGCTGACGCATCAGATGACGCATCGGCGTCATGGATCGCACTCCTCCGGAGCGTTCATATATAATCAACTCAGGGCATCGGGGGACGGCGGGCGGGATCCATCGCGGGACAGGAGCGACTAGTCACGTAGAGAACAGGACATAACATATGGTTTCGATATAGGATAGGACATCGATATAGTTATATCTAATGATGGTCCATGTGCTCTCGTTTCCACTT
>Ga0335076_10005387_pt1 | contig 12938 bp, 7 predicted proteins | sample Lox_Sample_25_FD_206717 | JGI IMG/M metagenome (GOLD analysis project Ga0335076, IMG submission 206717) | Soil microbial communities from Loxahatchee National Wildlife Refuge, Florida, United States - Lox_Sample_2.5 | ecosystem: Environmental > Terrestrial > Soil > Wetlands | place: USA: Florida...
TACGACCCGGGGCACAAGCTCGGTCGCGGCGACCCGGTCCATGCCGCGCGGCTGTGGCTGCGGCAGCTCGACTCGGTGGCGGCGCTCGCCGCGCGCATGCCGGAGCGCGTCGTCGAAGTCGCGTACGAGAAGCTCGTGCGCGAGCCGGCCGCGGAAGCCGAGCGGCTGCGCGGCGAGCTCGCCCGGCGCCTCGGGGTCGAGCTGCGCCCCGGCGCGGGCGTCGCCGACTTCGCCGTGCCCGAGCGCGAGCGCAGTCTACACAAGTTGGTGTCGGGCCCGGCGATCGAGGAGCGCGCGGACGGCTGGCGCGACGAGCTGGGCCGCGCCAACGGCATCGCCGTCGAAGCCATCGAGCGCGACGGGCTGCGCCGCTGCGGCTATCCGCCGCACTTCCTCGCGAACGCGGGCGCCGGCGAAGTCGCGCGCGCGCGGCTCGCGCTCGAAGCGAAGCACCTGTGGCTCACCGCGCGCCACGTCGTCTGGCGCGGCGGCATCGTGCTGCGGCTGCTGTTCCGCGACCCCGGGCTCGCCACCGCGCGCGTGCGCGAGGCTCTGTTCCAGCGCTTCGGCGGCTAGCCGCGCAGCTCGAACACGTACGCCTCGTGCCGGCCCTCCACCTCGGTGTGTCGGAGCAGGAGCGCGTCCGGCTCGCCGTGCGCGAGCTGCAGGAGCTCCTCCCGCTCGCGCGCGTCGACCACCACGTAGCGCACGCGCTCGCGGCGCAGGAAGGGCAGCAGCAGCGCCGGGTGCGGCGCGCGGCGCAGATCGACGAACGGCGCGTTCGCGTACCAGCCGACGCGCTGCTTCACCGCGGCGACCGTCTCGCCCGGCGCGAGGCCGCCCTCGCGCGCGATCCACTCCGCCGCGCGCCGCTCGGGCAGCGCATCGTCGCGCACGGGCCGCAGCGCCTTGCCGAGCCCGAGACCCGCGACGAGCAGGAGCGGCAGCGCGGCGCGCAGCGCCGGCCGCGGGGCGAGCGCCGGGACGCGCTCGAGCGCGGCCGCCAGCGCGAACAGGCCCGCGGCGGCGTAGCCGAGCAGGAGCGTCAGCGGCGGCAGCGCATGGCGCCGGCTCAGATAGCCCGAGCTCGCCTGCAGCCCGAACAGCACCACGGCGTAGAGCCCGGCGTACGCGCCGAAGCAACGCCCGCGGCGGCCGGGCCGGCCGCGCAGCGCGAGCAGCCCCACGGCCAGGAGCAGCGCGCCCTCGGGCCGCAGCGCGCGCAGCGACTCGGCGACGAGGTCGACGGCCGCGCCCGTGAGCCGCGCGCTCCCCTCGGGCGCGGGCGCGTCGCGGAACGGTGTCACGCCGCGCGGCAGCGGCGGCAACTCCGGGTGCGCGGCGAGCAGTGGGTCGACGGCGTGGGGCCGCGGGTCGCCCGACAGACCGAGCAGATGCCCGACCGACTTCTTGCCCGTCAGCACGAGCCCGCCCGCCTGCACGGAGCGGTAGGCCACGTACGGCGACATGACGAGCAGCGCACCGGCGCAGAGCGGCGCCGCGAGCCGCAGCGCTTCTGACACGGAAAAGTGTCGACGTACCTCCTCGAAGCCCGCGAGCGCGACACCGACCACGACCGTCCCCACGCCCTCGGGCCGCGTCAGGTACGCGAGTCCCGCCGTGAGCCCCGCCGCGAACGCGCTCCGCGCGCTCCCGCGCGCGTACGCGCGGTAGAGCAGCGCCGCGCTCGCCACGAACCACGCCAGGTACAGCGCGTCGCTCTGCACGTCGGCGAGCTCGATCGCCGTCGGGTTCACGGCCAGGAGCGTCGCCGCGACGAACGCCTCGCGCCGCCCGAACGCCTCGCGCACGAGCCACCAGAGCGCCGCCACCGCGAGCGCCCCGCCGGCGACGGAGACCGCCGCGCCGGCGCTCACCCAGTCGCCGCCGACCGCGTGAGCCAGCGCGACCGCCGCCGGATAGAGCGGGTGGAAGTTGTGGTCGATCGCCGTGCGCCACTGGCCGCCGGCGAACTTCTGCGCCAGACCGATGAACTCCGGACCGTCGTTCATCATGACGGCGGTCTGCGCCCAGCGGATGGCGCGCACCGCCGCCGCCGCGACCACGAGCGCGGCCAGCCAGAGCGCGTCGCGGCGCTTCGCTTCCCCCGACTCGTCCAGAAATCCCCTCGGTCGGCCGCAGCAGTCCGCGGCCCGACGCAAATTAGTGGACCTGCGTCACAGAAAGTAGCCGTCGCTCCGTCGAGATTGGCTAGGATCGAGTGGGGATGCCGCGCGGGTACGCATATCGGCCGTTGAAGGACGGCAACGAGGCCGGCGAGGCCGAGGCGCGCGTGTTCGCGCGGGCGTCGGTCTACGAGCGCGTGTGGCTCCACGCCGCACTCGAGCTGCCCGTGCTGCGCGCTAGGGCGGAGCCACTCGCCGCCTACGACGGCGAGCGGCTGATCGGCTTGTGCGCGGTGCTGCCGGGGCTGTTCCCCTTCCGCGTCGCTGCGATCGACGCCGTGCTGCCGGGCGTGGCGGGCGCGCTCTTCGAGCGCGTCGAGCCGCCCTTCGTGTGCCGCGCGCCGGCGCGGCTGGCGCGCGAGCTCGCGCGCGCGGGCGCCCGGCCGATCCGCCGCGAGCGGCAGATGGTGCGCTTCGATCCCCCGAGGTCGCGCCCCCCGCTCGATCCGCAGATCGAGCGGCTCGCCGACGCCGCCGAGCTGGCGCGCTTCTGCGGCCCGGCGTTCGCGCCGCTCGAGCTCGAGCTCGGCCCGTTCCTCGGCTTGCGCGACGCGTTCGGCGACCTGGTCGCCGTGGCCGGCGCGCGCTTCGTGACCGAGCGCGTGGCGGAGATCGGCCACCTCGACACGCGCGACGACTGCCGCCGGCAGGGCCACGCGCGCGCGCTCGCGTGCGCGCTCGCCTCCGCGCTCGAGACGTCCGAGCGGCGCGCGCTCGCGCACGTGCCCGAAGGCGCGCGCACGGCCGAGCACCTGTTCGCCCGGCTCGGCTTCCGCGGCACGCACGACTTCGCCGTCTTCGCGCGCTAGGCTCGTCCGCGCATGCACGAGGGCAGCCGCCGCGCGATCGTCGCCGCGTTCGCGGCGAACCTCGGCATCGCACTCGCGAAGTTCGTCGCGTTCGCGTTCACGGGCGCGGCGTCCATGCTCGCCGAAGCCGTGCATTCGGTGGCCGACACCGGCAACCAGGCGCTGCTCTTCCTGGGCGGCGCGCGCGCGCGCCGCGCGCCCACGGAGGAGCACCCGTTCGGCTTCGGCCGCGAGCGCTACTTCTGGGCGTTCGTGGTGGCGCTCGTGCTGTTCAGCGCGGGCGCGCTGTTCGCGATCCGCGAGGGCTTCGAGAAGATCCGCCATCCGCGCGAGCTCGAGAGCCCGCTGTGGGCGGTCGGCGTGCTCGCGGTGTCGCTCGGGCTCGAGACTTTCTCGCTCGTGACGGCGCGCCGCGAGGCCAACGCCGTGCGCCGCGGCGAGTCGTGGCTCGCCTTCATCCGCCACACGAAGAACCCCGAGCTACCCGTCGTATTGCTCGAAGACGTGGGCGCGCTCGCGGGGCTCGCGTTCGCGGCGCTCGGCATCGGGCTCGCCATCGCGACGGGCGACGCCCGCTTCGACGCCGCGGGCTCGATCGCGATCGGCGTGCTGCTCGCCGCGATCGCGTGGGTGCTCGCGGCGGAGATGAAGAGCCTGCTGATCGGCGAGGCCGCGTCGCCGCGCGACGTGGCGAAGATCCGCGGCGCCATGGAGTCCGCGCCGCACGTGTGCCGGATCATCCACCTGCGCACGATGCACCTGGGACCCGACGACCTGCTCGTGGCGAGCAAGCTCTCGTTCGATCCCAAGCTCGACTTCGCCTCGCTCGCGAAGGTGATCGACGAGACGGAGCGCCGCGTGCGCGTGGTGGTGCCGTCGGCGCGGCTCATCTTCCTGGAGCCCGACGTGGACCGCGGGCCAGAGCAGGAGGCCTAGCCCCGGCTCACTCTTTCCAGTTCACCAGGTCCTTGATCGTTTCCTGGTCGAACTTGTACTTGAACGTGACGAACGGGCCCTGGGCCGTCCAATCCGACTTCGAGAAGTCGCTGTCCTTGTAGCCGCCGAAGTTGTAGCCCGCGGTCACCCACAGGTTCTTCGCGACGATGTAGCCGAGCGATGCGCTGTACAGCTGCTGCGCCGTGCCGTCCGACCACGAGTGGCGCACCGCCGCGCGCGCGCCCAGGTCGAAGCCGCCCCAGATGTCGCGGCGGATCTCCACGCCGGTCACGTCGGTGTAGCCCGCCATGTCGGCCGAGTCGATGTTCTCGAGCAGGTACTTGGCGCCGTACTGGAACGAGATCTGGGTGGCGCGGTCGAGCTTCAGGTTCAGGTTCATGTTGTTGACGACGCGGTGCGAGGTGCTCGAGAACACGTCGCCGTCGAGCAGCTCGCGGTCGTACTCGAGCGAGTCGAGCCAGATCCACGGGCTGCCCACCGGGCGGTACACCGCCGAGAGCCGCAGCTGGCCGAGCGACTGCACGCCGTAGAGCGAGGTCAGCGTGCTCGGGCCCGTCGACGGGCTCGTGGGCGACGTGGGCGGCGCCGGCGAGTCGAACGTGGTCGAGTACGTGGGCGTGGTGCCCAGCGGCGCGGCCGTGCCGTTCAGGCTGAAGAATTGCGCGCGGAAGGCCAGGCCGATGCCGTCGCCGATCTGGCGGTACGCGCCCGCGGTCACGCCCCACTTGTCGGCGTCGCTGCCCTGGCTCGTCTCCACGCGCAGGTTCGCGGCCCACAGCTTCTCGGTGTAGGTCGTGCCGAGCGACACCGCGGTGAAGCTCGTGCTGCCCTGGTCGCCCGACAGGCCGCCGCTCGAGCTGAGGCCGGTCGTGACCGGCTGCTTGTCCGAGAACGGCGAGACCTGGCTCGCCGGGATGTCGGAGCCCTTCAGCGTGGTCGAGTTGTCGACGCCCACGTCGACGCTCCACGCGTCGGTCATGCGGAACGTCTGCAGCGCGCCCAGGCTCGTGAACACGCGCGACGCGTCCTGCTGCGCCGCCTGGCCCAGCGCGGCCGTGAACTGGCTGCCCTGCCACGGGCTCGTCTTGAAGCCCACGCGCGTCTCCGTCGTGGCGCGGTCGCCGAGCGAGAGCTGCTCCTCGGTGAACGCGGTGAGCTGCGGCAGGATCTCGTAGTCGGCGCCGATGAGGAAGCGGGTCGGGAAGTCGAGGGCCGCGTTGCCGCCCATGTCGACTTCGGCATCGCCGCGCAGGCGCAGGCGGTTGTCGAGCGTCATCCACGAGATGCCGCCGAGCAGCTGCGGCGCCGTTTGCACGGAGCCGTCTTCCAGCGTGTCGCGCGCCCAGCGGAAGCCCTCGTAGCCGGCGAGCGGGCCCGAGTGCTGCTCCGTACGGCCTTCGAACACGTCGCGCGTCGCACTCGACTGCAGGTCGAGCTCGCGGAACGCCTGGCCCGAGAAGTGCCAGAAGTCGTCGAGCGCGTACTTCGCGTCGATGCCGTACTTCTCCGTGGCGGTCTCGCTCGCGGCCTGCTGGCCGATGCCGAAGCCCGCCTGCTGCTCGCGGAAGTACGCGCGCGTGTCGAGGCCACCGTCGCGCCGCGTGATCTCGGTGAGCCACGCGCCGCCGTCCGCGTTCGCGTTCGGGTCGAGCAGCGCCGAGTGCGTGCTCGCGTACTCCGCGCGCAGGCGCGTCGCGTCGTCGAGGTCGACGCGCACGTCGGTGCCGTACAGGCTCGAGGTGCGGCCCTCGGTGCCTTCGTGGATGACCGTCGAGCCGATCTCGACCTTGTCGTCCATGAGCTTCACGGCGCCGCGCCCGCCGCCCGACATGTGCTGCTTCGACTGATCGTCGGTTTCGTACTCGACCACGATGAACAGCGGGTTGAAGCCGTCGCCGTGGCTCGGGATGGGCTGCTTGAAGAAGATCGTGCCCATCTGATAGTCGATGTTGTAGTCGACGTAGCGCGCCTGCGGCTGCGAGCTGATCACGTCTTCGGAGTGGAAGCGGTCGCGCACCTCGATGGTGACCTTTTCGCTGTTCACCACGATGGAGCGGCTCGACAGCTGGTACAGACCCGACGTGCCGTCGCCGCGGATCTCGTCGCGCACGAAAGCCTGGTTGGTGTCGGTGCCGAAGCCCGAGAACGTGAAGTGATCGCCCTCGTACTCGCTGTGCAGGCCGTTCAGGCTGCGGTTGTAGCGCGAGAGCTCGGTGGTGGTGAGCCCGGTCGTGTAGTCGCCGAACAGCGCATAGAACTGCTTGCGCTCGAGCTTCAGGTACAGCGGCCGCTGGCTCGGCGCTTCGAAGCCGTTCTGCGCGGAATCGCCGTACAGCGTGTAGTAGCGGTTCGGGTCGATGCCGCCTTCGAGCGCGCGCCGCATGAGGTCGTCCGAGCTCTCGCTCTTCTCGCGCTGCGAGTCGTAGGCGGCCGTGATGAGCCACTCGCCCTTCACGGTGCCTTTCGCGAAGAAGGCCGTGCCCTTGTCGAGCGAGAAGCCGTCGTCCGGCGCGCCCGTCAGGCCCGACATGTGGGTGGTGACGTCCTGCAGCGCGACGCTGCCGCCCGTCAGGCCGACCAGCACCCAGTCGCGCGCCGGCGCTTCGAGCCAAGGGTTCAACGCTTTCTTGTGTAGACCCGCGAGCACGAAGCGGAACGTCGTCTTGCCCGAGCGCGTGGTCGGCACCAGCTGGATCCTCGCGATGCCGTCCTTGCCGATCTGGTACGACGGCGTCTCGGGCGTGAGGCCGGCCGAGCGGCGCAGCTCGCGCACGCTCTCGTCGAGCTTCCACTGGTAGGGCGGCTCGAGCTCGAAGTTGCCCACGACGCCTTCGCGCACGGGCTTGTGGTCCTTGTCGAAGAAGCGCACGGCGACGACCGGCACGGTCTTGCCGTCGGCGACGAGCGTCGACTGCTCGGGCACGAACTCGACGTCGAACGGCGAGCCCGAAAAGTGCACCAGGCGCGACAGCGTCTCGATCACGTTGCCGTTGGCGTCGAGCTCCTTCGCCTCGAAGTTGTTGTCGCCTTCCACGAGGTTCACGCCGCGCCAGCGCGACAGCGCGACCGTGTGCGCGTCGTTGTTGAAGCGGCCTTCGAAGTTGAACTTCGACACCTCCTGCCCGTTCAAGGTGAGCTCGATCTTCGTGTCGGGCAGGTGCTTGATGGCGATGTGCACCGCGGCGATCGGCGGAGCGAAGCCCTCCTCGGGCGAGAGCCACTCGAAGCCGGGCTTCGCCTGCTCGAGCCAGTCCTTGTTGTAGACGCTCGGCTTCGGCGCTTCGGGCGCGGGCTCGGGCGCGTCCCAGCTCTCGCCGGGGCGCAGGCCGAGCGTCTCGACGACCTGCATGCCGCTGCCCGCGCTCGAGTTGCCCTGCAACGTGTTCAGCGCGACGGGAGTCTTCGCGGCCGTGTCGCTCGGCGTCTCGAACAGCACGACCGAACGCGTGTCGAGCTCGTTCGCGGCCGCCTTCGTGGTCTTCGCGTCGAGCGTGAGCGGCATGGTCCAGTCCGGAGGCAGCTCGTCGCCGAGGCGGAACGTGAGCGCGTTGCCGTCGATCTGCGGATCGGGGAACGGCTGGTCGCCGTTCTTCGCGCTGCCGGGCACGTACTCGACGCCGTCGGGCAGCATGACGACCGCGCGCGCGTTGCGCACGCCGACGCCGCTGCCGTTCAGCGCGAGCTGGTAGTGGATCACGTTGTCCGCGCGCTGGCTCTCGAGCCGCTGGTTCACGGCGCCCTGCGCTTGCGGCTTCAGCTGCACGCGGAAGTCGTTGCGCCACAGCGTGCCGCCCTGCAGGTCGACGAACTGCGAGAAGGGCCGGCCCGCGAACAGGTGGCCCTCGGCGCCCGGGCACGGCAGCGGCTCGAACCACGGCGGCAGCGTCGCGAGGTCCAGCTGCACCACGTGCGTGCCGGGCCGCACGCCCTCGAAGTGGTAGAAGCCGTTCTCGTCGGTGACCGAGTAGCTGCCGTCCTCGAGGTACACGCGCGCGCCGGGAATGGCGTCGCCGCCGAAGTCGTTGTCGGTGCACTTGCCCTTCGAGACGCGGCCCAGGATGTACGACTTCGTGGCGAGCAGCTGGTCGTCGACGCGCACGGTCGCGATGGCGCTCGCGGTGCGCGTCCCGCCGATGGCCAGCGCGGTGGCGCGCGTGCGCGTCGGGCCGGCCGGCGTGCCGGTGAGCACGCCGACGGTGAAGCGGATGTGCGTGACCACGGGGGTGGCCGACGGCGGCAGCGTCCAAGTCAGCGTGCGCCCGTCCGGCGAGACCACGGGGTCGGGCTCTTGCGCGTTGTCGATGCGCACGGAGCCCGGCGTGAAGCGGAAGCCGTGCGGCAAGCCGACCGTGACGGTGACTCCGCCCGGCGCCGCGGTCGCGCCTGGATTCGCGAGCGTCACGTCGAACTGCAGATGGTCGCCGATCGCCACCACGTCGCGGCTCGGCTGGATCGCGATGAAGCCGGAGCTCGTGGTGAGGTCGAGCGGCACGTCGACGGTGAACGTCGGGCCCGCGACGACCGTGAAGGCGGCGCCGCGCGAGCCCGGCGACAGGTTCCAGGGCGCGCCGGGCAGCGTCTGCAGGTTCGCGTCGGTGATTCCCGACGGGAACACGTAGCCGCTCGGCGGAGTCACTTTCAGGTGATACGTGCCGGCGGGAACGACCGGGAACCGGTATGCGCCGGGCGCGAAGTTGTAGACGGTGCCGCCCCCGTCGGTGACCGAGCCGCCGCTCGTCACGGTGGACGGGAACGTGCTCGTGCCGTCGTCCCCCTTGATGTTGGCGGCGGGCAGGCCGGTCGTGTCGTCGATGAGCTGGATCGTCGCGCCGTTCACGTGGCCGCCGGTCGACGAGTCGAACACGCGGCTCTGCGGGTCGATGAGCGCGCTGTCGTTGGATTTGTCCGCTGCGTCGTTCGGATCGACGTAGTTCGCCGTGACCGTCTGACCCGCGGGCGCGGCCAGCACGCAGTTGTTGGCGGGCGCGGGCGGCGCGGACGACGGGATGTAGCCGACGAAGACGCCCGTCGAGACGCCGGTCTCCTGCAGCTGCAGCTGCTCGACGTCACCGACGGTCGGCGCCGCCAGAGTCACGGTGATGTTGTCGATCGCGGCGGGGTTCAGGTTCTGGTCGGGGTCGGTGACTCGGACGAAGATCGGCTCGCCCTGGTGGAAGCTGGGCGCGTCGACGAGCTGCACGGAGCCGAGCGCAATGGCACCGCCGCCGAAGGCCGTGGGCGGCGGGAGCGGGTTGAACGCAATGCCGTTGAAGCAGCTCGTGGGGGACACGCTGTACGTCGTCGCACCGGCCGCGCCCGGCGCGTAGCGCAGGAACGCGATGTTCGAGGCGGTGCCGAACGCGACCGTGGTGATGACGAGCGTGTTCGAGGACCGGACGATGCCCGTGGTGCTGCCGACGTCGTAGCGCGCGGCAGCCGTGTTGGGGATCGCCGTCCCCGGAGGGGTCGGCGCCGCGAACGCAACGGGCGCGAACGCGAGCGCAGCGAGGAGCAGAAACGCCAGCACCTCGCGGAACCGGCTGCGCCGGGGCTTTCCCGACGCAGCCGGTTCGTTGAGGCACAACGTGCGGACCGCTCGGTCGCGGTCCCGTGAGCTCCCCGTCTCAGTGCGGGCGCACACCCGTCCCGTCACGCCGGTCGGGGGACCGGCGTACGAGCGCAAGATGCGCCGCCGCGCGAAGAGGGGGGGGCTCACTGCGGGGGGACCGCGCTAGTTCACGGCCACCCGGAACGTGATCACCGACGACGCACCCGGCGCGAGCGACGGGATGGTCACCGTCACCGTGTTCGCCGCGAAGGTGCCTTGGTCGGCATCCGCCGCGTTCGTCTGCGCCACACCGCCGACCTGCATGCCCTGGCCCGCACCATAGGTGTTGGGCTGGAACGTCACGTTGGCGGGCATCACGTCGGTCACCGTGATGGTGGTCGCCGCGACGGCCGACGAGGCCGCGTTGGTGACCGTCACCTGGTACTCGACGATCGCACCCGGGATGTGCTTCGGGTTCGTGGTGTTGTTGATCGGGTCGCTGATGACCGTCTCGGTCTTCGAGACCGTGACGTTCGCGCCCTGCACGAGGAACGCGCCCGTCGCCGAGAAGGCGGCATCGCGCGCCGCGTCGGTGGCACCCGCGCCGTCCGCGAACACCGTCTGCACGGTGGCCGCGACGTCGGCACCCGCGTTCTGGGTGAGCGCGCCGCCGCCGTTCGCGGTCGTCTCGTGGGCAGTTGCAGTCATCGTCAACGCGGCGATGCTGCCGTTCGCCTGGCCGCCCGGGATCGTGGACACGATGAACACGTGGATGGAAGCATCCGCGGCCAATGTGTCGACCAGGGTCGCCGTGTCGGTCGCGGGCTCGTACGTGCCGTTGCCGTTGACGTCGGCGAATACCGCGATGGTGCTCGGATTGAAGTTATCCGTGCCGCCGTACGGGTCCGTCGGGTTGTTCGCCCCCGCCAACACGAAGTTCAACGGGGCGTTGCTGGTGTTCGTCAGGACGAAGGGGATGGCGTTGTTCGCCGTGCCGGGAGTGACGTTCACGTACGTGCCCGGCGGGGTGAGCGTCAGGTTGATCTGGCGGTCGACGACGAAGTCCGCCGACGCGCTCGTGATTGCGGGCTGGGCCACCGCGTTGACGCTGTAGTTGACCGTCGCCGAGTTCGAGATCGTGACGCCCGCAGCCGTTCCGGTTGCGTGTGCCACGCCTGCCGTGCTCGCGACCAGCACGGCGATGGCGAGCGTTCTCGCCATCCATTTCTGCATGTGCCTCAACATTGCCTACTCCTACCTGTGGTTCAGACTCGACACTTCCGCGCGTGTCGCTGCGCTTCCCCTTTCTCGGGGGGGAACGGGTGTCTCACTCCAAGCGGGCGCGGAACTGCACCGCGCGCGACTCACCCGGAGGGATGGGTTTCTCGAACTGCCAGCGGATGTGCGTGTAGTCCGTGGACATGGCGTCGCGAGTCACGCCGTCCTTGCCGCGGACCTGCAGCTTCTCCTTGGCAGAGAACGTCTTGCCGCCGTCGACCGAGAACGAGATGTGCGCACCCTCGCCGGTCGCCGAGCCGTCGACGTAGTCCATGTGCTCGGGGATGGGGTCGGTGACGACCACCTTCTCCGCAGGCTTGCTGCTCGTGTTCGAGGCGCTGATCGTGTAGATCACGAAGCCGCCGGGCGGGACCTTGGTGGCCGGCAGGCGCTTCACCTCGTCCGAGCCTTCGACCTTGGTCTCCAGCTCCGCGACGGTCTTCACGACGATTGCGGAGCTGTTGGTGTCGCCCGCGTCGATCGCGAGAGCTCGCCACGGCATTACCAGCAACAGACTGAGTACGAGTGACTTCTTCACGTTGTTGACCCTCCTAGTTGATCGTGACTGCGAAAGTGATGGTCTGAGCGAGCGCTCCGCCCGCGACGGTGCCGAGTGCGACCGTGACCTGGTTCGGCGTCGTGGCGCCGACGTCGCCCGCGTCGGCGTCTGCGCCGTCCGTGAGCGAGGCACCGTTCAGGTGCAGCGAGCTCGGCACGTAGGTCGTGAACGGGGGGAGCGGATCCGTGATCACGAGGTTCGCGACGTTGCCGGTGCCCGTGACGTTGACCTTGAGCGTGTACGTGATCGTCGCGCCCGGCGAAGGCGTGGCACCGCCGCCGATGTCCACGACGGCGGCCGACTTCACGATCGAGACCGCCAGCGTGGTGACGACGTAGCCGCCGAGCGCAGTGGCCTTGCCGCCGCTTCCGCCGATGACCGCGTCGCTGCCGCCGTCGCCGCCGCCGACGACGATCGTGCCTGCGCCCGTGCCCGTGGCCGAAGTCGCGGTGAGCGACGCGTCGCCGAGGTTGCCGTTCGCCAGCGCCGACGGGATGTCGCACAGCGCGAACACCCAGCGCGCGCCGTCGGCGGGGATCACGGGGTCGTTGACGCCCGGGTTGTACGGCAGATCGGTGCCGGGCTCGTACACCGTGTCGCCGTTCGTGTCGAGGAAGAGCCGCGGGTTCGTGGGATCGTATTGATCGCCCGCGAGCGCGGCGCTCAACGCCAGCGAGAACTTCTCGCTGCCGTTTCCGGTGTTCGTCACGAGGAACGCGAGCAGCTGATTCGAGTCGGGGGAGGTGACCGAAACAGGAGTCACGGTCTGCAGCGTGACGACGACGTTGATGAGCTCGTCGACCACGAAGCTCACCGAGGCGCTGCCGCTGAAGCTTCCAGCTCCAACGGACCACGTTGCAGTGGCAGCGTTCGCGATGGAAGTGCCCGCGGGCGTTCCTACGGCCCACGCGCGAGGCGCTGTGAGCGAGAACACAATCGCGAGCGCGACGCAGGCGCAGCGACTCCGTGGATCGGCAAGGACCCTCGGCAAAGGCACTCCCCCGGGGGCAATCCCCCCGCGATATCCACGCTTCGGCGGATCCCTGTATGGGATTGACCGACGGCAGCTCCTGCGCAGAGCGCGTGCGTCTCCGGGCGCTACCCTCGCGCGCGCGCTCGGATTCGAGTCGAGTGACCGAGTCGTGAGGTGATGGTTCCAACGGGAGATGCACACGGCAGAAGCGGACATGCGCGCCCGCGAGTCCGAGTGACTCATCTGGCGCGTGTGTCTCCGGAACGGGCGGTCAGGGCACTGGCGTGGCTGGCGGACTCGTCCACTGCCGACGCGCTGCTGGTGGCGGAGCTCTGCGGAGAAGGCGCTCTGCTCGGGGCGTTCCAGGCGGCCGGCCGGTCGGGTCTCCCGGGCGAGATTCGAGGCCCGTGTGGAGGGCGTTCGGCGCGGCTCGGCGAAGGGATCGTGCTGGCCGCCGCCGTGGTAGAGGAGCTTGCCGGCTGGCTGCCGGGGGACGACGTGGCGCAGCTCTCGGGCGCGCGCGTGCTGAACCGCCTGGCGCGGGGCGTGCTCGCCGGTCTGACACAAATTGGTGTAGCCGCGAGCTACCCCGGCCGCGACTTCGTCTCCGTCGCTGGACGGCGCGTCG
>Ga0335076_10005388_pt1 | contig 12936 bp, 10 predicted proteins | sample Lox_Sample_25_FD_206717 | JGI IMG/M metagenome (GOLD analysis project Ga0335076, IMG submission 206717) | Soil microbial communities from Loxahatchee National Wildlife Refuge, Florida, United States - Lox_Sample_2.5 | ecosystem: Environmental > Terrestrial > Soil > Wetlands | place: USA...
TGCTGGTCAGCGCTTCGCATGGGAGCCACGCCGCTCCGGAGCAGCCCGTCTGGCATGTCACGCGTATCCAGACATGGGCCGCCTGAACAGGCTCATCTTGAAGATGATCTTGGTTACCTGCAAATCAGTCCTGCACGGTCGGGCCAGGTCCTCACTACGAGCCAAAGTCGGCGGGATCTAGCCGTACGATCCGAGGATGCTGCTGGCATATGTGGACGAGTCGTACACCGACAACTGGTTCACCATGGCGGCGTTGCTCGTTGGCGGACCACCATCGGTCGCGCTGCAGGAAGAACTCGACCGGGTCGCGAAGGCCGCTGCTGCGGCCTACGGCCTGAGCCCCGAGGTGGAGCTTCACGGGCATGAGATTTTCCACGCCAAGGGGGCTTGGAGCGATGTGCCGCCTCGCGCCCGGGTTGGTGTGTTTGATGACGTCATCGAAGCGGTGGCGGCGCAGGATGTCCGGGTGATCGCCAGAGGCCTGGACATTGTCGGCCAGCAGGCCCGCTACAGTCAGCCCGATCCGCCTCACACGGTGGTGCTGCAGCACCTGCTGGAGCGTGTGGATGAGTACGTCACCAGCGTCGGCGAGTACGCGCTGGTGATCGCTGACGAGGTTGATGCCCAGGCGAAGCACCGTGCCGACTTGTCCACCTACCGGGAAGTGGGCACCCTCGGGTACCGGCATCGCAAGCTGACGCGGATTGTGGACACGCTGCACTTCGCGCCGAGTAATGCCAGTCGCCTGGTCCAAGCCGTCGATGTGATCGCCTTCCTGTACCGGCGGGTGTTCACCTGCGAGGAAACTGACGAGCGGTCACGCAAGGCGAAGCTCGCCATGTGGGGAAGGCTGGTACCGCGCGTCCAGCACGAGCTCTGCTGGTTCCCTTCGACAGGAAGCGGTGGCCAGATAGGGCTCTGGGGTCGGGACGTCCGGTAGATGCACAAAGGGCCCGCATTAGCGGGCCCTGAGGCTGTGCAGGGGGTCCGAAGACCGCCCCGCACTACAAGGATACGAACTAAGAGGCGCATTTTTCAACTGTCCAGCAGATCGCACCAGTGACATGGTGCTATGCCGCGTGCCGGAACGTGGCCCGACCGTACAGGACAGATTTGCAGGTAACCAAGATCATCTTCAAGATGAGCCTGTTCAGGCGGCCCATGTCTGGATACGCGTGACATGCCAGACGGGCTGCTCCGGAGCGGCGTGGCTCCCATGCGAAGCGCTGACCAGCAAGTTCCATCTGGCTGTGACGGCACAGCCAGATCAAAGCCGCTACCAGTCGGAACGCATCGGCCCCTACAAAATTGGCGTACACCCCAAGACCGCGATAACCCACCGGATTTGTCGGCGCCCGGCGGTAGCGTGGACCGCCGTGGAGTACCTCTACCGGCTGTTCGACGACGGTGAGGTCCTGCTGTATGTCGGCATCAGCAACGACTGGACCCGGCGCCTGCGCGAGCATTGGCACTACCAGCCCTGGCGTGACGAGGTAGCCCGAGTCGTCCGGGTCTGCTACCCGGACCGCCGGTCAGTGCTGGCCGCCGAGCGCGAGACGATCCGGTCCGAGGCCCCGCTCTACAACATCCAGCACAACCTGGGCACGCCAGAGCTGGTACCGCCCGGTGAGCTGCTGACCCCTGAGGAACTGCTGGCCATCGCGATCATCGTGATAGCCGGCGGTTACGTCCTGTACCAGCTGTCGGTGGCCGCGGTCGAGAAGTACCGGAGGTGGCAGGCCGACCGCCAGGAATTCCGCCAGTGGCAGCTCAACCGGGACCAAGCCTCGCCCGGGCCTGCGCCTCCCGCCGATGACGACAGCCCGCCAGCCCCGCCCATGCTGGCTCCGATGTCCGCGGAACCTCTTGCAGACAGCCGCCTCACGGCACCGCAGCCTGAGGAGCCCGGACCGGAAGCCGTCCGGGATGTTGCTGTTCCCGGCTGGCTGGCGGCAGTCATCGTGGCAGTGGCGGTGCTCGGCATGAGGCCGATGCCGCTTCCTGCGCAGCCCGGCGCCCTGAGCGCCCTAATCTGTTGAGCTATGAACAAGCAAGGATTGGGCTGGACCGCCTCGCAGATACGCCAAGCCCAGCTGGTCGAGTGGATCGTGCCTCAGCAGAATGCGGCCAACTACGTGCCGGTCAAGCCTTTCTACGATTCTCTGTCCGATCAGAGCGCGAACACCGACGAGATCGCGCATGCCGATCTGCAGCGCCTCGGGCAACAAGGTCTGCTTGACCTAGCCCTTGGGCTGGGCGGCATGGAGGCGTTCGATGTCCGGGTCACGGCTGAGGCCCGCGAGCTGGCAGAGCAGCGGCAAGCTGCGCGAGCGGACCGGACTCAGCGCAGAACGGCCTGCCGCGTGGCCATGGTGGACTGGCTCTACTCACTCGAAGCGGTCAGCGAGCTCAACCTGCCGGCCCGGGACCTGATGCTGGACAGCCCTGCGCATGGAGTGTGGTACGGCCAACCCTTCACTGAAGGCGATATCGATGGGGCTGCTGCATGGCTGTTCAGGAACGGCTACGTCAAGGAAATCACGATCGATCAGGCCGAAGGGCCAGTCCGGCTCTACCTGACAGATGCCGGAGTTGAATGCGCGGAGAGGTACGACTCGGACGTGGATCGCTATACCGAGGCTCAGCGGATGCAGGGCTCTGGGATGATCGTCAGCTTTGGCGGCAGCAACTACGGTCAGGTGGCGGGAGACTACGCTCACCAGGCGCAGAACAACGTCGGCGCTACAGCGGACGAACTGCGGAAGCAGATCGTCGCCATCGCTGAGTTGGTGCGCAGTTTGGTGCCCGAAGCCAACGGCATTGACACACAGCGGGAAGCAGCGCTGGCTGCCGCTCGCGATGGCGCCGTGAACCGGTCGGTGCTGCAACGCTTCGCAGACTGGGCGCTCTCCGTAGTCCGGCAAGGCGCCACCGCGGCGGTGGTGCCAGCGGTCACGTCCGCGACCACCGCCATGCTGATGGAGGCTGGCCGTCTGACGGGCCATCTCTGACCCCGGCACTCCGCTACCAGCAGCGGACGCCGACCGTGCCCAGGAACGGTTGATATGCGCTTGGTCGCCAGCCCGCAGCGCATAACAGACACCCGCACCGAGTCGGCCTCGAAGGTCCGCGCCAGTCAGGATCTGCGTTTCGCGACGTAGCTCCCGCGACCGGGCACGGTCCGGATGACAGCCTGGTCTCGCAGGTAGGCGATGGCGCGCCTAACTGTGGTGCGTGCTACGCCGAACAGGTCCATGAGTTCCTTCTCAGACGGCATTGGCTGCCCGACGGAAAGCTCTCCTGATTCGATGCGCCCAAGCAACCATGCCGCTATCTGCCGGTGAGGGGGCAGCTCAGCACGGTAATCGATCTCCGGTGCCTCCACGCGATCAAGGTATCCAGCCTGCAACGATGCGCTCATTAGAGACCCGTAGCGATACGTAGCGATACGGGTCGTATCATGCGAACTGTGACGCGCAGGATCACAGGCCCGGAGGTGTTGACCCGTGCCGAGGTTGCGCAAGTGCTAGAGGTACATCCCAGCACGGTCACACGCTGGGCCACCGCGGGCCTTCTTCCTTGTTTCCGCACCCCGGCTGGTGAGCGGCGCTACCGCAGGCGCGAGATCCAGGACTTCCTCAACCGACCACACTCGCGGGCCCGCCACCTTAGTACACCTGACCACGGGAGCCAGCCAATGCAAGGCGAACCGGCATGCCGCGGCCCGAATGAGCCTTATAGCCAGTTCGGAAACACATCGCCGTCGCGCACAACCTCCCAAGGCGGGGGGATGGACGCCGGTGACTGCACGGTGACAGAGGCCCAGGCAATGCCTGCCGCCGCCGCTTTCTCAAGCGCCCCGCCGCCCGCGATCTGCCGGAGGAATCCTGCGGCGAAGGCATCACCAGCGCCTGTGGTGTCCACCACTGCTACTGGTTGCGCCGGGTAGGCGGTCGAGCCGTCACGGTCGTGAATCACGACACCGTCGGGACCCCGCGTCACCACCAGCGCCCGCAGCGTCCCATCTCCGGTGGAGATGATTTCCTGCAGGTTCTGGTCGCCGTATTGAGTTTCGGACCCGATCACATAGGTGGCCGGCAGGGCAGGTGCCAGCAGCGGCGGTGGGACAGTAGCGACGATGACGCCGATGGCGGTCAGCGTCGTCATCGCTGGCAGGAACTCCTCACGCCAACCCGCGAAGTAGACCACATCCCCGGCGGTGATGTCCGCCACTGGGATCGGCACGGTGTGCAGCAGATCTGGCCACATGCCGGTCATCGCGCGTTCCCCCGACGGCTCGACCAGGATGACGACCTCCGAGGTGTGACCGTCACGCGCATGTACGAAGCCCGCATCCACGGCCGCGGCGTCGAGCACCGCGCGTAGCCGTGCCCCTGGCTCGTCTTCGCCGAGGTAGCCGACTATGTGGACATTTGCGCCGGTGCTGGCCAGTGCGATCGCCGCGTTGGCACCGGACCCGCCGGGCCGTTCGGAGGCCTCGCTGGCTTGTACGAACCCGCCGCTGGGCGGCAAGCGGGGCACGCGGAGCACCCGGTCCCATGCGATCGGGCCGACGACCCAGAAGTCATTCATAGGACGCGCGCCTGATCTCATGCAGCCCGCCCGCCAGCCGGTCCAGCGCCACCGCATCCGGCAGTATGACCTGGTCGAGCCATCCGATCCTCACCTCGGCGCTGCGACAGCCGAGGATGCCCCCGGTGATCGCGGCAACGGTGTCGGTATCGCCGCCCAAGCCGACCGCATACCGCACCGCCCCGTCCACGTCATCTCCGCGCGTGGCCAGGACATGCAGAAGGGCGGCGAGGGTCTGCGCCGCTCCCAGCGGCACCCCCTCCGCTCCCGGCCGCCAGGTCCCTTGCCCCGCAGCCAGCGCAGTTTCCAGCAGAACGGCTGTCGCGGAGTGCTCCCCCGACGCATGTTCAAGCTCATCGAGCGCGACCGCAATAAGGGCCCGCGCGGGGCAGCCTTCCACCGCATACGAGGCCATGGCCGCGACAGCGCACGCGGCAGCGATTGCTTCCCGGCCGCCGTGAGTGACCCGGGTCAGCCGGCTGACCACGTCCCGGCGTCGTTCGACATGCGTAGCGGGGATCGCCCACCCGGCGGGCAGGATCCGCATCAGCGCGCCATTGGTGTCCCCACTGGCAGCGTAAAGCTGGCCGGTCTGGCGGTAGCGGTGGACAGCAGCAGTGGTGGTGGGCCCTGCGCCCCGCATGGCGGGCAGGTCCTCTGACAGCTGATCCAGGAACTCTCGTTCGCTGGGCTGGCCGCCGGTGTCCACGAGGTGCCGGGCGACGATAAGCGTTTGAGCAGTGTCGTCGGAGGTTGCACCCTGCGGCCAGTCGTGACGTGCCGGTATCGCGGCAATCTGATCTGGGGTGATCTTGTGGGGCGGCTGGCCTTCCCACGGCACCCCCAGTGCGTCCCCGGCCGCGAAAGTGACCAGCCCGGCGTGGACCCGTGCGGCCGCCGCGACGTCCAAGGTGGGATACAACCAGTACAGCACCCGGTACCCGCCAGCCTCGATCGCCGAGCGGGCCTGGTCTGCGTGGGTCATTGCCTCGATGCAACTGTCCCGCTCCTGGGCGATGCGAGCGAGGGTCAGCTGTGCGGAGGCCACGTCATAAGGGGTGCCGTGTTGCCGGAACATCTGCAGCGCCTGCCCCGTGAGCTGCGCGGCGTTATCCAGCCGCTGCTCGACGATCCGAACGTCGGCCAGCGCATGGGTGATCTTCGCCCTCAGTAGGTGCTCGCCCAGGCCTTCTGCGGCCTGTGCGGCCTCCGCCAACGCGTGTTCGGCTTCGCCAGGCTGGCCAAGCCCGCACAACGCCTTGCCGATCCCGTGCAGCGACTGCGCCACCCCTCGCGCGTCCTCGGTTTCGCGGCGGATCTCCAGCGCCCGCCGCTGGTGGTCCAGCGCGGTCTGCCAGTCGCCGGTGGCCTCACGGACCAGGGCGGAGTTCTGCAGCAGAGCAGCCAGCAGCGTCTGATCCCGTTCCGGCTCCGGAACACTCTCCAGGCTGGTGAGAGCCTGGCCAACCAGGGCCGCCGCAGTATCCACGTTGCCGGAGAAGTATTCGATCTCGCCGAGCAGGTTGGTCCACCGGCACACCCGAACCGTGTCGGCTGCGGCACGGGCCATGTCAAGGCCGGCGTGCGCGTGCTCGCGAGCGTCGCCGAACCGCCCCCGGTACAGCTCGATCTCGGCCAGCCGGAACAGAAATCCCGCCCGCAACGGCCCGCTGGCCTGGCCGAGCGCGGCGCCTGCGAGTTCCTCGGCCCGCGCGAAATCCCCCTGGCAGAACGCCAGCTCTGCCAGCAGCAACGTGGCATGCGCGGACTCGGCAGGCAGCGATTCCACCAGTGCTTCTGCCTCAGCCCACCGGCCCAGGCCAATGTCGGCCCGGGCCACCCGGTAGGTAAACCGGGCGTGGTCGGCCTCCCCAGCGGGCAGGTCCGCCAGCAAAGTGATCATCGCCCGGCACCGGTCATACCGCCCAGCCGCTAGGCACTGGTCCATCGCCTTCACCCACCCAGCGGCGGCGCCGACAGGGTCGAGTTGCCCGGCGTGGTAGATCTGCTCCAAGCGGGCGGTGAAGTCACCGCCGACCGCAAGCTCGTCATACCGCTGCTCTAGTACCTCGTGGGCGCGGCGGACGCTGTCGGGGCGCGCGCTGCCCAGCGCCCGGCGCAGGAGCTGGTGCATCGTATGGATGGGTTCGAGCGCCAGCTCATGCCCACCGGTTCCGCCGCTGGTTATGGGTGAGACAAAGGAGAACGCGACCAGCCGGTCGAAATCGCTGCGCTGGTACGGGAACTCCAACCGCTCACCCAGGTAACGGAAGGTCCGGTAGCTAAACGACCGGCACGCGCTGAGCGCCAGGATGGCGTACTCCACCTCGGGCGGCACCCACAACAGCAGCCGCCGGGCCAGGGCGAGTTCCTTACCCGTCAGCTCTTCCGACTGGGCGAACGAGGTGGCGTCCAGCCTGCTGCCACGACGTCGGGCGGCCAGCGCCACGTCCGCGCACAGACCAAGGAAGTAGGGATGCACCTCACCGGGCCCCACCGAGGCGTAATCCACCAGCGCCATCCGCAATTGGCCGTCTCCGACGCTCGCCTTCTCCAGGTAAGCAAGCGCATCGCCGCTGGCCAGGTGCCCTACCGGCCACGTTTCCACAAACGCGTCGGGGATCGCCGCCACCGACGCCGAGGCCCATAGCGGAGGAGTTCGCCCAGCCACAACGGCCACGACTCCCTCCTGTAGCGGCAGGTGGCCCAGCAAGCTGCGAAGCCACTCATCGCGCATCAGGTAGTCGGCGTGCACTAGCGCGTGCGGGTCGGCGACTGCCTCGCCGAAGAACGCCTCGTGAGTGTCGAATAGCAGTACCAGGCGCTGGTGCCGGGCCTTCTCGCCCACTGCGTCGTGCAGATCGGCGGCGAACAGCCGTGGCATCTCATAGATCAGGTCCGGTTCGGGTGCCAGCGACAAGATCTCCTGGGCATCGGCCGTCGGCAGGCGCCGCTGCACCCGGCGGCGTGTGAAGACATCATCAAGCCGCTTATCCAGCGCGTCGAACATGTCCTGACCCACGCGTAGCAACTGCAGCGGCAAGAACGCATCAGCTATGCCAAGAGCGATGCTGAGCTCGCTTGCCGGGAACAGCTCGGGCAGTCTCCGGCCCAGGTCAAACCCCATCTTGTGCAGGTAGGTGACGGCGGCGAAATCAAACCGCGGTGTTGTGATGTGGTACCGGGCAAGTTGCTGCTTGAGCATGAATAACGCCGAAAAGCATTCCTGGGGCCGGTTCTCTCCGACCGGACGGGCCCCAAAATCGATCCGAGCTACCGGGACCTGCGCGGCCTTCGCGGCAGCGCCTAGAGCTGTGGGAAGCTCCTCGGCCGGCAACCCCCGCACCCGCTCCCATTCCGCTGGGGTCAGCCGCACACAGCACCGGGCGGCCAGGAACCGCAAGAGCAGCGACTTGCCGTTGCCGCCCAGGCCATACAGGTAAAGCACCTGCCGGGGCGGCGGATCATCGTTGATCAGCGAGACAAAGCGGGCGATGATGTCGTACCGGTCGAAAAACAGCTCCAGCGAACGGTCATGCGCAACAGCGGACTGCGCCCCGCCGGTCTCCTCAAAGATCGACACCCGCGCCCCACATGCCGCCCATCGCGCGCCCAAACGGCTCACGTTCTGTTCTCTACGATCACATATCAAAACGCCCGATGCGCGCGAGGCCCCGATTCGTCCTGGTTCCGTCCAGCTTATTGATCATGATTACTCGAGATCGTCTGTCGCGGTCGGCGGCAACTGCCCGGACTTGATGACACTGAGGCACGAGTGTGGGCCGAAGCACCCGCCTGGCCACCGTCTGTAAGTGAATCCCTCGGTAGCAGAAGAGCGCGGCCACCAGCGCTTGCACTTCGTTGATCGCCGCCTGGAAGCAGCGGGGGAGAGCCGTCACCCGCTGGCTTGCGGCGCATGCGAAATAGGAGCTATACCCAGGTCATTGACGCCGCCGTCACTAACAGGGCTGCGTGCTCCCGGACCGGGCGCACCCGGTATCTGTCACCCGATCCAGCCCCGGCGCTGGGCCGCTGCGCCAGCCGCGAATCGGCTGGAAACCCCGAGCCGATGCATGATGGCCGAGATGTGGCGGCGGACCGTGGTGGTGCTGATCCCAGCGCGGCGGGCGATCGCGTCGTCCTGCAACCCCTGGGCCATCAGCTCCAGTACGGCTTGCTGGGTCGGGGTCAGCCGGTCGCCGGGCTCTGTCGGCCTTTCCGCCCTGAGTGGGGTGGCGCGTTCCCACAGCAACTCGAAGTACTCCCGCAGCGCACCGATGATCACAGGTGCCCGGACCACCAAGGCTCCTGCCGTGCCCGTCGGTGTCAGGGGAAGCATCGCCGTGGTGTGATCGGCAAGCTTCATCTTCATCGGAACCGTGGGCAGCAGACGCGCCTGCTCTCCGGCGTCGGCGCAGGCCTGAATGATGCGCCGCGCCTCCGGGTCATCCATCGCCGAGGCGCCGTAGATGGACCGGCACCTCACCTGGCCGCCGAACGCTGGCAGCGGCGGGTCGGCGAAGTCCTCGGTCAGCGGCATCTCGGTGTGCAGGTTCTCCAAGGTCATCCAGTCCTTGCGGGCGGTGTTCATCAATGCGACCGACAACTCACCGATCTCGGCCCGGTCGGAAACCACAGACACCAGGTGTGCGGGAAACCGGCCGTTCATGCCCATGCCGTATCTCGCCTGGGCATCGGCCAGGCGACGGTGGCCAGCCAGCACCAGTTCCTGGTCGCGGGTGAGCCGGACTTGACGGCCCACCAAGACACCCTGCAATGCCAGGTCGGGAGATGCGGGCCGCAACCACGCCGGATCGGCTGGGCTGTGCGGCTGGATGTGCGCCATCCCCCATTCGGTGAGCGTGGCCACCAGTCCCGCGTCGCCGACCAGTGCCTCAGCCTGCTCCTTTGCGCAGCCGTTGCTGGCCAGCAGCCGATCATATGCGTCGATGACCTCGCCAGGCACTAGCCCCTCGAACAATCCCCGTATGCCGCCCTGAACGGCGGTGTCCGCTACCACCAGCCGTCACCCCAACCCGGAGGACGGCCAGCCCATGGGTGGCAAGGGCCAAGGACTGCGCGATGACCGGACCCGCGTAAGGGATCATGTCCGAGCCCTGCAGTGAGCCAGTGCTCACATGACCTGGCCCGTACGGGAAGGTCGTACTGGAATTGTCCTGGGAAGCCGCGGTTGGCCAGGTTGAGCAGCGCAGGTCCCTATCCCTTCTCGATCGCGGCACTCCGGGCGGGCCCGGGTGCCTGTTTCCATCTGTCCCTAAGGTGAGCTTCACGGTTCCGAAGCATCACCTGATTCCATACAAGCGACCATCAGTGCTACCCGGGCAGGACGAATCCGAGACTCCGACAATTTGCTGACAACTGCGCTGCTTCCCTACCGCAGCCCGGGAAGCCCCCGTGCTCCCGGTGCATCTCCCCCGGAGCACGTGCTCATTGCTCCGTCCGGTCGACAAGTTGCTCCTCTAGCTCCTCTGGGCTCTCTGCATTGATCACCGTCTTGTGATCGCTATGAAGCCGGGCGCACCAGAGCAGGCCGCCTATAGCCCGGGGCACGTACCAGATTTGCCAGTCTGGCCAGCGCTCTCTGAGTGCGGCCACCGCCTGGTCGGCGGTACTAGCCGCCATCGGCCACCTCCTGACCTCCTTGCAGATCGTGGTCAGGGCATGGCCCGGATGTTCGCGCAGTTGGCTGGATGGCAGGGATGCAGCCTCGGACCGGCCCATGCTTCACAGCGATGTCGCTGTCGAGCTCAGCCCAGACGCCTTTGCCCGTGGCGGTCTCGCGGACTCCCCACTTGTCCGCCAGGGCTTCGATGAGGACAAAGCCGAATCCTGACTCGTCCAGTGCTGCGGGGGCTCGTGGCAGCGGCGGATGCGGGTCGGCGTCGGCAACCTCTATTCGCAGCCAGCGACCACCGGCTTCGAGTGCCAACTCCACCACCAAGCCGGTGGCGGCATGGCGCACAGCGTTGCTGACCAGCTCGGAGACAAGCAATGTGGCAGTCTCTTCCAGATGGCTCAGTCCCCAGGAGCCCAGTGTGTCGTGAGTGGCCTGGCGAGCCAGCCTGGCTGCCAGCTCGTGCACGGGCAGTGTCATGGAGAAGGCCCGGCATTCCCCGCCTTCCACGCCGGGTCCTGCCAGAGCCGCGTCTGATCCGCGCAGGTCACCCGCCATTACCCGACTGCCCTCGATCCCGCTTGCATGTAAACATGACGTGAGCCCATGCAAGCTGACAGTGATCAGGGCGCGGCGGCGCCGGCGGGAATTTGCGACAATGTGCTGACATCCCTGCTGAATGGAGAACGGCGGTGAGGGAGCCGGAGGCGATCGGGGAGGCCCGCAGCGCGATGGGCGTGGAGCTTGCCGCCTACCGTCGCGCGGTCGGCTACACCCAGGCGCAGTTCGCCCGGCTCACTGGATACAGCCGTAGCACGATCGCGAATGTCGAGACCGGCCGCCAGCATGTCGCACGAGACTTCTGGGAACGGGCCGACCGGGTTCTGCGCACTGGCGGTGTCCTGGCCACTGGCTATGACGAAACCGAAACGGCGGTCCGGCGTCAGCTGCGTGCCGCCGCACGCGGCGTCAGCACCTCCCGGCAGGCGCTGAGCTGGCAACTGCGGTCAGGTGCCGCATTAGATGTGAGCGCTGCAGGCACAGCGGACGGTGACGTTGCGCCAGCGCGTTCTGCGCCTATGTCTTTCTGGCCCGCCGACGAGGAAACACCTTGGCCTCCGCCCCCGGGTACTGCCCTGACGGCTCTTTCCACATCGCCGGATGCACTGCCTGCCTGGGATCGCCTGGTCCTTGGACCTCGGGTATCCCCGCGGCCGGTCAGTCTGGGAGACATTGCCCGGCTCGCCAGCATGCGCCAGCACCTGAAGGCCATCGACAACGCCCATGGCGGCGGCGCGGCGCTCCCCATGGCGGACGGGTATTTGCGATGCGAAGTGCTTCCGCTGCTGAACGGGAGCCTCGGCGACCCCACGAGCCGCAAGCTGATCACCGTTGTGGCGCAATTCCAGCATGACGTGGGCTGGATGGCCTACGACGGGGGCCGACAGCCGCTCGCTACCCAGTACTTCCGCAGCGCGCTTCGTTTTGCGCATGCGGCTGGGAATCGTCTTTTAGGGGGGCGAATCCTGGCGGCTATGAGCCATCAGGCCATCTACCTCGGGCATCTACGGCAGGCGATCGACTTCGCGCAGGCTGCGCGCAATATCACCCGGCAGGTGGCGACGCCACGCGCTGTCGCCATGCTGGCAGCCATGGAGGCGTGCGCGTACGCGGCAGCTGGTGATGCCAGGCAGAGCTGGCATGCACTCGGCGATGCGGCGGAAGCGCTGCCCCTGGTCGTTGACCGGTCGGAGCCTGAATGGCTGGACTTCGACGAAGGCGGCTACTTGGGTCACGCTGCCCGGGCCTACCGAGACCTCGGCCACATGCGCGAGGCGGAGGAGTACGCGGCGAAATCCGTTGGGCTGTGTCTGCGCGACCACAGCCGCACGCGCGCCCAGCGCACCACCATCCAGGCAACCGCCCACCTGAACATGGGGGAAGTGGACGCGGCCGCGGCGGCCGCCGAACGCGTCGTCCGGGAGGCATGGAACCTGCACTCCGGCCACGTGTTCGGGGAGGTCGCGCAGTTGGTTTCGGCGATTGCCCCATTCGGAACACCGGTAGCCCAGGACTTCCTGGACCAGGCCCACGACCTGCTCGCCGCGCGGGCATCCGGGGGGGACGGGACGGCTACGGATTAACCGGTCACGACAACCTGGAAGGCCTCGGCCAGCCTGCCATCGGGCAGCCCGGCGGCGGCAGTGTTGGGGGCGATGCGCTGCCGCAGCCGATCGGCGAGGGTGTCCGGGTCTTTGATCTGGCTCGCGTGCGCCCGCACTGCAGTGACCTTGCGGTCGAAGGTGGCGGTGATGTCGACGTAGTGGTTGATCTCCCGCTGCGGGCTGTTGATGAGCCAGGCTTCCTGCACGGTCCACGGTTCCAGGCCGTCGTCGTGCTTGAGGTGGATCAGCGCGAACGGGTTGCTGGCGTCTGGGTAGATCGCTTTCAGCACGGCGGCGCCGGTCGCCAGGTGATCAGGGTGGCAGCTACGGAAGCGTTGCCAGTTCCATTCCGGGCTCCAGGTGACCACCCGTTGTGGGCGGGCCTGCCGGATGACGCGGACCAGGTTTTCATGAAGTTGGCGGGGGTCATCCAGCAGGCTGCCCTCGGCTGATTGCAGGAAGTGGACCTCACGAACCCCCAGCATCGATGCTGCTTGCTGTTGTTCTGTCCGGCGGATGCCTGGAATCTCGCTGCGTGGGACA
>Ga0335076_10005389_pt1 | contig 12934 bp, 12 predicted proteins | sample Lox_Sample_25_FD_206717 | JGI IMG/M metagenome (GOLD analysis project Ga0335076, IMG submission 206717) | Soil microbial communities from Loxahatchee National Wildlife Refuge, Florida, United States - Lox_Sample_2.5 | ecosystem: Environmental > Terrestrial > Soil > Wetlands | place: USA...
CCACGAGCGCAACCTCGACCTTGTCGGGATCGTCTTCATGCACGAGGCCGAGGCGGTTGGAGACGCGCAGCACGTGGGTGTCGACGGCGATCGCGTGCCGGCCGAAGGCGTTGCCGAGGACGACGTTGGCGGTCTTGCGGCCGACGCCGGGGAGCGTCGTGAGCTCGTCCAGGGTCGCCGGCACGTTGCCCCCGAAATCCTGCACGAGCTTGCGGGCGGCGGCGATCACCGCCTTCGCCTTGTTGCGGTAGAAGCCGGTCGACTTGATCTCCTGCTCGAAGGTGGCGAGGTCGGCATCGGCGTAGTCGGCGGCGCGCTTGTATTTCGCGAACAGCGATTTCGTCACCATGTTGACGCGCACGTCCGTGCATTGCGCGGAGAGGATAACCGCGACGAGCAGCTCCAGGGGATTGGAGAATTCGAGCGCGGTGCGCGCGTCCGGATAGCGCTTCAGCAGCGCGGCGGCGATCTTCTTGGCGTCGGCCATGGGCGGGCGGGCTCCTCGGAACACACCGAGGGGTGCATGCCCGGTATGGTCCGGTCAACCCTCCGTTTGCGCGTAGCTATCCGTGATTCTCCCGCGAAAGCGGGAGTCCAGGGCCGACGCATCGTCACTTGCTCTGGACCTCCGCTTTCGCGGGGGATTCAATGAGGAAACAGGAACTCCGAAGGAGCCGCTATCTCTATTTCAGCCATGTGGCTACGGCCCGCCGGCCTGCACGGCGGGGAGGAAGTGGTCGGTCGAGCTGGCGTGGGCGTCGATGTCGTCGGGATCGGTGCGCAGCGGGTAGGTGTCGTCGACCAGCCAGATCGGCAGCAGGTCGACATAGTGCGGGCTCGTGATGTCGCCGCTCTCGCCGCCGGGCAGCGCCGACTGCGCCGTCATCTTGCCGTCGACGACCTTGCTGGTGAAGCGGTTGGCCGGCCCGGAATCGAACATGAAGTCGTCGGTCGCCGCCGCCTGCGGGTCGTGGCGCGCCGAATCCACGGTCTCGAAGCCGCCGTCGGTCGGGATGCCCTTGAGGTCCGGGAAGGGCGGCGGGAAGGCGCCCCCGGCCGGCGGCGTGCTGAAGGGCTCGCCGAGCGGATGCGCGAAGACGATGCGGTGCAGCCGGCCCCAGCGATAGTCGTTCTGGTTCGTCGAGTTGTGGAACGCTGTCGCGAACGCATTCGACTTCAGCAGGTTGAGCGCGTCACGCAGGCTCTTCAGCAGCTGGTAGTCGCGCCGGTCGGCGGGATTGGCAAGGCCGGTAACGGCGAAGAAATCGATGCCGGAAGCGCCGACGCCGTGCGCGTCGTCGAACGTGTCGAGCAGGTGCCGGAGATCGGCCATCGCGATCTCCTCGATGTCCGGACCGGTAACGCCGAGCTTCTTGACCGGCGCGTCGATGATGTTGGCGAGGGCCTGGCTGCGCCAGACGGCGTAGATCGAGGCGGCCACGCTCTTGGCGATCTCGTCGTTCGACGGCGGCGACGGCGGCTGCCCCGCAACGTCGGCGGCGTCATAGCCCTCGGTCACGCCGGTCGGCGTCGTGAAATCCCACGTCCGCAGGCGCCCGACGGCCTCGGCGACCTTGGAATCGAGCGCCAGCAGCTTGAGCTTCAGCGGCGCGCCCTGGCGCTTGGCATTGTCGAACGCCTGCAGGATGTACGGCACGAGCACTTCGGCATCATGCAGCGCGACATCGGCCTGCATGGCCTGCATGTCCGCGATGTCGATCTTCTGGTGGTTCTGGACGATGCGCTGGCGCAGCATCTCGGTGATGCGGCCGGCGCGGATCGAGACGTAGGCCGGGTTGAGATAGAGGATGCCGCCGGTCGGCCGCAGCACGTTCAGCGGATCGTTGTCGAGTGTGTTGCCGTTCGGATCGTTGTTGGCGCTGACGATGAACCCCGCCGGCGGATTGACGATGTGCGGCATCTCGTCGAACGGCAGCAGCTTGTAGGGCAGGATCTGGCCGGGCGGCGGGTTCGGCTCGGGAATCCATTCGTTCCCGGTCTGGCCGTTGCGGATGAAATAGGGGGGCAGGCCGTTGACGTGCCCGGCCTCGAGGTCCTCGCGCAGCGGCACGCCGCCCGACGTGAAGTAGGCGATGTTGCCGTCGACGTCCGCATAGGTGAAGTTCTGGGCGCCGAAATCGAAATAGTGCAGACCGTCGACGAAGTCGGCGAGGTTGCTGGCGTGATTCCAGCGGTACAGGGTCTCGGTCTCGCGCGTGGGACCGAAGCCGGTGTACTGGAGGCTGACGCCGAAGCCGAGCAGCGGCACGGAAATGATGAGCGGCCCGTTGTTCCGGCGCGGCACGATCAGCACGTTCGCCGGCACCTGCGAGGCGGGCGCCGGCACCAGGTCGTCTTGCACCCCGTCGTGGGGTTGGTTGACGAGGAACGTCTGCGGCAGCGCGATGACCGGCTCGTTCTTGCCGTCATGCACGATGCTGAGGCCGCTGGGCGAGGCTTTGTCGCGCACGACCTTCTCGAGGAAAATATCCAGCGCATCCATCGGCTCGGTCGTGGCGCCCCACGCGATATGCTGATTGTGGCCGAGCACCACCAGCGGCGCCCCTTCCAGGCTGTTGCCTACGACGTCGAAATCCGGCGACGACAGATGAATCTGGTGGAACAGCGACGGCATCGTCAGCGGCTGGTGCGGATCGCTGGCCAGCAGCGGCAGGCCGTTCACGGTGTGGGAGCCGGCGACGACCCACTCGTTGCTGCCGTTGCCGCGCCGGTGGGTGAGCGCCTCGCCCAGGATCGGCGTCTTGCGGATGCGGGCGGCATAGTCCTGCAGCGCATTGAGCAGGTTGGTTGACAGCGCCGGCCCGGTGAACCGCGCGCTCGACCGCGCCGCCGCCGGCACGGCCTGGCTCGCGTCCGGCACCGTCGCCGCCGGATCGAACGGCGCGATCCGGAACATGTCCTGGAAGAAGAGTGCATTGAAGTCGACGCCCTTCTTGTTGGCGGCGAGCTGGTATTGGACGTAGGCGATCGTCAGGTCCATGTCGGTGAGGTCGAACGACAGGGCAAAGGCCAGCAGCTTGCCGATCGTCACGGAATCGAGCGCCGTCCAGGGCTCGACATGGGTGATCTCGATCGCCGCGTAATCCGGCGGCAGCGGGTGCGTGGCGATCCAGGCGTTGACGCCGTCGGCATAGGCCTGCAGGCCGTCCTTCAACGGCTGCGACAGGATCGGCAGCGTCGCCTCGGCCCCGCGCCGGAGGCCGACCTGGCGGAGCTGCACGTCGTCGGCCAACGAATCCGCGCCCAGAAGCTCCGACGCCCGCCCGCTCGCCGTGTGCCGCGCCACATCCATCTGGAACAGCCGGTCCTCGGCCGTGATCCAGCCCTGCATGAAGAAGAGGTCGTGCTCGTTGTTGGCAAAGATGTGGGGAATGTCGTGCTCGTCGCGGACGACCTGCACGCTGTCGAGCAGACCCGCGACCGTCGTGGTCGTGTCCGCTCGCGCGGCCACCGGCGCCAGCAGAGTCAGGGCAAGCGCGAACCAGCGGAATCCCGTCATCGCTCCCTCCCACCCATCTTTTCGTCGCGCCGGGCATGGCCGTCCCACGGGTCAGGGGGCACGACCGGTCGACTCGTTAACCATAAGAGCCGCTCCCCAAGGCGGGGCCGGCTCTCGGTTCTGGTCGCAATCCTAAAGCAATTCGCGGCGGCGGAGAAGCGATCCGCTCACGCCCACGGTGCGGCAACACTCATTGCTGGGTCGAGCCGTCGATCGCACCGCCGTCGGCCGGTTCGCCCGGAACGGGTTGCGGCTGCGGCGGCAGTTGCTGTTGCTGCTGCGCGGGCGGCGGTTGCGAGAGCCGCTCCGGCGCGCGCTGCGGCACCGGCGGCGGCACTTGTCCCGGCGGCACCGGCTTCACATAGTCGAGCGCCAGTACCTGTTCGTCGTCGCCGCGCCGGAAGACCGCACGCTCCGGCTCGATCGTGACCGCTTTCCAGCCGTCGACCTCGCCCCCCTCGGCCACGTGGACGACGTGGTTGTCGCCCTGCATCTGCACCAGCGCCACGCGCGAACCGTCGGAAATCACGATGCCGGTGAGCGAGAAGTCGATCGGCGGCGCGGGCGGCGCGGGGGCCGCGGCCTCCGGCGTGGGCGCTGGCGCCGGGGCGGCCGCCGGCGGGCGCCGCGTCGGCGAAAAGAGCGGGCGCTCGAGGATCGCCGCGAACGAGGCCGGGGTCGGCGGGGCGATCGGCGCATCGGTCGCGGCCGGTACCGCGACGGTGGCAGCCGCCGGCGGCGCATCGATCGCCACCGGCTCCTGCAACTCGAGCCACTCGTCATAGACGCGGGCGCCCAGCGCGATGCAGAGCACCCCCAGCAGCAGCGGCGGCAGCGCCGCCGACCAGCGGCGGCCCTTCATTGCGGTGCCGTCGCCGGCGCGGTCGCCGGCTGCGCTTGCGCCGCAGGGGCGGCCGGCGGCAGGTAGCCATAGACGTCGAAGCCGACCGCGAGCACCGGTTCCTGCTGGGCGTCGTCGGTCCCGCCCAGCTGGATGAGGCGGCTCTGGACGTCCATGTTGTCGACGAAGAGCAGCGGCACGCCGGTCTCGAGACCCTGCAGGACGCGGAGCAGCGGCAGCAGCGGCGCCGACATCTCCAGACGGATGGCGACGCGCTTCAGGTCCTGCTCGCTGACCGTCGGCAGCGTCTGCATGCTGCCGATGGTGCCGCCGCTCGACTCGACGAGGGTCTTGAGCCGGCCCTGCAGCTGGGCGGCGGCCAGCGCATCGGTGCCGCCGGCGAGGTAATAGGCGGTGTTCTCTGGCTTGGCGGCGAGCTGCGCCACCTGGCCGGCGAGGTCGTCGCGCGCCGCGCCCAGCCGGTCATAGCGCGCCAGCAGCTCCCTCGCCTCCTCGATCGCCTGGTCGGTGCGCGCGTAGGCCGCGGTGAGCGGTTCGACCACGAAGACGTCGAGGGCGGCGATGACCGCGGCGAGGAGAAGCAGCGCCGCCAGGCGGCTGAGCCAGGGCGTCGAGAACATGGCCTAGCTGCCGGGCGGCGTGATCTTCGCCGCCAGGTTGAAGCGCTCGCGGTTGACGCGCGCATCGGTCATGACAGGCGAGCTGAAGCGCACGTCGGCGAAATAGTCGGAGTCCTCGAGCACGGGAATGAGCGCCGAGGCCGTGGGCGCATAGCCGGCGATGCTCAGGTCCTTGTCGGCGATGCGGAGCTGCACCAGCCAGCTGTCGTCGGCCAGGCGTTGGGTCAGCTCATTGAGCAGTACCTCGATGAGAGGCGTGCCGCGCCGCCGGCTCGCCAGGAACTGGTTGCGGCCGAGCGAATCGGCCAGGCGCCGCTTGAGCGCCTGGGCCTCCGCCGCCTTCTGCCGGCTGTCGGCCAGGCGCGCCTCATAGGCGGCGAGGACGTCCTGTTGCCGCTGCAGGGGCAGTAGGACGGCGGTGACCAGAAGGAGCGCGGCGACGCCCGCCAGGGCGAGCGTCAGGCGCCGCGCCCGGTGTCCGCTGCCCGCGCGCCGGTCGGCGGCGAGCAGGTCGAACGTCGCGGCCTCGTCGCCGGCCACGCCGACGCGATCCGCGGGAAGGCCGAGGGCGGCCGCCTGGCGCATGACATCGTCGACGAGCGTGCGCGGCGCCACCGCGACATCGACGAGCATCCGCTGGCCGGCGCGGTCGCGCGCGGCGATGCGATAGTCGAAGGCGACGTCCTCGGCGCGGAACGGCGTGTGCCGATCCATCTCGAAGCCGAGCACCTCGCGCAGGTTCTCCGCCGCCGCGAGCGGCAGGTCGATGGTCCGCTGGAGGACGCGCTCGGACGGCAGCTCGACCGCCGCCTCGACACGGCCGCGCCGCACGCCCTTGAGGGCGCGCGCGACGGCCGCCTGTTCGGCCGCCGGATCGCTCGGCGTGAGCGCGATCTCCCCAAGGACACGGGCGCCATGCCGGCCGCGCAGGGCGAGGGTGACGGAGCGATCGTTCCAGCGCAGCGCCAGCACCGGCCGGCGGCCGCGCAACAGGCGCCGGAGCGGCGCCGGGATGCAGGCCGCCAATTCGCCGAACCACCAGCGGAAGAAGCGCGCGACGAGGCCGAACAACGCAGACATCTAAGGGCCGAGCACCTGGGCCGACGAACGGCCGCAACAGTACCACGCCGGGTGCGGACTGCGCATGCTCGTGCCGCCGGCCGCCGCCTAGGTGCCGGGGCCGCGCAGCTTCGGCGCGACATAGAGGTCGGGCCAGGCGCGCCCGTCGCCGGGCGGGAACGTCACGCGCAGGCGGATCAGTTCCGGCAAGCCGCGGCGATCGTCCCAATCGCTCTGCCACTGGGTCGGCGCGCCGGCCTGCCGGCGGCCGAAATAGGCGAAGTCGATGGCATCAATGCCGTGCAGCAGCACCGATTTGCTGTTGTCGGCGACGGTCGGGCGCGGCGGAAGATCGGGGCGGAAGATCTGCCAGGCCAGAACCAGCTGGCGCTCCGGACCGTTCGCCTCGACGCCGATGCCGAAGCGGAAGAGCCCGCCGACGCCGGCTTGGCTCGGCAGCGGGGCGACGAACCCGAGGCTGTTCCGATTGCCCAGGAACGTCGGGATTGCGCTGGGAGCGGCCTGCGGATTGGAATTTAAATCGGCGAGCGAATAGGCCTGGCCCAGCTGGCGCTGGAGCAGGTTCTGGACCAGTTCCGCCTCGGTCTGCCGCTCGATGCGGGTGCCGCCGACCTCCCAGGCGCGTAGCCCGAACCGGAAGCCGCCGAAGAGCATCACGGCCAGAAGCCCCATGAGGGTCAGACCGACCAGCAGTTCGACGAGCGTGAACCCGGCGGCAGCGACCGGCCCGTTGCGGCCCCTGCTCATGGCTGCTCCGCCGGCTGCTCGGGATTGAGATCCGGGTTCACCGGCTCCGCCGGCGGCGCCTGCGAGGCGAGGCGCAGGGTGGTGAGCGTTATCGGGCTGATGCCGGCCGGCGACACGGTGACGGCGACCTCGAAAGGCAGCACCGGCGCCGTCTGCAAGTCGGCGGGGTCGATGATGGCAGCGGGACGGATGTCCAGGGTCCACGCCATGCCGTCGGCCGTCGTGCCCGACTGCTCGCCGGCCACCAGCGGGACATCGGTGCCGACGCGCTCCAGCATCGAGCGCGCCATGAGGAGGGCCGCCGTCCTCTTCTCGAGCCGCGCCGTCGTCGCCAGGCCGCCGCCGAAGACCCGGTAGAGCGCCACGAGCACGACCGCGAGAATCGCGAAGGCGACGAGGATCTCGATGAGCGTGAAGCCGCGGGCCGGCGTGGGTCTGGCGGTCATGCTGTCAGTCCTGGATCTTGACCGCGCCGGAGATCCAGTTGACCAGCACGTCATACTGACGGTCGCCGAACGAGACGCGGACGCGGCCGCCGGTCGAGGTGCCGTCGGGATAGAAGCGGAAGCTGCCGGCGCTGCCGCCGACCCGCTCCTCCGTCGCGGTGAAGAGGCTCAGGCCGAAGCGCGGGTCGAGCTGCTCGGCCGGCCGGCCGCCGCCCAGCCCGAGCGTGTGGCTGCCGACGTCGATCGTCACGGCCACCTCGCGATTGCTGCTGACCGCGATCCCGCGCGCCTCGCGCATGGCGGCCGCGACCGTGCGCGCCGTCGCCTTCAACTCGAGACCGGGCATGACCCGATGGAATACCGGCACTGCCAGAGTGATGGTCAGGCCAAGGATGGCGAGAACGACCAGCAGCTCGAGGAGGGTGAAGCCGCCCTCAGTGCCAGCTGGTGATGTCGCGGTTCTCGCCGTCCCCGCCTGGACGACCGTCGGCGCCCAACGAATAGAGGTCATAGTCTCCATGCTCGCCCGGCGACTTGTAGAGATAAGGCCGGCCCCAAGGATCGATCAACGATTGGCGGTCCTTCAGGTAGGGGCCGTTCCAGGTCTGCGCCTGCGGCGGCCGGTCGACGAGCGCCTGCAGGCCTTCCTGATCGGTCGGGTAGTGGCCGACCTCGGTATTGTACATGTCGAGGATGCCGCCGAGCTGTTTGATCTGGATCGTGGCCGTGTCGACTTTGGCTTTGCTCAGATACTTGATCACCTGCGGCGCCGCGATGGCGACGAGCATGCCGAGGATGGCGAGCACGACCAGCAACTCCACCAGCGTATAGCCGTGCTGGCCGTTGTCCCGAACAACCTCTGATTCCCCCTCGGAAGCGGGGGCCCAGGGCCGTCGCACCTCGCCTCCGCTGGACCCCCGCTTCCGCGGGGGAATCACAGAGGGAAGCGCGGGCATCCAATACAAGGGGCGTATCGCCATGGTCACTATCCCGTTCAAACCGGCAGGTCGTAGGTACTGAGGATCGCCGTCAGCATCGAGCCGATGATACCGGCGACCAGAAGGCCGAGCCCGATCGTCACCAGCGGCACCAGCAGCGCCATCATGCGTTCCAGCGTGCGTCGCGTCTCCTGGTCGTAGATGTCGGCGATCCGCATCAGCATGGGCTCGAACTGGCCGCTTTCCTCGCCGACCTGCAGCAGCTGCGCCGCCAGGTGCGGGAATACGCCGGTCTCGAACAGCGGCCGCGCCAGCCCCTCGCCGCGCTTGAGGTGGCCGCCGGCCGTCTCGACTGCCGCGGCAATGGCGCGGTTGCCGATGGCGCCAACGGCGATGGAGAAGGCCTGCAGCGTCGCCACGCCGTTCGCCAGCAAGGTGCCGAGCGTGCGCGCGAACCGTGCGACCTCGATCTTCACCAGCAGGTCGCCCAGCAGCGGCAGACGGCGCAACCAGTCGTCCCACTGCAGCCGCCCCTGCGGCCGCCGATAGTGCGTCCGCACGGCGAGGACGAGGGCGACAAGCAGCGCGCCCAGCAGCCACCACCAGCGCTCGAGGAAATCGCCGGCCGTCAGCAGCACCGCCATCGGCAGCGGCAGCGCCCGTCCGGTGTCCTCGAAGAGCGGCTTGAACTGCGGCACGACGGCCGTGAGCAGGAACACGAGCGTCAGGCCGGCCACCACGAGCACGATGATCGGATAGTAGAGGGCCGACCGGATGCTCTCGCGCAGCGCATGGGCGCGCTCCAGCGTGTCGGCGAGGCGCGCGAGCACGGTCTCCAGCGCCGCCCCGGCTTCGCCGGCGCGCACCATGCCGAAATAGAACGGCGGCAGCTTCACCGGCTGGGCGGCGATCGCATCGGCCAGCGTGGCGCCGCCGCGCACGGCCTCGAGGACGGCGCGCAGGAAGCGCCGGCGCGGCCCTTCCCGGCTGATGTCGGCGCAGATGGTGAGCGCGCGGTCGAGCGGCAGGCCGGCCTGCAGCAGCGTCGCCAGGTCGCGCGTCAGCAGGATGATCTCCGCCGGCGGCAGCGCGCGGCCACCGCGCCAGCCCTCGAAGAGCCTGCCGCCCTGCCCGGCGCCCACCTCGTCGGCGCGGATCGGCGTGTGGCCGTCATGGCGCAGGCGATCGATGACGGCGGAGCGACTCGGCGCCTCGAGCGCCCCTTCGACCACCTGCCCCGCCGGCGTCACGGCCTTGTAGCGGTAGCGCGGCATTGTTTCCTCAGTTCTCGCGCGTGACCTGCAGCACTTCCTCGATCGTCGTGTCGCCGGCAAGCGCCTTCAGCATGCCGTCGTCATACATCGAGCGCATGCCCGCCTCGACGGCGGCGCGGTGGATCTCGTTGACCTCGGCGTGGCGCAGCACCAGGCGGCGGACCGCGTCGGTCATGACCAGCGTCTCGAAGAGACTCGTGCGGCCGTGGAAGCCGGTGCCGTGGCACGCCGGGCAGCCGCCGGCGCGATAGAGGGTCGGCTCGGGCGCCTGCGTGTATCGTTGCAGGCCGAGCTGGGCCACCAGTTCCGGAAGCGCGGCATAGGGCTGCCGGCAGCTGCGGCAGAGCGTGCGCACCAGGCGCTGGGCGGCGATGCCGTTGACCGTCGAGGTGATGAGGTAGTCGGCGACTCCCATGTCGATCAGGCGCGTGATGCTGGAGGCGGCGCTGTTCGTGTGCAGGGTCGACAGCACGAGGTGGCCGGTGAGCGCCGCCTGCACCGCGTTGTCGGCGGTCTCCTTGTCGCGGATCTCGCCGACCATGAGGATGTCCGGGTCGCTGCGCAGGAACGAGCGCAGGACGTGCGCGAAGGTGAGGCCGATGCTGTGCTTCACCTGCGTCTGGTTGATGCCGTCGAGCTGATATTCGACCGGATCCTCGATGGTGAGGATCTTGCGTTCCATCTTGTTGAGGCGGACGAGCGAGGCATAGAGCGTCGTGGTCTTGCCGCTGCCGGTCGGTCCGGTGATCAGCACGATGCCGTGGGGACGCCCGAGGATGCTCAGCCAGCGTTCGAGGCTGGGGCCACCGAAGCCGAGCGCCGCGAAGTCGAGCGCGACGCTCTGCCGGTCGAGCAGCCGCATCACCACGCTCTCGCCGTGCATCGTCGGCATGGTGGCGATGCGCAGGTCGATCGGCACGCCGCGGATGGCGAGCTTGATGCGGCCGTCCTGCGGCAGCCGCCGCTCGGCGATGTTGAGGCGGGCCATGATCTTGATGCGGGAGACGACGGCCTGGCGGTAGCGGTTCGGCACCGGCTCGACCTCGCGCAGCGCGCCGTCGATGCGGAAACGCACGCGCACCTGGTTCTCGAACGGCTCGATGTGGATGTCCGAAGCGCGCTGCTCCGACGCCCGCGTGATCAGCTGGTTGACGAAGCGGATGACGGGCGCCTCGCTGGCCAGGTCCTTGAGCCGCTCGACATCGGGTTCGAGGGACTCGTCGCCGCCCTCCTCCGTCGCCTCGACCAGCGAGTCGCCCGCCTTCTTGTTGCGGCCGTAGAGCTTCTCGATCGCCGCCTCGAGCTCCGCCGGCACGGCGACGCGCGCCAGCACGCTGCGGCCGGACAGCAGGCGGATCGCATCGATGGCGTACTGGTCGAGCGGATTGGCCATGGCCAGCACGATGGCCCCGCCGTCCTCCGAGAGCGGCAGCACCCGCGACTCGTGGAGGAAGCGCACGCTCACCTTGTCCTCGAGCAGCGCCACGGTCGGATAGTCGGCGCCGGTCACCACCGGCAGGTCGAGCATCTGCGCGGCCGCCTCGGCGATGTCGCGCTCGGCTGCCAGGCCGAGCTTGGGCAGCAGCTCCAGGAGGCTGTCGCGACCGCCGCCGCGTACCCGCAGCGCCCGTTCGAGCGCACGCGGATCGAGCTTGCCGCGGCGCACCAAGAGGTCGCCCAGCTCGCGCTCGAAGCCGTCCCGATCGGTCACCAACATGTCTGCGGGCACCTCTGCCATGGCCTGGGTACTATACTATCATGACGGCCGCGCGACGGATGCATCGCCCTATCCCGCCAGCAGCGGGCCGTAGAGCCATACCAGCCAACCGGCGAGGCAGAGATGGGGGCCGAACGGCAGGCGGGCGGTCAGCTCTGCCGGCCTACCCAGGGCCTGCCGGGCAAGGACCCACAGGAGGCCGCTCGCGGCGGCATAGAGGATCACGGTCGGCAGTCCTTGCCAGCCCACCCAGGCGCCGATGGCGGCGAACAGCTTGGCGTCGCCGCCGCCGAGCCCGTCGCGCCGGCGGACGGCGCGATAGAGATGCGCCACGGCCGTGAGCGCGAGAAAGCCGACGATTGCGCCGATGACATGGTCGATGACCGGCACTGAACCGATCAGCCATACGACCAGCAGACCGGCCGGCGCCAGTGGCAAGGTCAGGGCATCCGGCAACAGGAAGCTGCGCTGATCGATCCAGGCGAGCGCCAGCAGCGTCCAGCCGAACCCGGCGGTCGGCCAGATCAGCCAAGCCGGCACGGCCAGGACCGCCCAGACGGCGACCCCGAGGGCCGCCAGTTCGACCAGCGGAAAGAACCAGCGGAGCGCCGCCCCGCAATGGCGGCAGCGCGCGCGGCTCGCCACCCAGCTGACGAGCGGTACGAGATCGCGGACACCCAATGTTGCGCCGCAGTGATCGCACCGCGACCGCGCGATCAGCAGCGGCCGGCGCGCGGGCAGCCGCTCGATGACGACGCCAAGGAAGCTGCCGATGAACGGCGCGGCGATCAGCAGGAAAAGCTCGGCGCCCGGAGATTCCATCCACCCGCATCCAGACCCGGAAGCTTACACCGCTCCCGCACGCCGGGACTCAGAAGAGATCAGGCGGTTGGGGACCTACCCCGCCTCAGCGCCGTGCGGTCCGACGCTCAGGGCTTGGCCTTGATCCGCTTTGAATAGAACTGATCGACGAACGACATCGCCGCGTCGTTGATGGTCTTCTTGGGATTCGCCTTGCAATAGACGTCGAAGAACGCGGTGAAGCTTGTCGGCCCCATCTTCCCGGCAACGTCGTAGGTATCGGGCTGCATCCAGTTGTAGGCGCTGATGAAGCCGGTCATCCAGTTGACGTAGTCGCCTTTGGCCTTGGGAGCTCCCGTATACTTGCTGCACGTATAAGAGCCGAGACCACGCACGCTCCAGTGCTTCTTGGCATCGGCGGCGCCGGCGAGACCGATTGCCAAGCTCGTGACCGCCAACGTCACGGCCGCGCCGAATACGGCTATCCTCATCTTCATTATCTGCTCCCAGCGTGCGCTTGCCCAAGCATACCGACCGGACACCCGCCCATGCCGTCCGGAATGCGGGCGCAGTCTAAGCAGACGCGGCAGATTTCGACAAGGCGGCCCCGCGTTAACCCTCGTCAGGCGCGCAGGCCGCCCGCTTCCGTCCGCAGAACCGGCAGAATCAAGACGAGGAAGAGGGCGACGAGGACGAGCAGCAGGGCGGCAAAGACGTCCCAGCCGAGCGGCTCGCCGAGACCGATCGCGCTGGCGGCGACCCCGACCACAGGGATGGCCAGAGACCCGACGGAAACGGAGACCGCGCGGAAGTTGTGCACGAGCTTGAACCAGGCCCAGTGGCAGAAGAGCGTCGCGACCAGCACCGAATAGGCCGTGGCGAGCCAGACCCCCGAAGACACGACGCCAGGATCGAAACCGCGGTCGAAC
>Ga0335076_10005390_pt1 | contig 12933 bp, 7 predicted proteins | sample Lox_Sample_25_FD_206717 | JGI IMG/M metagenome (GOLD analysis project Ga0335076, IMG submission 206717) | Soil microbial communities from Loxahatchee National Wildlife Refuge, Florida, United States - Lox_Sample_2.5 | ecosystem: Environmental > Terrestrial > Soil > Wetlands | place: USA: Florida...
TGGTCATTTCCCCGCCCCATTCTGGCTCCGCACCCTGCTGTCGGAGTCCCCGTGCCGCCGCTCCAGCCGACCGGATCGCAGCGAACTGGCAAACTCACGCAGCCACAGGAGCTCGGCCTGCATCGTCGCCAGCAAGTAGTCCATCGCCACCAGGTAGCCACCTGGCGTGACGCCGGTGTCGCGAAGCGCCATGATCTCGGCGGCCCGGGCCTCCATTGCCCCGACGCGGTCATCGACCGCGTTTGCCGCGGCATCACTACCCAGGGTATCGACCTCAGCAAGTGCGCCGACGAACTGCGAAAACTCGTGGACCGGTGTTGCGATCACTTCGCGCACCCGTTCGGCAAGCAACTCAGCGCCCGCGTCGGTGATTTCGTAGATGGCACGCTGCGGCCGCTTCCCATCCCGGGCCGTCGCCGCCCGCCGGATCAGTTTCTCCTCGGTCAGCCGGTCAACGACGTGATACAGCGACCCCAGCCGCACCTTCACGATGCGATCCGCATGACGTTGGACGAGGGTCCGGAACATCTCGTAGCCATGCATCGGGCGCTCCCGTAGCAGCGCCAACACCGAGATACCCATTGACGTCAGCTGGTAAGCCATCGACAGCGGATTATTCCGGATGGACTAATCGCACCGATACCTGCCCCACGCGTCGTGGCACCGGCGCTAGCCTGAAGGAAAATCAACACAGCACGCGCCGGGCGACGATGCGGGCCGACCAACGGCCCGCTGAGGAGCCGGCAATCACTCGGAGGCACCTCATGAGCGCCCGACGGACGCATCCAGCGGATGACTCGCTGCCCGAAACGGCCAACGGCAAGCCCAAGGCATCAGCGCGCGCGTTAGCGCACATCATCGAGCGCAGCTCACGGATTCAGGGCCCATTAGCGGCGTCATATGTGGACCGGCTGCGCCGCGCGAACCCCGAGGCCGCCCCGTCCGTGATCGTCGCCAAGCTGGAGAAGCGGTTCGTGGGCGCCGTCACGGCCAGCGGCGCGGCGGTGGGTTCGGCCGCTTTGGTGCCGGGCATCGGCACAGTGGCTGCATGGTCCGCGGCCGCCGGGGAGACGGCGGTGTTCCTCGAGGCGACCGCGTTCTTTGCGCTCGCGATCGCGGCGGTGCACGGTGTCCCGGCCGAGAACCGCGAACTCCGCCGCGCCCTGGTGTTGTCGGTGTTGGTTGGCGACGACAGCAAGCACGCCATCGCCGATCTGCTCGGTCCGGGCCGCAGGAGCGGTGCGTGGCTGTCGGAGGGGGCGGCATCGGTGCCGATGCCCGCGTTGGCGCAGTTGAATTCGCGGTTGCTCAAGCGCGCCGTCAGGCGATTCGCGCTGCGGCGCAGTGCGCTGTTGTTCGGCAAGATGCTGCCGATCGGAATCGGCGCCATCATCGGCGCGATCGGCAACCGGCTAGTGGGTAAGAAGATCGTGCGTAACACCCGCAAGGCGTTCGGTACCCCCCCGGCCCGATGGCCGGTCACCCTGCACCTGCTGCCCACGGTTCCCGACGCCGACTAGCTGTGCCGGACGCCCGGCGCGGTGCTGGTCAACACACGTGGCGGATTGTCGGCAAAGGGTTAGCCTTTATGGGGCGGAAACTTGTCGGGGCCGCCGCAGGGGGATGCGCCGACACCATGTGCAGGATGTGGCAAGCGTCACGTAGCGCGCTTGCCGGACAGAGGAATCGAGGCGAGCAGCTGCCGTGAGCAGTACGAGTTCACCATTCGGGCAAAACGAGTGGCTGGTCGAGGAGATGTACCGGAAGTTCCGCGAAGATCCCTCCTCGGTCGACCCGAGCTGGCATGAGTTCCTGGTCGACTACAACCCCGAGCCAACCGGTGACGGTGCGACCACGGCTGACAAGCCGGCACCCGCGGCTCCGGCCGCCGAGGCCGTGCCCGCCCGTTCACCCGCGCAGGCACCGCCGCCGGCTGCCACTGCCACCGTCGGAAACGGCGTGACCAGCGCTCCGGTGCCCCCGGCGCCTGCGCGCCCCGCCGGGCCCACGCCAGGCGAAGGCGACGAGGTCCAGGTGCTGCGTGGTGCGGCCGCCGCCGTGGTGAAGAACATGTCTCAATCTCTGGATCTGCCTACAGCCACCAGTGTTCGGGCCATCCCGGCCAAGCTGATGATCGACAACCGCACCGTCATCAACAACCAGCTCAAGCGGACCCGCGGCGGCAAGGTTTCCTTCACCCATCTGCTGGGCTACGCGTTGGTGCAGGCGCTCAAGGCGTACCCGAACATGAACCGGCACTACGCCGAAGTCGACGGCAAGCCCGCCGCGATCACGCCGGCGCACATCAATCTCGGCCTGGCGATCGACCTGCAGGGCAAAGACGGCAAGCGCTCGTTGGTGGTGGCAGGCATAAAGCGTTGCGAAACCATGCGATTCGCGCAGTTCGTCACCGCGTATGAAGACATCGTCCGCCGTGCCCGCGACGGCAAGCTGACGGCCGAAGACTTTGCCGGCGTGACGATTTCGCTCACCAACCCCGGCACCATCGGCACCGTGCACTCGGTGCCGCGGCTGATGGCAGGCCAGGGCGCGATCATCGGCGTGGGCGCAATGGAGTACCCCGCCGAATTCCAGGGCGCCAGCGAGGAACGCATCGCCGAACTGGGTATCGGCAAGCTGATCACGCTGACGTCGACGTACGACCATCGCATCATCCAGGGTGCGGAATCGGGCGACTTCCTGCGCACCATTCACGAGATGCTGCTCTCCGACGATTTCTGGGACGACATCTTCCGCGAGATGGGCGTCCCCTACCTGCCGATCCGGTGGAGCACAGACAACCCAGACTCGATTGTCGACAAGAACGCCCGCGTGATGGAGTTGATCGGGGCATACCGCAACCGCGGCCATCTGATGGCCGATATCGATCCGCTGCGTTTGGACAACACCCGGTTCCGCAGTCACCCCGACCTCGAGGTGCTGACCCATGGGCTGACGCTGTGGGATCTGGACCGGGTGTTCAAGGTCAACGGTTTCGCCGGTTCCGAGTACAAAAAGCTGCGCGACATTCTGGGTCTGCTGCGCGACGCCTACTGTCGCCACATCGGCGTGGAGTACACCCACATCCTCGACCCCGAACAGCTGGAATGGCTGGAACACCGCGTCGAGACCAAGCACGTCAAACCGACTGTGGCGCAACAGAAATACATTCTGAGCAAGCTCAACGCCGCCGAGGCTTTCGAGACGTTCCTGCAGACGAAGTACGTCGGGCAGAAGCGGTTCTCGCTGGAAGGCGCCGAGAGCACCATCCCGCTGATGGATGCCGCGATCGACCAGTGTGCCGAGCACGGACTCGACGAGGTGGTCATCGGAATGCCGCACCGCGGCCGGCTCAATGTGCTGGCCAACATCGTCGGCAAGCCGTACTCGCAGATCTTCAGCGAGTTCGAAGGCAACCTGAACCCCGCACAGGCGCACGGCTCCGGAGACGTCAAATACCATCTGGGGGCGACCGGCGTATATCTACAGATGTTCGGCGACAACGACATTCAAGTGTCGCTGACCGCAAACCCGTCGCACCTGGAAGCGGTCGACCCGGTGCTGGAGGGCCTGGTTCGGGCCAAGCAGGATCTGCTCGACCACGGCGACACCGACAGCGAAAACGAAAAAGCCTTCTCGGTGATGCCACTGATGCTGCACGGCGACGCTGCGTTCGCGGGCCAGGGCATCGTCGCCGAAACGCTGAACCTGGCGAAGCTGCCCGGCTACCGCGTCGGCGGCACGATCCACGTCATCGTCAACAACCAGATCGGGTTCACCACCTCGCCGGAATACTCCAAGTCCAGCGAATACTGCACCGACGTCGCAAAGATGATCGGAGCGCCCATCTTTCACGTGAACGGCGACGACCCGGAGGCGTGTGTGTGGGTGGCGCGCCTGGCGGTGGACTTCCGGCAGAAGTTCAAGAAAGACGTCGTCATCGACATGCTCTGCTACCGGCGGCGCGGGCACAACGAGGGCGACGACCCTTCGATGACCAACCCGGCGATGTACGACGTCGTCGACACCAAGCGTGGCGTCCGCAAGACGTACACCGAAGCGTTGATCGGCCGTGGCGACATCTCGATGAAAGAAGCCGAGGACGCGCTGCGCGACTACCAGGGCCAGCTGGAGCGGGTCTTCAACGACGTGCGTGAACTGGAGAAGCACGGCGTCCAACCGAGTGCATCGGTGGAGTCCAACCAGATGCTCGCCGCCGGGCTCGACACCGCGGTGGACAAGGCGTTGCTGGCCCGGGTCGGCGACGCGTTCCTCGCGCTGCCCGACGGGTTTACCGCGCATCCGCGCGTGACGCCAGTGCTGGAGAAGCGCCGCGAGATGGCCTACGAGGGCAAGATCGACTGGGCGTTCGGCGAACTGTTGGCGTTGGGTTCGCTGGTGGCCGAAGGTAAGTTGGTGCGGCTGTCCGGGCAGGACACCCGTCGGGGCACCTTCTCCCAGCGCCATTCGGTGATCATCGACCGCCACACCGGCGAAGAGTTCACCCCACTGCGGCTGCTCATGACCGACCGCGACGGCAACCCGACCGGCGGCAAGTTCATGGTTTACGACTCGCCGCTGTCGGAGTACGCGGCCGTCGGCTTCGAATACGGCTACACCGTCGGCAACCCGGACGCACTTGTCCTGTGGGAGGGCCAGTTCGGCGATTTCGTCAACGGTGCCCAGTCGATCATCGACGAATTCATCAGCTCCGGCGAGGCGAAGTGGGGCCAGCTGTCCAGTGTGGTGCTGCTGCTGCCGCACGGCCACGAAGGCCAGGGCCCCGACCACACCTCCGGCCGCATCGAACGCTTCCTGCAATTGTGGGCGGAAGGTTCGATGACGATCGCGATGCCATCGACCCCGGCCAACTACTTCCACTTGTTGCGTCGACATGCCCTGGATGGCGTGCAGCGCCCGCTGATCGTGTTCACGCCAAAGTCCATGCTGCGCAACAAAGCCGCGATCAGCGACATCAAAGAATTCACCGAGACCAAGTTCCACTCGGTGCTCGAGGAACCCACCTACGAGGAAGGCGTCGGAGACCGCAGCAAGGCGACCCGCATGCTGCTGACCAGTGGAAAGCTCTACTACGAGCTGGCGGCCCGCAAAGCCAAGGACAACCGAGACGACGTCGCGATCGTGCGCATCGAACAGCTCGCGCCACTGCCGCGCACGCGACTGAGCGAAACGCTGGACCACTACCCGAACGTCAGCGAATATTTCTGGGTGCAGGAGGAGCCGGCCAACCAGGGCGCGTGGCCCCGCTTCGGCTTGGAGCTGCCCGAGCTGTTCCCGGGCAAACTGACTGGGATCAAACGCATTTCGCGCCGGGCCATGTCGGCGCCATCGTCGGGCTCATCGAAGGTGCACGCTGTCGAACAGCAGGAAATCATCGACCTGGCGTTCCGCTGAGTCGCCGGTTACCGGTGATGTGCGTGCGCTGAACCATTGCCTTTCAGTGCGCCGTTACTACCGTTCGTCGCACCGTTGCTGTGCCCATTGCGATGGCTGTGCGCCGTGCCATTAGCGCCTGCCGGAACCGCGATTTCCGCCGTGTCCTCGCTGCTGACGTGGTCGTCGACACGGTGCGCGTGCGGGTAAACGTTCATCGGCCACCAGAACCAGCGTCCCAGCATCGCCGCGATCGACGGCATCATGAACGAGCGAACGATCAACGTGTCGAACAACAGACCGAGACCAATGGTGATACCCACCTGGCCGACAGCGCGGTTGTCGCTGACGATCATGGAGGCCATCGTGAATGCGAACACCAGCCCCGCGGCCGTCACGACTCTGCCCGTTCCGCCCATCGCGCGAATGATGCCCGTCTTCAGCCCGGCGCCGATCTCCTCTTTGAACCGTGCGACCAGAAGCAAGTTGTAGTCCGATCCCACCGCCAAAAGAATGATGACCGACATCACCATCACCAGCCAATGCAATGGGATGCCGAGGAAGTACTGCCAGACCAACACGGATAGCCCGAACGAAGCCCCCAACGAAAGCGCTACCGTGCCAACGATTACCAGGGCCGCGACGAGGCTTCGCGTGATGATCAACATGATGATGAAGATCATGCACAGCGAAGAAATGCCGGCGATCAAGAAATCGTAGTGCGACGCCTCTTTCAGGTCCTTGAACAACGCAGCAGTGCCGGCGATGTAGACCTTGGAGTCTTCCAGTGCTGTGCCCTTGATCGACTCGTAGGCCGCCGTCCGTATCGCGCTGATGCGCGACATGCCCTCATCGGTCGCCGGGTCTCCTTTGTGCGAAATGATGAAGCGCGCGGCCTTGCCGTCTGGCGACACGAACAGCTTCATCACCCGCTGGAAGTCCGGGTTATCGAACGCCTCACGCGGCAAGTAGAAGGAGTCGTCGGTCTTGGCCGCGTCGAAGTCCTTCCCCATGGCGCTGACGTCGTTGCTGATGTTGTCGACCTGGTCGAGCATCCCGTTCATCGTGCTGTGCAGTGTCAGCACCATGGTCCGCACGCTTTTCATCGTGGCGATCTGCGGCGGCAGCAGGGCGGCAAGCTGTGGCATGACCGCGTCGGCGCGGTCCAGGTCCTTATCCAGGTCGCCGAATTTCTCGGTGAGTTGGTCGACACCGTCCAAGGCGTCATACGCCTGTCTGATCGCCCAGCAGACCGGGATGTTGTAGCAGTGCGGGTCCGCGTAGAAGTAACTACGGACCGGCCTGAATGTGTCATCGAAGTCAGCGATCTCGTCGCGCACGTGATTGGCGATGGCCAGGGTGTCTTTCGTGGTGCCGGCCGCGTGGTGACCGGTAGCGACGAGTTGTTGCAGGAGCGCGTTCATGCGCTCCATCGCCGAGATGGTCCCGCCGAGCTGGTCGGCCAACGTCAACATGTCTTTCATCCGCGTCTTTGCGAATTGCACGTTTTCCACCGACCCCGCGTTCTGCATGCTCAACAGGAACGGTATCGACGTGTGCGCCAGCGGCGTGCCCTGCGGCCGAGTGACGCTCTGGACGCGGGCAACTCCCTCAACCCGGAAGATCCCTTTGGCGAGTTTGTCCAAGACCAGGAAGTCGGCGGAATTGCGCATGTCGTGGTCGGATTCGATCATCAAAATCTCGGGCTCCATGCGTGCCTGCGAGAAGTGCCGCTCAGCAGCCGCCATGCCAACGTTGGCCGGCGTGGTCTTGGGTATGTAGTCCCGGTCTTTGTAGCTCACCTTGTATCCGGGCAGTGCCAGCAGGCCGACCAGCGCAACCGCGCACGTCGCGACAAAGATGGGCGCCGGCCAGCGCACGACGGCGGCACCCACCTGTCGCCATCCCCGCACGTGAAGCAGACGCTTCGGCTCGAGCAGACCGAAACCGCTCGCCACGGTGATAACCGCGGGAACCAGCGTGAGCGCGACCGCAACCGCGACGATCATGCCCAGCGCGCATGGGGCGCCCATGGTCTGGAAGACCGGCAGGCGGGCGAAACTCAGGCAGTACGTGGCACCCGCGATCGTCAGACCCGACGCCAACACAACGGGGGCGACTCCGCGATAGGCGGTCAAGTACGCCGTTTCGCGGCTTTCGCCGGCCTGACGGGCCTCGTGATACCGCCCGATAAAAAATATCCCGTAGTCGGTTCCCGCGGCGATCGCGAGCGAAATCAGGATATTCGTCGCAAAAGTGGAAAGCCTGATGACGTCGTGATCGGCCAGGAATGCAACAATACCGCGAGCCGCCGCCAACTCGACCGCGACCATCGCCAACAAGAGAAATACGGTGGTGATCGAGCGGTACAAGAAAAGCAACATGATGGTGATCACCGCGACGGTTATCACCATGAACTTCACGACGGTCTTGTCGCCGGCTTGGTTTGCGTCCGCCGCCAGTGCGGCTTGGCCGGTGACGTAGGCCTTTACCCCTTCCGGCGCCGGGGTGCTGTCCACGATTTTGCGGACCGCGTCAACGGATAGGTTGGACTGTGATTCGCCCTGATTGCCGACGAGGTTCAACTGAACGTAGGCAGCTTTGCCGTCGGCGCTTTGCGCACCCGCGGCCGTGAGCGGATCGCCCCAGAAATCCTGAATGTGCTGCACGTGCTTGGTGTCAGCTTTCAACCGGGCGATGAGGGCCTCGTAGTACTGGTGCGCACTCGGGCCGAGGGGTTGGTCGCTTTCCAGCACGATCATCGCCATGCTGTCGGAGTCGGATTCCTTGAATGCCTTGCCGATACGCGCCATCGCCTTGACCGACGACGCGTCGTTGGCATTCAGCGATACGGCATGCTCTTTCGCGACCTGCTCCAGTGACGGCACGCCCAAAGTCACCAGCAAGGTGATTGCCACCCAGCCGAGGATGATCGGCACGGCCAGTTTGCGCACCGCTCCCGCTATCGACGCTCGGGTGATGCGCTCGTGATGCGCGTGGTGGTTGCTCATGCGCAGCTATCGTCCTTCGCCGACGCGAAAACGGCGCCACCAATAACGCGGTGCATCCCCCACATCGAATCACCGTATAGAACCGGCGGTATACCTGCCCACCTCAGCACAGCAACGATCGGCATTCCCTTCACCCGTCCCGAACGCGTAGCGGCGCCTCGATCCGAGCGCGACCAGTATGGATTGAGTAAACCATGCGTTAGTCGACACGTGTAGAGATCGTCCCATGGATTATCTAAGAATCACGCGGCCCCCGCATTGGGGGTTCTAGCTGCGGATATGCCGATACGCCGGCGGCGATTAAATGTCCGAATCATCGGACGCACGATTCGGATATGCGAAGTGTCGGCATTACTTCGCAGACACGTCGAACAGCGCTGGCGCAAAACACATCTCGGTGTGCTGGTCGGCGGACATGGCCCCGGCGGGGTGAGCCAGCGTGCGGGGCGGCCAGAGCGCTCATGTCATACTGCCCCGATGGTTTCCACCACCAACCGGCTGATCTTCAATCCGTTGACGTATCGCGTCGTCATAAATCCATCGATTTATAACTTCCTTTTCACCTCATCCCCCGCGAAACGGTTCGCGAGACAAACTCGCTTCGTCAGCGATGATGACTGGTTGTTCCTCAACTTCTGCTACGACGACCCGTCCATGGGCCTGCAGCTCGATGAATTCGACGAACACAATCGGTACTCGATCCAGCTCTACCACCGCACCGCGACCCAGGTTGACCTTGCGGGCAAAAAGGTGCTCGAAGTCAGTTGTGGCCACGGTGGCGGCGCCTCGTATCTAGTGCGCACACAGCACCCCGCCTCCTACACCGGACTCGACCTGAACGCGGACGGCGTCGCGTTCTGCAAGAAACGGCACCGCCTACCCGGTCTGGATTTCGTCGAGGGCAACGCATTGGACCTACCGTTCCCCGACGGCTCGTTCGACGTGGTGCTCAATGTCGAAGCCTCGCACCTCTACCCCGACGTGCCGCGCTTTCTGGCCGAAGCGGCCCGCGTCCTGACTCCGGGCGGGCATTTTCTGTACGCCGACTTCCGGCGGCGTCGCGACTTGGCCGAGTGGGACGCGCAGCTGGCCAACGCCCCGCTGCGGTTGGTGTCGAAGGACGTCATCGACAAGCAGGTGCTGCGCGGGATGGAGAAAGACCGGCCGCACAAGCACGACCTGACCAGCCGCCACGGTGGCATAGCCCGCTTTGCCAGCGATATGACCGACTGGGCATTCTGCCGCGCGGTGGAAAACGGGGAGTTCTCCTATCGCGTGTACTGCTTCGCCAAGGACTAACGTCTCGTTCCGCCTGCACAGGGTAAATTCGGGGAACCTGGCACGGAGAGGGGGACGACATGGCAACGGCGACAACTGAGCCGGTACGGCTGCCGCCGGGTCCGCGGCTACCGAAGACCATTCAGGGCCTCGCGTTGCTGACCGCGCTGTGCGAAGTGATCCCCGTTCTTGGCCGGCGCTACGGCAGCGAATGCACGATCAATCTGCCGATCTTCGGAAAGACCGTGGTCGTCAGCGACGCGGCCTTGGTCAAAGAGGTCTTCTCCGCCAGCGGCGAACTGCTCGAACGTCCGACCAACCTCGGCGAGGTATTCGGTCCCGGGTCGACGTTCCTGCTCAACGGCGACGCGCACCTCGAGCGCCGACGAGTGATACTTCCGGTGTTCCACGGCAAGCGCGTGGACGCCTACGAGCACATCATCGTCGAAGAGGTGCTGCGGGAAACCGCGAACTGGCCGGAGGGGCGCGAGTTCAAGACGCATGAATCGATGAATCGTATAGCGCTCAACGCAATCCTGCGCACCATGTTCGGCGACGACCCGTCGGCTCTGGACGAGCTTCGCCGCGTGGTGCCGACGATGGTCACCGTCGGCTCCTTCCTGCATCAGCTGCCGTCGGTAGTGCGGCGCGAGTTCGGTCGATGGAGTCCGGGCGGACAAATGGCGATGTACCGGCAACGTTTCGACGCCGTCATCGACTCACTGATCGCCCAGGCACGGTCCGACCCGGCCCTGGAGGAGCGCAAAGACGTTCTCGCGGTGTTGTTGCGAGTCCGCGACGACAACGGCGAACCAATCCCCGATCGTCACATCGCCAACGAGTTGCTGACGTTGGTGGGCGCCGGTCATGAGACAACCGCAAACCAGTTGGCCTGGATACTGGAGCAATTGCGCCGGCATCCAGAGGTATTGGCGCGCCTTGCCGACGAAGTGGATGCCGGCGGATCGGCCTTGCGGCAGGCGACGATCTTCGAAGCGCAGCGCATCAGGCCGAGTATCGAGGCTTCCTTTCGGCGCACGAAGACACGAATCCGGTTGGGCGAGTGGGTTCTTCCCGAAGGCATCCATGTGACGGTCAACTTCCAGCTTGCCCACGAGTCCGCGGTCAACTTCCCCGATCCGGATTCGTTCAACCCGGACCGATTCCTGAACACCAACCCGAAGCCATTCCGGTGGATGCCGTTCGGCGGGGGCGTAAACCGGTGCCCCGGCGCGTCGTACGCGCACATGGAGATGGATATCGCGCTGCGTACGCTGCTTCGCGAATTTCGGTTCGAGCCGACCGATGCACGCGGTGAGCGACGCCGCTACCGGGGTGTGGCGATCATGCCGTCGCGGGGCGGGCGCGCGATGGTCCACCGGCGAACGGCCGCGACGTCACGTGGTCATGCACCCGTGTCGGCGGGCAACCCGGGCAACTGACGGCCCTGGCATACTGCCTGGCATGCCCATGACTGCTACGGAACGCATCACCGACATCGGTGTCAGATTGTTCAAAGACTTCATGACCAAAGTCTGGTATCCCTTTCTGACGCGCCGACTCGATGCGCAAGAGGTCACCTTCCTCAACTTCGGATACGAGGAAGACCCGCCGATGGGCGTGCCGCTGGAGGCAACCGATGAGCCCAACCGCTACAACATCCAGCTCTACCATCGCGTGGCAACCCAAGCCGATCTCGAGGGCAAGCAAGTGCTGGAAGTCAGTTGCGGCCACGGCGGCGGGGCTTCCTACCTCACCCGCACATTGCACCCAGCCTCCTACACGGGGCTGGATTACAACCCGGACGGCGTCGCATACTGCAAGAAGACGCACCACCTGCCCGGCTTGGATTTCGTGCAAGGCAACGCCGAGGAACTGCCGTTCCCGGACGAATCCTTCGACGCGGTAATCAATGTCGAGGCCTCGCATGCCTACCCGCAGCTTTCCCGCTTCCTTACCGAAGTCGCCCGCGTCCTGCGCCCGGGCGGACACTTTCTCTACACCGACTTCCGCGGCAACGAGGAGTTTCCCGGCTGGGAGGCGGCACTGGCCGATCTGCCGTTGCGCCTAGTTTCGGCGCGGATCATCAACGATTGCGTGGTCCGCTCGCTCGACAAGAACTCGCAGCGGTCCCTTGAGCTTGTCGGGGGCCGCCTGCCGGCACTTTTGCGGCCCTTCGGCCGCCGTTTCGCCGGCGTACCGGGCACGGGAATCTACCGTCGCTTCGAAACCGGGACGGCCGAGTACCGGTTGTACTCCTATATCAAGGACTGAGCGGCGTCAGGCTATCGCGTAGTCCGACAACGGGAATCGCTCCTGCTCCTTGACGGCGCTGCGCACCGACGTCGGCCGGAACAGCGGGGCTTCGCCCTTACCTGTGTGGTTGCGGAACCAATACGACCGCGAATTCACGCAGCTGCCGAGCTCGAACGCCGAGTCCTCCAGGAGCCTGGTCATCCGGGCCAGGAACCGCGCGTTAGCCTCCTCGGTGACCTCGAAGGTCCGCGCACCGCGACGCTGGACTTCGCCGAAAAGCCGATTCATGTGGCGCATCTGGTATTCCACTGTGTTGAACCACGACAGTCCCACCCACGCGTACGGGCTGGCCATCGACAAGAAGTTCGGGAAGTGCGGCATCGAAATGCCTTCGTAAGCTTGGAATTGCGTTTCCCGCCACCACTTTCCGAGGTTGCGACCTTCGCGGCCGATCACCTCGATCGCCGGCAGGTTGGCCTCCCAGACGTCGAACCCGGTCGCCAGAACCAGGGTGTCGACGAGTCGTTTGGTGCCGTCTCTCGCCACGATGCCATCGGGCTCGATCCGCTCGATGCCGTTGGTCTCCAGATGCACATGCGGTTTGGTGAACGCCCGGTAGTAAGTATTCGAGATCGTCGGACGCTTGCACCCAAAGTCGAAGTCCGGGTTGAGCTTCCGGGACAGTTCGCGGTCGCGGACCAACAGCAGCCGGTAGAACTTGGAGAATCGTGAGATGGCCTTGTTGACCAGCTTGAAGTACCGGTACTTCCACATCGTGATGACCATCGAAAATTCCAGAATCGTGTCGGTATACCACCGCAACGTGCGCTGGGTGAGCGGCACTTTGGCGAAAAGCCGTTGCACCACTGGGGGGAACGGAACATCGACCTTGGGCAGCACCCAGATCGGCGTGCGCTGATACACCGTCAGCTCGGCGACTTCGTTGGCCAGCTCTGGGACGACCTGCACACCCGTGGAACCGGTTCCGATGACC
>Ga0335076_10005391_pt1 | contig 12930 bp, 8 predicted proteins | sample Lox_Sample_25_FD_206717 | JGI IMG/M metagenome (GOLD analysis project Ga0335076, IMG submission 206717) | Soil microbial communities from Loxahatchee National Wildlife Refuge, Florida, United States - Lox_Sample_2.5 | ecosystem: Environmental > Terrestrial > Soil > Wetlands | place: USA: Florida...
GTCGAATGCGTAGGCGTCGATCGAGAATCGCTCGTCGGCCGTGGCCATGGGGTTGGAGCCTACCGGATGCGGGTCGGGGATGCGCCGGCCGGCGAGTCGAGCCTTTCCCCTGCGAGCCCTCCGCTAGTCAGTATGGAGCGACCGGCTCCCGGTCGCGAGTCCGTAGATTACGCTCCGATCGGGACCGTAGCGCAGAGCTACAAGCGAAGGGAGCCGGTCTTGGGCAAGCCTACACGTTTTGTCGGTCTGGACGTACATGCGGACACGATCGCGGTGGCGGTGGCGGAGGGACGGGAGGAGGTCCGCTCCGTGGGGACGGTTCCGAACGAGCCGGAGTGCGTGGCGCGTTTGATCCGCAAGCTGGGTGGGCCTGAGGGACTGCGGGTGTGCTACGAGGCTGGCCCGTGTGGCTACAGCTTGTACTGGCGACTTGTCGGGCTGGGCGTCGCCTGCGAGGTGGTGGCACCGTCGCTGGTTCCGGTGCGGCCCGGGGATCGAGTGAAGACCGACCGGCGCGATGCCATCAAGCTGGCCCGCAGCTACCGAGCGGGAGAGCTGACGCCGGTCTGGGTTCCGGACGCTGAGCACGAAGCTCTTCGCGACCTGGTGCGAGCGCGCGAGGTAGCCAAGGCCGACCAGCTTCGAGCGCGGCACCGAGTCAGCAAGCTTCTTCTGCGGCAAGGGCGACGCTGGCATGGCAAGAAGGCTTGGACACAGGCGCATGCCGTGTGGCTTTCGGGGCAGCGGTTTGACCAGCCGGCTCGCCAAGCGGCCTACCTCGACTACCTGCACGAGGTACGTCACGCTGCGGAGCGCATCACGGCACTCGAGCGGGCCATCGACGAGGCCATCGCGCACGTGCCGCCGGCCATGCGGGCGCTGATCGATGGGCTGCAGGCCCTGCGTGGCATCGGTCGGCTGTCGGCGACAACGATCGTGGCCGAGGTGGGACCCCTCACACGATTCGGCCATCCCAGACAGCTGATGAGCTACTCGGGGGCCGTGTCGAGCGAGTGCTCGAGCGGCGGGAGGACGATCCGAGGAGCCATCACCAAGGCGGGCAATGCGCACCTGCGACGCATTCTGGTCGAAGCCGCCTGGGCCTACCAGCATCCCCCGGCCGTGTGGGGAGCGCTGAAGCTGCGGCAGAAGGGCCTCAGCGGCGAAGTGAAGTCGATCGGCTGGAAAGCCCAGAACCGTCTACACACGCGCTACAAGCGGCTGCAGGCCCGCGGTAAGCCACGACAGCAGGTCATGACGGCCGTCGCCCGTGAGCTGGCGGGCTTCGTCTGGTCCATCGGCCAGCAAGTACAGCGCGAGCACGGTGCCTGAGACGACTCGATGAGGAGGGGTGCGGTCGCGGCGGCGGACGGAAAGGAGAACCCTCGGTTCTTCTATGCGGTGAGCCTGAGGCTCGAACCCGCGTCCCTAGTCCGAGGCAGCTCCCGACGGATGATGAGCATGACGGCGAACCTCGGTTCGATCCGCGAATATCAGATTGATCAACCGTCGAGACAAGCCCGGCGCCCCGCACCCCGCCTCGCCATTCTCCCTGCCACAAAGAACGAGGGGGTGACGAGCTTGCGCTCGCCACCCCCCAAGAGCCCTCAAGCAGCCACGCTACTTGACGGGTCGCTCCATATCAGAAGTTGAACCTCACCTCGGCCAGGATCGTCCGCTTGAGGATGTCCCCGAAGTTGTGCTGGCGAATGTCGTCGTTCAGCAGGTTCGTCGCCTTCACGCTCGTGGTGACCTTCCCCGCCGCCCAGCGCACGCCGAACGCAGCGTTGACGAGGTCGTAGGCGTCGGCGTAGCCGTAGTACCGCGTGTCCAGCACGTCGGTGAAGAAGGCCTTGTCCGCGTGGCTGAACGAGACGCTGCCGACGTAGCGCGGGTGGTCGAGGGTGAGCCCCAGGTTGACGCGGTTCTTCGGGGGCACGCTGACCGAGACGGGCGGGATGTACCGCGGGTCGCTCGGCGGGGTGCGGATCTCGGGGAGGGCCTGGTACGAGTAGTTGGCGAAGCCGGTGAGCCAGGACTCGAACGTATGCTGGAGGGAGGCCTCGAACCCCTTGTTCCGCAGCTTGCCCAGGTTCACGGTCTTGACGACGGCGGGCAGGTAGACGCCCTGGGCCGCCAGCATGTCGATCACCTCCGGCGGCAGCGGCCAGCCAGGCGGCGGGTTCTCCGAGGTGTAGTAGGGGTTGTAGCCGAGCAGCGCCTCGGTCTGGGCGGCCTGCGCGGAGCTGATGACGTTGTCGGTGTCGTTCAGGTAGAACGAGAAACCGACCGTCGTGCGGTGGCCGAAGGTCCCCTGGTAGCCGACCTCGTAGGCCGTCAGAGACTCGGGCTTGAGGTCGGTGTTGCCCACCGTCCGGGTGACGACCGGGAACGGCTGAAGCCCCGGGGCGAGCTGGTCGAGCGGCAGCACCCCGCCGATGATGTCGATGTCGAGGTAGTTGTCGATCGCGGAGGGGGCGCGGAAGGCCCGATTGACGGAGACCTTCAACGAGTGGTCGGGGGTCGGCTTGAAGATGAGGGAGGCGCGCGGAGAGAAGAACGGGTCGGCGAGGCTCGTGAACTTGTCGACGCGGGCGGAGACGGCGAGCCGGAAGAGACGGCCGAGGAGGATCTCGTCCTGCACGTAGGCGCCCAGCTCGGTGCGGTTCTCGGCGTTCGGGGTGATCGAGATGTCGAAGGTGTTCCGTCGGACGTTCGCCCCGACGTTGAGGAGATGGCGGCTCGCGACGAGCTTCGTGTACCCGGCGTCGACGTCGTAGGTGCCGGTGTTGAAGTCGATCCGCAGCACGTCGCCGCTCGCGTCGCGCGTGACGAGGTTCGGCGCCTTGCCGTCGATCAGGTTCGCGAAGCCCGAGAGGCGGAAGCCGCCCTTCGTGTAGGCGATGCGGCCGTAGCCGAAGCGCGAGTTCTTCTCGAGGTCGAAGGGGCCGATCGGGCTCTGGATGATGCCGCGCGTCGTGGCGAGCCCGGCCGAGTAGCTGATCTGCCCGCCGTCGCCGAGCCGCTGGTCGACGCGCAGGTCGACCTTGGGCTGCTTCGTCCCGTCGTTGATGTAGTGCACGTCGTCGAAGGAGCCGCCGCCCACGGTCAAGCTCGGGTCGAGCGGGCTCGTGGTCACCGGGAGCTGTCCGGTCGGCCGGGGCAGGGCCTCCGAGTCGAAGTAGCCCGCCGAGAAGCGGTAGGACCAGCGGTCGTTCGGGGCCTGGGCCCAGCTCGCGTTCGCGCCGAAGACCGCGCCCGGCCCCTGGCCGGCGGTGGTGCCGGCGTCGCGGCTGAAGCCGCCGCCGGTCAGGACGAGCGTGCCGCCCTGGGCCTCGCGCGGCGTCTTGGTGATGATGTTCACGACGCCGGTCGTGGCGTTCGCTCCCCACATCGCGGAAGCCGGGCCGCGCACGACCTCGATCTGCTTGATGTCGGAGGCGTTCGCGGGGACGAGGTCCCAGAAGATGATGTTGAAGAAGTCGGCGTAGATCGTCCGCCCGTCGAGGAGGGCGAGCTGGGTGTTCGTGAGGAGCGGGCTCGCCTGGCGGGCGGCGAGGTTGATGTCGCGGGCCGAGCTCTGGACCACGTTGAGCCCGGTCACGGTCCGCAGCATGTCGCCGTAGTTCTGGGCCGAGGAGGCGGCGATCTGCTCCCCGGTCACGACGCTGACGGTCGCCGGCGCGTCGATCAGGCTGGACTCGACGGTGCGGCTTGCCGTCACCACCACGGACTCGTGGAGCGCAGCGGCCAGGCCGAGGTCGACCCGCTGCGCCGCACCCGCCCCGACCACGACTCCCTCCTGCCGAGCCTCGGCGAAGCCCGGGTGGCTCGCCGTCACGACGTAGGTGCCTGCGGGCAGCCCTTTGATCTCGAAGCGTCCCTGGGCGCCGGTGCGCTCCGAGCGGGTGACGGGGCCCGCGGCGGTGACCATGGCGCCGGTGAGCGCCCCGCCCGTCGCGTCCTTGACCGTCCCCTCGATGCTGCCGGGGGCCTGCGCGCGGGCGTGAGCGGCCAAGGACAAGGCCAGGACCACGACCGGCGCTAGCGGCCGTCGCATGTTGTGCCTCCTTGGATCGGGAAGACCGCGCTCCTCGGCGTCTGCGGTCCACTCCGGATTATACGCGGCCCGCCTCAGGGCCGGTCTCGTGCGTTGGGGGCTGCAGCGGTCATCCCCGGCAGCGCGCCGAGGAGCGCCAGCCTCTCGAGCCGGGCGAGCCGCCGGTCGTGCTCCGCGCGGGCCGTCTCCTGGAGGCTCTCGGCGAGCGCCGCCTCCTGCTCCGCCACCCGGACTCCGTCGACCCGACCCTCGGCGGCGAGAGCGCGCGCCGCGCGTAGGGACTCCTGCGCGAGCGACTCGCGCTGCCGGGCGAGATCGAGGCGCGCCTCGTCGCGTCGGAGGGCTGCGTCCGCCCCTCGCAGCCCCAGCTCGACTTCGCGCTCCCGGAGGCGCCGGTCCGCCCGCACCCGATCGAGACCCGCCCGCGCCCGGGCCTCCTCCGCCGCGGCCCGGTCGCTCCTCCAGAGAGGGATGGACACGGACGCGGCCACGGCCCAGCTGTCGGGCTGGAACGTCGGGTAGTAGGCGTCCCAGTCGGCGGTCTTGTAGAGCCGCGCATACTGGGCCGTCGCCTCGACCACCGGCGACAGGACCTGGCCCCGCAGCCGGGCGGATCTTTCCATGCTCGTGGCGGCGCGGCCGAGGGCGGAGAGCTCGGGATCGGCGGCCCGCGCCCGGTCGAGGGGGTCGGGCTCGTCCCTCGCGTCGGGCAGGTCGTCGGCGGAAGCCGGATCGAGCCGGAGAGGCTCGGCGTCGGGCCAGCCCGTGAGCCGGCGGAGGGCGAGGAAGTCGAGCTCGCGGCCGGAGCGCGCCTCGGCCGCGGCCTGCCGGGCCTCGGCCTCCGCGAGCCGCGCGCGGGCTGCGTCGAGCTCGGTGAGCCGGCCCTCCCGGGCCTGCGCCTCCGCCGCCTCGCGCACCGTCCCGAACGCGGCCGCCCGCGCCTCGGCGGACGCCACGAGCGCCTCGCCGAGGAGGCAGCGGCTGAAGGTTTCGGCCGCGGCCCGCGCCGCCCGAACCCGGGCCGCGGCGGCGCTGCCGCTCGCGCCGGCCCACCGCGCCCGCGCCTGCTCCTCGTCGGCGCGGCGCGCGGGGTCGAAGAGGCTCGCCCGCACCTCGACGCGCGCGATGGCGGGGAGCTGGCCCATCACCGGGGCCGGCACCCCCGCGGCGTAGCCGGGGCTCGTCGAGGCCCAGACCTCCGGCCGCGGCGAGACGGCGGCCGCGCGCGTCGCCGCCGCCGCCTCGGCCTCGCCCGCCGCCGCCGCGGCAACCTCGGGCGCGTTCGCGAGCGCGAGCTCCACGGTCCGGCGCAGGGTGAGGGGCGGCCCCGGCGGCGCTCCCTTCTCCTCGCCGGCCGCGGCGGAGGTGAAGGCCCCGAGGAGGAGCGCTCCGGCCAGGGGACGGAAAGCCCGCTTCGGCGGGTGCTCATTCATGGCGGAGTGCCTCCACGGGATCGAGCGACGACGCCCGGTGCGCGGGAGCGAGCCCGAAGACGAGCGTGACGCCGCAGGAGAAGAGGAACGCGAGGACGACGGAGAGGGGCGAGATGCGGATCGCGACCTGGTCCACGAAGAGGCGGGCGGCCAGGGGAACGGCGAGGCCGAGCAGCACGCCGAGGGCGGAGCCTACGACTCCGAGCAGCAGCGCTTCGGCGAGGAACTGGGCCAGGATGTCGCGGCGCGTCGCTCCGAGCGACTTGCGGAGGCCGATCTCCTGCACGCGGTGCTCCACCGAGGCGAGCATGATGTTCATGATCCCGACCCCGCCCACGAGCACGGCCACCGCCGCCACGAGGACGAAGACCGCGAGGAGGCCCGCGGAGATGGCGTTGGCGACGCGGATCACGGTCGTCATGCTCTCCACGGCGTACTGCGATCCCTCGTGGTGGCGCTCGCGGAGGGTCTGGCCCACCGTCTCCACGGCGAGCGGCACGTCGCGGGAGTCGCGCACCTCGGCGAACAAGGTGTTCACGGTCCGGCGGGGGGTGAAGAACCAGGCCACCGTGGCCGGGATGAAGATCGTCCGCGGCTTCACGTCTCCCTGGCCGAGCGTGTCCACCGGCTCGTCGAACTCGCCCACGACCGCGAAGCTCATGCCGAGCGTGCGCAGCACCTTGCCCTCGGGCTCCTCGTCCCCGTAGAGCTCTTCGTAGAGCTTCCGGCTCGCCACGCACACCTTGGCCAGGCCGTCGAGGTCGTCCTGGTCGAGGAACCGCCCGCGCAGGATGCGCAGGTTCTTGCGCACGTCGCCGTAGGCGGGGTCCCCGCCGAGGACCACGATGTCCGCGGCTTGGTTGAGGACCGTCGTCCGCCCGGCCAGCGCGACGAGGCTGGTGACGCCGGAGAAGAGGTCGCGGCGGGCGGCGACCGCCCTCACGTCGGCGTCGGTGATGCCGTCGTCGAGAGTGCGGGCGACACCGGCGCTGACCGTGCCCGTGTAGCTGGCCCAGACGAGGCGCGACCCCACGCCCTCGATCTGCTCGTTCACGTAGCCCCGGCCGGTGAGGCCCAGCGTGACCATGAAGATGAGCGAGGCGGTGCCCACCACGAGGCCGGCCAAGGTGAGCCAGGTCTGGAGGGGGTGCGTGGAGAACCGGCGGAGAGCGGTGTCCCAGACGTCGGCGCCCGGCATGGGGTCAGGGCGCGGCTTCGACCCGCCGGCCGGGCACGAGGCGCCCGACCCCGGGCAGGATCACCGGCTCCCCCTCGGCGAGGCCGGACACGACCTCCACCTCGCTCGTCCCGACCAGATCCAGAGTCACCTCACGGCGCACGGCCCGGCCGTCGGCGAGCGCGAGGACGAAGCGGCGCTCCCCGTCGCGCTGCAGCGCCGCCCGGGGGATCACGAGCGCGGAGGAGCGCTCTCCGACGACGACCTCGACGTTCACCGAGGCGTTGAGCGGCAGGAGGCGGTCGGGGTCCCGGATCTCGCCGAGCACCTCCGCCACCTCGCGCCCCGCGACGTCGCGCAGGCCGCGGGCGACGGTGCGCAGGGTCCCTTCCCACCGCCGCTCGGGGAGCCCGTCGAAGGTCACGACGAGGCGCTGGCCGGCGGCGATCCGCGGCAGGTCCGGCTGGTCGACGCTCACCCGGACCTGGGGCCGGCCGGGGTCGGTCACGCTCGCCACCACCTGGCCGGCGGCGACCGTCTCGCCGAGGCGCCGCGGCAGGCCGTAGACGACGCCGTCCGCGGGCGCGCGCACCGTCAGGGCCTCGAGGCGGGCCGCGAGGTCGCGCGCCCTGGCGCGCGCGAGGGCCAGGCGCGAGGAAGGGTCGTCGCCGCCCGTCTCGAGCGACTGCAGGCGGGCCTCGGCCGCCTGCCGGCGCGCCTCGGCCTCGCGCAGCGCTTCCTCGCTCGCCTCGTAGGCCGCCCGCGGAAGAGCCTTCTCCTCGAGCAGGCGGCCGTCCGCGGCCAGGGTCGCCCGGCGCTGCTCGACGTCCTTCCGCGCCCGAACCTCCTCGGCCACTGCGGTCTTCCGCTCCGCCTCGACCTGAAGAAGCTCGTCCCGGGCCTGCAACGAGCGGCTCACGAGGTCCGGGGCGTCGATCCGGAGCAGGGGCTCGCCCTTGCGGACGACGCCTCCTTCCGAAGCCAGGAGGGCGACGACTCGTCCTCCCTCCGGAGCCCGCAGCTCGCCGCCCGGCGGCGGCTGGAGGGCACCCGCACAGGAGACGGTCGCTCGCAGGCTGCCCCGGTGGGCGGGCACGACCCGGACGCGCTCCGCGCGGCTCCGCAACGCGGCGCCGCCACCGAGGAGCAGGACGACAGCGAGGCCGCCGAGCAGGACCGCGCGGACCGGCACGGCTCGAGCTCCTCGCATCCGCCGGTCAGCGTAGTCCCGCCCATGGCGGGGGTCAATCACTCGAGAGCATCACGGGACCCGCACGAGGCGGAACTCCCGCAGGCCCATGAGGCTCAGGACGGCTTCCCGCGCGGTCCCGCCGGCCGCGGGCGAGAACGAGACCTTCACCCCCGGCCCCTCCTTCGAGAAGAACGAGGTCTCCGACTCCGCGAAGAGCTCGACCCGCCCCTGCTTGGCCGCGGCGAAGACACGATCGCCCTCCCGGACGATCTCCACCGACTCCCCCATGACCTCGGCGACCGGCGGCGGGACGTCGAGCCGGTAGCGGCCCACGTAGCGGTCCAGCACGGCCGCGGGAAGGGACACCGCGGCGGGCCACGCGGGGCCGAGACGGTCTCCGATCACCAGCTCGACGATCCGGTGGACGAGGTCCCCGGCCACGGGAACCGGCCCGGGTGGACGCATGCCGACGTTCGAAAGAGCGATCACGGCCAGCCGCTCGTCCGGGTACAGGGCGAAGTAGGTGTTGAAGCCGCTGATGTCTCCCCCGTGCGCGATCTCCCGCAGGCCCCGGAACGGCGCGAGCATGAACCCGTAGCCGTATCCGCCCCGGTGCCCGTCGGGCAGCGTGACCGGCGAGGTCGCCTTGTCGAACGTCGTCGGCGACACGATCCGTCCCCCGACCAGGGCCTGGATCCACCGCGTCATGTCCTCGGCCGTGGAGTAGAGCCCGCCCGCGGCCGGATCGGACGAGGTGTCCGTGTAGTCGGCGTTGACGAAGCCGCCCTCCGGCCCGATCACGTACCCGGCGGCCCGGCCCTTCTCGAGGGCCTGCCGGCGATCGACGCCCGTATCGACCATGCCGAGCGGGGCGAGGATCGCTTCCCGGAGATGGCTCTCGTAGCTCTTCCCGGTCACCTTCTCGATGACCCGGCCGAGCGCCACGTAGCCGACGTTGCTGTAGTTGAGGCGCGCCCCGGGCGGAGAGTCCCGCGGCTGCTTCTTCGCCTCGTCGAACGACACGAAGTCGGGCAGCCCCGCCGTGTGGGTCAGGAGCTGGTGGATCGTGATGCGCTCCCCGCCGACGAAGTCGGGAACGAACCTGTCGAGCGTGTCGTCGAGGCGGAGGCGCGCCTGCTCGACGAGCTGGAGGACGGCGAGGGCGGTGAAGGACTTGCTGACCGAGGCCAGGCGGAATCTGGTCCGGGTCGTGTTCGGCACGCCGAGCTCGACGCTGGCCAGACCGTAGGCTCGGGAGTGGACGACCGCTCCGTCCCTCAGGACCACGACGGCGACGCCCGGAAGGTCTTTGCCCGGGATCGCCGCGAGGAGGCCGTCGATCTTCTCGCCAAGGGCCGGCTGTGGTGCCTCAAGCGCGGGCTCGGCGGGAGCGACGGCAGCGGCGAGGCCGAGGGCGAGGAGGGCGGGTCGAAGCGTGGTCAAGGTCCACCTCCCGGAAGGAGTCCGGAGAGCGAGCGGCCGGGAAGCGGAGCGCGACCGTCGGCCTCCCGGTACGCAGCCGGGCCGAACTCTAGCACGCGGCCGGAGATGGATCCGTGCGGCCTGGTGGGCCCCGCCTCCGGAGCCGGCCCGGGCACCGTGGTATTCTTGCCCGCGTCGAGGCGGGAGGGACCGTGGAGCGGACGTTGCCGCCGGGGCCGGGAGCGCGCGCCCTCGAGCGGGTCGGCTCGCTCTAGGCCGGATGCGATCCCGGTCCCTCTCTTCCGCGCTCCGGCGCGAGGTCTCCCTGCCTCGACCCGACCGGCGCGACGTCGCCGCCGCGGCCGGCCTCGCTCTCCTCGCCGCGTTCCCGTATCGCGGCGCCCTGCCGGGCGGGCAGATGCTCTACATGCGGGACATCACGGTCGTCTGGTACCCGCTCGCCGCCGCCTTCGTCCGGTCGGTGGCCGAGGGCTCCTGGCCGCTGTGGGACCCCTGGCGCGGCTTCGGCAAGCCGCTCCTCGCCGACCCGAACGCGATGGCCGCGTACCCGTTCACCTGGCTCAACCTGATCCTGCCGCTCCACGCCTGGTTCGCGTGGTTCGTGGCCGCCCACGCCGCTTTCTCGGCGATCGGGCTCTACCTCCTCGGGCGCCGGTTCGCCCTTTCGCGGACGGCCGCCTTCGCCGCGGGCGCCGTGTGGGTTCTCTCGGGCCCGCTCCCGTCGATCGCCGACCTCTGGCACCACTACGCGACCGCGACCTGGCTCCCCTGGGTGGTGCTCGCGGCCGACCGCGCCTACGAGCGGCCGAGCCCGGCGCGGGCGATGGCGTGGGGGGCCGCTCTGGGGCTCGCCATCCTCGCCGGCTCCGCGGACATGGTGGCCCTCACCCTCGCCGTGCTCGGGCTCGATCTCGTTCTCTGCCGCCTGGAGTGGCGCCTTTCCCTCGGTCCCGCCAATCGCGCCGCGCTGGCGGCGGGCCTCGGGGCCCTCGCCTTCGCCCTCGCCCTCTCCGCCGTGCAGTGGCTGCCCGCGCTCGACGCCGTGGGCGGCTCGTCGCGGACGGGCCTCGCCGAGGAGGAGCGAGCACTCTGGTCCCTGCACCCGCTCTCGCTCCTCGAGGTGGCGCTGCCCTTCCGCTTCCGCCTGCTCCCACCCGTCTTCAAGGAGACGATGCGCCTCCTGGACCTGCAGGCGGGCCTGCTCTACTCGTGCTACCTGGGGCTGCCCGCCCTGGCCCTGCTCGCGGCGGGGCTCTCCGCGCGCACGCCGCGCCGGCTCTTCCTCGGGCTCCTCCTCCTCGCGGCGCTCGCGGTGTCCTTCGGCCGGTACCTTCCGGCGTACCCCGCGCTCGTCGCTCTCGTGCCCCCCGTCTCGATGTTGCGCTACCCCGTGAAGGCGATGATCGGCGCCGCCTTCGCCTGGTCGCTGCTCGTGGGCGCCGGGCTCGACGCCTGGCGCCGGCTCGATCCGGCCGGCGACCGCCGCTTCCGACTCGCCGTCGTGCTGCCGCTCCTCGCGGCGGCGATCGCGGCCGCGGCGCTCGGCCTCGCGGCCTGGCTGCAGCCGGAGAGGCTGGCCGGGGCGTGGTTCGTGCGGCTCGGAGACGAGCTGCCCCCCCCGGGACCGGTGGCCGAAGCGGGCCGGCGCGTGCTCGCGGCCGGCGTCGTAGGTCTTGTCGCGTCCGCGCTCGCGCTTTGGCGCGGGCGCTCGGCGCGCCTCGCCGGGGTCTCGGGGGTGGCCGTCCTCGTCCTCGCGCTCGGCGATCTCGCCTTCACCCACCGCGACCTGCACCTCCTCGCGCCCACGAGCCTCTTCCGCGCCCGGCCTCCGGTCGTCGACGTGATCCGGCAGACGCCGCACCCGCGCGTCTACGTCTACGACTACTACAACCGCACCCGCCGCGACCGCATGGTGGCTCCGCGCAACCGCGGCACCTACGTGCTGGGGGAGCTGCCGCCGGGCTGGCACCGCTCGTGGGCGTGGCTCCTCGGGATGCGCCTTCATCTCTTCCCGCCCACGAACGTCCTCTTCGGCGTGCGCGGGAGCTACGACATGGACCTGCTCGGGCTCTACAAGGCGCCCCTGCACGCGCTCGTGGAGTACCTGCGCGACACGGCCGAGGGCACGCCGGTCCACTTGAAGCTCCTCCAGCTCGGCGCGGTCGACTACGCGATCGGTCTCCACCCGGACACCTGGTGGGACGACCTCGTGCCGCTGACGAGCCTGGCCGGGCCCTTCGACCGCCCCTTCCAGCTGATGCGCGTCCCGGACCCGCTCCCCCTCGCCTACGTGGTGGGCGCCGCACGGCCCGCGGCGGACGACGCGGCGCTCGCCCTCCTCGCCGACCCGTCCTTCGACCCGCGCCGCGAGGTGCTTCTCGCCGGCCCCGGGGCAGCACGGCCGAGCGAGCCGGGCTTCTCGGGTGAGGCCCGCATCCTGGAGCTGAAGCCCGACCGGCTCCGAGTCGAGACCGACGCCAGCGCCGACGGGTGGCTCGTGGTCGTCGAGGGCTACGACGCCGGCTGGCATGCGACGGTGGACGGGCGCGCGGAGCCCGTCCGCCGCGCCAACGTCGCCTTCCGCGCCGTGCGGGTGCCGGCGGGCCGCCACGAAATCGAGCTCGTCTACCGCCCGGCGAGCGTGAAGGTCGGCGCGTCGCTCACCGTCCTCGCCCTGGCCCTGGGCGGGATCGTGGTCGCTCGGCGTCTCCGGGGCTGACGTCAGCTCGCGGCGCCGCCCCCGAGATCCACGCGAGTGAACAGGCCGTCGGCGGCCCAGTCGTGGAACCAGCGCGTCAGCGTCTCAGAGTCCGGCCCGCCCCGGCGCCGCATCGCGGCCGCGAGGGCCGGCCCCGCCGCGACGCCGGCCGCGAGGTCGGAGAGGAGCCGGAACGCCGGACGGCGGAGCTCGCGCCGGTAGACGGCGTAGTCGACGCGGAAGACCGCCACCCAGGCCTCGCGCCGCGCGGGGCGAGGGTGCTCGTGGCGATCGTCCTTCGTGCTGTCGAGCCACTCGTTGGCGTTCCACCGCAGCTCGACGAGCCGCAGGGACGGGCTCGGGACGAGGCGGGCCGCGGGCCAGGCCTCCGCCGGCACCGCGAGGAGCGCGGCTTCGCCGAGGCGGGGCGCCTCGGCGGCGTCGAACGCCTCGACGACCGCCCACTCGAGCCGGGCGAGCTCGCGGCAGAAGCCGCGCTTCGGGACCCCCGTGTCCCGCGCGAGCCATTCGGGGAGGTGGCGGCCGAGGACGTTCAGCGTGTAGCTCCGGGAGGGATGGGCCTCGCAGTACCGGCCGACGAGCTCCAGCCACCCCTCTGCGCCGAGGAAGTCGGCGAGCGCCGGGTAGTCGCTCTCCAGGGCCTCGGCCATGCGCGGGCGGTACATCCCGTGGTAGATACCGATCCGCTCGGCCGGGCCCAGCGTGGCCGAAGGCCGGATCACGTCGCCGGTCCGCTCCGGCGACAGGAGAGAAGCGGCGGCGCCGCTCTTCAGCGCCTCGGTGATCGACCCCGGGTGGACGATCACCGACTGCATCCACCGCTGCAGGCCTCCGAGGGCGAGCTCAGGCACCATGGGTCCCCGTCGCCCGCGGGGCCACGCCGCGGAGGGGCGCGGCCTTCCGCGC
>Ga0335076_10005392_pt1 | contig 12928 bp, 11 predicted proteins | sample Lox_Sample_25_FD_206717 | JGI IMG/M metagenome (GOLD analysis project Ga0335076, IMG submission 206717) | Soil microbial communities from Loxahatchee National Wildlife Refuge, Florida, United States - Lox_Sample_2.5 | ecosystem: Environmental > Terrestrial > Soil > Wetlands | place: USA...
GGTTTTGATCAATGGCAGCAGCGGTGGAGTGGGTACGTTGCTGGTTCAGGTTGCCAAAGCCAAAGGTGCCCATGTCACAGCTACATGCTCAAAGGCAAACATCTCCATGGTAAAACGATTGGGGGCGGATGAGGTACGTGCATGCACTCAAAAGTGATATCCGCGACCACTTCATAACCTCTAAACAGGTCATTGATTACCAGGAAAATGCACCACTGTACGCTCACCTGGAAAATGTCAAGTCAGACCAACCCTTCGACTACATCCTTGATACCATCCGAAACCAAGAGCTATTCGAGCACTCGCCGAAGTATCTCAAACAAAAGGGCCTGTACGTCAATATTGGTGCTCATGGAACCTCGCAAGAGCAGCTGAGGGATAGGTTGAAGAACTATCTCCTGCCAACTTTTCTCGGAGGTACTCCGCGGAAGTGGAAATCCTTAGCGCTTCTGCCGAAAGGGGAGCTGCAGAGAGAAGTTGTGAGGTGGGTTGATGAGGGCTTGATTAAAGAAGTTCCAATTGACTCTGAGATATCTATGGATAATGTGTGCCTTGAGGAACGATTAGTTCCGAAAGGTATTTGCCGCGCTCCTCTTAACTTTTTTGCTGAATAAGATTTCCCGTGATATTCACGTGATTCCCTGCCCCCCCCGTTGCGCTTCTCACCCTCGACATTTGCTGAATAAGATTTCCCGTGATTTTCACGTGATTCCCTGCCCCCCCCGTTGCGCTTCTCACCCTCGACATTTGCTGAATAAGATTTCCCGTGATTTTCACGTGATTCCCTCCCCCCCCCGTTGCGCTTCTCACCCTCGACATTTGCTGAATAAGATTTCCCGTGATTTTCACGTGATTTCCCCCCCCCGTTGCGCTGCTTCACCCTCAACATTTGCTGAATAAGAATTCCCGTGATATTCACGTGCCCTCGCGGTTGAACACCATTGTCGCTGCTCCCCCGCCGTCCAGCTTCTTCATCCAACTTTCGCCTTCCGCTCCATCGCGTCACACGCGAAACGGACCTTTCCAGAGCTTGCTGCCGCCTCCAGAGCTTCTTTTTTTTTGCCTCCGGAACCTTCGACCGACCGCCTTCGGAGCTCGCTGTCGTCTCCGGAGCCTTCAATCGACCTCCAGAGCTTGCTACACGTGTTGATTTCTCTGCTTTGAGTCATCAACATCTCACACCGCATCGGTCTTTCGCCACTCGATCTCCTTTCACGCGACAGCGGCCCCAGACCTCTCTGCCGCCTCCAGAACTTGCCGCCGTCTTCCAGATCTTCCTTCTTGACCTCTATCGCTCCGCCTTTCCATTACCTGCGGAAGCGAACGTGGTTCATTCATTTCGGGCAGGGCTAAAGTGGAAGATCGGCCGACCGACCGCTTTCAGAGCTTGCTACATCTCCAGAGTTTGCTACGCCTCCAGACCTCTCCCCCTCCGTACTTACACGCCTCTCAGACCTCCATACTCCGCCTCTGCCTCCGTACCTCCGTACCTCCAAGTCTCCAGACCTCCGCGGCTTCATGCCTACCCTCCCTCCCTCCAGCTCTCCCTCCAGCCCTCCCTCCAGCCCTCCCGCGTTTGATGGCCATATACGGTTCGATGGCACACGGCTCGATGGTACATGGCTCGATAATACATGGTGTGATGGCACATTGCTCGATGGCACAACTGAGATCCAGCTGTTGATCTCCATCATGACATTGACAAGACTGTCGATGACTACATTTGACCGGCACCTGCTTTTGACTTCACATCACACACGATTCTCGTAGCACACAGCCTTGCTACAATCACTATTCCACATCTTACACTTGATGCTGGTAGTAATTGTTCCTTGTCAATGGCGCTTGCTGGTACCTGATGGTGATGATCGTCGCAACTTGTGGCAGCGAAGCTGGTGGCAGCGAAGCTCGTTTCGGAAATTTTTTTTTTTTTTTTTCGATGAGGACCCTTCCAATCTGTTTCACTACCTTTGTCTTTGCTCGGCCGATGGAAGGTACAATGCCACTGCAATGTCTGCAGGCAGGTTCTCGCGGTATTTAAAGTCCTCTTCCTCTATGCTGTCATCCCAATTCTGACCAGCCCCAGGATTCCGCCTCCCTAATCGTTGCGTCGCTCAGCAATTCCAACCTCTCCTCCGCAGCCATCATATTCTCTGGAATCTTGTTGCCGATAAAATCCCTCTCTCGCACCTTCGATAAGAGTATAATGCCGTTCAACGATCGGCATCGCGACAACTGTACGTACAAGCTGTACGGGTCACATTTACTATGAACCGTTTCGCCGTCAACTTTCGTTGTCCTGGCTCCTCGCAGGTCCAGCACCACCTTGTCAAAGGTTCCGCCTTGCACCTTGTAATCCGTGCAGGCAAACGCCGGCGCGCATGGCAATCCCCTGCGGCTGACTTCGACTTGTTGCCATGGCCGCTTCGTGCGACACTCTATTTTCACACTCATGGGTGTCAGGAGAATGGTGCTGGGCGGCATGCCGACAAAATGGAAATCGTTTGTCGTCTTCGCTGCTAGGATGATCCCTGCCGGCGGACCAAAATGCAGAATCGTATCAGCTGAGATGCGATGGCCTGGATACTTCTTGTCGATGACAACATCCAAGGCCGTGTACGTGGCACCATTGACCAGCTTCAGGCCCAGGTGGACATTGTGGTTTACAACAACCGGCATACCAGGAACGAACATGAAAACACCCGCTGCCGATATCTCGCTGTCATCTCCCTGGTTCAAGATCATGAGAGCCTCCTCCTCCGTGGGTTTGTCGTCACTCCACTTGTGTTCGGAAATGAAGATCCGAACGGTCGCTTGCTGTTGCCTCTGAAAAGAGAGTGTGCCTTCAAAATTCAAGTTCCAGCGATTCTTATTCGGCGGCGACACAACCGTTACGCCCGATTCCCATGGGATTCGTCTGCCTTCATGGTAGCATTCATTGTTCAAGAACTCCAAATCAGACTGGTCTTGTACTCCCTGTCGGATCTGCTTCAGCAGCCGTTGCAATCGCAAGTCCCCGGCAGCGCGAACTTGTTCATCCAGCATCACCACCGTGGTGAACCTTTCCCACAAAGCATGGGCTTTTTCGTGCTGATACCTCTGTTCCATTCTGAAGGTTCTGCCTTCGTCCCATGGAATTTCAGCGCTGGGAAGAAGAATCGACCTATCTTGTACGGGAGGAAACTGATGAAAGTCACCGCAGAACAGGACAATGGGAATCCCACCGAAGTCTTTCGTCGACCCTCGAACTTGACAAAGATGTTCATTCACGGCGTACAACGTCCGCCCACCCAGCATGCTGACTTCATCAATGATCAGCAAGTATTTCTCCTGCCAGTCCATCTTGATCTGGCCGTCGATACGGAGATCTGCCGAACTGGATGGAACGAATCCATCCACGCTCTTTCCACCGGATCCTACGCGAACAGCATTTTTTGAGAAATTGCAAGCTGAATGAATGGTGACCCCGTTGATGTTTGCAGCCGCTGTCCCCGAGGTCGCCGTTACCAGCAACCTATGCGACATTGCTTTCGTTGCGAATAATTTCGCAATGGCTTCAATGATTCTCGATTTTCCAGTACCACCTTCGCCACCGACATATTGACATAGCTGGGGAGTTCCTCGCTCATCACGGTGTACACGATCCAATTGACGACATATCAGTCGGAAGGCCACGCTTTGTCTTCGGTTGAGCGTGAAGAACTCGGCCAACTGTCTCCCTGCTTCGGAGAATGATGTGGACGGGCCAATCTGGACACTCATGGACGGCTCTGTATCCCGGACGAGAACATCCGAATCTGCTGCCGTGACGTGGACATCTTGCTCTCCGAAACCGTTCAGCACACTGCATACGTTTGCGCTATAAGCGGTGGTATTGGTATCCGGCTGTCTCTGTATTCCCTGGATCACCCTCTCGCGCTCTCGAGAGAGACTTTTTTGCTGCGACTTAATATGCTTCAGCTGTTCTTGCTTTGGAATCCCTGTTCCCAAAGACAGCTGTCCCGGCAGACTCAATATCCTTCCTTCACTCTCGGGAACCACCATGGCACGAAGATCGTCCATCGAACATAAGGCCGTTGCCTCAAATCGGCACAATTTCTCTATCATGTCAGAGATTTCCTTCGAACCAGCTGTAATCTGCTTGATTCCAACTGCATTCCTGAACACGTCGATCAACCGTGTCACATTACCGATATTGTCTGACCGGTACGCTCCTCTCGGTACCTCACCATCCTCTGCTGCACCGAGATCGACAGCTTCTCCCGTCGGATCCGCCTCTCCGGACATGGCAGCCCATTGCTTCGCATCGCGTTTCGCGTCTTCGGCGGATCGGCGAAGCAGCTGGATGTTGTCCACGAAGAAAGATATCCTCCGAGGTAGCACCTGCTTTTGCTCCATCCAGATATCATTGATATCACCCGATATCTCGGACAAAAATGATTCCCATGGAACGAAGAGGCCAAGGTGTTGTACCGCTGCCCTATATCGACGACAGAATCAGTTTTCTTTCGGGGTTACAGCAAACAGATTCATCCGAAACGGAGTGCTTACAACTGTACATACATTCTATGATGCGACTCATCGTCATCGTCAGCAAAATTCATACTCAAGTAACCATCCAAACAGACTTCTGCGTGCTTTCCCGGTTCTCTCAACGCCTGCACCCACGTCTGTGATAGCGGCCACGCAGCATCGAATTCAACTTCCCCTCGAACAGCTCCGGCTTTGCCTTTCCGCTTCAGTTTGACCACACACATGTAATCGTACAGCGACAGCCTTTGCAGAAACCTGCCACGATGCGGATATGCCTGTACAAAAGAAATTCTCTGTCCAGCTTTTTCCAACAACACAGTCTCGTCGACTCCCTCGTCTTGAGTTTCCACGCCGCTCGCACACCGCAAATGGCACCATCGTCGGAAGATTTCCCAGTACAAAGCAGACACATTCAGAAACGTCCAGCAGTTGTTCTTTGTGAATTCCATATCGTAACCTAGCAGATGAGCAACGACCTCTACCTGTGACAACGGCCGTTCGGTGAAAATCCGATTCGCGACTCTCATCAAGAACTTCCGCGTCTTGTTCTGGGTATCATCTCCCTCCACCTGGCCCTCCGTGATCGAGTTGTCCATGGCGTCAAAGAATTCCGCCGCCGCAGCCACCCGCTTCCATACCGGATCCTCAACTTTGGTCGCATAATTCGTCACATAGTACATGATGGCCATCGTCTTACACTGCGTGGCGATAAACGAGATATCATGGTTGTGCCGTAACCCCACTGCGATGGCCTTGTTCCACCGATTCACCATACTGTGACTACGTCGAATCTGCAAAACGCCATCTGTTGTAAACGCCGTTTTCTCCACCAGTTTCCAGGGAGCCTTGAACCTACAGAGGTCTCGCTTACTTCTCGGCCTCGTCACGGAATATTTCACACAAGTGGGACTGTGGGTGTGGATCTGGGTGGCACCGGCGCAGAAGTTGGCTTCCTCGTCGAACGCAGCCGTAAATTGTTCGCTGTTTTGCAACAACGATGATATGTCCGATGACACCGACCTTTCCACGTGAACTGCTGAAAATGCTTCTTGGTCGAGATCCTACATCATTTGTTAACCACTCGCATGCATTGGACAAAACTCCATACGACATCCATACAACAACAGATCAGGGAGGAAGCTGTGCAACGAACGAACCTCCGTAAACACACTATCCACATACTGGATGACCCGTTCCAGATATGCCGTTTGATCGTCTCCCACCACCTCATTCGAAATGGAAGCGAGATTCATGTTTCCATGAAGCCAGAGGAGTCCGTGAAGGTGGAGCGCGCCGCGCTCATTCGTTTCCACCGCAGCAAAATACTGGCTGATGCGTCCAAACACCGATTCCTCTCCAGTCTGCACGTAGTGCTCGAAGAACATGGAGATCTCCCCGTGGAAAAATATTGCCGAACTGATGGGATCCGATATCGCCAGTCTTGTCCGTTTGTACGCCAAGTCAAGGGTCGTGAGAAACGCTTCTGCTTCTTCCGGGTCATGGCTTCTGAATGCTGCCAGCCTCAATTTTACCGGGTTCGTGATATCGTTCGGGTTCAGAGTGAACCATATGGCTGGAACGCCATGCTTAATGATGAGGGACTTGATCTTTCGCCGCATGCGTAGGCGTTGCTCTCTGGACATCGGCTGATGATATCCATAAAGTGACAGGGTCCTTAACAACTCTTTTACACCCTCATCGACCGTCTTCCCCGAATCCTCCAGTTCCTTCTTAGCCCTCTCCAGCCTCTCAGTACTCAACGACCGTACGATGCGCTCTACCACTGGAAAATTCCTCCTTGTCACGCTCAGCATGCTTACGCGACGATTTCTTGACCTGACCAACATATTGAAGACGAGGAACGCGAAAATGTGGTGGTTGGCGAAACGACCGCCGTGTCGCTGGAGTACCAGTCGCGCCCACGTCTCCAGGCTCATATTTCGGGAAGACACGAGACTCCGTGCCGTGGCCTCCTCTCCCTCAACCGCATCCATGGTACTGTCTTCCACTCGACGTGGACCCCCGTTGCCGACCGGAAACAATGTTGGGAACGTCTTCGCGAAAAACTGTGCATCGAACGAATCGGCAAACTCCTCACCCCGAGACACGAGAATGTAAGGTTCAGAGGATGCTTGTCCATGTCGCACTTCTGCCGACCCTGTCCCAGCGTTTTGGCCCAGAGCGTCGCACGCGTATCGCAACTTCTCAATATCCTCAATATCCGGTCTGGCATCAAGGGCAAACATTCCAGACGAACTGATCTCATGGATCGTTTCGGTCGCACCATGACCATTCGCGTCTTGATCACCATTCTCATCACCCTCGCCACCTTCATCCCCTACCTCTTCTTCCGACTCATGCCTATCACCCACTGCATCACGCCCTTGGCCAAGCGTCGCAAGGATTTCCTGAATGTCTACCGGTCCATCTTCGTCCAAACCACGCTCTTGAGGTGGAACAACCTGCGCTGTTCTCGCCTTCTCCCATGCTGACGGCTCATTCCGCTCCATACGTCCATACACTTGAGAAGGTACACCATGTGCCGGCGCCTCCCAGCTATCCATTTCGGCCGTATCAATTTCGATATTAGCATACAGAGGATTGTGCCTCTTCAGCCACACCAACGCTCTCTCGACCACGCGGCGTCGTACCGACAGGAGCGTCGAGAGATCGCTCGGTGCAGGCTTTTCCTTCCCTTGCCACGATACGTGAATCTCATCCATCACCCTCAAGAGAGGATGCGGTAGAACGTCTGTCACAAGTTCCTGGACATTATTGGGGAACACTGTGATATGACCTTTGACGTGTTTCGGGTAGCTCGCACTCTGTCTTTGACCTTTCGGGATACTGTACTTGGTGATGAAGCCGTAACAAGAGTTCAGTGCAATAAGCTTCTCCTCGACGGGGGTGAGACCCTTCAACTCATTGGGAAACATATGCTCACATCCTAGTTGAACGTGTAGCTGAGCTGCACAGGACAAAACACCTCGCTCCAGATGCCTCACGCAATCCACACACGCGAGAATTCTTCTCCCCACAGGAAAACAACTGCCGCACTTGAAGGGTGAGTGATCCCTCTTCTCAATACGACTTGCCATCCACCTATCCCAACCAACCTCCTGCAGCTCTGCCTTGCCAAACTTGCGATAACAGATCCTGCAAGTATGTATCGGCAAAGTATTTCTATCATGGAATGCTTTGTAAAACTTCTGAACCGTGGATACCTTCTTCTCAAGAGTGATTGGCGTACACCACATACCTTCATTTGACAGTCGTTCTTTCTCCGCAAATTCCTCATCCAAGCTTCGCACAATGCTAACAACCTCTTCCACCATTTCGTCATCGCTCCTTTCCCGACGGACAACAGTTCTGGCGCGTTTTGGCCGTCTCTGATCGGCACTGCTGACATTCTTTCTTTTCCGTTGCGATGGTGGTCTCCGTTGCGGTACCGGACGAACGTTCGATTCTGCAGTGGCAACAACTTCATTGGGTGCTACGCTTCTTTGCCTTCGATTCCATTCTGTGGTAAACAGCCTATCATCTCTAGCCCTTTCACACTCCCTCTGTGTAGCTTCAAATATGTCTGCCGACGTGCGTATTCCCAAAGCCGCAAGCCGATTGCGGGCATACCCGCCGCCAAACAGATCAAACAGAGAGATGATATCCTGATTATTTGTATTCATACTGATTCAATTGCACTCGCAGTCTTTTGTATTTCTCTATTCTTACTACCTTCAACAAAGCACGATATCGAATTTCACATTTGACACAATTGACAGCAGAATCCCTTCTCCTCAGTTCTTACCATTCTGAACACCGAAAACACCGCTAATCCTCCAATCTGATCCGGCTCACACCCTCGAACTCATCAGCTGGTTCACTCCAATTCCATTACGACCATCATACACTCTCTCAACACACTCATCACACTCGTCACACCCAACACACATACAAGTCGAACATAATCATCATCGATCGGATTCTTGATCTCAATTCCATTGCCAACATGACCTTTTTCCACCCACGCTTGGAATACGATCATCACCGAGCTGTGGTCATCATCGAACTGTGATCATCGCCAAACTGTGATCCATCGCCGAACTGATCGTACCCCGGAATGTGTATGGCTACTTACCCGATTGGGCCTGTCTCCACTCCGGGCTCCGGAGCTTATTCCCCGGCCACAACTTCCAAGCCACATCACTTTCCATCACCCGTCACACTTCGCACGTGTTCTCCGTCTTACTGTAGCGGTACATGTCACAAGGACCTTTTGCGAAATCACTTTCTCTTTCATCACACCTCTGATCTTAGCATTATTTGTCACAGAAACACTTTCGCAGGTTCCGTAACCTTTTCACGGGTTGGATTATCACTCCCATCCCCCACACTTTGAAAAAGCTCGATACGCTAAAGGACTCTTCACATCCATCGATCACAATCAATTCTCCGATCATCACACTCCTCCAATGTCACACGCACCTCCACTGCATACCAGGTCTTGCCATTGATGTTCTGCTCACCCAAATGACAGTCCATAAAGCCCCGCGATCGTCCGCGCAACTTTCATTTCAAACTTACCACTCTTCAACCCCCTCTCGATCGGACGCACTTATTGTACCCATTTTCGGCCAAAGACCGCAATGCCTACTCTCACTTCGAGCACCCACAACGGGATCCATCCCCGCAGGCCTCACGACAGCCAAAAAATTCTTGGTGGCAACATGTCCATGATGTGCTTTGTGCGCTCACAATGCCCAAGGAAACTTGACCCTCCTGAGCAGTGCCAGATCAAAGGCCTCAATGTCGAAGCTGTTGTGGAAATTCCCATCCCTCCATCATCCTGGCTAGCCAGCCCGGAATACTGGGACCTCTCGCTGAGAACCAACGACGACGATTCCAACTGTGCCTTTTTCAGCCTCAACCTCTCAATGTATCCTCCAACATTCGATGTATTCGAATGGGACGATAAGTGGTTCTTTCTGTACGGCCTCGTTCATCCCTACGCACTAACTTGGGAAGTCAAACCAGACGATGGTGTTGACACCAACAATGATCCACAAGATTACACAATTCCCGCACTCATGGTCCGTGACCATGGCTATCAACCGTGGGTTCATCGCATCCTCATTTGTCGTACAAGGTTACTACCTCTGACGAATGCCGCAGCATCGACACTCGAATGCTCGACGGGAAATATTCCTTCCCCCTCATTCCACCGATGGTCAGCTTCACTGGACTCGTCATCGGCCCTGGTCGTACACTCCTCCGCGAGGACGCCATATCAGGCCTGGGAGAAATCCAAGGAAAGTGTTGCGGATTCATACAGCTCTCAACCTTCATTACCCCCGGAGATCCAACCAAGACTCCCTTCAAGGGCTACCATCCTTTTCAAGTCTTCGTCATCTTCCCCATCCATGTGCTACCGTGGCCAACCCGCTGCAAGAGAATGATTGAAAAACCTGAAACTGATTTCCGACCGGGTACCGTATTTACCTGTACGGGAAAGGTGGCAGGTTTCCTCGATCACGACATCATGGTTCACCCACCGCAGCTTACACAAGATTATGTCTTCATCGTCGTGCCCGACACTTGGACCTTCCACGACAAGGCAGACCGAAGCTTCATGTCCACGTCTCCCTCGGTTACCGCCCTGGCCAAGCAACCGTCCACAAATTCCTCTGATCGAGCTAAGTTTATGACACCATCGAGACGTGCAACTCAGCTGCCCGCAAGCCCAACGGTGACCACAGCGTCATCTTGCTGTTGGTGCAACCATTTTCTCTTCTCATGAGCTAAACTGACCCCGATGTTCTAGCACCAACACCCACTGCTCATTCCACTTCCTCTTCTGGTACGTTCTTGTCTTCTGTACCCCGACGCAAGATCCTGGCATCATCAATCCCACACCTTTTTATTTATTTATTAAAATTTTTTTTTTCTTTTTTTCCCCTAGCCTGCTCACCCAAACACCTTTATCTCCGCAGTGAATGTATCAGACACACATACCACACCATCCTCCAAACGGTCAAATCAGTCTGACTGCACGACCCCACCCTCCTCCCCCCCTTCAAAGAAGCCGCGCACAATGCAGGCTGTACGAGACGCAAAGCACAATTCGAATCACTCCTCAACCGAACCCGTTCAATCTTCTACCACCCTTGGCGTGGTTTCTATCGACTCAACCCCTTCACCGTCTTTGGATGACACCACCAGACCACATCGCAATCGACGCCCCGCCCGGAAATTTTCCCCACCTGCCTGAGCACATCTAGTGATAATCGTTGCCATGATAAACGATTGCACGGAATAATGAAAAGAGGCGAAGGTGTTTCTTGAACGGTTTTCAATGTGTTGCTCTGCGGTGATTGTTGTGGTAATTTGGCAATGCTATTTACCAATTTTTCTTCTGTCGAACTCTCTCTGTTAGCGCTTTCAATTGGTTTGAAGCAAGTGACATGGAAGCTGTACGAGAATGATAGAAAGAAATGGAAAAGGCAAAATGTTTTGGAAACATACTCAGTCTCTAGATTAGCATTCTTCATCTATCAAACTTTTCTCGATGCTGTGCACAGAAGAAATGTTGCGTTTTGCAAATACACATGTGATTTTTCAACACCACACATCTTCAAACATTGCTTCTGCGGAAATTGTTCTGATACTATTCAATTTAGCCTATAAAGGCATCTATTTCATTCTGCCCCATATCCTCCTCGCATACCAAACCTAGTGAACATCCTCACCAAGAATGATAACATCTTCGCTGAGGATCATATCACTGTACACATTACCCGCCTTGCCAGAAGGTACGCCCCATTGGCGATCCAGATCACTCAACTCGCCCTTCTCAACCTCACGAACCTCTTCCGGATGCCTCGCGACAGCATGAAACCAGTGGGAACAACGACCAACTGCGCGAGCCGCTCGGCAGTTGGCGCAAAACTGGAAGTACCGCCAGTGCTGTCTCTCGCGCTTGCCTCCTTCGATGATGTCGACAGATCTCTTTTCCAGTATGGCTTTCACCCGCGGCTCACGGAAGATGGGGATGACACATTCAATCCCCTCGGATGTTCGATGCCGGCGCAAACCTCCATCGTTGACATTGAGACGACAAAGATTTGAAAACTGACAAAGATGCATCTCGTTGGGACCTGGAAGCTCACAGCAACGAGTGAGATGTGGACAAAGTTGAATGACCAACGCGTGTTGGAATGATGGCGGAAGCTGATCGTTGCCTGGAGGAAGACCGACAGACCATGGTACCTCAAGTTCAATCACAGCAGGAAATTGAACGCGAGTAGCCTCGTCTTCATCGAAAGCCTTGAACATGGCACAATATTCCGAATCCTCAACCATAGCAAAAACATCGTCCTTGGAATCAAAGCGGAGCTTCCGACCAGTGTCATCGTAGAGTCTCACAAAACGATTCTCTTCTTCAGTCGGGCGGCTTGTTGGGACGATGCGACCAAGGACGCGATGCTCAGCCATTGTAATTTGCGCGGAGGATCTCGTGTAGAAGTGAGGAGGGAGGAGGATGTTTTGTAGGAGTGAAGAGGGCGAATCTGGCCTGTTTGGAACGTCAGCGCAATGTGAACAAATAACGTAGGTTCGCAAATGAGTAAAGCAAACGAGACATACCTGACCAAGAGCGGTAAAGGGAAGCCCGCTTGAAACTCTGGTTCAGATGTTGACAAGAGGTGGCTCACTTGTGCTGGCTACTTCATAGGTAAGCATTGCGATCGAGCTAGATGAAATTTTGATATGCTCACTCACCTTGTTTATTGAACCTGTTGAACAAATGAACTATGATCTGAGAACATGCAAGAGAGAAGTTGAATAAATTGAAGTGGAGAGTTGTTGGAAGCGAAAGATAAATATTCCACGGGTGAATAGTTGTTCCACGCGTAAATAGTTGTTCCATATATGAATAGTTGTCCCCATGTGTGAAATCACGCTCTCCGTCTCCAAGCGGTTATCCGATGTTGTAAGCATAATGAACAATCATTCAAGAAGTCTATCAGAATGTGATCAACGAGAACGATGCTATCCTACATGATAGGATCATTGGCTCTATGTATGTGTGGTAGAAAGAGCTTCGTGCAATGCATCACCGAAGTTTGCTGGTTCAAAACTTGATGAGAATTGATTCTGGTAGAGGCAGTTAGAGCTACGAGGGTCGGAGGGTGAAAGCTCTGAAGGCGGTCGAAGTTGGCAGAACAATCTCTTCGTGACACCATAGTTACAAGGTTTTCGATTTATTAAAATATGTATGATAGCAGATAGAACCCATAGACGAAAATTGAGCCAATTTTCTCGTTATCCTGCTTTCGTTCCTCAAGGCTCTCTGGGCAAACCGCGAGCCGCGGTTTGCGTATCACCTGTTGAAGGTATGGAT